>Ga0302308_10000979_pt1 | contig 23647 bp, 21 predicted proteins | sample III_Palsa_E3_3_FD_200531 | JGI IMG/M metagenome (GOLD analysis project Ga0302308, IMG submission 200531) | Peat permafrost microbial communities from Stordalen Mire near Abisko, Sweden - III_Palsa_E3_3 | ecosystem: Environmental > Terrestrial > Soil > Palsa > Peat permafrost | place: Sweden...
CTCTTCCAGCAACCGATAAGTGCGGTCGCGCGACCCATCGTCGACGAACACCATCTCGAAGCTTGAACCGACGTGCTCCATCACATCTTTCACGCGGTCATAAAGCTTCGTGACATTCTCCTCTTCATTGTGAAAAGGAACGACGATGGAATACTTTGGCACCATCAAATGATACCTCTCCCGCATCCAAAAAAAGACATCCACATCTGCCCGTATTGCACAGGGTGCATGCACCATCAAAGTCGTTATCTACTTGTGTACGCTTCGCGCCTTTGCAACGCCGCCAGGACGCCGCGCGGGTCATCCTAGAGAAGGGTTCAATCGAGCCGCCGTTTCAGCCTGGGCGAAAAGATGTGTGCCCACGCATTCGGCCAGCTCAATACCCGTTCGGTCGAGGAGAGATCGATGTTGAAAAGAGTTGTGATCCTTGTAGTAATCATCGCGGCCATCATCGGAGGTTGGCAGCTCTATAGCCGCAACGCCGCCCGAAATGGCATCGGCAGCGGCGATGTCTACTCGACGGACTCCTCGAAAAGCTCCGATTCCAGCAACACCGACCTCGATGGCCGTCCTGCCGGCACTGTCGCCCCCACACCCTCACGCAGCGACGCTCCCGGCACCGTTAACGGCGATCCGGTGACAGGCGGTGGCGCCACCAGCAACCAGCCGCCACCAGCCATGAAGGCTCCCATTGCCTCATCCAATCCTCCCACTGCTGCGTCGGTGCCATCTCCCACATCCACGCCCGCAGCGCTTCCCGTAAGCGATACCGTCGCCCCCAACCCGCCCAACGGTCTCGCCTTTGGCGGCACTGGCAAGTTTCAGTGGTACCGTCAGGGAAACCTCACCTGGCGCGTGAATACCGCTAGCGGTTCTACCTGCATCGCCTTCGCCACGATGGAAGAATGGCAAAAGCCTCTCGTCTACCGGCATGGCTGCGGCAATGCCTGATCGCTCCGCGATACACTACATCCAGTGGCCCGGTAGCTCAGTTGCATAGAGCAGCGCACTCCTAACGCGAAGGTCGCAGGTTGGACTCCTGCCCGGGCCACCATATAACCATCATAAAATGAGTAGCTTAGATCCCAAGCAACCGCAGGAACTAATTAGTGTTTTCGAAAATGGGATACTTTTGGGATACTTTTCCCGAAATCCTCTGCGCTGCGCAGCTGGCTTTCCGTGCCTTTGGAACGCAACGCCGCCCCAGCCCGCAAGTCACTTCTGAACAAAAGATAGGTCTGTGAATTCGGAGGCCGTCTTGAGGACATTGGATTCAGCCTCACCCAGTAAGCCTCTTGTGATCCAGGTCTGCATAACGATGGAGTTCTGAGAGCGGGATGAGCACGCGCGCGCCAATGCGGCGTATGTGCAGTTCACCGTGACTGAGCAAGTAATCGAGACTCCGCTGGCTAACCGAAAGATACTGAGCAGCGTTCTGGCGATCCACTAAGAGCCGTTGCTCGGGCGGCATGGCTTCACGGAGGGGGTGGCTTCTTTGGGGGAGATTTGGGTTCGAGAGCAAGTGGACCTCCTGGGGCGCGAATGACACACTACGGTCACAGTGCCCGCCCGAAGCGATGCGTCCAACACCTAATAGAGATGGACGGTCATGCCTAAAAGAGATGAAAAAGCAATGAGATCGGCTCGCCTAGTTTGAGGCCTCGGAAACAGACATGGTGTGGACATCTTCGAGCCCATACAGCAGCGCCGCGATACAGTAACGCCGGTCGTCCTCCGGTGATTCGACCGTCGCCGTAACAAACCAGCCGTCATCTTCAACCATGCCAGAAAAGGAGTAAATGGCGACTTGCTGGTTCTCAAGGACTTGAAGAATCCCGGCTAGGAGTCTCCGCTGTCCCGATGCAACAACATGAAATGTCCAAGCCACAACAATCCCTCGCTTGGCGCAGAGCAGTCCATCCTCCACCCAAATGCCATTTGCCTGCCTCCTGCTCATGGAGTGCCAATGACTGGATGTTCTGCGCAGTGGCGGAGATCGGCAACCAGTTCGTCGATACGCTCGGTGTCGGAGTTCCACGAGAACATGAAGCGGGCAGCACCGCCAATGAAGTGTAGAACTTCCACCCGCGGTCCCGGAGCCGATCAAGAACTTCTTTTGCCGTGTTGATGAAGACTGCATTTGCTTGAACCTTGCACGTGATCCTGACATTGGGGATGTCGGCAATCCAGTCGGCGAAATACCGAGCGCAGCGATTGCTATGGGCTGCGTATTTGCCAGCTTCCTCGTGCTGTCTTTCAGCACCTTATCCCTCACGCATGCTCCCCATGCTCTCTCAGCCCAGACTATCGACGGCATCTGGCAGGGTTTTGCTATTCGAGGAACCCGGCAAGTTCCTGTAACGATCAGCATCTCCGGCAGTGGCTCCAACCTTAAGTCTGCCTTCCTTAACATCCGGATCGAGCTCCAGGCTCTTCTGACAGTTTTGACGGCAGCCACCTCGTCGCCTCTTTCGACTACTTCGCTCACAAGCTGGATGCAACTCTGTCCGGCGGCGCCCTTACCGGGACCTACGGCTCTGTCCATCCAACGGTCAAGACTGGCCACCCACTCCGTTCACGCTTAACCGGGTTGCTAAACCTGCCGATCCAGCCGGGTCGCCCAACGCACCGGATATTTCGGGGTCGTGGGAGATTCTAACAACGAGCGCCAAAGGTGAGTCCGCGTGGGAGTTTCGTGTCGACCCGCCGTCCACTAAATCCCCGGTCATCAAAACCGTCATCCAGCGGATCGACGGCGATACCGCCGGCCTTTGGGGTACATGGAATGGCACCAGCTATCTTGTTGGACACTCCAACGCAGCTGGGGCAGCGCTCTACTCCGTGACACCGCAGCTTGATGGCAGCTTTTGCTCAAAACCTGCTTGGTGCGGGCCATGGGCCGGCACAGAATGACCTCATAGCGCACCGTACCGACGATGCACGCAAGCAGAATCTTCCCGCTCCTGCCGACTCCACCCAGCAGACGTCCATCAAGGATCCAACCGTCCCCTTCACCCTCAGCTTTCCTAATCTTGGCGGCAAAACCGTCTCCAGTACCGACCCAAAATTCTGCGGCAAGGTGGTCATTGTCGCCATCGGCGGCTCCTGGTGCCCGAACTGCCATGACGAAGCCCCATTCCTCGTGAGCCTCTACAAGAAGTTCCACTGTCGCGGTCTCGAAATCATAAACGTCGACTTCGAGCAAGGCGATCCGGACACCGACACCCAGCGCCTCAAAGCCTTTGTCGCGCACTACGGCATCACCTATCCCGTATTGGTCGGCGGCGCGACTGACCAGCTCGACGACAAATTCCCGCAAGCCGTCACCCTCAACTGCTGGCCAACATCCTTCTTCCTCGGCCGCGACGGCCACATGAAAGAAACCAATGCGGGTTTCGCCGGCCCCGGCAATACCGCCGGCCACGAAGCCCTCGAGCATGACGTCACCGCCCTGATCGAGCAGCTCCTTGCCGAACCCGCACCAACACAATCAGCAGAACTCGCCCAGTAAACCAGGAGAAGCGTAGATTCCGCCAAAGTAGGTCGTGGCAGAGTCTGCGCTTTTTTATGCCCCTGCGTTGGCGTGACGGAGCTCCGCAACCCCGTTATACTGGAGCCTCAGCCCTTTCCCTGATCGTTCCTCGATCCGGAGGCTTTTTCGAGGTTAAGTGGACTTCTCGCGATCTTCTTTATGCGGCGACATCTTCGCCACGTTATCGCTGGCAGCAACCACGCTTCAGACGCAATCTGAGGCTCGACCAGCCTCCCAAACGGCGGCCAAGCAATCTCACACTACTACAGCCTCCGCAATCTCCGCTACCGGAGTTCCTGTGGCTGCATATCCGAAAGCCGACATACCAGCCAGGATGGCTGCATGATCGCCTCGATCAAACAGCGCGTAAGACATCTGATCTTACCTCGTGATCTCGCAAGTGAAGGTGACCACTCCCATGGAGCGGAGCGAAACCGCCGTGCCATGCTTACAGGCGGAGCTGCCACGCTCGCACGTATTGTTCAGATTGGGACATCACTGATCACCGTCCCCTTGACGCTTAAGTATTTAGGCAACGAGCGTTTCGGTTTATGGATGACGATTAGCTCCGTGCTGGCTATGGCGCAGTTTGCCGATTTCGGAGTTGGCAATGGTGTGCTTAACACAGTCGCCAAGGCTTTCGGAAAAGACGATCTTGAGGGCATTCGGCAAGCCGTGTCCAGCGGTTTTGCGCTGCTCAATTCCATCGCAATACTTCTCTTGGTCTCGTTCTTCTCCATCTACCGTTTCATCAATTGGGGAAATTTTTTTCATGTTGTTTCACCACAGGCGAAGTTAGAAGCAGGACCTGCGCTTGCGGTCTTCGCCGTCTGCTTTGCCCTCAACATCTCCATGGACGTCGTCCAACGCGTACAACTGGGTTTACAACAGGGTTATCGCTACGGCTTGTGGCAGCTCTGTGGAAGCGCTGCAGGTTTTATCGGTGTTTTGGCTGGCATCCGGTTGCATGTAAGCCTGCCCATCCTGGTGGTTGCGATAGCTGGGGCACCCATCTTTGCCACAACATTAAATTCCATCCACTTTTTTGGATTTGTCTGCACCGATTTACGGCCAACTCTCAAGCTCGTCTCTCGCAGTATGATCGGCCAGATCGCAAGTTTCGGAGGCCTATTCTTCGTCCTTCAGGTTGTAGTTGCAGTTGCCTTCTCTGCCGATAACTTCATCATCGCCCGCACCCTGGGCGCCGCGAGTGTCCCTGACTACTCAATTCCGCAGCGCATGTTTGCTCTCGTCACCATGGCCTCCGGGATGTGGATGACGCCACTCTGGCCAGCCTATGGCGAGGCCGTTGCTCGCGGTCACATCAAATGGGTACGCCAAACGCTCTATAAGACGCTGCGTTTGGTTCTAGCCGCCACTTCGGCTGCTTCATTGATCGTCCTGCTTCTGTCGCGCACGCTCATTCATTGGTGGGTAGGATCGCGTATCAATCCCCCCTTCTCGTTGTTGCTGGGGCTGGCTATCTGGACCGTGATGGCTAGCTGCGGCGACGCTCTCGGCATATTTCTCAACGGCGCATCGGTGGTACGGCTTCAGGTGATCATCGCCTCGATTTTCGGCATAGCGTGTATCGCGACGAAGCTTATCTTTATTCGACACTTCGGCGTGGCCGGTGTACCCTGGGCAACTATCGCGGCATACATGCTTTTTAACGCGCTGCCATATTTCTTTCACGTACCGCGCCTGCTTCAGCGGATGGAAAACACAGCTATCTTGCAGAATTAGATCGCAACATATCCCGATTCAGCAAAGCCTCGCGAGCATAAGTGCTTCATAAAAACGCACTCCTTCGAAAGGATGCTACAACCGATTCGGATGATATTTTGCGACCTATAGCGAAGGCTCGTCCGGCTCACGCAGGTATTCGTGTCGCACCCGTCGGAGATCGGCATCCACCATCATATGGCAAAGCGATTCCAGGGAAGTCTTGGCCTTCCACCCCAGGTGAGCCACAGCCTTGGCTGGGTTGCCGATAAGTACATCGACTTCAGCGGGCCGATAGAACTGAGGGTCAATCACCAGATAGTCCTCATAGTTCAGGCCAACATGAGCGAAAGCGATGCGACACATATCCCTTACCGAAGTTGTCTTGCCGGTAGCAACAACGTAGTCGTCAGGCTCGGGCTGCTGCAGCATGCTCCACATCGCCTCCACATAGTCCCCTGCAAATCCCCAATCCCTCTGAGCATCGATATTGCCGAGACGCAATTCCTTCTGCTTCCCTAGAGAAATTCTCGCGACCGCGTCCGTCACTTTTCGAGTAACGAACTCGATACCTCGTAGCGGCGATTCATGGTTAAACAGAATGCCGCTGGACGCATGCATACCAAAGCTTTCCCGATAGTTCACCGTGCTCCAATGACCAAACAGCTTAGAAACGCCATACGGGCTGCGCGGGTAGAAGGGGGTGCTCTCATCCTGAACCGATTTTTGAATCTTCCCAAACATCTCGCTAGTGGAAGCCTGGTAAAAGCGCGCTTTCAGATTGACAATACGAATGGCTTCCAACAGCCGTAAAGCGCCAACCGCGGTTGTCTCCGCGGTAAGCAAGGGCTGGCTCCAGGACGTCCCCACAAAGCTCTGCGAGGCAAGGTTGTAGACCTCCTCCGCCTCACTCTTTTCCAGTGCACGAATCAAGGAGGAAAGATCTACCAGGTCGGCGTCTATGAGCTGAACGGCTCCCAATATCCCAAGCTCGCGAAGCCTCCAAAGAGTGTCCGTCGATCGACGTGCGAGGACTCCATGTACGGAATAACCCTTTCCCAACAGAAGCTGCGCGAGATAGGCGCCATCCTGACCGGTAATTCCTGTGATAAGTGCATTTTTTGCCATGTTTAAGTTCTCTCTATGTCATGCAAGATATCTGTTAATGTTCGCTGAAGGGGTATCCTGGCTTCCCATCCCAGTTCTCGGCTGATCTTACTCGGATCACCCACCATACGCCGCTGTTCAGAAGACCGAAGCCGCGTCATGTCTACTTGAAGTTCCACAGTAACACCGGCAATTTCTAATAGTCCCTCAATCACGGATCGGATGGATCGTTCCTGACCCGAGCAGATGTTATAGATATCGCCGTTGCGTCCACTCCCGAGCAAAGTGTTGTATGCGATCACCGTATCACGGACATCGGTAAAGTCCCGGGTCACATCCAGGTCTCCCGTGACTAAGACTGGGGGCCGTTGTCCAAGTTTGATTTCAAGAATCTGTCGAGCGAAATCCGCAATGGCGAAGCGACCATCCTGCCCAGGGCCGATCTGATTGAAGGGCCGCGCCAGAACTACCCGGAAACTTGCCGTTTGACTCCACTGAAAGCACACCGCTTCAGCAGCGACCTTACTCACCGCATAGGGACTTCGTGGCCTTAGGGGTTGAGTCTCCTTTGTAGGCAACTCAGCCTCCTCCACCTTGCCGTAAACATCTGCGGAGCCAACATAGACAAAAGTACCTTGAAAACGGCTGGCACTTAAGGCCTCCAACAAATTCAGCGTACCGAGAAAATTGACCGCAATCGTTGACAGGGGATCGCTGAAGGACGAGGCGACAGAGCTTTGCGCCGCCAGATGCAACACTGCCTCTGGTTGAAGCGAGGCAACGGCAGAATGCACCTCTTTCGCATCACGAAGATCTACCGCATTCCCGCCTTCCGCGAGGCCAATGCCCCCGTATCGCGAGCAAAAGTGACGACCCACGAATCCGAGATTCCCGGTAACCAACAGCTTCTCAGGATTGGCTGCTATGCCTGGACGTCCAGTATCTTTTTTGAATAATTCCGTCATCTGTCCAAACGCGCGATGGCATATACCGTGATGGCGTGTGTCGCTTCATTCATTTTATAGCTTTAGCCAGATGATAAGTTCCGGTGGATCAGGTTTCTGTTGCGCCGTCCGACCGCCATGGCTCCCAGGACCGCATCAGAAACTCAACTTAATCTTCCTCGCGGCTGCCTTTGCCGGCACTATGGCGATCTGGCAAATGCGTGACGGCGCCCCTAGAAGGCCGTTATACTGAGTCCCAGGCTCCTCCCTGATCGTTGCTGAATGCTGAACGGGAAAGCTCTGTGAGGTTCAGTGAACGACTGGCGAACTTCCCTACGCTTCCGCATTCTTGCCACGCTGTTCCTGGCAGGGAGTCCAGCGCTCTATTCTCAGATCGGCTCTCAGTCTCAGTCAGGAGCCGTGGCCACCTTAGGAGCCGGATCGGCTTCAGTGCCGACTTCCCCGCAACCAATCTCATACGATCTTCACTCTTCGGATTTCCGTGCGAATGATGGTATGGGCTCAACAAATGTTCCGATGGACAGTTGGATCTACCCGGCTCTTGAACGTCTTCGAGCTTTAGGATTGATTCCGTCGCAAAATGCCTCCATCAGACCGTGGACACGCCAGGAATGCCTGCGACAGGTCAGAGAAGTCGAAGATAGTCTGGGGAGCACCGAATCAAGCCCTGCCATGGAGGAAGAGGCAACAAAACTCTTGTCCGATCTGGAGCAGGAGTTGGCCCAACCGGAGGATCGGAACGGAATCGTTCTCGAATCTGCCTATACACGCTATGGCGCTATAGCCGGGCCGGCGCTGACCGACAGTTATCACTTCGGCCAGACATGGTGGAATGATTTCGGCCGCCCTCTGCGCCAGGGTGGCAGCGAGATTACAGGCTTCTCGGCTCGCGCCACCTACCGGCGATACTTCATTTATGACCGGCAGGAGCTGCAGCAGACTCCGGGAACGCCTGCTTTTACCGCCGCCGAGGGACAGTTCTTCAACGCGCTCGATAACGTGCCGTTTGGTTCGCCCGTGGTCCCCGGGCCCTTTGATCCACCGACGCCTGCGACCTCTGCTTATCTGCGCCAACGCCCGCTTGAACTTTATGCAGGCGTGGCATTCATGGGGAATCAGCTGTCGTTCGGCAAGCAGGAGTTATATTGGGGGCCAACCACGATGGGCCCATGGTCCTTCTCAAGCAATGCCGAGCCAACCTATAACCTGCGCTTCACAGCTACTCGCCCGCATCCGTTCCCCTTCTTTCCCATGCTGGGCACCTATCGTTTCGATTTTGTCTTTGGAAAGCTTTCCGGCCATCACTACCCCGCTCGTCCTTACTACAACGGTGCGAAAGCCGACTTTACTTTCGGCAAGAATCTCGAGCTCAGCTTTAGCGCATGGTCCATTCTGTGGGGCGTCGGGCATCCCATGACGCTTCGCAGCCTGAAGCGAAATATCTTCAGCTTTGACTCGACAGGCTCTAACTTTGATTACGGAGATCGCGATGATCCCGGCGATCGAAAGAGCGATTTCGACTTCCGCTTACACGTTCCCGGGCTTGAAAAGTATGTGACTATCTATGCGGATGCCTACGCCGACGATGAGCCCAATCCGATCGATGCCCCACGGCGGGTGGCTTGGGCAACGGGTATTTACTTCCCACGTTTGCCCTGGCTTTCGCATATGGACGGTCGCTTCGAAATGGCAAGCTCGGAGGAGCTTGCGAAAGATGAAGGTGGAACGCGCTTCTTCATCAACAATCAGTATCGAGATGCGAATACAAACAAAGGCTTTCTGCTCGGCAATGCCGTCGGTCGTGATGCCCGCGCTTTTGAAGGCAGGACCGGCTATTGGATCTCTGCACGCTCACGAGTAGAAGCCGGCTATCGGCAGAGGATTATTAGTGAAAACTTCCTGCCCGGCGGTGGCACCACCAGCGACGCCTTTCTGAACGCTTCCTATGGGATTTCCCCGGAGTGGTCCACGCAGGTTTTTGCACAATACGAACGACACCGCATACCATCGCTCGCAACCGGTGCACAACATGATGAGAGCGGCTGGCTACAGATTACATGGAACCCCAAGCTGCGCATAAATCGTTGAACCCTGCGCAACATCCCGATACCTAAGGGTGCAACTCTGCTATTTCAGTACATCGATCGCTGCGATTCCCAGACCGAATTGACCCACGATGGTCGCTATATCAACCAGATTCCGCAGAATTGGGCGTTTGTCGACCCGTTCGGGCACAATCACAGCATCTCCGGGATAAAGATGTGTTGAGGCGAAGTTGTTTGTGAAAAGCGCTGTCGAGAACTGGCGGCTCAGGATCGATCCATCCGCCCTGATGATGTAGCTGCGGTTAATATCCGCGGTACGAGTGCCTCCGCCGGCCAAATGAATATAATCTTCCGCGCGTTTGCGAGAGTCATAGAGAAATTGATTTTGTGTGTAAACAGAACCAAATACACCTACGCTTAGCGGAACCTGGGGAACAACAAACGTATCGCCATCTTCAAGCGAAATTTCGGGAATGTCCTGCAACGAGGAGCTATCGGGTTTGATGTACAGCACAATCCTTCCGGTCGCTCTGGATTGACGCAAATTCAACTCAACGGTGCGTGCATTTTGCAACGCGGCAACATCGGCGAGCTGGTCCTGTGGGCTTATGACATTGTTTGCGCTATTCGCTTCGGCCAGCTTGATTCGCTTGTCCAGTTCGTCAGTGTATTCATCCAATCGCTGCTGCTGAATTACTCGCGCGGATTCACGCGTAAACTCCGATCCGTACAGATAGGCTTTGCGTGAAAATCCGCCTGCGCGAGCCACGAGTTGCCGCAAATTCTCGCCCGGCGCTACCCGGTAAACTCCGGAAGCTACAAACTCGCCCTCAAGGCGTACAAACTTGGTTTGTTGATCTTGCGGCACCCGGATGTCTGCATTGGAGAAGATCGTGACAACATCTCCGGGCTGGAGCTCCAGATTCTGACTGGGATCGTTGTCCAATACCGCGCGCCTCAGATTGAATGACAAAAGCTGCGAGCTGAGGTCATTTTTGTCCAGCCGCTGAATGACTGCGTAAGCCCAGTCGATCTCAGGCGCATTCAAAACGACAGAGTTCTTCACCGGAAAGCGTTTGGCCACTCCGGTGACCGCAGAACTTACCGACATTCTGGATGAATTCATCCCAGGGGAACTTGTTTCGGGGGAATTTGTTCCCGTTGAATTTGCTTCAGGAGAATTTGTCTTTGTAGAGTTTGAGTTGTCGCGGGATACAAGAGCAGTGCTTGTACTCAGACCCGCTGTTCGAGAAGTTTCTACGTTTTCGGAAGTCTTTCCGTAAACATTTGTGTCACTATCCCTGGCATTCGGCAGGGCCATCGCCAATGCAGTAGGTGAAGGCGATATGCCCGTCCCGTTGACCTGAGCGATGGGCGCATCGGGAGCATAACGCCTCACGTCTGGGGTGGAATCGAGGACAGGAAGCCCGAGTTGATTGCGCTGCTCCCAGTAGTCGCGGGTTAGCAGTGCTTCCTTGTCAGGAATCAGATCGCGAACACGCATGCCGGGAAACCAGGCGAATCGTCTCGGATCTGCGACATTACCGCGCAGGGTGACAGCATCTTTAAAGCGATCGATGATCGGGCTAATCTCCAGGATGTCGCCGTCTGCCAACGGTGTCGATAAACCGTTATCCTCCAGATTGATGTCCAGGATCGTTCGCGTATCGTCATGCTGCCTAATTCGCTCAATGCGGACTTCGTTATGCCGTGCCAGCGTCGCGAGTCCCCCGCTTAGCGCAATAACGTCCTTCACAGTAGTTTCGTTCTTCAGCTCGTAGAGCGCCGGCTTGTCGATGCTCCCGGCCAACGCAACCAAAGGGCCTACAGGAGGGAAATAAACCACATCTCCCGAAGCAAGAGGCACATCCTTCGATTTATCGCCTTTAATCAGCAGGTCATAGAGATCGAAGGTCGCGACAGTTTCTTTACCGCGTCTGAGCTGAATGTTCCGCATGCTCCCGATCGAAGTCGGTCCGCCGCTCGAAAAAATGGCATTCACTATCGTGCTGAGCGAACTCACCGTGTAGCTACCGGGTCTTTGTGCTTCTCCGACCACAAAGATCTGGATGGACCTAAGCTGCCCCATGTTGACATTCAAGTCAAAGTTCTCAAAATTGTGGCCGATCTGTGATCGCAGGAAATCCGTCAACTTATCGAAGGGAAGGCCGGCTACATGAACGGTCCCGACCTTGGGGATAAAAATTGCCCCGGAGCGGTCCACCGTAAAGTGTCCGTCCAGTGTGACCTGTCCCCAGATTCGGATGAGTAACTCGTCACCGGGTCCAATCACGTATCCCGGCGTCACCGGAATACGGTTGACAGGCGCGAACGTGGAAGGGACATTCACGAATAAGTTCGCACCATAGATCGGCAGAACCTTCCCGATAGAGGCGGCTACAAGGCGCTGGAAGTCGCTCAATTGCACGGGCGATTTAGCTAACTGCCGGTTCCCTGTCCGATCGTTACTCGCGGCATTTCGATCCTGCTGATCGAAATGATCTGAATCAAGCGGATTTTGTCTGGACTGCTGCTGGGAAGGCGTCAGAACAGGTGACCCGCTTTGGGGCTCGGAAGAATCGTCGACCGGCTGGCCATTCTGTTGGGAAGCCGTCTGATTATCTTGCGGCCGCGTGTCTGCGCTTGAATACGAGTCAGTCGTTTCCGGCGCAGGAGAAAAAAGTCCCCCCTGCTCTTGGAACCCCCATGCCGTCGTTGCGGTCGACGTTGAGAACACAAGAATGCTCCAGAAAACTAGCCTGCCCGTTACACATCTCTTCATAAACATCATTATATTTCTCTTCCAGAATCAAAAGCAGTCGGTCAACGAGGGCCGAAGGGGCGGTTATCCGCACAGACGTCCGCATGTCTACATCCTGATCATAATCAAGCCCACATTGGGTGATTAAACAAAAACCATGAGACCCAAGCGACCGGAGGGTCAAAAGATCTAGAAAAAGGCTCCATCAAGCTTTCCTTAATTTGTCTTCCCAATAACGCCGCTTTTGCCCGGGTCACAAATAGTACACTCAAAGGATGGAAGTGCTTCGAGAATCAGAGACCGAAACGGTATTGAATACCGAAGAAAGATTAGCTTCCGGCACCAAAGAGCCAGAGACCCCGTTCCTTGACATCGCACTTGTGTTATTGAAGGCGAAGAAGCGCGTTCTCCAGGTAACACTGGTTGGCTTGCTCCTTGGCGCGGCCATCGCGCTCGCCATCAAACCTAACTATTCGGCAAAAGCGATAATCATGCCACCGCAGGCACCTCAATCTTCCCTGTCTTCCCTAATGGGTCAACTCGGCTCCTTATCAGCCCTGGGCGGCGGCGCATCCAGCTTGCTGAAGAATCCGGCAGATCTCTATGTAGGAATTCTACAAAGCCGAAGCGTTTCAGATCGCGCGATTCAATCCTTCCACCTGCAAACGCTCTGGCACATTAAGAGCATGGATGATGCACGCAAGACACTCGACAGCCATGTTCAGTTCGAAGCGGCGAAGGACGGGTTAATCGAAATTACGGTCACAGATAAAGATCCCAAGCGTGCCAGTGATCTGGCAAACTTCTTCGTGGATTCCCTCAATGGCATCAACTCAACACTGGCGATCACCGAAGCATCACAGCGTAGGTTGTTTTTCGAGCAGCAATTGGCTGAAGAAAAAAATGCCTTGGCCAACGCCGAAGAGGACTTGAAAAATACACAACAGAAGACCGGTTTGATCAGCCCAAGCGGCCAGTCGGATTTGGCCGTACGTAACGTCGCGCAGACCCAGACGCTCATCAGCCGGAAAGAAGTTGAACTGCAAAGTATGCGCGCCTATGCCACTGCGGAAAATCCAGATGTCGTTCGTCTTCAGCGCGAAATCGAAACCATGCGGGGCCAATTAACGGAACTGGAAAATAATGAAAGTCGGCAGGCTCCTGGCGACACTCAGATATCTGCCAATCAATTACCAGTAGGCAGTCTCGATTACGTCCGTAAACTGCGAGAGGTCAAATATCACGACACACTATTTGATCTTCTCTCCAGGCAGTACGAAGCGGCGCGTATCGACGAAGCAAAGTCAGCTCCAATCATTCAGGTCGTCGATCGTGCCGTTGTCCCGGACAAAAAATCCGGCCCTCCTCGGTTGCTCATAACAATTGGGACCGGCTTGATCGGATTCTGTCTCGCCTGTGGTTGGGCATTCCTTCAGAATGCCAACGAGCGGGCGCGACAAGTCCCAGAGCTCTCCTCCAAACTCGACGCGCTCGAGAAAGAGCTTTCATGGCCTCGGTTCTGATCTCCCCTACCTTCCTCACCGAATCTGCTACATTGGGGAGCATATACAAAAATTGGGGCGGTCGGACTCACTCTCTTTGTCTTATCTATCGGGTATTTGACCGATGCCCCCACCCCAAGCCGTGCCAAACAAGATAATTTCCCTATCAATCAGGATGGTTTATGAGCCTCAAGCAAACCCTGAAGAACAGCCTTTCCGCTTCCATTTTCCATCTTATGCGAGATGTTCCTTGGATCGTTCGGGACTGGACAACGAAGCCACCCACTGGGCACGGACCTATCCCCCCTCTACGTCACATGTTCGACGGCCCTCGAGGCTATGAGATTTTCCTGCAAATGGGGCAGGAAACACTTGGCTTTTACAAAAACGTAGTCGAAATGAAACCCTCGGACGCCGTTCTTGACATAGGATGCGGGATTGGTCGTAAAACCCTGCCACTGCTGGGTTACCTCAACGATGAAGCGCTCTACGTTGGCATGGATATTGACCGCCGCGGAATTGATTGGCTGCTCCGGAACGTCACTTCGCAAAGTCAGCGCTTCGTTTTCTTCCAACTTGATATATACAGTAAATTCTATAATCCCAAAGGGGCCTTGATACCAGGCAGGCTTGTCTTACCATTTCCGGACAATTCGTTTGATGTGGTAGCTCTTTGGTCAGTTTTCACTCACATGTATCCAGACGATATCGCACATTATTTATCTGAGATTGCACGTGTACTCAAGCCCAGCGGTAAGCTTTCGGCATCGTTCTTTCTTTACAACCAAGAAATCATTGGCCGGATGCAGCGATCAGAAACGAAAGTAAACTTTGCTCACGAGCTTCCAAATCTCAGAACGACGAACCCTAACATCCCTGAAGATGCCATCGCCGTAAATGATCAGTGGCTTTTAGATGTGCTCGCGCACGTCGGCCTCAAAGCCCAGGATGTCCTCTACGGCAGCTGGTCTGGCCACGCAATAGATCCAAACTTAGCTCTCACGAATTATCAAGATATCATATTGGCTCAAAAAACTTAGGAGCCCTCAGAACGCCAGAAAACACGCGCCAGATACCGGGGGACATTCTCTCAAACTCGAGTTGGAGCAGCATGGCTGCACTTATCCTTCACAATATGGCGCGACCTTCTATCCAGACATCGCTAGCGCTACGCCCAGGTCTCAATTGGGACTTCATCGACGGAAGGGAGCTGTCTGCGGCGGAAGCGAGGGAACGACGAGCTCGACGCGGCAGGACTTGATAGAGGCTTTTTCTGGTCTGAACCACATCCGAGCCATAACGAAGATCAATCCATAGCTGACCGCTGACATCGACACCAGCAGATCAGGGTTGAAAAATCCAGCTCCTATAAAGTCGATTAAAAGCACAAGAAGTACCGCATGATAGAGACGTGTGCCAGGTCGAAAATTGAATGCCTTTCGGTAATAATTGATTAGAAGAGCAATCAAGAACGCGGTCCCGACAAGACCCATCTGTCCCAGTAATGCGAGAATTTGCACCTCATAAGCATAAGGAACCTCAACGGAGCGCTTATGATCTAATGCATAACTGCCCAATCCATTTCCGAAAAGTGGAGCGTTCCAGAAGAATCTTTTCAACGCGACGATTTGCCACACCCGGTACATGTCTGAAGTGTCTGCAAGTGACGACGAAAAGCGAAGTGTAATGAGAGTAGACAACATCGGGAAAAAAAAAGCCGTGACGGCACCGATGATGGCGAGATAGAGAAGCACCATCTTGTCCCGGCGGGAGATTAGCATCCCAAGAGCTGCTCCTAATACAGTGCTTACCCAGATGAACCGTGAAAAAGTATAGAGAGACGACACTGTCAAAAGACAGACGATAGCAACCGCAAGTGGGCCACCGATTCCTAGTCTTCTGCGCAAGCCTATGACAATGAACATTACTATCGGAAGCAAATTATCAGAAGGCAGTTGTAGCCTTCCACCTATGTCACCCAATTCCATTGACATAAGCTTGACACCAAAGATGAGGGAAATATGGTCGACGATGTCGGAAACCGCGGTTCCAGTATGCAAGGAATACACTAGCAGGACGACCTTGAGGAGGCTTCCGAAGGATACGGTATACAGACAGAGTCGTACAAACCGCTCGCGATCAATCTCCGTCGCAGTGAAAACCCGCACAAACAAACATCCCGCAAAGGTCGTGATAACATCTTTTGCCTGCGAGAGCGCAAGATCGGAATAAAAGGGATTGGCAAAAGAACGAACTGTCGCTGCTGCGACAATGCCTAATAAAGCGGCACAAAATGCAAACTGTGCGAGGGCCATGGTTTCTTGTGCGAGAGACTGGGCTACAAAAATTGCTAAAGGGATAAACACAATAACTTTTACGTTAACGCCGTAAATGGTTCCCGACGGCAGCAATGTGAGAAATACGATATAGACGCTAAATAATATCCAGCGCGATGACGACTTTGAACCATCTCGGGTATGCATAAGAAATGCCAATCGAAAGTTGGGCAGCAGAATTCGGATAAGACATGAAGTTAAGAAAACCTCGGCGAGCTAAGTTCACTATAACGGGCCGGAATCATTAAGTCTTCGTTGTGCGAAAAGTCACAACCGCATCACCATGCTGGTAGTAATCTTTTTGGAAATGGAGCCGCTACAGGCCTTTAAACGATACTAACTTTTGCTCGTAGTCCCCTCCATTTGCCCAGAATGCAGGCGATCGCCAAAGCCCCTCTCCCATAGTTCTTCCGCACTATCGACCGAAATTCAGCAATTTTCTCAACGCTTCTTTGAGCTGAAACCCCGTCGGTCTCGTGGTAGGCAACGACTCGCTGGCCGATAAACTCCTGCGCCCCAGATAGGGCCAGACGCTGATTCACATCGAAGTCCGCAAAAACCTTCAGGGCAATATCGTAAACAGGGAAAATCGACCTTCTGTAGAAGGTGCCTTGGTGATGCAGTGTATTGCTGAACCGCAGTCCTATGCCGTAAGACGGACGAAACGTACGCTTTGTACTCAACTCCACCGGAAACGAAAGCAACACCACATTCGTATTGCGGGTCCGCTCGAGTTCTTCGCGCGGAATTTCGACCAATGCATCACCAATGTTCAAATGCAGTAAGAACGTCCCAGTCGCCCTGGCAACCGCTTTATTCATGGCGTCGTAGATCCCGCGATCCGGCTCGCTCAACCAATAATCAATCTGATCCTCATGAGTGCAAAGATACTCAAGAGTTCCATCGTGCGACCCGCCGTCGATCACGACTAGCTCAACATCGTCGGCTTTCTGCCTGAAGATGCTTTCAAGCAGCTCAGGAAGTCTTGGGCGCGCATTGAATATTACAACAAGAATCGACAACAGAGGTGCCTTAGAATTCGCTCCCGGCCGTCGTTGCGTTCCGCCTTCAAGACGTGTGGACATAATGAAATTATAGTGGAGCCCAACCGGCTACCCGGCAGGTCACCCTTATCAAAGAAACGCGGTTCTGCCTTAAAAAGAAGCTGCCTAAGTGCAGCCGTTACTTGGTTGGGTTCTTAGAGCCGCTACTTTGTTTTCCTGCGATCTCCCGGTACAAGTGCGCGAACTGTTGCGCAGCATTATCTGCTGAATAGCGTTCCAGAACACTGTATCCAGACGCCACCAATTCCGCTGGTAGCACCGGCGAGTCGCTAAGGCGATCAATCGCCTCCACCATCTCTTCCGGCGAATCCGCGTCAAACAGCAACGCCGCACCACCTGAGACCTCCGGCAGCACCGTTGCTGACGAACAAATCACCGGCAGACCCATCCGGAACGCCTCCAGCACAGGAAGTCCGAGGCCCTCGAAGCGGCTAGGAAATACCATCGCCAAGGCTCCCTTGAAGATGGCTTGTATTTGTTCGGGCGAGACGAATCCGAGGAAATGAATATATTTTGCGATACCAAGACTTTCTGCCAAACGCTCCAGCCCAGCACGAGCTTTTGTATGCTTACCCGTAAAGACGACATCGATCGCCTTTCCAGTCCTTTGCTGCATCAAGGCTAGCCCGCGAAGAATCAGCTCGTGGTTCTTATGCGGCCAAGTAACTGCGGGATAGACAAGATAGGTCTCGGGCAGCCTCAATTCGCGTCGCGCTTGCTGCATCTCGGCTTCGGAAGGGCTGCTATACGCCTCGAACGCGCTGCCCCAGCGGATAACCACAATTTTCTCTGGCTCAAGCCCATACTGCGAAATGAGATCCTGTTTGCCCCACTCCGTTGGCACACAGACGAAACGCGCCTGGTGGCAAAAGGCTGGGTAGTAGGTTTCCCGCAGGATCAGGTCCTCCCTGGGAAAAAACTCCGGCAAATGGCAATGCTGTAGATCCCATGGCTGATAGACGCTCGGCACCTCAGTCAGATATGCGATCTGGCTCGGAAAGTGCACCACGTCACATCCCAGGCGCTCTACCGTCCCGTCACTCCTCGGGATGAGGGCTGGGCCTTGACGAACAGTCAACCAAACCCTGCGCAGCACAGGAATACCAGCCAGCCACGCTCTGATCTTGGCACCTACAGTCCCCCTCGGAGCTGGAATTCCAACAACGGAACAAGCTCCGGTCACATGAGGTTTCAGCCACCCGACGATATGCTCGGGAACGATAAAGACATATTCCTGTTCGCTCTGTTCAAGTCGGCCTAGGCCATGCGCTAAAGCCAGCATGGCTGTTCCGACACCTTGATGCGGGTCATCGACCCGAAAATCGATAGCTATCTTCAGCTTCTTCGCCGACACCATCAAATCCTCTCGATGAATCGAAAGACAGCCACAGCTTTCACTCGCGAGCATCAGCAAAATGAGAGCCGCAACTTCCGGCTTTGCAGGCATTTGATTCGCACGGGCAGACCTTCATTGTAACAAAATCAGCAGTCGTCACTTGATGGAGCCCTTAATCGGAGGAATCTCGACGGTCTGGACGGAGCTCTTCTTCCATCTCTCTATTCGGCGTCGCCTTCTTGTCACCAGGCGGTACCAAACCTCCGCCAAAGAGCGCGCACGAAATTCCGCGTTCCTGCGTTCGATCAGGTCTTTGAACACGCGCCCCAGGAGTCGCACCGCCCGTTCCACCCTGCCCAGAAATCCCATATGAAAATCCCAAAAAGCGCGTTCATCATCAAGCACCTGCTGGTAGCGCTCCAGCGACATACGGTCCTGTCGGTTCATGATCGCCAGTTCGTGTTGCACCCGAAGCTCTCCAGCAACAGCAATCCGAAATCCCGCGGCATCTAAGCGGACAAAGAGGCTGCTATCGCTATTATTTATCGGGAAGCGCCGATCATACCCGCCGATCTTTTCAAGAGCTGACAGCCGTAAAAAAGTACAGGAGTTGATTGCCGAACTATATTGTGGGGCGATTCCGTCAAAGGACGGCGGCAAAACAATGGGCCAAAAACCACATACAAACCGAAACGGCGAAATGTGCCGCCCTTGATCAAAGATATGAGGCACAACCGCTCCCACACGCCGTTCTTTCTCGTAGCTCTCCGTCTCCCGAAACATCACCTCAAGGAAGTCCTCTGGCAACTCCGTATCTTGATCCAGAGTCAGCAACCACTCGTAGCCTTCTTCGCTGGCGGCAGCGGCGGCAGTGTTATAGGCGATAGCCAGTCCAGGATTGCGCTTGGCAGCCGTATATCGAATGTCAGCCGGTAGTGGTCCAGGTTCCTGGCCCTCAGGTGTGTTGTCGTGGATTGATATTGCCAGCCGAATCGGTTGCTTCTCGATCCAGTCGGCAGCTCGCAATAGCGTTTGCAATGTCACCGAATCCCGTGGATGCGTCTTGTAAAGCACGACGATTGCGAAAACGCCTCCGATTTCACTTTTCGGCTTCCTGCCACCCAGCGATCCCGCCGTCTCTTCCTTCAAGCTGTCTGTGCCCCCGCGCATCCTGAACTCTTCCACCACCAGAACTCCTCCATCACAGGATAGACTGGAAATCGAACGCCAAGATCACCGATGTCCAGCTATTACTGATGAAGATTCTCATTGATGCCACAGGAATTCCAAGAGAGAAAGCAGGGGTCGGTGTCTATGCACGCAATCTCCTCGATCGCCTGACCCGCAACCCCGGAACTCTCGAATTCTTCATCCTCGCGCAAAATGATGACCGCGAAATGAACTTCGGTCATCGCCCCAATGTCACTATGCTCTGGGTCCCTGCACGGTTTTTCCGCATCCTTCCGATACGCTTTCTGCTGGAACAGCTATTCCTTCCCGTGCTGCTGGTGAAGTACCGTATACAGGTCCTTCACTCGCTTCACTATGCCTTTCCCTTACTCACCTTCGGGACTCACCGCGTCGTCACCTTCCACGACATGACGTTCTTTACCATGCCCGAGTTCCATCAGCGCCTCAAGATCGTCTACTTCCGTTTCTTTATGCGCGCCTCAGTTCGGCTCGTCGATCACATGATCTTCGTCTCGCGCTCGGCACTTGACGATTGCACCGCGCAGCTCGGACCCATACATGGCGGCGCCTCAGTGGTTCCACATGGCAAAAGTGATGAGTTCCGCCCCGATATCTCTCTAGATGTTCTTAATGCTGTTCGTAAAAAATACAACCTACACAGCCGCTTCATACTCTACATAGGCACCATCGAGCCCCGAAAAAACCTGCCTCGGCTCGTGGAAGCGTTCGCCCCCATCGCCCGCCGCGACCCCGACATTCATCTTGTCATCGCTGGCAAGATAGGATGGATGGCAGAAGCCCTCTTCACCGCCATCAAGCGCCTCGATCTCACCTCTCGCGTCACCTTCACCGGCTTCGTCAGCGAAGAAGACAAACCGGCGCTCCTCGCCACCTGCACCATTTTTGTTTACCCCTCTCTTTACGAGGGCTTCGGACTGCCTGCGCTTGAAGCATTGGCATCCGGTGCTCCAACCGTTACGAGCAATACCTCGTCGCTTCCAGAGGTAGTCGGTCAAGCAGCTTGGCTGGTCGATCCCACCAGTACCGAAGATATTCAGCAAGCGCTTGAAACGATCCTCGCCGATACACTCCTGCAGCAGGAGCTACACCGTGCCGGTCCATTACAGGCTGCTCAATTCACTTGGGAGCGCACCGCAACCCTTACTATCGAGGCCTATCGTTCCTGCATGCACTCGCAGGTCAAAGAACGTACGATCTGAAGATAGGAACTTCGACCCTCCAAGGGTACTTCGGAAGTAGGAGGTCGTAGTTTCCATATGGGAGAACCAGCGGAATCATCGGTGCCGCACGCGGCGGCGCACAAGTCTGCGCAAGTGCAGTGGCGCCCTACCATCGCCGCTCGGCTGCCGGTCAGTTCTGGCCGCAACGGCCGCTGCTCATTCCGGCGGTCGATGCCCATACCGGCGAGCCGGTCCTGTTCGACCGCCACAGCGGCGTCGACTTGGTGGATGCTGTCGCTGCCAGCACTTCCAACAACTTCGGTGTTCCTCCGTACAGCATCGGCGACAGGCGATACATTAACGGGCGGCTATCGAAGAAGCGAGAATGCCTATCTGGCAGCCGGGTACGTACGTGTGCTGGTGCTGTCACCCTTCCCCGACGTTACGCTGTGACGCCCCTTCCCGTCCCTGTGAACGCACTTCTCATCCCCAATCGAGCCTCCTAGGGCGTATCGATATATATCTGAAGGTGTAGCCAGGAGCAAGCGAGAGCGACGAGAGCTTGGAAGTTTTCCTTGTTTTTCTCGTATCTGGTGGCGAAGCGGCGGAAGTGTTGAGCTTTGCGAAGCAGCGTTCGATGCGATTTCTTTGTTTGTAAAGGTCTTGCCGTATCCGCGCTGCAGCTTCCGTTGCACTTCGGGGGATCACAGCGACCGCGCCCATGGTGGCAATGTGCTCGACGATTGTATCGGTGTTGTCGGCCAGCGCATGGCCTGTTTTCCGCGCTCCCAGCAGCGGGATCGCCTGCATGCAGTCGTTCGCCTGTCCCGCTGTGACGACGAAGTCCACCGGCAGGCCCCGTTCGCCGACCAGCAGATGAATCTTCGTCGTCAGACCTCCTCGGGAGCGCCCCCAGAGCCTTGTCGGAGCCCCCTTTTTTGCGGCCTGTGGCCGCCTGCTGATGAGCCCGCACGATGATCGAATCGATCATCAAATACTGGTTCTTCCGGTCGCGCACCATCTCGTGGAAGACCTTCTCCCACACCCCTTTCTTAGCCCACCGGCTGAACCGCTTATGGACGCTCTCGTACTTGCCATGCCATAACGCTCCGAAAGATCGTACCAGCGCGCTCCCGAACGCAAAACCCACAAAACTCCGTTCACAAAAAGACGGTTGTCACTCGCGGTTCTCCCAACATGCTCCGCCCGGCCAGGAAGAAAACCATGGATCTTCTCCCACTGCACATCGCTCAACTCGTAACGGCTGATCCCCATACAAACAATGCCAACAAATCTGGGGCAAAACGAAAAGTCTATATGGATACGTCCTAGCCGGTTCGGTTCAGTACTGCCATCGCATTTTGGAGGGTGGTGTGATCCATGTAAGCGTATCGCGCAGACATGGCAATCGTCTTGTGCCCAGCCGCTTCCTGAATCACCTTCAGACTGACCCCGGCTTGTGCGAGGCGTGAACAAAATGTGTGCCGGAGATCATGCCAACGAAAATCCTTGATCTTCGCTTCCTTGAGCGCAGCCTCCCACCATTTCTTGTTGTCGCCGATTCCGAATACCACGTCGTCAGGCGCACTATCCGGGCGGTCGATGGCGCGATCTTTACGCTCCAAGGAGAGCTTTTTGAGTTGTTTGAACGCTCGGAAAACATCATCGATCATCGGAACAGTCCGGCTTGAGCCGTTCTTCGTGTCTCGCAGCGTGATCGAACGACGGGCGAAATCGATATCTCTCCAGCGAAGACCGTACTGCTCTCCCTTGCGCATCCCCGTTCCGAGCGCGATATCGAGCTCGTAGATTCGGTGCAGGAAACGCTTCCTGCGCTGCGCGTTTCGGGGTCCCACTCATCCACTGCGCGCTGGAGCACGGCCCTCAGTCGTTTCTCCTCCTCCGGCTTCAGGTAACGGATTACGCCGTTATTCAACTTGAGCTGACTCACCTCGTGGGCGGGATTCACCTGCACTTTGTCACGCTGCTTGCCGTACCGGTAGATCGAAGAAAAGGTCACCTTGTACCGGTTCACGGTCGCAGGAGCCCTCCCAAGTGTGTCCAGCCAATCGGCGATTTCGTAGGGCCTGACCGAAGCCGCTGGACAGTGCCCGAAGTGCTTCTTGATGAGCCCAATCCGGTATGGAGGGTTCCGCTGGTCCTTGTAGACGTTTGGCCGGCTCTGTATATGGCGCAAGAGATCGTCACAGAGCTCCTCAACAAGCACCGAAGAACCGACCGCAACCGCTTCGAGTTCCTTCGCGATCTTGGGAACCCCCTTGGCTGACTTCGGGACATGTCCCTCGCCGACTCGTCGCAGCGTCCGAGCCTTCTCGACGTATTCGATGGCGGCGGCACGATCGGTACCGAATGACTTCTTGACGAGCTTTCCGTCGATTCGGAAACGGGCGTACCAGTTTCCGGTGGGGTCGTCTTCTCTCTGAAATACACCTTTGACTGGAGCTGGGGACCTGGGCATCCCGGTACCTCAGGGGCGATGGTCAGAGGGGGCGTCCCATTCGAAAATAGGATACCCGCGATTGGGATACTTTTGGGATACTTTGTACCGTTTATTCTTGCAATCTCCCGCAAAGCCGCGGTCGCATCTGATGATGCAAATCGCCAATGTTTATAAGGTCATTTGCAGCATTGCGTTGCAGGGATTAGCATGGTCTTGCACCGCTCGGGACACTCCTAACGCGAAGGTCGCAGGTTGGACTCCTGCCCGCGCCACCATATCCCCTCTAAATTGTTCCCCTTAGCAACACGAACCACCTGCCTCTCGCAGGTGCAGCCGACTGTTGCCACAGTAGCAAGTGGTAAAATCAAGCCAGTCATGCCCGCTATTCACCGCAGAAAATCCGTAACGGTAAACATCGGAGGCATCCGTGTCGGCTCCGGT
>Ga0302308_10000990_pt1 | contig 23495 bp, 18 predicted proteins | sample III_Palsa_E3_3_FD_200531 | JGI IMG/M metagenome (GOLD analysis project Ga0302308, IMG submission 200531) | Peat permafrost microbial communities from Stordalen Mire near Abisko, Sweden - III_Palsa_E3_3 | ecosystem: Environmental > Terrestrial > Soil > Palsa > Peat permafrost | place: Sweden...
ATGGTTTCGTCGCCTTGAAGACTGCGCCATGCGCGCACTTCTATCCATCCACGATCACTCTAAGTTGCTGATCTAGCGCCGAGAAATGTGGGGATACCTCAGGCTCAGAGCTCTGCTTTCGTTTTGCAACCCTCACTCACTGAAGCATCAAAGGTGAGTTCACGTTGAAGAGCAGGAACTGCCACTGTCCGTCCACTTGAATCAGTCGGATGCTGATGTCCGCGTTGCCGTTATCAAACTTGGCGGTCTCCGTGTACGCGGCACTGACAACCTTGCCCGTGCTGTTGGTGTAAGCGACAAGCGACTGACCCTTCGGCTCCCCCAGGCTTTGCAGGGCGCCAAGTTTCGATAGCTTCTTGAACAGCTGATCAAGCTGGTCAGGGTACTTGTTGATGATCTCCAGCAGTTGCGGAGATGCGCGTTTCACCAGCTCGTCTTTCGACCATGTCGAAACAATGGGTCGAATGTTTGCCTCGACGTACGCTTTGCTGGACTTGTCGAGTTTGTTCCCCTGATAGACACCGATACCGATAAACACCACGGCGACCACAACGATCAGAAGAAAGACACCACCAAGAATCGAGAGAAACTTTTTCATAACTACCCCTGTCCGCCAAGTATCGGTTCGGCAAAATGAATTCGAGCAAGAGAAACCAGGAAAAGTTGGGAGACATCTGTTGGCTTCGAATGCCCGATCGATGTCTCTGATCCCTTTCATGGAAGAACGACCACACCATGCGTGCACTATTCCTTTAGCTTGAGCCACTTATCTCTTCGACAACCGGTAGACCACCGTCTCCAGCGCGCTCACCCCTTCGGCGACGAAGCCCGGCTGCTGCGCGAGGATATCGCAGCGTTCCAGGGTCTCCACGCGCCAGTCGCGATCATACAGATCGCGCACCTCGGTTTCCGGCACGGCGAACGGCGGCCCCTGCTTTTCGTGTTGCGGATACTCCAGCGTGATCAGCAGGCCGCGGCAGCCGGCAGGCAGTAGCGCATGCAGCTCGTGCACATAACGACGGCGCAGCGGCGGCGGCAACGCGATCAGCGCGGCGCGGTCGTAAACCGCCGCGCAATCAGCCAGGACGTCGGCGTCGAGGCCGAAGACATCGCCGCAGATCAGTTCGACATCGCCAGCCCGGTGGTGGCGGCCATAACGCGAATCGTGCACCTGCGGCGTCAAGCCATGCTCGACGAAGAACTGCGCGATCGCCAGCGGCGACAGCTCCACCCCCAGCACGCGGTGGCCCTGCGCCGCCAGCCAGGCGAGGTCCAGCGACTTGCCGGCCAGCGGTACAAATACCTGGCTGCCGGGTGCCCGTTCAAGCGCCGGCCAGTGCTCGAGCAGCAGTGGCGTCGGTTTGTCCTGGTGGAATCCGATGCGGCCTTCGCGCCAGCGTTGATGCCAGAAGCCGGGGTCCATGGTGTGGCTCGTGTTGGAGTGAGAACGAGCAATTCAAACATCGTCAGATCAGGAAGTGATCCTGACAACGTTTCGCCCGCCCACGTCTACGTCACGGCTTGTTGGTGGTCTTGCTTGGCAACGGCTCCAGATTGAAATTGATCGTGCCGACCTTGCGGTCCAGGCCCTGGATCACATCGCTCGTGAGGTCGTTGGTCGCGTTGCCGCCCAGCACCGCATCACGGTTCAGCAACAGCCCACAGTGATGGTTTTTGTAGGCATCCGCGGTGATCGGCTGTGCATCCTCGCCAATGGTCTGCATGACCTTGGCACGGGTCAGCTGGATACGCTTGCTGAGCTCGTCCACTTCCTCCTGGAAGGCCTGCGACCGCATCTGCAGGGCTTCACCCTGCTGACTGCGCTGCGTCTCGCTCAACGACGCAGCCTTCTGCTGGAAACTCTGCACGTCTGCCTGCAGCGGCTTGCCCTGGGCGTCCAGTTGTGACCGGGCCTGGGTCGCCAACTGGCTCAGCCGCTGGCTCGCCGCCTGCCCGACCTTGGCCTGCGCGAACACCGCCTCGCGCGAAAGCATGCACACACCCGGCACGGCATTGCCCTCGAGAGGATCGGCAGCCCGCGCGGGAGACATGGGAACGGTGGAAAGGCCGGCTGCGACGACCAGCGCGGCGGTGAACCATGGGCGGTGCATATTCATGTTGGGTTGTCCTGTTTGCTGAAGCCCTGAGAATAAGCGAACGCGCTGCCACATGGTGCACTCCCTGTTGACATCGGCGCGCGCGAGTCAGTCGGCGTTAGGTCAGGAAGTAATCCTGACACCTTATTTTCCCAATGCTTTCGCTACTGGCAGCGAGCGCTGCAGCTGGGCACCGTACTCGCGAGCGAGGTTGTCGACGGCATCGGCGGTCTGAGCAGGTGGCGGCCGTGCTTGCACACCCCCAGGGCCAGCAGGCCGACAGCAAAAAGGGCAACGCCGAGACGGCGAGCCGTCGTGGCGTTCCATGCTCTGGTCATGGTCGCAGGGTAACAGCCGAAAACAGTTTCCGTTTGTGGTGGGGGCGCCTGAAATGGAAGTAAATCAGCACGCTGACCACGGCGGCATAGGTGCACCATACCGAGGTAAAGGCATATTGCTTGAGCCACATCACCAGTAGCACGCCGACCAGGTTCACTGCGCCGAGCGCGATGATGTAGCGGTATCCGGAAAAGAACAGCGAGCCGCAGGTGGCGATCACGTAAAGGACAGCGACCGCCATTTGGTTGGTGGCGGGATTCGAGTAGACCACGCTGTGATCATGCGCATAGATCGCGGTATCGAAATTCAGCAGCGCCCAAAGCTGGTAAACGGTGAGGGCGGCGCCCAGCACCAGAAAGGGCAGCACCATCAGACGACGATATTTTCCCGGTTCGATCAGCCAGACGCTCAGCGGGATCAGCAGTGGCAACACTCCTTGCGCATAGAGCATGTACACGAATCCCCACGGCTTGAGGCCACCGAGTACGCTGTCGCCGCTCAAGGCGAGCCATACGGCGCCTTCGGCAAACTGATGGAACGCAAACAGCAACGGGATCGAGGCAAACAGCCATTCGTTGCGATGCCCGCGTACGCACCCGAGGGTGGCGATACCAACGCCGGCGATCAGTGCGCTACTTACAAAACTGGCGGTTGCAGAGAAGCACATATATAGCCGTATCCATCATCGTAGTGCGGCGCAGTGTCGACCATTGCGTTGTCGATAGATAGCGATGGATGAGATAGTGCTTGGGCATTTTCCGCGCCCCAGGCAAACGGGCCAGAATCATTTGTCGGCTTCAAACACCTTATAAATGTCTCTGACCGCTTCGTGTTCCGATTATTTGTTCTCCCGGCATCATGGACCACATGTCCACCCAGCCGGCGGACAGCGCACACGCTTCGCCGGACTGATGGAATGCCAGGCCAAGGGGTTGTCGCACTGTGCGACTACCTTTCCGCTGGCGTTGTCGAAGTAGATGGGCGAACCGTCCGGATAGCGCGCGAGATTCGGCGGGAGGCGCACCAACGCCCCGCATTTCATCGGCGCAAGATACCCGTCGTTGTGCGCCTGGAACGCGCGGATCGCGGGATGGATACGCATGACCCATTGCTTCAGGCCAAGCGCACCCAGAAAGAGCGCCGCAAAGATGCCCGTCGTCACCATGGAAGTCCTCATCGCAACACCAGACTGATGACCAGCGCGCACGGGATCACCGCAACGGCGTACAGCACATAACTGGCGAGCACGATGAGGATCGCTGCCGACGGTGCCAACGATGCCGCAGGCACCGCGAAGGTCGCATCGACACCGCGGCGCACGACTACGCTGGCCCCCAGATGATCGTGCAGGGCAAGACCACGACGATCGAACAGCGCCCACACATAACCCAGCCCGGCGGACAACAGGGTCAACAGCGCATACAGGGAGCGTTTCGCGATGGCGCGAGTAGTGAGAGGTCGCGAGCCTGCTTCGCGCAGTTCGATGCCCATCAGCAGCTTGCCCGGCGTCGCATGCCAGCGGCAGGCATGGAACAGCCAGAAATAGACAAAGGCCGGAACCAGCTGTCCGCCCAGCAGCAGCGACACGAGCACGCCATTGCGCACGTCACCGCCCGGATTGGGCGATGCGGCGATGAGATAACCGATCATCAGCAAGGGCTGCAGCACGCCGTTCATCGTCGTCAGGACGATGCAGTCCACGAACAGGGCCAGCAGACGTTTGCAAAACAGGGTCAAGCGCTGCATGGATATCTCGACAGAGAGGAGGTATTCCATGTAACGCAGACCGCCGCCTTTCGGGGTTGGCCGCGCGGCCGCTCCACTTTAGAGGAGACAAACAGCGTTCCGCTGCGGGCAGCGTCACGGCAGTTGCCACGCCGACTCATCGACGCGGTGATCACCCGACCCCGTTTTGGTGCTCCAACACCTTTCCCCTTTTCCAGCGAGCTGGTCGTAAGATATTGCGAACCCCTGCACAGACTTGGATCGCAGCTGGCCTGGTCATGGGGACAGGCACCGGGGCAGCGAAAGTCCGATCCTTTGCGTGACACAAAATCCTTGTACCACCAACTCAGGAAACCATCCGCCGACATGGAGTTCAGCATATGGATGCAATCCACTCCAAGAGTGTATTCGTGTACGGACAGGTCAAACGCGCCCTGCGGTCGGGGCGCTACGCACCCGGGCAGCGGCTTGACCCGGCCACGCTCGCCGCAGAGTTCAAAACCAGTCCCACCCCGGTTCGATTCGCCCTGTACCGCCTGGTCGGCGAAGCTCTGCTCGTCGATCATGCTCGCGGCGGACTGCACGTCCCGTTGCTCACCGAAGTCGCCATGCGCGACCTCTACGACTGGATGGAACGCCTGTTGCTGATGGCATGCGATATCGGCGCAGCACCCGCAGCCCGGGAGACAGATCAGCTGGAGCTTGCGTCCGCTGACGACGATCCAGTCAAGCTGACGTGGCAACTGTTCGATGCGATCGCACGCGCGACAGCCCACAGGTCCCTCCACCACGCCGTGAAGCAGGCCAACGACCGGCTGGCGCCGATACGTCGCGCCGAGCAAGACTTGCTCAAGCACAGCTTCGAAGAGCTTTCGGAGCTAAAACGGCATTGGCAGACACGCGACATGCCGGCCCTGAAGTCCGCACTGCGCGACTATCACGAACGCCGGAAGCGACTCGTCCCGCGCATCGTGGCCTTGCTGAGCGATCGCAACGATTACCTCCCCTAGGCAGCCTCCGATCCAGTGCCCTCGTGGGTCATCGTGCGAAGAAGCGTCGATGCGGAGTCCGGCATTGCGGGACCACCATCACGCTCCCGGAATAATCACAAGATGACAGCGCAATAATCATTTGAAAATCAAAATTTCCGGCTCCTACGCTGCTCGCGTCATGGGACTGCCATGACGTCACCGTAGGAGATCGAGATGAACACGAACGAGAACATCCGCAACAACACCCCAGAAGACGTCGTCGAGCTCGGCGTCGCCAGTGTCGAGACCCAGGGACCCGGAGGAGTCATCGAGCCCACCGGGCTCAATGTGATGCCGGGAATCTCCGAGGAATGAACCAACGAGGCGCACCGAAAGGTGCGCCTCACTCTTGTTGGTGAGGACACCATGACCTACACATTACGCAATGATCTGTCTTTCTGCCGGGTAGACGATCGCCTCATCTTCCTGGACATTCGGAACGACCGCTACTTTCGATTGTCGAGCAACCTGGAGCGCCCTTTCATTGCATACGCCAACGGGAATAAGGATACCGACGTCGGTTCACTGGTAGAACGAAATATCCTGGTAGAAGCCCCAGGCTCGCAAGGCCGAGTGACGGCTGTGAACATCGAATACCCCGCCCGAAGCGCCCTTGAACAATCCTGCCAAGCCAAACTTCATCTCGGCTCACTAGTCGACGTATTCATCACCGTCTGCTCGATACGGAGGCAACTTAGAACACGTCCGCTGAGGACCATCCTCGACTCGGTCGTGGCCTTCAGACCAAGCAAGCAACAACCTCCGGCCCCCATTTCCGACCGGGCAGTCGAGCAGCTACTGCTCGAAGCCTCCGGTGAATTCAGGCTCGCACGCGCCTACACACCTGTCGAAACCCGCTGCTTGCTCGACTCTCTCGCGATGGTCAAGTTCCTCGCCAGACGAAGACTCCACGCAAGCATCGTCTTTGGCGTCACGTCCGATCCATTCTCGGCGCATTGCTGGGTACAGGCCGGAGACTTGGTTCTGAACGACACGGTCGGGCACGCCAATGCCCATACTCCGATTAGGGTGATCTGATGAGCTACCGCTACCTTGCGCTCGTAGACATCAATCGCCGGTGGGATGTCGTGAACCGACCCGAGATCGAAGCCGCATTGCAGATCGATGGCATGCGCGAGCCCCTCACGTCGGGATCGATCAGGCTCTTTCTCTCGAAGGAAACGCCATGCCTCTCGCTGCCGGAAGGCGGACTCGCAATCGGACATCTGTTTTCGCGCAAGCCCTCACCACTTGATGCAACCGCGCAGTTCCCAGCGTTCTCAAGTCACAAGCGTCTGCGAAAACACATCATGGAGAACTTCTGGGGCGAGTACGTGCTGGTCCAGCCCTGCGACGAAGGCGACGCGGGCGCCGTCATTACCCGCGACCCGTCTGGCGGCGTTCCCTGTGTCTATTCACTCCGGAACGGCGCTGGCTTTGTTACGTCCGGCATTTCAATGGCGACACGCCTTGATCTATACCGAAAGCGAATTGACTGGGATTTCATCGCCCATTGCCTGACTTACCCCAACCTCAAGACAAGTCGCACCGGCCTTGTCGATATCCGCGAGCTGCTACCGGGATCCTCGCTGGTCGTTGGTCGAACGGAGCTCACAACGGATCTGAACTGGTCGCCGTGGAGCTTCGTCGCGCCGGGACACCGACACACCAATCTTGCTGATGCTGCTGCCGACATCCGGACAACCGTAGCGTCCGTGGTCAGGACCTGGGCTGACTTCGACGAATCCATTCTTATGGAACTGTCCGGAGGTCTCGACTCTTCCATTGTCGCGGCCTGCCTGAAGAATACGCGGCCGCGGGTAACTTGCTACAACTTGGCAACACCTGTACCTGGCGCCGACGAACGCCAGTACGCCAGGCAGATGGCAAGCTATCTCGGCGTAGAACTACAAACCGAACAACTTGATCTCGACATTGCGTGCTGCGACGTCGCGCCGTTCCCCGATGCCGTTTCGCCCAGGATGGGTATCCTGCAATATGCGGTGTCGAACGCAATGGAAACTGCAGCCCGGCGATACGGAGCTTCGAGCTCGTATATGGGCGCTGGTGGCGACACGGTGTTCGGTCTTCTGACCAATGCGGTCCCTGCTGCGGATGCGATAAGTGAGCGCGGCATGGTCGCGGGTATTTCATCGATCAGGGATCTTTCCGTCCTGCATCAGTGCACGATGTGGAAGGCTGCAAAGCTGACGGCTCGGAAAATGATGCGAGCACCGAAAGCAGCCTGCGCACCAGACCGAACGTTCATGAATCCGTCCATTGCCATCGGACCGGCAGAATCTCACCCGTGGTTCGATGCTCCGACAGACGTGCTACTTGGCGACCGGGAAAGAATCTTCGATCTCGCCAGCAATCAGTTGTTCAGGGACATCGTCTATCGCGGTGAGAACTGCTGGATCCGTATGCCTCTGCTTTCTCAACCTGTCGTCGAGGCGTGCCTCAAAGTACCCTCATGGATGTCGATAACCGGTGGCCAAAACCGGGCTGTCGCCAGAGCCGCGTTCGCCGACGTACTGCCTCAAAACATTCTCAACCGCAGAAGCAAAGGTTCATTCATCAGCTATCTTGGCGCCATATTCAAGCGCAACAAGAGCCAGATTCACGAGATCCTGCTATTAGGCGCCCTGCACGATCAACACCTGCTGGATTCCGATGCGCTGACACGCTTCTTCAATGCAGAGCTTCCACCGCGGGACAAGTCCTTCACGCGGATACTTTTTCTCTTCGCGGTCGAGAATTGGTTGCGTCACCAAGCCTAGTCGCCACGCGAACCCGCGGGGTTCTCGCCTCGATTGGACGCATGTGCCTTCATCTCACGCCAGACGGCATATTGGCTCTTCTTCTCCGGATCGGGATCCTCGTAATCCTGCAGCCAGAATCTGAACCAGTCGACGTTCCTCTCGTTCGCAGCCAGCAGTTGCCTGGGTTGAAACTTGAAGTGCGGCGCTTGAGGGAACACGTAGAGATCAGCCTTGTGATCCAGCATCAACGGAACGGCGGAGTCGAGCAGCCACACGTATTCCTGCTCAGGCACCTGCATCAGAACCGGCGACCTGATCTTGTCCAAATTGAACTCCAGTCCAATTCTTTTCCATTGCTCTGGCGTCTCGTCAGGAGATCCGAGTTGCCACACCTTGTGCGCGCGCGATATGAACTCCTTCCCTTTCAGGCTTCCATGCAAGTACATGCTTCGCGAGAGCAACGCGCCGGTGATCGATGTCGCAGCGAGAAGATCGGAATTGAATGCCGTCCACATCGTTATCTCCGTGCCGAAGCTCAGCTCACCCATTCCCACTCTGGTTCGATCGATTTCTCCAGACGATGCCAACAGGTCCACTGCACTCTTTACTGCCGAAAGACCTTGGTTGTAGCGCTCAACCGCATTGAAGCTAAAGGGGCCATAGTTGATGCACAGCGCGGAAATTCCGTGCTCGGCAAATGTCGCCAGGGGCCACTCGCCTCCATACCCACTACGCAGGAATCCCGGGCAGAGGTAGTACGCGATGAACAGAGGGGGCGGGCGATCTCCCGTTCTCCGCGCGGCAAAGAACTGCCCGGTGAACAACCTCCCCTTTGCATCCTTCCAGCGAAGCAGCTTCACCGGCATGTCAGCCGAGACATCGGTCGCAAGCGATGCATTCGGATCGAACAAGACCTGGCGCTTGCCTGTCTCCAGGGCGATCTTCTCAACCCGCGGCGGCCGGTTGGCATCGGCTGCCACACAGACCAACGCCGTGGACGACAGGCCACAGCCTGGGTCCTCAAGGCCGTATCGCTGTCCGCCGTTGAGCAGGCCAGCGGAGCGTGCAACTAACCTCACTTCGCCGCTCTTCACATTCCATCGGAAGATGGATTGGGCCATCCCCTCCGCGGGGTCGCTCACCGTGTACACCACTTCCTCGCTACCCGGCTTCCATTGGACTCCCGATATCGCCTTGTTGACGCACGGCTCAGCCTGACACTCGATGTGCCGAGGAGAATTCTTTCCCAGCAGCACTGACAGCTCGACCCCCGGTTTTTGCACCAGGTCCCCTTGGTCACCCACTCGCGTCAGCAGGGCGACTCGGTGATTCACGGTATCGAGTGCATACCTCCAGGGCTTCGATTCCTCCTTCGGCAGTGCCGAAGCGATGGTTTGCGGCGATGGCACCTCGGATTCCGCCAGGTCGCGTGTTTTTCCAGTCAAAAGATCAATCGCTTTCCAGCGGCCCGGAACTCCGGAAAGCAGCGGAACGCGAGCGAACCCATCGCCCAGGACATCCAGACGCTGCGTCGCAAGACGGCCTTCAACATTTCCGGACCGGAACAGATCGCCCTGCCCGATGGGTACCGAACTGTCGACGTGAATGCCGCGTTCGTACTCCGACTGCTCCGCTGCGATGACCTCGTCGCGTGTAGCCCCGACGCTGTAGTTGAGCGTCTTGCCATCCGCACTCAGCAGAAAATTCCGCACATCCGCCGGGTCGTTCGTGAGCGGCTTCGCGCTAGAACCATCGGCACTGGCTCGCCAAACGCCGACTTTTCCGTCCATGAGCGCCCGGTAGTAGATCCAACGCCCGTCCGGCGACCACACCGCGAAAGCGGGCAGCGAAAGCCCTGCCGAACTGCGCAACGGGACTCCTCCCTCACCTACCCTGCGCGGTGGCGTCTTGCCGTCCGTGTTCTGGACATACCACACCGAATCGTAGGTATTGCGCGCCACCGACGCCTGCTCGGTCCGAAACGCAACCTGGCTGCTGTCCGGCGACACCACCGGACCGCTGATATCGACGACTTCGATAAGACGTCGGGGAGAAATCGCCTCCCCGGCGTGCAAGCTCACCACCACGCCTGACAACACTCCCAGCGCCAGGAGACGGATGGTTGCGAGCTTCACCCTGCGGACGACCGATCCGTCGCCCTTTTGCAAACTATTCATGACATTTGCTCCGAATTGGGGGGCGACATCACCAATGCTTGGACACACTGACGCTCAGGAATCGACCGATTGGCGAATAGTTGGTCGAGTCGTAGGGTGGGTTGTTGCTCGACGGTGCGTACAACGGGGGCGACCGGTCGAAGAGATTCGTCGCCGACAGCACAAAGTCCATGCCGGAGAAGAAATCGTGGCGCTCACCGGTGGCATAGTGCAGCGTGGCGTCGATAGTGGTGAATGAACTCGACTTGCTCCCATCCACCGTGTTGGTTACGCCACTGACGTAGTTGGCGAAGGTCGAAGCGGAGAACCCGCCCTGACTCCAGACGGCACCGATGCGGCCTTTGATCTTGGCTGGATAGAACAAGGTGCCTGACAGATCGTGGAAACTATCCGCCGCTGTGGTCTGTTGCGAGCTGTCCAGCCAACTGAGCGATCCTCGAATCGCCAACCGACCGGAGCCGAGATCGACCCCGTACGATTCTGAGAGATCGAGCCCCTTGACGTGTTGCGCGACCGTATTCATGTAGCGATTGAAGGCAATCGCGACAACTTTGCCGGGATCGTAGGGAGCGCCGGTGAAGTTGCTGAACTGCGAGTTCGCGAGAATGCTTGCCTGCTCGCTAGCCGTCGGCGAATAGTCGATGAACTGGGCGTACAAGGGGTTGCTCAACGCCTGCGCCTGGTAGACGAGCGGCTGCGCAATACGGCCAGTAAAGTCGATGTCGAACCAGCTCAGCTCCGTCTCGAGTGCCGGCAGCGCCTCGGGATGGAACGCCATCGAGGCACTCCAGGTACGCGCACGTTCGGTTTCGAGATCGGGATTCCCGCCGTAGGGAATCAGTACCGTTGCGTCGCTGGCGTAACCGCTACCGCCAACCGCGGCCGCTGGATACAGGTAGGCAGACTGCGCTTGATACCGCTGCAGGAGCGTCGGTGCCTTGAAGGATTTGCCCCAGGACGCCTTCAGCGTGAAATCGGTACTGGGCCCATAGATCAAGCCGAGTTTCGGGGTGGTGACGCTACCGAAACTGGCGTAGTCCTCTCCGCGAACTGCGGCAGTCAGCTCCAGGCGCTGCACGCCGGGAATACCCTGATCCGAGCCAATCAGCGGTAGATTGATTTCAGCATAGGCAAAGTGGCTGCTGTCATCGCCGTCGGCACCGACAGTTCCACTGACCAAACTGCTTTGCAGGAAATTGTTCGTCCGGTATCCGGCGCCCACTGCCAGTCGCGCATCTCCACCGGGCAGAGCAAACAGCGGACCTTCGGCACCCAGTTCGTAGGTACGGCTCCCATTCCTATAGAGATTGCGGGCAATGGGCGTCAGCAGCCCTGTCACGCGGGTACCTATCGACAGTCCCGAGATGACATCATCCCTACCCCAGGTTCCCCCGACGGACATCGTCCAGTCGTTCGGCAGCGATATCTCGACGCTGGGCGAAACGAAGGAAGTCGTCGTTTCCGCCGTGGCCGGGTAGAACTGGGTCGGGATCGCCGTGTAGTACGTGAGCTGCTCACGCTCAGTCCTGAAGGCATCCACTTGCAGCTCGACGAGACTGCCCAACGACTGATGGATACTGAACAACCCGCTGCGCAAGTCGCTTTGCGGATAGAGCGTGGTGGGGTTGGACAGGTAATCGGTATAGTCACGCTGGTCGGCATAGATCGGATCGCTGGATGCCTTCTCCCAAGTCGCGATCAGGCCACCGCTGGACCAACTGGTGCCAGCCGTGGCGGTGTACTCGCGAGTGGTGAGTCCACCGTCCGTCGCGCCACCATAACGCGTGCCGACCGTTACGCCGTCATAGTCGCGCCTCAGTATCACATTGCCTACGCCGCCCACGGCATCGGACCCGTAGATGGCCGACGCCCCATCCGGAATGATTTCGATGCGATCTACTGCCTCGACCGGAATGGCGCCGATGTCTACCGCCTGCACAAAGCCGCTATAGGCAAGCCGCCGCCCGTTGAGCAGCGTCAACGTGGCGTCGGGCCCCAGGCCACGCAGGTCGAGCGACGATCCGCCAGAGATATTCTGATTGGCGATACCACCACCTTCGGCCCCGCCTACTACTCCCGGGTTCTGACCACCCGAGAAGTTCTGCGGCACGCTGCGGATCACCTCGCCGAGATCCGTGAAACCTTCCTGTTGGATCTGCTCGCTGCCGATCGTGATGACTGGCGATGGCGTGGTGCCGCCGCGGATGCGCGTGCCAGTGACCGTCACGGTCTGAAGGTTGGTTGCCGCTGGCACTGCGGACGTGTCGGTCGATTTTTTCGGTTGCGCCTTGGCCGGCGTCTTGGTCACCGGTGCCCCACTCTGCGTGGTCGTGTTTGTCGTGGCGTCCTGGGCCATGGCCCACTCGCTCGTGCCGGGTGCGGCGACGAGCAAGGCGATGGAAATGGCGTTGCGTAGCGTGCTTGTCTTCATGGCTGCGTCCTTTGCTTTCCCCTGGGTTAACCCTTTTCGCGTGCCTTCCGGTCGTATTCCGGCGTTGGCGCGGTCGTCGGGCAAGATCTGTCTCGCGTATGGCTTGCACACGCGGCGGATGCGGCATCGCTGACCAAAAAAAGCCGCAATCGGCCAAAGTGGATTGCCGCAGCAACGCCACAATGTTACTTATATAGTAACAGACAGAACGGAGACAAGACTGCATGCTGGCTTCACGACTCACATCCCTGTGGCAGTACTTTGGACGACGCCCGCCTCATCTTTGCCAACCGCTTGCGCGCTGCCCGACTGGCGGCTGGCCTGACCCAGGAAGCGTTGGGCGTCGCCACCGGGATCGTGGCTGAAGTGGCGCGCACGCGGATCAACCGCTACGAACGCGGCGTCAACGAGTGCGATCTGCGCACCGCCAAGAAACTCGCAGAGGTACTCGGAATGCCGCTCGCTGCGCTGTATGCGGATACAGACGAGATCGCAGAGGTGATCGTTACGTTTGCGAAGCTAACGCGTGCGGAGCAGCGAACCGTGGTGAACGAGCTAAAGGCGCGAGCTAAGAAGCGATAGGCTGCCAACGAGTAAACGAGAGCAGACTTGTTAGCAGGCAGACCGGGTAGTAGGACGACAGGCGGCCTCGCTCAGGCTGCCACTACTTTGGCCTGATCCCTTTGCTCTTACCCTTCCTTGCCGGAAGCTTCGTTATCAGCTTGAAACCCGGATCGACCGAGATCTTGGCGATGCAAATGTTCTTGTACCCGATGGATTCAAGGCGCCGGCAAACATTTTTCAACGCCACGCGGGCGAAAAAGGGAATTCGCAGCTTGGGCTCATCCGACTGGCTGATGATGCCAAAGACAACGGTGTAACCGCCCACATCCCTCGGAAGGTCCGCAGAATCATCAAGCTTGTATTCGCCCGGTAACTTCTCGTTGACCAGCTTGACGTAGTCGGTATGCTCTCTGAGCAGCTCCCCCGAAATGAGGCCTTGGTTAAAAAGATGACCAAGCAGATTGGAGCCGCCGTAGTGTTTGACGTGCAGCAGTTCCATGCTAGAGCTGTAGGCATCACAGAATTCGACCTTGTCATGGACGCCTCCAACCTTGATTTGCTTAAGGTCCATAAGGGTCCAGTGGTCTTGGTGTTTCCCACAGAGAGCGGCGTTGTACTCGGCTTCCTTCGTATGGTGGTAGTCCGGCAACGGGAGCCCAAAGACTTTCATGCTGTCGAAGAACTCGTTGACGGTATCGACAAAGTCTTTCTTGATTTCAAACCACTGGCCACCTGAGAGTAGATAGGTCTTTCCCTCATGCTCGACTTCGCAGTGGACGCATTTGTAGACAGTCCAATGCTTGACCTCCATATGGTCTGCGTTGACAGCGTACACATGGCGCATCTTCAGGAGCTCGACTGACAGGGCAACATCCTCGACAGTGGCGAAGAAGCCGGGAAGGTGCATGTCGGTCTTATAACCATCAGCCTTGCTCTGGCTGTACCTGAAGCCCTCCACGACATCCCAGTCGAGGACGTCCGGAGCTGCAAGCCAGCAGTCGCCACCCCTCCCTCCCTGCGCCTTAACCGTTGCTAGCTTTTCAATCAGAAGCTCATCGAGCGCGGCGGCCAGGTGCCCTTTCTTTCGCACCTGGTGAATCTGATCAATCCAGGCAAAGTGCTCCATGTAGGCGTCCGATTCATAAGCACGGAGGTATGCCCCCAGGGCCCTACGAATGGTTGCCAGGTTTATGTCACGACTGACGGTCAACGCATCTGCCCCTGACATTCGCCGACCAAGCAAATCAGCCTTCTTGGGGTAGCCGACAATACCCTTGATAAGGTCGCGCTCGATGTCGACGCCAAAGTCGGAAGCACCACTAGTCAAGCCTACCTGCACGCGGCTGTTCTGGTCGACCGCATCGAAAGTGCGCTTGTCAATGCTGCGGAGGGCGTTCGATTCGAGGGAATTAAGCGTTGCGAGCAGTCCAAATCGCTCCTCGATCATGTCCTGATTAAGGATGAACCGCCCTTGCCCGAAAGTCAGCGCAAAATGCCGGCCCTTCGCCTCGACAATAAGCACAGCGCCGGTCGATTTAACCGTGCCGAGGTCTTTTATGTCTTCGACGTAATTTCTGAAGATGCCAGCCCAAGGGGGTGGCTTTTCGGGTTTCGGCGCCACATACAGGTCCCCGATGTGGCGAACGCCATCGTCGATGGAATGGTGCTTGGCTACTCCAAGCTCGACAGCATCGTAATGGTGCTGCACGTTTGCCCGTAGCAGATGGATGGTTAGATTCGGCACGAATTCTCCTCCTGAGATCCTTGCGTCAACCCTCTTTCTGTCTAAGCCCCTGCGGAGCCGCCTTTACTCAGCTTTCGGCTCTCGTTACACATGCCTGGAAGAACAAACTGGATCAGAACCCGTTACACGCGCGAGGAGGTGGCTCTAACCTGCTTCGTGGCGACGAGCCACCGGAATCGAGCCTTGCAGACGGCCATGAAAGCCGCCTGCCACCCCGAAAAAGCCGGGCCACCTCACTCTGACCCTGCTTCCGGTTGAGTACCACGTAGCGAGATACAACCTGGCCGTGCCGACTTCATTGCTACATATGGCGCGCACCGCGTCGATCAGCTCCCGACCGCTGCACCTGAAGCACCCGCACCAGTGCACGCGGCAATCGGTTGCCGTCGATCTACTAACACGCAGCCTCGATGCGCCTAGCATCTCGGTAAATCGGATTTTACGGGCATACGGCAACACAAGGCGTGTCCCCGACGCTCATATCCCTTCGCTACTTTTCTTTAGGAACGAACTGGAGCCTACTTGCCACGCCTTCACTCAAGGCAAATCCAACGGCTTTTCGCCAATAATTTTCAATGGCGGAATCTGCCGGGCCTCCATCAGATAGCGTCGACATATCTCCGAGCAGCGAAGCGAGCGCACCCTCTTTTAACTTCTGGTACCTCTGGTCTAGAAAGTAAAACATCGCTTCATAAGCTTGCTGCTCTGTCAAAACTGCCATAAAAAATCTCTCACTTTCCTAGTTGTCTTTTTCAAAGCCTATTCTTCTGTCAAAATCGAGTGATATGCCCCATTTTTAAAGTAAAAAATTAACGTCCCTGCCTCGATCGCCTCATAAGAAATCGAGTCGCGCGAAAGCGCGATAGCACTTTCGTCGAGTGCGGGATATTTTCCCGGTGGCAGTTGCGAAACCACAGACAGATAAGCGACCTCTTGGGCTTTTCTAAGCAAAGTAATCACGGGCACCTTATCTTTGAAATTGACAACTACGAGCATTTGGCGAAGGGCCGGGTGTTTCTGAAACACGGTTACCGCAAACGATTTCCTGTCCCCGCTTTGAAAATTCCCCTCAGCGTATCCCGGGCAAGCTTCTCCGTGTGCCTGCCTCCATAACTTTTGATCCTCCGGCCGAAGGTCATTCACAGTGACCACTTGCCAAGCATCAAATTGCTTGGATACGGCAACTACGACATTGTTTGTCACGCAATTGGCAGTTGCCCCCGTAGAGAGAACACCAAATAACAAAAATGCGAAAATTCGTTTCATGATTAAAGATCCCGCCGCCTATCCGTGGTCAAGCTGCGCCAACCACTGCGGCCACCGCCCGGACGACATCTAACGCCCCATCCTGCCTATACCCCCTCGGCCCCACATCGGACGCGTGTGCCGAAGCTTACCGCCACTTGCTGCACGAAACCCTGTCCGATGACGATCTGATCGCCATCAGAACTTACCTCCAGCAGCAACGTGTCCTGGGCAAGGATGACTTCCGCGACATGGTTGAAGCCAAAACTCGGCGCTTCGCCGGCATGCGCCCCGCTTACCGGCCACCGCGCAACAAATCAACCGCTGGTAAGTGAGCTTGACCACGTTTTGATTATTTACTCTTTATCTTGTCTTGCCTCACTCTTATATATATGCATTGCTAAACAGGCATTTATTATCCACGCTATAAATAGGATAGTAAGTCCTGCACCGGATATTCCAAGGGGATCCGGGAAAAATCTACCTACGAAAAAGCCAATTACAATGTCTGTCGAGGAAGCAATAATAAGTATTGTGCGATTTCTCTTTGTTATCATTTGCTTATATGCGAACCAAGCAAATGCAATACATACTAAAATACCAACTGAATACAAAGGAATAGCAGAGAAAGCTAAGAACCCCGCTAGTGCGCTTAGGCATAGGTAAAGAATCGACAATGAACGCTTCAAAAGCTACTCCTAATTCCGGGGCTTTGTGGAGGTTGGTACTTGTATAGTTGAAGAGGTTGAGATGGAGAGGTAACATCCAATGACTTCATCTCAGTTGACCGCAGCAGGGATCGTCCTGGCATTTGGCTCACTTCTTGGGACAGACGGATGGGCGATGGACGTAATGCTCGAAGGCATCATTTAATTAATTTGAGCTCGGATTTTCAATACCTAGATAGGTCTTTAATGTTGGGCTTGGCGTAGGCGTAGGCGTAGGCGTAGGAGGGATAGAATCTGTAGACGACGGCTCCACCGCCTCGTGCGTCGCATGAAGGATTGTTACCGCCCGACTCGCCTGCTCAGCCTGCTCAACGGATTTAGCTGCTGCTTCTGTACCTTTCGCTACAGCTTTCAACATCCCAAATGCACCTGCTGTAAGAACGTTCCCAAAACGCGGCAAATTTGGGTCGAGAAGGAGCGCGCCAAACGCAGCCGATTCGTCGACTACAGCTGCCCCCGCTGCTACAGGAGGTGCGTCTAACGCAGTAGCAAACGTAACCACTGTGGCCCCCAAACTAACTTTGTCCAATGCATTTGCGCTATCAACTCGGCTAGGTAGGGTTGTGTTTGTGTATGCCGAAATGCTTGAACCTGATTGTTGCGCAAGGAATTCTTGGGGACCCACCGCGGAAGGGATTCTCTGTATCGTGCCGTTCATTTTTACCGAGATACATGGAACAATTGAACAAACATCAGTGCTTTGCCGTCCATCTGGGTCAATATGCATGACCGGATTATTGTTGGCATAAGCATAGCGACTGAAGTTAAACGCGTCGCCTGCTGTTGGCGTCGTCGGATCGGTGCTTAGGAACCGCCCCACACTCGGATCGTAATAACGGGCCTGCATATACACCAACCCTGTATCCGGATCGTTTACGTGCCCGGTATAGCCAGGCCCGTTTGGTGCCGTGCCCAGCGCGATGCTGCCGTAAGGTGCGTAGTCGAACGTTGCCGTGATGGTGCCACTAGCATTGGCCTCCGCCAGCGGCGTGCCCTGCGGATCAGTGTAGACATACGTCACCGTGCCCGCATGCCCCACGCCCGCCGCCATCAGCAGCAACATACCGCCACCGAGCCCCAGCAATTTACCGCGCAACCTGCTCATGGACGTGTTCATGGGTTGCCTCCCAGCGTGACCGTACAAGCCGTGGCCGTGCATCCTGCCGATGCAGGCGGCGGCGTATCCGCCCCCAGCCTTTTCGCTTTCGTTACCAGGGGACCTGCTGGCACAGCCACGTTGCCGCCACCACCGATAGTGAATTTGCCGGTGATCTGCAGCGGAGCGCTGCAACCGGCGAGACTGCAGGCCGTCAGTTGTTGGGCCGTATAGGTGCCTGCGGGGAAGCTGAAACTGTTGGTGCCCACGACGTACGTATACGTCCCCAAATGGCCGTCGCTGCCGCTGACCGTCATCTTGTAACTGGTAGCCCACGTCATGGCATCCCAAGTCAACACCGTACTGCCGTTAGCGGTACTCATAGCGAAGTTCGTGGGCGTGGCAGGCACCTGAGTGACTGATACCGCCGGGGAAGCGACCCAGCCTTGAGTGCCATAGGCGTTACTGGCTGAGATCTGGTAGGTATACGTCCCGCCAAGGCCGCCCGTCGCATTGCCCGTTACGCTGAATGACGGCGTTGTGATCCCCGTGCCAACTGTCGTCCACGCCCCCCCGTTGAAACTCTGCTGCACGGTATAGCTGGTCGCTCCCACCGGGGCGGTCCAGCTCACCGTAAAGGGAACCGCGGCGAGGCTGCTCGGCACCGTGACGTTCGTGGGCAATGCCGGCGTCACGCCCAGCGTGGCCGAGGTCGTCCAAAAACCGCAGGTGTTACTGCTGCTGTCGCAGGCTTGCACCTGATAGACGTAGCTGCCGCCGGCCTTGTTCGTAAACGCAAAGCTGGTGGCACTCCCGGTGTAAGCCACCGTCCACGCCCCGCCGTTGGCACTTTCCCCCAGCACATAGGACGTTGCTACTGGGACCGCCCCCCAGCTCACCATGTAGTTACCGTTGTTGGGATTGCTGTCAAACGTGACCGCCCCCGGTGCAGCCAATAGTTCATACGCATTGCGGGCGATCAGCCTGGTGCCCAAATAGATGAAGTTGGTGGCCTGGGAAGCGCTCGGCGTGAACTCAAACATCAGCTGGCCGCCATGGTCGTAGAAGGAATAAACCGGGGCTCCGCCACCCGTCGGTGTCTTCAGTACACGCCGGCCGGACGCGTCATAGGCGTAGCTGTCGTAGCCGAGGATCTGCGTCAGCTGATCCTTCAGATCGAACTGCAGGGTGTTGCCGTTCTTGGTGGTCTGGTTGCCGCGATTGTCATAACCGAAGGTGTCGATCAAATTGGCGCCGTTGGTGATGTTGGCCAGCTGATTGAGCGGGTTGTAGTAGTAGGTCAGCGTCTGGCCACCAGTGAGCCGGCTGCGCAGGTTGTTGAGCGCGTCGTAGGCGTAGCTCTCATTGATCGACAACTGGGGTGCCACTGCGCTGGTGAGCCGATTCAGCCCGTCATAAGTGAACGCCTTGTTGCGCAGGCCCCCGGTCGGATCGGTTACCGTTTTGATGTTGGCGTCCGGGTCGTAACCCATGGTCTCGCTCAACTGCACGGTGCTACCGGCGGCGGCGGCGCTGGTGTAGCTGAAGTTGCTCAGCAACTGGCGTTCGTTCTGCGATGACGCATAAACGGTGCCGTTACCATAGGTGAAACCCGCCACCTGGCCGTTGGGCCAGTAGGTGATGCCGCTGGCATAGCTCCCCACTTCGGTGGGGCGACCCAGCGCATCGGGCCCATAGGCCATGGCTTGATTGCCGCCGTTGCTACCGCCGCCCGGATAACTGACCACCGAAAGGTGGCCGTAGGCATCGTGACTGTAGCCGATACCAAAGGCCGCCTGTCCTACCACGTTCAGGGCTTCGGCTGTCAGCATGTTCCGATAGTTATAGGTGCCATTCCAGACCGTGAGCCCCGAGGTCGCCCATTGCAGGTTGCCCACGAAGTCGTAAATGTACGACGTGCTCTGCGTCCCGGCTGGTGGCAAGATCGTCTTCACTCTGTTCATCGGGTCGTAGGTGAAGGTGGTCGTCGCCGCGCTCGGTACTTGATCGCGTGCACAGCCGCTTTCGGTCAGCGCCAACCCCGACGCGGCGGCGCGAATATTGTTAGCACCATCGTAGGAAATGGACGAATCTCCACTTTCCGGCTCGGTGGTGCGGCATAACCGATGGTAAATGTCATAGACCATCGTCTTGGTAATGCTGTCGTTCTCGCTGCCGTACAACCCGGACTGGGTGATGGACAAGGGACTACCGTAGACATCGCGATTGATAATTTGACTGATGCCATTGGGTGCCTGCACCAAGATCGGGGCACTGTAGGACGGCTCATCGAACACCTGGTAATAGGTGGTGGTGACGTTGCTCTTGGGATCGGTCACCTGCTCACCGGCACTGGGCAGGTACGTCGTGCTGGTGGTCAGCATGCCCAGTTCGGAGTCCTGCTGAACCTGGATCACACGCTCCAACGCATCGTAGGTGTGATGCGTGCCGGGATCGGCGAGAAGAGTGGACAGGCTGGCGGCACCGCTCACCGGATACGACGTGAAGAGAGTTTGGCCTTTCCAGTCGTAGGCAGTGCCCGTGCTGATGTCGGTGCCCGGGATTGAGGCGTCGCTGAGTACCGGACGCAACATGGCATCGAAGTAGGTCGTGGTGACGGCACTCCCTGTCGAGGTCGTGCGATCCCAGTGACCGGCCCCGATCCCTCGCGCGGCGTCGGCGCTGGTGGTGACGAAGTTGTACTGGAAGGTGGTTGGGTACCACGCCACCTCATCGCCCGTGGGATAGGTGATGCTCGCGATGCGACCCACCGGATTGTAGGTATAGCCGGTGGTGTGGCCGTTCTGATCGGTAATCGAACTGATCTGGCCGAAGTCGTCGACGACCAGCGACTCGCTTGTGTTGTCTGGATAGCCGATGGACTGCGGAATGCCACGGTGGTAGTTAGTTAGAGACGTGGTTTGACCGTTACCATCTTCAAAGCTGGCCAGCTGACCCTGCGGATTGAATGTGTAAGTCATCAAGGTCTGACCGAAACGAGCGCGCGTGTATAGCGTGTCGTTCGGGTAGTAGGTATCGAGACTCTCGACCTCGCCGGTGGCGACGTTAGTCACCTGCTCGGGCAAGCCAAGCACCCAGAGTGTCGGATCGTAAAGATAGGTTGTCGTCTCTTCGATCGGAGTTTGTCCGGGGATCGAGTTGTAGCGTTTCACATCGGTGGCTTGCGCATACTGGTCGAAGGCCACTGCTTGCCAAGTGTACGTGTCACCATTTTGGGTGATGGCACGCTGATTGGACGGTGTGAGTGATGTAACCAAGGCGGTATTATCTTCCCCGCCCACCGACCGCCCTAAGCTTGCAGGCCATGGGCCGTTGTTTGAAAGCGCATAGGCAGTTTGAATATCCTGCACGATGGTAGAGCCAGCCGCCCCTTGATAATAAGTCGTATCAAGCAATTGGCTTTCTGTTGCATCGTAGCGATTGCTGTACGTGTAACGAGCGTCATTGCCGTTAGGATCGACCACATCGGTGTAAATGGTGCTAGCGCAGCTGTTGTTACTGGCGCAACTGTCTGTGGTCCAACTTTGGTTAGGCGCGGAGTAACTGTAATTCCAGGTTATGGGTGTCGAAAGCCCTGCACCTGAAAAGGTCTTTTGCACCAACGCGGTGTATGACATGACATCGCGGTATTCCAGATAAGAGTTCGATTCCGAAGTTTCACAGCCGTACGGAACGTAGGACTCGCCACGGATGGTATTTTTTGCAGTGAACGTCCCCACGAGACCTGACGGATGCGTCATGGTTCCCACAGTGGTTGTGGCATTCTGCGGTTCTAAAGTGTAAGTACAAACCTTAGTCGGAACGTCATAGTCGATCATGGCCAAATCGGCGGCATCCCCGTAAACCCTGAAGGCCTCCAAGTTATATGACCAAGCGCTGCCATCGGGCAGCGTCACGCCAATGAGGTCGCCTGAACCAGTCGAACTGGTGTCGTACGAGTACTGCCAAGTTCGTGTGGTCCCATCGGATGCCTCCACTACTGCCGTCGCAACCCGAAAACCTGGATCTGGGTTCTGCAACTGCGGCAATGGATAGATGGTGTAACTACCATAGGTTAGTGTCAGCGAACGGCCATCGCTCGCTGTAACGGTCTGGAGATTGCCATTCCCGTCGTAGCTATAGACCAGACTATTACCAAATCTATCTACTACATGGGAGACCATCATCATCGCCAGATTGCGTGTGATGGAGTCAGGCGCCTGACCGTAGTCATTCGCGCGTTTGTAGATGAGCCAGTCCAACCAATATTGGGTGCCGTCTGGGGCGATGACGAGGAAACCTTCACCCGGCGTGCCATTCGAGGTCGTGGGCAAACAGCCAATCGCCCAGTTCTTACTCGTCGTCATGATGGCTTTAACCACCTGACCGTTACTCAACGTCACCTGCGGCAACGGTCGAGTGTTTTGGGTGCCCGGGAGGATTAAATCCTGTGAACCCTCACCCGGCATGACGAGATGAAAGCCGTACCACCATGCAGAGGCATCGAGTTGAACGGGGATACCGTTGTTATTGGGCAGCGAAATGGCATTGGGTCCATCCGAAGCGATTGAACTGCAGCGTCCGTTTGTTGGACTAATAAAGAAACCGCTTTCGCTCGGCGTCACAATGGTTTCGATATGCGGAATCTCCATCTTCCAGTCGACAAACTCGCGCCAGAAAGGAGCAGCGGTATCGATGGCCGTGTAGGAGCGGGTCAGCTTCAGGTCTGGACCGTCACCCTTCAGATCAATGTCCGTCTGTTCGAACGAGAACGTACCGTTATAGAGGTCGACGCTCTCGCCAAAAGGATTTTGGCCCAACGGACTCATTTCGGTGTTGACGCGAAGACGCTGTCGGACCTCATCTTCAATCGGTGCCGAGATGTCTTGCGCATGAAGTGCGCTCACGACAAGCGCCATGACTAGTGCTAGCCATGGGCCAATGCGACGAAATAACGTCATCCCTGAATCCCCCTAGTTGTTACCCCCACGATCGCATGTTTGTTTGAGCACGCGCAATGACAAAAATTCAATCGGAATGCTCAACGGCCAATGATCGGGCCACACCAGCATTGAGCAGACATAGTCGGAGTTGCCGCTATCTGAGCGCTTGAACATTGGTTGGTCATGCGAATGCCTATGGCGAAAATTAACACCGAATTCCCGTGTCAGCTTCTTAGTGAAGGATGCAACAGCCAGCGTGATCACGAGACGATCGTCCGCAGATCGCATCACCAAGGCGTTGTAGACCGCAGCGGCATGCTCGAAGAGCGCATACACATCGTGTTAGGCGATCGAAGGTTCATCGATGTGCAGTCGGCGCGTCAAAGCGGCATAAGCTTCGCTGGAGCGAAACCCCGCCATGGTGAGTGAAGCGTCTTCGACCACTGAGTAGTCGCGCGCGCCCGCAGCCAGAAACGAAGCCATCATGCGCATGACCCCGATGTCCGGAATCATGTCTTCCAGAAACAAGAATTGCCCAGCCTGATTGATTTCCAGGAACTGATAGGCACCATCGACATCGACCACAAAGTCGAGGCAACCGAAAACCAACCCTA
>Ga0302308_10000994_pt1 | contig 23397 bp, 23 predicted proteins | sample III_Palsa_E3_3_FD_200531 | JGI IMG/M metagenome (GOLD analysis project Ga0302308, IMG submission 200531) | Peat permafrost microbial communities from Stordalen Mire near Abisko, Sweden - III_Palsa_E3_3 | ecosystem: Environmental > Terrestrial > Soil > Palsa > Peat permafrost | place: Sweden...
GCCATCCCCCAAACCAAAAGTAGTGGGGGTCCAGGGGCCCCTTGGCTCCTGGTGGGGTCGAGGGGCAAAGCCCCCGCCTTCCCTGCCTCTTGTCCGCTATCACTCCCCGCGACGGAGGACGATCAGCGTGGTGCCGTCTGCGCCGTGGTCGATCAGGAGGATTTCGTGGCCTTGTTCGAGGGCGGTACGAGGAACATTTTCGGCGGGCTCGGCGCCTTTTAGCCTTACCGCCAGTACTTGGCCCACCGTCAGGCGTTCGAGCGCCAGCCGGGTCCGCACGTAGGTCATCGGACAGACTTCGGCGGTGATGTCGATGGCGGCATCGACGGTGCCGTCGAACTCGAATTCATTCTCCAAATAGGAATCCTTATCCGAAGTGATTATGTTAATTCTTCGCGCAGACGGTATACTATTGCGGAACGGGCACTTATAATCCTATAGAGGGCCTGGAGAAAGAGTAGGACCCATATAGTGTCGGACCACAATGAACAAATCGACATACTTGGCCTAACCGCGCAGATCGTTTCGGCGCACATTGCGAATAACTCGGTTGCTACCGAATCTCTACCTGGGTTGATCCAGGAGATATATAAGACCCTGAGCAGTGTCGGCAAAGAAACTGTGATCGTCGATCGGCCGCAGCCGGCTGTTGCGGTCAAGAAATCGATCTATCCCGACTATTTGATCTGCCTCGAGGACGGGAAGAAGCTGAAAATGCTCAAACGGCACCTTCAGACGTCGTACGGCATCAGCCCCGAACAATACCGCGAACGGTGGAGTCTGCCCTCCGATTATCCGATGGTGGCACCCAATTACGCCCGCCATCGGTCCAGTCTGGCGAAGAAAATCGGACTCGGCACCAAGTCGCGCAACGGCGGGTAGGCCTGGTTCTGGTTTGCCCAGAAAACAGGGGCCAGAAAACACGGGCCAGAAAACACGGGGTTGAACTAGGGGGGCGGAATCGGCTACGCCCCCGCGGGAGAAACCTCAAGGTATCCGATGGAATCGCGCATCGAGCGCCTGTGTATCGAGCGTGGGTTGAAAATGACCGGACAGCGCCGCGTCATCGCCCAGGTTCTGTCCGAGGCCGAGGACCATCCCGACGTCGAGGAGCTGTACCGGCGATCGAGCGCGTTGGATAAGCGCATTTCGATTGCCACGGTGTACCGGACAGTACGGCTGCTGGAAGAGCAAGGCATTCTGGAACGGCGCGATTTCGGCGGCGGGCGGGCGCGGTATGAGCCGACCGGCCATGGCCAGCACGATCATCTGATCGACATCGAGTCCGGCAAGGTGATCGAGTTCGAGGACCGGCCGTATCATGACCTGATCCAGCAGATCGCTGACCGGCTTGGTTTCGATCTGATTTCCCACCGGTTGGAGTTGTTTGGCCGCCGACGCGCGCCTGACCTGCAGAAGTTGCCTGAGGCCGCGGATAGGACCAAGCGGTGACCATCGAACAGGGGATTTTCGCGGCGTCGGGGCGGGATGGTTTTGACCGCCATGGCTTTGGTGAGCTGCGCGCGGGTGCACTCGGGGTGCGCATTGCTGTCACCGCCGCCGAGATCGAGGCGGCGCAAAAGCTGCGCTATCGGGTGTTCTATGAGGAAATGGGCGCGAGCCCGTCCGCGGCGGTGAAGGCGCGCGAGATCGACCAGGACCACTATGACGACGTTGCCGATCATTTGTTGGTGATCGATCACGGGGTTGGCTCGGGCGCCCAAGGTGTGGTGGGAACCTACCGGCTGATCCGGCGCGAGGCCGCGGATAAGATCGGGCAGTTTTATTCCGCGGATGAGTACGACCTCTTCCCATTGTTGCATTTCCCCGGCAAGATCATGGAGTTGGGTCGTTCATGCATCGATCTGGCCTATCGTGGCCGGGCGGCAATGCAGCTTTTGTGGCGTGGCATCGCCGCATATATTTTTCATCACCAGATCGACATTCTTTTCGGCTGTGCGAGTTTGCCGGGCACTGATCCGGATCGGGTGGCGGCCGAGCTTACGTATTTATATCAGTCGCATCTGGCGCCGCCGGCGTTGCGGCCGCGGGCGCTCTCGGGCCGTTATGTGGAGATGCAGCGGGTTGATCTGGATTTATTGGATATGCGGCGGGCGATGGCGCAGTTGCCGCCGTTGGTGAAGGGTTACTTACGTTTGGGCGGATTTGTCGGCGATGGGGCCGTGATCGACTATCAGTTCAATACTGTTGACGTAGCGGTGGTGGTGAAGTCGGATTTGATTACGGACAAGTATTATCGTCATTACGAACGTCAACTACGTGATGCGCTTGACTAAACGTCCAAAAGTTTTTTGCTTCTTTTTTTCAAAAAAGAAGGCGCTTCCTTGATTGTTTTCTTGCGCTGGTTGGATCGGCTACGGGCGCTGACGGGTATGCGCGCGGACCTGGCCGCCGGTCTACTGGGGGCGGTGTCGGCGCTGGCGTTACCGCCACTTTATGTGTTGCCGGCGTTGCTGATGGCGATTCCGGGTTTGATTGCCCTGATCGATGGGGCGCGCGATTGGCGCGGAGCGTTGCGACGGGGTTTCTGGTTCGGTTTTTGTCATCATCTGGTGGGGCTTTACTGGATTACCTCGGCAATTCTGATCGAAGCGTCGCAGTATTGGTGGTTCGTGCCATTCGCGGTGCCGTCTACGGCCTTGATCCTGGCCCCATTCATTGCCGCTGCGACATTTCTCGCCAAGATGGCGGCACCGGGCTGGCGGCGGGCATTGATGCTGGCTGCGGCGTGGACGTTGGGCGATCTCGCGCGGCAGTTTGTTGCGACCGGATTTCCGTGGAATCCCCTTGGCAGCGTGCTCGCGCTGCCAGGTTGGGCCGGATCGGTGATGATTGCGCCGGCGGCTCTGATCAGCGTGCATGGGCTGACGTTCTTTACGGTCTGGTTTGCGGCAATTCCAGGTCAAAGCCGGCGTTTTTTTCGGGTTGCGTCGGGCAGTCTGGCGCTGTGGATCGGGCTTGGTGTGTGGCTGTTGCGGCAACCGCTCGGGGCGGCGCCTGATCTGAAAATCGTGCTGATACAAGGCGATGAGTCCGAGCAGGAGAAGCTGGGGCACAATGCGCTGGACGGTTTTTGGCAGAGCCTGGTTCTTACTCATGAGGCCGAGGCGGCGGTTGGGCCGCATCCTTCGGTGGTGGTGTGGTCGGAAACCGGTGCCGATCCGGCCTATGTCGAACAAGACGCCAACGCCCGTGGCTGGATCGCGAAGGCCGGCGCGGGTGCCGAAGGGTTTTTGATCGGCAGCGTGCGCTGGGCTTCCGAAGATCCCGCGGCGCGACCCTATAACAGCCTGATAGCGCTGGCACCTTCGGGTAATGTGCTGGGTCATTACGACAAATGGCACCTGGTGCCGTTCGGGGAGTATGATCCTCCGATCGGCTTGTTGGGGTTCAAGCTCAGTCCCGGCACTGGCTTCATACCCGGACCCGGACCTCGCACTCTGCATTTGCCCGGCATCCCCGCGGTTGGGCCGCTGATCTGCTACGAAGCCGTATTCCCCGGCGAAATCGTCGATCCCAAGGACCGCCCGGATTGGCTCGTCAATGTTACGAACGACGCCTGGTTCGGCAATAGCTCAGGGCCGCGGCAACACCTGGTGGCAGTGCGGCTGCGCGCGGTGGAAGAAGGCCTGCCGATCATGCGCGCCGCCAACACCGGCATCAGCGCCGGGTTCGACGCCCATGGGCGCGAATTAGGAAGGCTTGGGATGAACCAGCCTGGCTACCTGGTGCTGCCACTCACCGGGCCGCTGCCACCCACGCTGTTCGCGCGATTTGGACTCTGGCTGCCGTTCTTGCTGGCGCTGCTCGGCGCGGGCGTCGCAATGGTGCGACTCCGCTCCCAAAGACAGGACGTATCTTGTTAATGGTGCGTCGTCTAAAATTCGATATTACCTTGACAATTCCCGGTTGAATTGTTAATGATTTATTCAATCCCCTGCATGAGTGATTCGCGATGCCCACAGAAGAAACCGCCTCCGATAAAGACGAGCGCCTCGGCGCCATTGATGCCCACGTGGGCGGACGAATTCGACTGCGCCGCACGTTGCTCGGGCTGACCCAGGAACGACTCGGAGAGGCGTTGGGATTAACGTTTCAGCAAGTGCAGAAATACGAGCGCGGCGCAAATCGTGTCGGCGCATCACGACTGTTCGACCTGGCCCGCATCCTGGAGGTGCCGGTGGGATACTTCTACGACGACCTGCCAGTCGAAGCCGGCGGGACCTTGAACCGTTACGGATTCGCCGAAAGCTCGGACGGATACGGAACCGATGACGCATTGGCTAGCCGGGAAACACTCGAACTGGTCAGAGCTTATTATAGGATTACGGATCCCTCGATCCGGAAACGAGTGTTTGAACTGGTGAAGTCAATGGCGCCACCAGGGTAAGTGAGGAAGTCTTCTTTTTTTGGGAAAAAAAGAAGCAATAAACTTGGACGTTCGATGAATTTGAAAAACGTACGCGGGTTCCTGGAGGCGCTGGCACTTGCCAATCCGGATCCTAAGACGGAATTGGCTTATAGTAGCGCATTTACGCTGCTCGTCGCCGTCGTGCTGTCGGCACAAGCAACCGATGTCTCGGTTAATCGAGCTACCGTCGGGCTGTTCGCAGCCGCACCAACACCGGCGGCAATGGTGGAACTTGGTGAAAACGGAGTCGCCGAATACATCCGCAGCATCGGACTTTGGCAGACTAAAGCAAAGAATGTAGTGGAACTCTCGCGATTGCTGCTGGAACGCCATAATGGCGAGGTTCCGGAGGATCGCGAGGCCCTGGAAGCACTGCCGGGAGTGGGACGGAAAACCGCCAACGTGGTGCTGAATGTGGCGTTCGGCCAGCCGACGATGGCCGTGGATACACATATTTTCCGGCTCGGAAATCGGACGGGACTCGCACCCGGGAAGAACGTGCGAGAAGTCGAGGATGCTCTAGTGCGCCGCATTCCCAAGGATTTGCTGCGGCACGCCCATCATTGGCTGATCCTCCATGGACGATACGTCTGCAAGGCCCGTACGCCGGAATGCTGGCACTGCGTGGCGAAGGAATTTTGCGATTATCCGAAGAAACAAAAGTGATTCAGCCGCCCTCTGTCAGCGTCACTTCCGCGCTGGCTCGGATGTCCCGCGAACTGCTGCCGATCTCGATGCGATACTTTCCTGGGGCTGCTACCCAACTATGCGTCACTACATCCCAATAACTAAAATCCCGCGGCGACAGCTGGAAATCCACCGTCTCCGAAGTGCCTGGCGCGAGATTTACGCGGGCGATGCCTTTGAGTTCGCGCACAGGGCGAGGTAACGGTGGGTCCTCGGGCTCGATGTACAGCTGCACCACCTCGGCGCCAACGCGCGAGCCTGTGTTGCTGACGGTGAGACTGACCCCGAACGGCGTGCTGGTGCGAGACCGGGCCGGAACCCTCAGCGCATCGTAGCTGAAACTTGTGTAGGAAAGTCCGTGGCCGAACGGAAATAATACATTCATCTGACGCTTGTCATACCAGCGGTAACCGACAAACACGCCCTCGCCGTAAATCGCTTGCCGATCGTTGGGATAAGAGGTGAACGTGGGGTTGTCGGCCAGACGCAACGGGAAGGTTTCGGGCAGTCGGCCGGAGGGATCGGCGGCGCCGAATAGGATGCGGGCGAGCGCCGTGGCACCCTCCTGGCCGGGGTAGAATGCCTCGATCAGGGCGTGGGCCTGGTCGATCCACGGCAACACAACCGGGCCGCCGGTGTTGAGAACCACCACGGTGTGCGGGTTGGCGGCCAGAACGGCGGCGACCAGGTCGTTTTGCTGGCCGTAGAGATCCATGTTGGCGCGATCCTCGCCCTCGGTGTCCGCGATCGGCGAACTGCCGACGACTACGACCGCGACGTCAGCCGCCTTGGCCGCCGCCACCGCTTGCGCCACCGAACCTACCGGGGGCTGCACCCCTACCGACAGGTAGGATGGCAACGCGATGCCCTGGCCGGGGATACTTTGAAGGCGGAAATCATGCGGGCCGGGGGAAAGCTTGATGCTGCCGACGTGCTCGGGAACGTTCACGCCGAATAGGGCGTAGGGCACTAAAGTACTGGTGGGCGAGATTACATTGGCGCCGTCGATTGAGAGATTAGTGTTCCCAGGACCGGTCACGCTGAATTCGTATTCGCCGGCGATTGCGGCCCAGAATACGCCGGTCCATACGCGATGGTCGTTGCTGTGCTGGGGTGGAGCTACATTGGGGAATAATGAGCCGTCGAAAGGATGCGCTATGATTTCGCTGCCGGTGAATTTGCCCGACGGGTTATGATATTCTAGCTTGAGTCCGGTTTGCGCGCGCGTCTTGTCCGGGCTGAACAAGTTCGCGCCGGCCTGGGGAATGCGATAGTCGTTGGTGACGCCGGCAACGTAGGTGACCGCTACATTTGGGCCGAGTTGGGATTTGATCGCGTCGATCAGCGATATCACCTTGGTTGGGGATACTTGGGAACTGCCCGAACCTTGAATGGTGAAGGGAGAGACGTTCGGGCCGATCAGGGCGATCTTCCGGACGTTGGGCGATAGCGGCAAAAGATTGCGATCGTTCTTTAGCAGCACGATGCTTTGCTCGGCGACGCGCCTGGCCAGCGCAAGATGCCCGTCACTGCCGATCTCACCCAGCGGGCGCCGGCCGTCGAGCGCTCCGGTGCGAATCTCGAGGCGCAGCAGGCGCTTTACCGAGTCGTCAATCGCGCTTTGCTCGACTTGCTTGTCTTGCACCGCGGCGGCGGCAAAAGGGGCGAGATATTGCGCGGTGGGCATTTCAAGATCGGTGCCACCGTTGAGAACGGGAACGGTGGAATGGACCGCCCCCCAGTCGGACATCACCAATCCGTCGAAGCCCCATTCACCCTTCAGGATATCACGCAGCAGGTACGTGTTCTCGGTGGCATAGGTGCCGTTGAGGCGGTTGTACGATGCCATTATTGTCCAAGGGTGGGCGTTGCGGACTACCGTTTCGAAGCCGGCGAGATAGATTTCGCGCAGGGTGCGCTCGTCGATCACCGAGTCGGAAAACATCCGGTTGAGCTCTTGGTTGTTGGCAACGAAATGCTTGACCGATGCGCCGACACCCTCGGATTGCACGCCACGAACCCAGGCGGTGGCGATGATGCCGTTGAGGAAGGGATCCTCGGTGAAATATTCGAAGTTGCGGCCGCCGAGCGGGAACCGTTGAATGTTGATCGCGGGTCCGAGTAGGACATGCTTGTTCGCGGCTCGAGCTTCCTCGCCCAGGGCGGCGCCCATTTGCTGGATTAGAACCGGGTCGAACGTGGCGGCGATCGAAATTCCGACCGGAAACGCGGTGGTCGGCGGATTGCCGTCGGTGCGCACACCGTGGGGCCCGTCGGAGAAATTCATCGCCGGAATGCCCAGCCGCGGTAGCGACTGAGTGGAAAATCCCGTGCCGGACAGCAGACTCACTTTTTCGTCGAGCGTCATTTGATCGAGCAGACAGGTAATCCGCGGTTCGGTCGCCATTTCGCGTGGGCATGTCGCCGGCTGAGCTTGCGCCATGGCGGCGGTACTCCAAAGAATGAAGACTGCTGTAAGCAAGAGGCGATTCATGGGTTTGCTCGGACTAAAATTGGCAAAAGTTTTTTGCTTCTTTTTTTCAAAAAAGAAGCAAAAAAACTTGTACGTTACGCTGGGCCTACGGGGCGGAGTCCTCGCATAAATCGTTCGGCGACTTCCACGTAGCGCGCGGATAAGATCGCGTAGCTGGCTAGATCCTCCTCGGTTAATATCCTTACCAACCTGGCGGGGACACCTGCCCATAACTCGTTGCGGCCAATGCGCTTGCCGGGACCGAGAAACGCGTGAGCCGCCAACATGCCGCCCTCCTCGATCACCGCACCATCCAAGACCGTGGCACCCATGCCGACGAAAGATCGGTTTTCAAGGGTGCAGGCATGAACGATCGCGGCGTGACCTATGGTTACGTCGTCGCCCACTATGCACGGATAGGTGAGCGCGTTGATGTGTAATACCGAGTTATCCTGAATGTTGGTGCGGGCACCGACGCGAATGAAATTGAGGTCGCCGCGGAGCGTGCAACCAAACCATACACTACTCTGCGAGCCGATCTCGACGTTGCCGATTACAGCGGCGTTGGGCGCGACGAAGGCGTCGGGCGCTACGCGCGGACGGGTGCCTTCGAATTCATAGAACGGGCCGCTAGTCATTAGCGAAGCCCAGCATAAGACGAACGTTCTGAACCGCGGCACCCGAGGCACCCTTGCCTAGATTGTCGAGGCGCGCAATCAGCACCGCGTGATTATGGTTTTCGTTGGCAATCACGCGAAGTTCGAGCAAATCGGTGCCCGCCAAGCTGTCCGCCTGGAGCGTATCGCCATCCGCTGGCAGTACCCGCACCAGGCTCGAACCTTCGTAGTGGGTCGTCAGGGCGTCGTGCAACTCCTTGGCGGTTGTGTTGAGCTGATCGAGGAATAACGGGATCGATACCAGCATGCCTTGCGCGAAATGCCCGACCGACGGGACGAATAATGGCCGGCGGGTGAGCCCTGCGTAGAGCATGATCTCGGGCAGGTGCTTGTGGGTGAGATTCAGGGCGTAAAGCTCGAACGCGGGGGCGCCGTCGCGTTGGTGCGCCTCGATCATCGATTTGCCGCCGCCGGAATAGCCGCTGATGGCGTTGATCGAAAGTGGTGTGTCGGCGGGGAGTAGTCCTGCCTCACGCAAGGGGCGCAGCAGCGCGATCGCGCCGGTGGCGTAGCAGCCCGGATTGGCGACACGCGCCGCCGCGGCGATCGCATCGGCCTGTCCGGGCGCCAGTTCCGCGAAGCCGTAGACCCAGTCGGGATCCACGCGGTGCGCCGTGCTGGCATCCAGGATTTTGGGTGCATCGGATTTGAGCGATCGAGCAAGGGCCACACTCTCCCGTGCTGCGTCGTCGGGCAGGCAGAGTATGACCAGATCGACCGTGGCCATGAGATCGCGCCGGGCGGCGGGGTCCTTGCGCAGGGCGGGGTCGATCCGGCGCAGCTCCACGCCTGCGACGCTCGCCAGCCGCTCGCGAATGCCTAGGCCCGTGGTGCCTGCCTCGCCGTCAATGAAGATTTTTGCCATGACCTGTTACCCGCCGGAGTGAGTAATCTAAGGATCCGCGCGCGAAAAGACTAGAGGGTCGCGAAGTCCTGGATCATGGTAAGTGAAATCAACAGGTTGAAGAGTAGGAAGAAGCTTCTTTTTGTGAACAAAAAGCAGCAAAAAAACTTTGTCAATTTAGAATTTGCGTGTACCGGCCTACGGGCGGTGGATTCCGGTCCAATTGAACAAAAGTTTTTTGGTTCTTTTTTTCAAAAAAGAACACTTCTTTCCGTGAAAACTTTGTCAACTTGGGTCCGGGGAACCCACAGCGGCCCCCCCGATCCCGACGTATTAGCGCTTGCTGAACTGGAACGAACGACGGGCCTTGGCGCGACCATACTTCTTGCGCTCCACTACGCGACTGTCGCGGGTGAGGAAACCGGCAACCTTCAATATGCCGCGTAGGTCGGGCTCGTAATAGGTCAACGCACGCGAAATGCCGTGGCGGACGGCACCGGCCTGGCCGGAAAGACCGCCACCATTGACAGTGCAAAATACGTCGAACTGGTTGTAGCGGTCAGCCACCAGGAAAGGCTGGTTGATCAACATTCTCAGCACCGGACGGGCGAAATATTCGACCACCTTCTTGCCGTTCACTACGATCTCGCCCTTGCCGGGCTTGATCCATACCCGCGCTACCGCGTTCTTGCGGCGGCCGGTGGCATAGGAACGACCCTTCGCATCGCGCTTGGCTTCGCGCTTGGGAGTGGTGACCTCGGCCACTACCGCGGCGGCTACGTCCTTCAGATCGGAAAGACTGCGCGTGGGAGCGTGACTGGGAGTGTGGCTGCGTGGCTCGTGGCCGTGGGTTCCGGACATGATCAAACCCTCTTGTTCTTGCGGTTCAGCGAACCGACGTCGATGACCGCGGGCGCCTGGCCGGCATGGGGATGCTCGGCGCCGGCGTAGACATATAGGTGCTTCATTTGAGCGCGCTGGAGAGGGCCGCGCGTGATCATGCGCTCGACTGCCTTTTCCAGGACGCGGCCGGGGAAGCGGCCGGCCAAAATCTGGCCCTGCGAACGGCCCTTGATGCCGCCGGCATAGCCGGTGTGGTGGTAGAAAATCGATTGCTCGGCCTTCTTGCCGGTGAGAACTACCTTGTCGGCGTTCACCACTACGACGTTGTCGCCACAATCGACATGAGGTGTGAATTGCGGCTTGTGCTTGCCGCGAAGGCGGTTGGCGATGATCACGGCGAGACGGCCTAGAACGAGGCCCTCGGCGTCGATCAGCACCCAGCCCTTGGTCACCTCCGCGGCTTTCAGCGAAAGAGTAGTCTTCATCTGCTGCATCCTAATAGTCGAAGTGGCGAGGGCTTATGGGGGTTTGGACGTGCCCGGTCAAGCGGTTATTGTGTGTGGTAATATGTTACCACATTGCGCCGGGGGTTTAGGCAGCGGGCGGGGGTTGATGGGGAACTTGCGGGAGGGTGGGGTCGATACAGGCGTATTTCGGAGCAGAGGAGGTCCAGATGGTGGCGCTGGGGCGAGCGAAGCTGGGGTCGTCCAGAGTGCCGGCGCGGATCACGACCAAATGGGGGCGAGTTTCGGCACGGCTGGAGATTGGCGTGCCGCAGGCGGGGCAGAATGCGCGGTGCATCAGAGTGCCGCTTGCCGCTGGGCTGGAGAAGGTTTGGAGCGGACCGTCAATGGTGAGCGCCGCATTGTGAAAGATCAGGTTCACGGTGGCGCTGCCGGCGGCCAAATACTGGCAATCGCGGCACCAGCAGGTCCGAGTGGTGATCGGGGATTCGCTGGATTGATAACGCACCGCACCGCACAGACAGCCACCTTTGATGAGCATGGGAGAGTTTCCTCGGGGTTTGGTCATGGATACGCGCAGTGCGGGGTGATCTTGAGTTTCTTTGAACTGGCTGTCCAGCAGGCAGACGGTGGGCGAAGAATGCACCCGCGTTTGGTCGCGGCGAGGGGCATTTTGGGGCCTTGGTGGTCGTTTCTGGCGATATTTGGGTGTCTCCAAGGTTGGCGCTGGTGTGGAAACCATCAACTTTGGTGCTTGATCGGGCTTGCTGGTCCGGTGGGGTGGGAACCGATGACGCGCGGCGGCAGGATTGCTTGGGCATCAGGGGGCAGGAAATCGCGGAAGAGGGCGCCGCCGTAGCGGTAGGGGCGGCACGGCAGGTTGCATGACTTGGCGGCGCTGGAGACGCTGCCGGTCGCGGCCGGGACGCGCTGGGAATTCGGGCTTTTTTATGGCGTGCGGAGTGTGCGAAATGCGGGCGTTGGGCGTGGGGGTTCGGAGAGGGGAAACGGCGGGGCCGGTCTCGGCCAGGACGCCCTGGAATTCGGCCTTTTTTATAGTTGTGCGAAGTGTGCAGGATGCGGGCGTTGGGCGTGGGGGTTCGGAGAGGGGAAACGGTGGGGTATAGCATATGTTAGTTATAAATGCTAACATTATTATTAGCCGGGATGGCGGAGGGGGAGGTGATGGGTGACCTGCATGCGGGGCTGGGCGGGAAGTCAGGTCCGTCCCATTCGATCCAGAAATTTCTCAATGAAACAGATCTGATAACGTTTCTGGATCGTTCCCAACTCTCATTCTTGCTCAGCCTCGGACGCCGCTGCCCATCCTTGGTTGCCAATTTTGTTTGTTCTCGATCTCGCAACGATCGTCGCTCGCTGACATGCTCACATTGGTCAGGATAGCACGGCACGAAATTTGTGGCGGCTTTGCGCCCATTATGGTCATTCCCGGGGGCTGGGGGCTTTCCCGGAAGCAGCCGTTCGACCTTTAATCTAATCAGGCCCGGCGAACGGCTCGGGACGGTAATGCACCCCTGTTGGCAGCACGAGCGGCAGGCTGGTTGGCTCGTAAGCCGCTACGGTACATCCGGTTGGCAACTTATCCTCTAGCAGTATTCAACCCACCATTTAGAGAAAGGGTTGATCCTGGGGCAAGCCAGGATAGAAAGCTCACGTTGGCTTGTGAATCAGACACGTGTATGGGCGTTAATCGAAAGGCACGTTACTGCGCAGACGCGCGCGTTTAAGAAAGAAGGAAGAGCTTGGCCCGACGCCCTCAGCAGTTGCCGCCACGGACACCGCTTGCGTCCACGCAAATCCCAATCGCTGCGTACGTGGGTAGTGCCGAGCACAAGGCCAAACGGTGGTGGGGTGGTCTTCCCCAAGCCTATGTTGGACCAAGCGGTGCGGCGACTAGACCCAAAAAGCAAAAAACAACGGTTTGTCCGTTGGTTAACGTGGCCGACCGCGCACTTGCGACTCAGTGGGTCCGAGCCGCGCTATCGGCGGGCCAGTATCGCTATCTCGAAGCCGACCAAGACTTTCCGAGCCGCATCTGGTATCGTGAGGGCGAAACTGGTCAATTGTGGATAGGCTACTGTATTAACTCTACCCAGGGGCAGTACAAGGGTTGGCCAGTCGAGGAGGAGGATCACATTGCGGTTTTTGGTAGCGTGGCAAGATCATGCAGATAATGCCGCTCGTGAAGAACGTGCGACTGTTGCGGACTTACGTATCTTTCTATCTGAGCAGAATGTCACGCTTCACCTTGAGAGCCAAGCAAGTGCAGATCATATAACCATCGCACTTTACGGGCTGGCAGAGGGTCTCGCACACGATTGGTGGCGAATTTTTGGAGCTCGTGATCGTGCTGTTTCACTCATGGATTATAGGACTGGGTATGCAGTTCCTGATCTGCGTATGTCCTTCGACGGAGTCATTTTCCAGGTTGAAGCTCATCAGCGAACATATCGTAACCCGGACATACGATTCTGGGCCGGTCCGACGGAGATTATGAACAGATTAGAGGCTGAAGCCCAGCTTGGTGGGTTCGTTGACAAGATACTCTCGCGGCTTAACGAGAGTGATATTCGGACATCCAACGCGGCAGCTCGTTGGGCACGTGTGCAAGCCTCCCGGAACGATGCAGAAGAGGCGGCTTTTTGCGAAGCGGCCGGCGCTCTCGGTCTGGATCCTTACCAGATCGACGATAGGGCAGCCCATTCGATCGAAAATGCTTCGACATTATTTGAAGGCGAACCGCTCACCGAATTTTTAGCAGGTGCTCAAGGAGTTGATGAAAGTCGTCTCCTCGAATGGGTCGAAGCCGTTGAAAAACGCCCGCGCTATCAAGCGCGGATCGCGGAGCTTCGCGACATCGTTGTACAAGTTGCGCAATCCGCTGTCGCGAAACCCGCTGAGGCCAGTTGGTCCTTGGGTTATCGTCGAGCGAGAGCCTTGCGACGTGCGCTCAATTTACAGATTGGAAAGCGTTTCTCCTCATATCGGTCTTTGGCTGAACGCCTGGGTGCCAATAAGTCATATAAACTTGCGGCGTCTGTTGACGGTATCCGGGCACTGCGGAGCGATCATGAGGACGGTGTCTACCTTCATATGCGGATGCACGGCCCATCAGCGAACGCCCGTGACTCCCAACTGTTCAGCTTCACCCGAGCCGTCGGTGATGTCGTCTGTTTCCCAGACGAGGGACGTGCGCCGATCAATGGCTTGAATGCCGCTTATCGGCAAGCCGCTGGGCGCGCACTCGCTGCCGAGTTTTTAGCACCTATCGATGAAATTCGATCAATGCGAGAAAGCGGTCGTGATGTCGTTTCTATGGCAGAGGAACTTCATGTTTCAACGACGCTGATTGAACGGCAACTTGAAAATGCGTCGCGCATTGACGAAGCGTGCGCCTGATTTGTGGACGGCCTGGACGCTAAAGTGATGTCTGCCTTCTCGCTTCTGTTACGCAAAAGCAGTCCCGCGGTTTTCGGCCCATCACGGCCAATAGCAAAAACACTTTGCCAAATTTGAACTCGGAGTGCACGGGTCCGTCGACTGTGCGCTCCGATCCTGTAGAATAAAAGTTTTTTGCTTCTTTTTTTCAAAAAAGATGCTTTTCTTCCCTCACTTCCATTGATTTCAAATATCGTCTTTCCGGGTTGATCGTCGGCTGGGTTACTTCGCAAGGGCTTGCCGGCCCTACACACTCCTGTTGCGTAACGATGATCTGAGTTAATGACGGCGAAAAAGAGGGGAAAAAGAGAGGTGGGTAACGCAAGGGCTCACCCACCCTACATTCCTATCTCGTAACGAAGTCTAATGACGGGAGAAAGAAAGAGTGAGAAGTGAGAGGCGGGCGGCGCAAGAGCTTGCCCGCCCTACGCATCTTCGCGGTTCAAACTTAGCGGAAGCCGTCCACAGACGAACTCGGCAGATCCTCGCGCCGGTTGATGTTTAGAAATTGCTTGCCGTCGTCCTCGAATTCTACCGCGCGGGCTGCGAGGGCTCGGGTGAAGCGCTCGACTTTGAGCGAGCCGCCTTCGCGTAATATCGAGAGCAAAGGCGCACGTGACGTGGGCGGCCAACTCGCTACCAGGAAGTGGTCACGGGCGGCTGCGCGAGCGTAGGCCGGTGCGGGGAGGAGGCGATCTACGAGGTCCGCGGGTAGATACGGGGTGTCGCAGGGGACGGTGATTAGCGCGTCGGCATCGTGGGCCCAGGCTAGGCCGGCGGCGATGCCGGCTAGAGGGCCATAGCCGGCGAACTCGCCGTCGGGGAGCACGGGGAGGCCGAATTGATCGAAACGGGCGGGGTCGCCGTTGGCGCTGATGGCGAGCTCCAACGGATCCAGGGCCGCGATGATGTGGGCGATCAGGGGCTTGCCGGCGAGCTCGGCCAGGCCCTTGTCACCGCCGCCGAAACGGGAGGCTTTGCCGCCGGCTAGGATCAGGCCTTTGATTTTCATGGAGATTTGGGGCGAGCGATGGGTCTCGAACCCACGACATCCAAGACCACAACCTGGCGCTCTACCAACTGAGCTACGCCCGCCACCGAGAGCGGGCGTTTAGGCCTGGGGAGGGTTTTCGTCAACAGGGTTTTCCGCATCAGGACCGGAGGCGGGAGAGACGCGCTACCGCTTCGTCCAATACGTGGTCCTGCTTGCAGAAGGCGAAGCGCACCAGGTTGGTGGGGGCGTTGGGCTGGTCGTAGAATGCTGAGAGGGGGATCGCGGTGACCTTGGCGGTCTCGGTGATGTGGCGGCAGAAGGCTTGGTCGTCGCCGGCGAATTCCAGGCCGCTGATGTCGGCGATCACGAAGTAACTGCCGGAACTCGGGAGACAGGGGAGGCCGGCGTTGGTGAGGCCGGAACGGAGGCGATCGCGCTTGCGGGCCAGGGTTTGGGCAAAATCGGCGAAATAGGCGTCGTCCTTGGCCAGGCCGTAGGCTACCGCTCGCTGCAGGTTGGGCGGGCTGGTGAAGGTGAGATTCTGGTGCGCTTTGGCGATCAGCGTGGCGAGTGCTGCGGGGGCGGTGGCATAGCCGATCTTCCAGCCGGTGAGGCTGAAGGTCTTGCCGGCACTGCCGATGCGAATCGTCCGGTCGCGCATGTTGGGTAACGTCATCAATGGGATGTGGCGTAGATTGTCGAATACCAGGTGCTCGTAGACCTCGTCGCAGATCGCATAGGCGTCGTGTTGCAGCATTAGCTCGGCGATTAGAGTTAGTTCGCGCGATGAGAACAGCTTGCCGGTGGGGTTCATCGGATTGTTCAGCAGAACCAACTTGGTGCGCGGGCTGAAGGCGGCGCGGAGCGCGGGTTCGGGTAACCCCCAGTCGGGAGGGTTCAGCCGCACGATGCGCGGGGTGGCGCCTAGCAGGCGGATTACTGGGAGATAGGTGTCGTAGAGGGGCTCGAACAGGACCACTTCGTCGCCGGGGTTGAGCAAGGCGATGAGCGAGGCGGCGAGCGCCTCGGTGCCGCCGGAGGTGACTACGACCTCGGTGAGGGGGTCGATTTCCAGGCCGTAGAAACGCCGGTTGATCGCGGATACTGCCTGGCGGAGTTCCAGCAGGCCGGTGAGCGGCGGATATTGGTTGGAATGGGTTAGAAGCGCTGCGGCGGCATGCTCGAGCACGTCGCGCGGGCCCTCGGTGTCGGGGTATCCCTGTCCGAGGTTGATCGCCTGGTGCTCGACGGCCAGGGCCGACATCACGGTGAAAATGGTGGTGCCGAGGCCGGATAGGAGGTTGTTCGCGGTCTTCAATGCTGGTCTCGCCGGTGGTTATGCCCAGTGGAGGGATGTGGTTTTCAGGTGTTACAGCATCCGGTGCGGGTTTGCCTATTCCTTCGTGCCGGGTGGTTTCCGCGCCGCTTGTCATGTATAGGAGTGGCCCTGTTCAAACCGGGTGCCATGCGAATGAAGAAAATCGAAGCCATCATCAAACCATTCAAACTGGACGAGGTGAAGGAGGCACTCCACGAAATCGGGCTGCAGGGCATCACCGTGGTCGAGGCCAAGGGATTTGGCCGCCAAAAAGGCCATACCGAACTCTATCGCGGGGCCGAATATGTGGTAGATTTCCTGCCAAAAGTGAAGATCGAGGTCGTGTGCGAAGATCAGATGCTCGAAAAGGCGGTCGATGCCATCGTGGCGGCAGCCCGCACCGGAAGGATCGGAGATGGCAAGATTTTCGTCTCCACGATCGATGAAGTCATCCGTATCCGCACCGGTGAACGAGGCGAAGACGCGATATGATAGTGATTGCGATCAATAGGTTAAGGTAGAAGAAAGTCTTCTTTTTTGAAAAAAAGAAGCAAAAAACTTTTGTCCGTTTGGAATGGGATGCGCCGGCTTGCAGTTGGGCTGCTGGGACTAATTGAACAAAAGTTTTTTGCTTCTTTTTTTCCAAAAAAGATGCTTCCTGCTTCGCTGTAACTTTTTGATTTTGCTAATTATCTTTCGGGACAGACGCCTACCATGCGTGTGGCTAACCGGGGTCGCGCGGTGCAACTCCGGATATTCATAGAAACGATGAGGAACTACAGCATGTCCGAACATGACGTCGAGAAAGTTCTCGAACTGATCAAGGAACACTCCGTCGAGTACGTGGACCTACGGTTCACGGATCCCCGCGGCAAATGGCAACATACCTCACAGCACGTCTCGACCATCGATGAGGACGTGTTCAATGACGGCATCATGTTCGACGGCTCGTCGATTGCCGGCTGGAAGGCGATCAACGAATCCGACATGATCCTGATGCCGGATCCCACCACGGCCGTGCTGGACCCGTTCACCGCCAAGCCGCAGTTGATCCTGATCTGCGACATCGTGGAGCCATCGACCGGACAGTGGTACTCGCGCGACCCGCGCGCTACGGCGAAGAAGGCGGAGGCGTATCTCAAGTCGACAGGTATTGGCGATACCGCGTTCTTCGGGCCGGAAGCCGAGTTCTTCGTGTTCGATAGCGTGAAGTTCGGCACCGGGGGGAATTACGGGACTTACCAGATCGATAGCATTGAAGGCCCGCAAGCCAAGTTGAAGGATTATCCGGAAGGCAATATGGGGCATCGGCCCGCCGTTAAGGGTGGGTATTTCCCGGTGCCTCCGGTGGATAGCGAAGTCGACTTGCGGGCGGAAATGCTCTCGACCATGGGCGAAATGGGGCTGCCGATCGAAAAGCACCATCATGAGGTGGGGCAGAGCCAGCATGAACTTGGCACCAAGTTCGGTCCGCTGGTGCAGCAGGCTGATTTCATGCAGATTTATAAGTATTGCGTGCATAACGTCGCACATAGCTACGGCAAGACGGCGACGTTCATGCCGAAGCCGATCTTTGGCGATAACGGATCGGGCATGCATGTGCATCAGTCGATCTGGAAGGACGGCAATCCGCTGTTCGCGGGTAATGGATATGCGGATCTGTCGGAGATGTGTCTGTATTACATCGGCGGCATCATCAAACATGCCAAGGCGCTGAATGCGTTCACCAACCCGACTACCAACAGCTATAAGCGACTGATCCCGGGATTCGAGGCGCCGGTGTTGCTGGCGTATTCGGCGCGCAACCGGTCGGCTTCGTGTCGTATTCCCTATGCGACTAATCCGAAGGCCAAGCGCGTGGAAGTGCGGTTTCCCGATCCGGCGGCGAACCCGTATCTCGCGTTCGCGGCAATGCTGATGGCGGGGCTCGATGGGATCAAGAATAAGATCCACCCCGGCGACCCGATGGATAAGGATCTGTACGATCTGCCGCCGGAGGAATTGGCCGCGGTGCCGACTGTGTGCGGCTCGCTGCGTGAGGCACTCGGGGCGCTCGAGGCGGATCATGAGTTCCTGCTCGCGGGCGACGTGTTTGGGGATGATCAGATCAAGAGCTATATCGAACTGAAATGGACGGAAGTGTTCAAGTTCGAACATACGCCGCACCCGGTGGAGTTCGAGCTGTACTACTCGGTTTAGTCAAGTCTAGGTTGAGGCGAGGAAGGAAGCATCTTTTTTGAAAAAAAGAAGCAAAAAACTTTTGATCTAATGGTTCCGCGCGCACCGACCTCGGACCTGTGCATCCATTAATCGACAAAGTTTTTTTGCTTCTTTTTGTTCGCAAAAAGAAGATTCTTTCCTTGCCTAAATCTATCGATTTCACATTAGAGGTAATTCGATGCGTATCAGCGGTTGGCTCGGCTTGGTTCTCGGCAGCTTACCGGCGATCGCGGCCGCACAGGCACCGCCCCCCGGTATGACGGGAACCCAAATCCGCGGGACCGTGGAGACGGTGCGGGGCGGCACGATCACCGTCGTCTCGGATACCGGGCCGGTCTATACCATCGCCGTCCCACCCAATGCCCGGCTGCAGGAAGTTGAACCGCGGAGCCTCGCCGATGTGAAGGTGGGGAGCTTCGTCGGATCTGGTGCGATGCGAGACGCCACCGGCAGACTTACGGCACAGGAAGTTCACATTTTTGCGGTCGCGGGGACCGGCGAAGGTCAGCGGCCAATGGGCAATAACGCCGCCCATATCATGACCAACGCCGCCGTCACGTCGATTACACCGACGCCGCCGGGCGAAACTATGACACTTACGTTCGGAACCCGTAGCCAGCCGATCTACCTGCCGCCGAATGTGCCGGTGGTGAGCTTCGCACCAGCCAAGCTTTCCGATCTTGCGCCGGGGACCAAGGTGCGCCTGTTCGCCTCGACGGGTGCCGGGGGCGGGCTGCAGGCGGGGATGGTGATGATTGCAGCCAAGGGCGCGACGCTGCCGTAGGTTGCGCAGATCCGAATGACCACTCCTCTGCGTCGGAATGGCATGGAAGATGCTTAGGTTGGAGGGCTGCTTCGAAGCCGCCACGGCCGCTGCGACGCTCCGACAACGTCCCTTCCACCAGAACGAAGAGATCACTGAATGACCAAATACAAGCTCGAGTACCTTTGGCTCGACGGGTACACCCCGGTGCCAAATCTTCGTGGCAAGACCCAGATCAAAGAATTCAGCAGCTTCCCCACTCTCGAAGAACTTCCCTTGTGGGGCTTCGACGGCAGCTCCACCAAACAGGCGGAGGGCGGCAGCTCTGACTGTATTCTGAAGCCGGTATCTCTGTTTCCGGATAGCACGCGCAAAAATGGCGTGCTCGTCATGTGCGAAGTCATGATGCCGGACGGAACGCCGCACGCCTCGAACGGCCGGGCCACCATCCTTGACGATCCGGGCGCGTGGTTCGGTTTCGAGCAGGAATACTTCTTCTATAAGGATGGCCGGCCGCTGGGCTTCCCGCCGTCGGGCTATCCCGCACCGCAAGGCCCGTACTACACCGGCGTCGGCTATAAGAACGTGGGCGATGTCGCACGTCAGATCGTCGAAGAGCATCTCGATATCTGCCTGGCGGCCGGCATCAATCACGAAGGTATCAACTCCGAAGTGGCCAAGGGCCAGTGGGAATTCCAGATTTTCGGCAAGGGGTCCAAGAAGGCCGCGGACGAAATGTGGGTTGCTCGCTATATCCTGATGCGGCTCACCGAGAAATACGGGATCGATATCGAGTTCCATTGCAAGCCGCTCGGCGATACCGATTGGAATGGCTCGGGTATGCATGCCAATTTCTCCACCACTTACCTGCGTGAAGTGGGCGGCAAGGAATATTTCGAGAAATTGATGGCGGCGTTCGATGCCAACCGGGAAGCGCACATCGCCGTGTACGGCCCGGACAACCATCTGCGTCTGACCGGCAAGCACGAGACCCAGTCGATCCATAACTTCAACTATGGCGTCGCTGACCGTGGGGCCTCGATCCGGGTGCCGCACAGCTTTGTTAACAACAACTACAAGGGCTACCTGGAAGATCGCCGTCCGAACTCGCAAGGCGACCCGTACCAGATCGCTTCGATCATTCTGCACACCATCGCGTCAGTGCCGACGGAAGCTAGCCAGGTGGCTGTGGCCGCGGAATAATTTTGCTAAAGCGGGGGCGTTGTCAGCGTGGTGCTGACAACGCCCCAGCCTATTTTGCGATGTTTGTTCGCTGTTGCCCATTAGGTATGCACGGTGACGTGCAATTGCCCCCGGCTGCGGCACTGCTGACCCGACGGTAAGCAGTCGAGTACCTAATTCATCTACCGTGCAAAAGTTTTTTGCTTCTTTTTTTCCAAAAAGGAAGACTTCACTTCTTGGCTGATATGTTTCTCCGGTCGCGGCGCAGTGCCTCGAAGGACACGAGCTTACGTTTAGCTTCATCCCATAGGGTCAGTCGCACGCAGGCAAAGCTTTTCCAAATGGTGAGGCGGCCGACGCCGGCGAGTTCGGGATGATTGCGCAGCACTTCGGGCAGCCGGTAGAACGGGATGCGGCTGCACAGATGGTGCACGTGATGAATGCCGATGTTGGCGGTAAGCCAGCCCAGCGGCCGGGGCAGCGCGTAATGTGAGCTGCCGAACATCGCCGCATCGGATTGATCCCATTGTTCGGTATGTTCCCATCGGGTGGGATCAAACTGATGCTGGACGTAGAATAGCCAGACCCCGATCGCGCCGGCGATCAGCATCACCGAAATCTGGATCATGAGAAAGTCGCGCAGGCCGATCAGCCAGATCAAACCGCCCGCCCAGGCCGCGATGCCGAGGTTGGTTGCCATCGTGCTGACCCAGGGTCCCCACTCGCGCGACCGCAGGTAGCCGATCGGGAGGCGGTGCTGGAGAAAAAACAGGTAGGCTGGCCCGAGCCCGAACAGCACCGCCGGGTGGCGATAGAGCCGGTAGCCGAGCCGTCCCCACCATGAGCGAGCGAGATATTCCTTGACGGTGAGCGTGTCGACGTCGCCGAGGCCGCGTTGATCGAGGTTGCCCGAGGTGGCGTGATGGATGGCGTGGGTGCGTCGCCAGTAATCGTACGGCGTCATCGTGAGCACGCCGGCAACGCGACCGACCCACGCGTTGGCGAGCCTGGCGCGGAAGAAGGCACCGTGACTGCAATCGTGCTGGATCATGAAAATCCGCGCGACAAAGATGCCGGCCGGGACCGCGAGCGGCAACACCAGCCACAGGCTGAAGCGCGCGACCAGGACCATGGCGACCCACAACAGGATCAGTGGCGCCAACGTCATCGCAATTTCGGCGATGCTGCGCCAGAGAGTGGGATCGCGGTAGCGCAGGAGAATTTTTGGCCAGGGGTGCGAGTCCATCGCCGGGTTGGCGGATGGAGCGGAAAGTGCGGGTGAAATCATTGAGGGATTAGAGACCGAACGAGATTACCGGTGGACTATAGACCTTATGGTCAAGCGGCGGACCAGGGGATGTCGAATGTCACCCACGCTTTGATGGGGAGTCATGATCGAAACGAAGGGAGACATATCTTCGGTCGAAATCGTCAAATATGTTTTATTCGATGCGGCTCGGATAATATGTTGGTAACCAAGCAGGTTTTGTGAGGTTTAGGTGTGGGGGGACTATGTTGGGCATTTCCGCGTCAGGGCACGCCGTGAAATCGATCGGTTGAGAAGGAGGAAGAATTTTCTTTTTGTGAACAAAAGAAGCAAAAAACTTTGTCAATTAGAGGTGCACCGGTCGGCAGACGGTGGACTCCGACCCATCGGAATAAAAGTTTTTTGCTTCTTTTTTTCAAAAAAGATGCTTCCTTCCTTCACTTCAACCTATTGATCTTATTTACTATATTTCTGGATAGGTCTGCGGACACAGCGGCACGGATGACAGGGGTCAACTTCTTTCCTCCTCCTCGAAATACTTCGTCAAATTCCTTCTGATCCGCGCCAATGGCTCTTCATCCAATGCGGGCATCTGAAATTTTGTTCCGGTGATCATCTCAAACGCCTGGATGTAGACATCGGCGGTCTGATGCACCAGCTCCGCGGGGATTTCGGGGATTTCGTCGCGATAGGGATCGCAGCGGGCCGCTACCCAGGAACGCACGAAGTCCTTGTCGAAACTCTCGGGGCGCGCGGCGCGGGCGAGCCGTTCCTGGTAACTCGCCGCGATCCAATAGCGGCTGCTGTCGGGTGTGTGGATCTCGTCGGCCAGCACGATCTTGCCGCCTTGATCGAGGCCGAATTCATATTTGGTGTCGGCCAGAATCAGCCCGCGCGCCGCTGCCATTTTTTGCCCACAGGCGAACAAGGCCAGCGTTGTGTGTGCCAATTCGTCCCATTGAGCTTGGCTCACCAGGCCCTGAGCCACGATCTCCGCCGGCGAACGGGGGGCATCGTGATCGCCGATCGCGGCTTTGGTGGTGGGGGTGATTACCGGGGTCGCGAGTTTCTGGTTCGCCACCATACCGTCGGGGAGGTGCAATCCATACATGTCGCGCTGCCCGGCCTGATACATGGTGAGCAACGAGGTTCCGGTGGTGCCGGCCAGATAGCCGCGTACTACCATCTCCACTGGCAGGATCTCGAGCCGGCGCGCCACCACCACGTTGGGATCGGGATATTCCAGGACGTGGTTGGCGCAGATGTCCTGGGTCGCCTCGAACCAAAAACGCGCGGTTTGGGTCAGCACTTGGCCCTTGCACGGGATCGCGGTGAGGATGCGATCGAACGCGCTGAGTCGGTCCGAGGCGATGAGAATGCGCCGGCCGTCCGGTAGATCGTAGTTGTCCCGCACCTTGCCCCGGTAGTGGTTGGGGAGTTCCGCGATCGTCGCGTCCGCCAGGACCGGGGGGAGGGGTTTGGGATCCATCATGGTTACTCCGACGCCAAAGGGAATCGACGTTTTGGCGCGTTTTTGGGCGAAGTGCAAAAGCCGCCGCCGCGCCGCTTCGGACCGCGTGACACAATTTTTCTGGGCTTGTAGGCTCCCGTTATGGTGGCGCGCCGCATCCATATCACTGGTGCTTCAGGGTCCGGCGTTTCCACCCCCGGACGGAATTTGGCGGAGCGAAAGTGAATTTAGACGTTAGGCTCCGGAAGAATCTTCTTTTTGTGAACAAAAAGAAGTAAAAAAACTTTGTCAATTGGAGCCCCT
>Ga0302308_10000996_pt1 | contig 23396 bp, 20 predicted proteins | sample III_Palsa_E3_3_FD_200531 | JGI IMG/M metagenome (GOLD analysis project Ga0302308, IMG submission 200531) | Peat permafrost microbial communities from Stordalen Mire near Abisko, Sweden - III_Palsa_E3_3 | ecosystem: Environmental > Terrestrial > Soil > Palsa > Peat permafrost | place: Sweden...
TGCAGCACGTAGTCGGGATAGCCCTTCGGAATACCGATGCCAAGCCCCTGCAGCCCCGCCCGCACGCGCGCGATGGTGCCGTGGTGGTCCGAGCCCTGCACGTTGATGACCTTGGTGAAGCCGCGCTGCCACTTCGCCACGTGATACGCGACGTCCGGCACGAAATACGTGTACGTACCGTCGGACTTGCGCATCACGCGGTCCTTGTCGTCGCCGTCGTCGGTCGTGCGCAGCCATAGCGCGCCGTCCTGCTCGTAGGTCTTGCCGGCGGCGATCAGCGCGTCGACCGTGGCTTGGACGCGGCCTTCGTTATACAGCGACGACTCCAGGTAGAACTGGTCGAAGTCCACGCCGAACGCGGTCAGGTCCAGATCCTGTTCGTGGCGCAGATACGCGACGGCAAAGACGCGAATAGCGTCGATATCGTCCACATCGCCCTTCGCCGTCACCGGGGCGCCATCCTTGGCCGCGACGGTCGCGCCAGCCAGATAGTCGCGTGCGATGTCCGCGATGTACTCGCCGTTGTATGCGTTTTCCGGCCATTCCTTGCTGTCTGGATTGAAACCACGAGCGCGCAATTGCGTGGACGTGGCCAGATTGCCGATTTGCACGCCTGCGTCGTTGTAGTAGAACTCGCGATGCACCGCGTTGCCTTGCGTGACGAGCAGGTTCGCCAATGCGTCGCCGAGCGTGGCCTGGCGGCCGTGGCCGACGTGCAGCGGTCCGGTCGGGTTGGCCGAAACGAATTCGATCAGCACGCGTTTGCCTTCGTCGCGCGGGTTGTAGCCGTAGCGAGCGCCTTCGACAATAACCGCTGGCACCACGGCCTGTTTCGCCGCTGCCGCCAGCCGCAAGTTGATGAAGCCCGGGCCGGCGACTTCGGCCGCATCGACCAGGCCAAGAGCGGCCGGCAGAGCGAGCACCGCATCCACGATCTGCTGCGCCAGTTGACGCGGATTCGCGCGCAGCGGCTTGGCGAGTTGCATGGCCACGTTCGACGCCACGTCACCGTGCGCCGCGACTTTCGGGCGCTCCAGGACGATGACCGGCGCGACAAAGCTCGCTTCCGATGCGCCTTGCGACGCCTGTACAACCTGCTTGACCGCGTCGGCGAGCAGCGTTTCGAGTGTATGTTTTTGTGCGGGCAGCATGCTGATTCTTGAATCCGGTAATTGAGCTGTTGGTCCGTTGCTGCGTTGCTTCGTTCCGCCGGTGTCGTTTTGCTTCAAACACGCGCTCGCTGAGAACGCGGCGAAAACGTGCGATCGAGCGTCAAGCGCGGACGTGACGTGTGCCCGAAAGTTTCAGTCCTGTTTCAGTTCATTACGCTCGTTCGGGCGCGGGAAAAGACTTCGGACACTCGGTCAGGACGCTTCGCACGTCTGCGTATGCGCGTCCGGAAGCATAGCCGGAGCCGGTTGCAGCGATAACGCCAAAACCGGGGTTTTGTAACCGGTGCAACATTTGCTCGGGTAAATCGGGATTTTAGCAGGTGCTAATATGTCGAATCAGGGTCGAGTCGGGAAAACGAGCCAGGAATTAAAACAATGCGCCGGCGTGTGATGGTGTGGCTCAGGCTGTTGCCACGCTTGGCGCGTCTCGCTCATTAGCCACAAAAGGCCAACAAAAGGGAAAGGACCTTGCCATGTTGATCACATTCAAAACCAGAGCAGCACCAGACGTTCAGATGCTCGACAACCTCGCTGATTACCTGCTTGGCATCATCGGTAAGCGGCTTGGCGAGCGCGGCGTCATTACGCATGAAGAACTGCCGGAATGCATCCAGAAACTGGAGTCGGCGGTTGCGACGGACAAACAGGAACGCGCCGAACACGACGGCCATTTCCACGAAGGCGAGCCCGGCCATGAACCGCACGAGATTCCCGTTGGTCTGGCGCAGCGCGCATACCCGTTCCTCGACATGATGCGCCTCGCCCATCAGGCAGAGGGTGACATCCTGTGGGGTGTGTGAGCCTCAAATGACGTGGCGGGATTGGCTCATTGGCTTAGCCTGAAGCCAACCAATGGAGTAAGCATTAAAAAAACCCGCATCGTTGCGCCGATGCGGGTTTTTTTGTTCCGATGAATACGGAGCGCTCGGCGCTTACTGCGAGGCTCCGGTTGCCGGCATGCTCGCGCCTTTCTTTGCACGCGGCTTGCGGGGTTTCTTCTTGTGCTCTGTGATGGGCGGCGAATAGCTCGACGCGGTGCTTGAGCTTGCACCGCCCTGCGCGAAGGCAGCCGTACTTCCCGACGTGAACAGCACAGCAACAGCAACGGCGAGGACAGGCGTCAGCTTGATCATTTTCGGCTTTCTCCGTGACGATTGAAGGAATGCGTGACCGCCGCCATGGCGGTCTTTGCACCCCTTCGAGTGTAAGGAAAACCAAAATAACCGTAATAGACTTCGCCAATATTGCGTCTTTGTGATTCCCGGTATTTGCCTGCGCCTGATTTTTGCCTAGAGTAAGGGCGCCAGCGCGCGTTCGGCATCGTTCTTCGAAATCGCCATGCGTTGCGCGAAACTTTCCACCTGATCGTCGGCGATCTTGCCGACCGAAAAATACGTACTTTCCGGATGCGCGATGTAAAAGCCTGACACGCTCGCTGCCGGCAACATGGCCAGCGACTCGGTCACCGTCATGCCGATTTCGTTCGCTTGCAGCACGTCGAACATATCCTGCTTCACCAGGTGATCCGGGCAGGCCGGATAACCGGGCGCCGGACGAATCCCGCGATACTTTTCTTCGATCATCGCAGCGTTGTCGAGCGTTTCGCCGGCCGCGTAACCCCACAGTTCGCGACGCACCCGCGCGTGCAGCGCTTCGGCGAAGGCTTCGGCAAAACGATCGGCCAGCGCCTTCAGCATGATCGCGCTGTAGTCGTCGTTATCGGCTTCGAACTGCTTCTCTTTCTTGTCGATTCCCAGCCCCGCCGTCACCGCGAACATGCCGATGTAATCCGCCACGCCCGAGTCCTTCGGCGCGATGAAATCCGCCAGCGAGCGGTTGGAGCGCTGCACGCCATCCACGATGGGACGCACGGTTTGCTGGCGCAGGTTACGCCATGTCATGGCGACTTGCGTGCGGGTATCGTCGGTATAGATCTCGATGTCATCGTCGTTCACCGTGTTCGCCGGCAGCAGCATCACCACGCCGTTCGCCTGCAACCAGCGGCCCTGGATGATGCGCGAGAGCATCGACTTGCCATCGGAGAAAACGCGCCGCGCGGATTCGCCCACGATCTCGTCGTTGAGAATGGCCGGATACGGGCCGGCGAGATCCCAGGTCTGGAAGAACGGCGCCCAGTCGATGTAGTTCGCGAGATCCGCGAGATCGTAGTTTTTGAAGATACGACGCCCGATGAAAGTCGGTTTCTTCGGCTCGTAGCTCGACCAGTCGATCTTGGTCTTGTTCGCGCGCGCTTCCTCGTAGGTGACCATCGGCGTCGCCTTGCGGTTCGCGTGCTGCGTGCGAATGCGTTCGTAGTCCGTCTTCAGGTCCGCGAGATATTTCTTCGCGCCGTCGTCGGAAAGCAGGCTCGACGCCACCGATACCGACCGCGACGCATCCGGCACATAGACCACCGGGCCATCGTAATGCGGGGCAATTTTCACAGCTGTATGCACGCGCGAGGTCGTTGCACCGCCAATCAGCAGCGGCGTTTGCTTGCCGCGGAAATAGTCGTCGCGCTGCATTTCGGACGCAACATAGGCCATCTCCTCGAGGCTCGGCGTAATCAGCCCCGACAAGCCGATGATGTCCGCGCCTTCTTCCTTCGCCTTCGCCAAAATGGTCGCGCAGGGCACCATCACGCCCATGTTGACCACTTCGAAGTTGTTGCACTGGAGCACGACTGAAACGATGTTCTTGCCGATATCGTGCACGTCGCCCTTGACGGTCGCGATCACGATCTTGCCCTTTGGCCGGACGTCTTCGCCGGCATCGGCCATGCGCTTCTTTTCTTCTTCGATGTACGGAATCAGGTGCGCCACCGCCTGCTTCATCACGCGCGCCGACTTGACCACTTGCGGCAGGAACATTTTGCCCGCGCCGAACAGGTCGCCGACGATATTCATGCCGTCCATCAACGGCCCTTCGATCACGTTGATCGGCCGGCCGCCTTCAGCTTCAATGCGAGCCCGCACTTCCTCGGTGTCTTCCACGATGAAGTTCGTGATGCCATGGACGAGCGCATGGGCGAGACGTTTATCGACGGGCTGGTTGCGCCATTCGAGGTTCTCTTCTTTCTTCGCGGCGCCGGTTTTGAATTTATCGGCGATTTCGAGCAAGCGATCCGTGCCGTCGTCACGACGATTCAGCACCACGTCTTCCACGCGCTCGCGCAGTTCGGGATCGAGATCCTGATACACGCCGAGCTGACCGGCGTTCACGATACCCATGTCCATGCCCGCCTGAATCGCGTGGTAGAGGAACACGGTGTGGATGGCTTCACGCACCGGATCGTTGCCGCGAAACGAGAACGACACGTTCGACACACCACCGCTGATCTTCGCGTAGGGCAGGTTTTCCTTGATCCAGCGCGTGGCGTTGATGAAATCGACGGCGTAGTTGTTGTGCTCTTCAATACCCGTCGCGATTGCGAAAATATTCGGATCGAAGATGATGTCTTCCGGCGGGAAGCCCACTTCATTCACGAGGAAATCGTACGAGCGCTTGCAGATCTGCGTCTTGCGTTCGTAGGTATCGGCCTGGCCGTCTTCGTCAAAGGCCATCACGACTGCTGCCGCGCCGTAGCGGCGGATCAGCGTGGCGTGATGGCGGAACGCGTCTTCGCCTTCCTTCAGCGAGATCGAGTTCACGACCGCCTTGCCCTGCACGCATTTCAGGCCCGCTTCAATCACTTCCCATTTCGACGAGTCGATCATGATCGGCACGCGCGAAATGTCCGGTTCGGAGGCGATCAGGTTCAGGAATCGAACCATGGCCGCTTTCGAATCGAGCATGGCCTCGTCCATGTTGATGTCGATGATCTGAGCACCGTTCTCAACCTGCTGACGCGCAACAGCCAGCGCCTCGTCGAACTGGTTGTTGAGGATCATGCGTGAGAACGCCTTCGATCCCGTCACGTTGGTCCGCTCTCCCACGTTGATGAAGAGCGAACCGTCGGTGACGTTGAACGGCTCGAGGCCGGAAAGGCGCATGGTGTGATCGGTCATGGTGTCTCTGGGCGTTGCAGCGTGATTGTCTTGTCGAGGGGCTTGGGCGTCGTGTCAGGCAGTCAGGCTGCTTCGCGATAATGCGACGGCCACTTCCTTGGCTTCACATCGGCCAGAGCCTTCGCGATTTCCGCGATATGTTCCGGCGTGGTCCCGCAGCACCCGCCCGCCAAATTCACCAACCCCGCCTGCGCAAATTCCTTCAGCAAGCTGGACGTGACATCAGGCGTTTCGTCGAAGCCGGTATCGCTCATCGGGTTCGGCAAGCCGGCGTTCGGGTAGCACGAGACATACGTGTCGCAGAGCTTCGACAACTCAGCGATATACGGCCTCATCAGCGCCGCGCCCAACGCGCAGTTCAAACCGAACGTCAACGGCCGTGCATGACGCAGCGAGTTCCAGAACGCCTCGACCGTCTGCCCCGACAGGATGCGCCCCGACGCATCGGTCACGGTGCCCGAGATCATGATGGGCAGCAGCTCACCCGTGTCCTCGAACAGCTGATCGAGCGCGAATAACGCGGCCTTTGCGTTCAGGGTGTCGAAGATGGTTTCAACCAGGAACAGATCGCAGCCCGCATCCATCAGCGCCTTCGCCTGCTCGTAGTAGGCCAGGCGCAATTCGTCGAAGCTCACATTGCGCGCGGCTGGGTCGTTGACGTCCGGCGAGATGCTCGCGGTCTTCGGCGTCGGTCCGATCGCGCCCGCGACAAAGCGCGGCTTGTCCGGCGTCGAGTACTTGTCGCAAGCCTCGCGCGCCAGCTTCGCCGACTGCATGTTCATTTCAACCGCCAGCGATTCCATGCCGTAATCGGCCTGCGCCACGGTCGTTGCACCGAAGGTGTTCGTCTCGAGGATGTCCGCGCCGGCAGCCAGATACTGGTCGTGGATTTCACGAATCACATGCGGCTGCGTGATCGACAACAGCTCGTTGTTGCCCTTGATATCGCGGGGATAGTCGGCAAAACGTTCGCCGCGATACGCCGCTTCGTCGAGCTTGTAGCGCTGGATCATGGTGCCCATCGCGCCGTCGAGAATGAGAATGCGCTGTTGCAAGAGGGCAGGCAACACGGCGCCGCGCGTGTACGGGCGGCGCTCTGCGGCAGATTTCGGGGCGACAGTTTCCGGGGACGGATTCATGATTGACATGGCTCCAAACAGGCTGAAATAACCCAACATTGTATCTGTAGTAGGGCACGAACGCTTTCTTATGGCGCTTTCCAAAACACCAGCAATCAAGCGTCATGAACAAAAAACCCCGCCACTTTCGTGGCGGGGTTTTTGGGGGTGTCGCTGGGTGTTCTTAACGCTTAACCAGGCTACAACGCGGGATGCAACGTTTAATGAAGGATCACCGGCTGGTTCATCAAGATGTCGAACTGGCCGAGAAACTCGTCCACGTCCTCTAACGATTGTTCTTCCTGCATCAACTTCTGGACATGCTCGCGAAAACGCGCCGCGAGTGCGCCGTCAATGAAGATTTCGCGCTGCATGGTCTTGTCCACGATCTCGTAACCCCCCGCTTTCATCGCGAGATGATTGTCCTGCGGCGGGAATTCGACTACACAATAGTTAGGGCTGTTGTAGATCATTTGCATGGCGACACTCCTTATTCCTGTTTGCCCGTAAGGCGTTTCAGCGTCTTACATTGAGCGTTTGGGTTGGAATTCAAGGGGTGGCCTCGACGTTGAGACCGAAAGCCCATCGAGGACCTTTGTTAGACATTCTCCCGCAAAAATGTTTCCAGAAGTGCCGTGAAACGCTGTGTTTCTTCTACTAGGGACAGATTTGACGCATAAAGTATTGCGGATCTTGCATTCATGATTGAATACGCCACCACTTTCGTCCGCATCGGCGTCAACGACCCGCCTGGGCGTTTTAATCGATGTCGATTGGCCCCTCAGATCGAAATTACGGAACGCTTCGGCGACCCCGGCGAAACTTTCACCGATGCCCTTCACCGATGTACGTGCAACCACTTCATCCCGTACTTAGCCGTTTGATCGGCACTTCCATACTGGCTCTGTTGAGAGGCAGCAACAGTTCGGGATCGAACCCATCTTCACACATCTGCGTACGCTCTGGCATCACCTGTTTAACGGAGTTTTTCGTCGAATCTTTATGCCATTCAGCGTACTCGGCCTGACTTAAGCCAGCGTTAAATCGAACCGGTATCAGGGTTTGTTGGAGCCAGGCGCGGCGGGTGTTGCATCTTCAGACGCATCCGGCGTGCCCGCACCGGATTGACCCGGCGTGGCGGATGGCGGTTGCAGCTTGCCGCGCCAGAGCATTTCGATCTGCATGCCGTTCGGCTCCGTCTGCAGAATACGCACGGGCAGCCAGCCCAATGTGGGCGCAAGCCAGATATCGAGACGCCGGCGATCGCCTTCGCGTCGTGGCAGGCGGGTGAAATGGCGAGCCTGTACGTTGCCGTCAGCGGTCTGGACGTTTTCATCGCCGACGGTTTCTATCGGCCAGATCTCGTTGCTGTCGTTATCGGCAACGCTGAATTGACGCACTACGCCGGGCTTGTAGGTATCAGGCGAGCCGCGCACCAGACTCGACAACTGCATGACAACGCTGAAACGGTCTTCCGCACCATCGGCGAGCGGCTGGTTGTTCGGTGTGCGTGTATAGACCAGTTGCTTCGTGGTGCGATCGAAGACGGTGATGTCGGCGGCACGGCGGCCACGCTGCTCCGAGTATTGCTCGGGTGCAATGCCGAAACCGTCGATATGGCCCTTGCTGGAATACACATACGGTCCGACGAACGGCAAGGGGATGGAGACGACCATCTCGTAGTGTTGACCATCGTTGACCCAGTGGATATTGCCGACCTGATTCATCACGCCATTGATCCGCGTGTCGTAACGAAGTTCGCCCGAGGGCGGGACGCTGAATTTATCGCCGGTTGCGGCTGCGGCTGCGGCTGCTTGAGAGGCGGCAGCATCGCTTGCTGCTTTCGCCGCGGCCTGTGCGGCTGCTGCTTGCACGGCTGCCGCTGCTCGAGCCGCCTGCTCGGCCTGAGCCGCTTGGGTCGCTTGAGCCGCTTGAGCTACTTGAGCCGCCTGTTCAGTTTGCGCTGTCGTGATGGCGTGCGTGGGTTGGGGTTGCGGCACCGGCTTGGGCTTGGGAGCGGGTGGTGGCGGCGCGACAGGCTTCGGTGCTTGCGCTATCGGCTTGGGCGTTAGCAACTCGACCTGTACCGGGACATGCTCGGCCGGCAACGGATTCGATGCGTTCCTGCTCCGATCCACCCAGCGCCCCGCGGCCCAATGCAGCGCCAGGACAACGAGCAGCACGACCAGCCACACGACCCATCGAAGGGAATGGTCGGCGGCCAAATTGTCGGACGATGCGCCAGCAATGGCGCGACGGCGGCGAAGCAGGGAGAACGGCATCGGCTAGCTCGGAAACGCGCGTGGTCAGGCAAGCGGTAAAACGCTGCCGCGGGAACAATCGGCAACGATCATGACAGAACGCGAATGATCAACGGACCGCGCAGGACCCAGCAGGACCAAGCAAAACGCGTACGAAACGCATATGACTCGCGGGCACGCCGCGATGTTCCGCGCTCGTGAGCATCGTACGGTCCTCAAGTCTTACCGTTCGCCCGGTTTATACCCGAGTTCGTAAGAAAGCTGCCCCGCGCACTCGCGCAAGGCAGTGTCAATGTCGCCGCCCCAGCGGGTATCGAATGATCCTTCCTGGCCGAGCGCAATCAGCCCGAGCGCGAGATCCCCGGTCGAGTCGAACACCGGCGTGCAGAACGCATGGATGGTCGGCAGCAACATGCCCTCCACCCGCGCCGCGCCGTGCGTGCGGATCTCGGCCAGCACCGGTTCAATGTCCGCCATTGACTGCCGCGTGGCGGCGAGTTCGCGATCGAGCATCGCTTGCGTCTTGCTGCGTGGGAGCCACGCGGCAAACAACAAACCCGTCGCCGATGACAACAGCGGCATGACATCGCCCAGTTTCAACGCAGCCTTTGCCGGATAGCTCGACTCCATCCAGTGCACGACTGTCGGGCCCTGATTGCCCCACACCGCGATCCCCACGGTGAGGTCAAGCCGGTCGCGCAAGCCCGTCAGCGCGATGCGCGCGAGCTTGACGCCATCGACTCGGGCGAGGCGCGCCAAACCCATCTGCAACGCGAAACCACCGAGCTCATAACGCCCGGACACCGGGTCCTGAGAGACCGCGCCAAGCCGCAGGAAACTCACCAGGTAACGATGCGCTTTCGCCGGGCTCATGCCGGCGCGCTGGGCGAGATCGCGCAGCATCATCGCGCGTGGCTCGTTGGTCAGCACGTCGAGCAGGCGGAAGCCGACTTCGATCGACTGAATGCCGGAGCGGAATTTTTCCTCGGTGGCGTCGGCGACGTCGCTTGAATCGGCGGAGTCGATGGCATCGTCGGCTTCGGCCTGTTCGGATGAGGGCAACGCGGACGAACCGGGACGGCTGGGAGAGGGCATGGAGAAATCGATAACGGCGCGAGCCGGTTCACAAAACAAGGTTAGGTCGAAGGCGCGTGAGCGATCTGAATGGCGACGGTAAACCGCTAAGGGCGTGGCGAATGCGACCACATGGAATGGCAACCGGCAAACGCCATCGCCGCTCAAAACGGACGTCCGCCAGCCGTGAAAACGAACGGCCAAACGCAGCGAACCATTTCACCGCATCAGCCCGAATCATCGCAAAACCGCCCCGACATGATTCACCATCGTAAAATAGATTTCCTCCATCGTCACTAAACGTACAAAACGGCTTATGAAACTTGCCACGCTGAAGGACGGAACGCGCGACGGCCAACTGGTCGTCGTATCGCGTGATTTGCGCACGGCGGCCATTGCCGACGCGATCGTGCCAACGTTGCAACGCGCGCTGGACGACTGGACTTTCTATGCGCCGCAGTTGCTGGATCTCTCGGATTCGCTGAACCAGGGTCGTGCGCGCCACTCGTTCGCTTTCGACCCCAAAGCCTGCATGGCGCCGCTTCCCCGCGCGTTCCAGTGGGCCGACGGCTCTGCTTACGTGAACCACGTCGAACTCGTGCGACGCGCCCGCAAAGCGGAAATGCCGCCCGAATTCTGGACCGATCCCTTGATGTACCAAGGCGGTGGCGACGATTTGCTCGGACCCGAAGACGATATCGTGTGTGCATCGGAGGCTTACGGCATTGACTTCGAAGCGGAAGTGGCCGTGATCACGACCGACGTGCCGATGGCCGTCAAACCCGCCGACGCGCTCAGGCACATCCGCCTCCTGATGCTGGTCAACGACGTCTCGCTGCGCAACCTGATCCCCGCGGAACTTGGCAAAGGCTTCGGCTTTTTCCAGAGCAAGCCGGCCACGGCGTTCTCGCCGGTCGCGGTCACGCCGGACGAGCTTGGCGATGCATGGCACGAGGGCCGTGTGCATCGGCCGATGATCGTGCACTGGAACGGCAAGAAAGTCGGCCAGCCCGATTGCGGCACCGACATGGTGTTCAACTTCGGCGAGTTGATCGCCCACGCTGCGAAGACCCGCAATGTGCGCGCGGGATCGATCGTGGGTTCGGGCACGGTGTCGAACAAGGATACGAAGCGGGGTTATTGCTGTATCGCAGAGAAGCGTTGCCTGGAGACCATCGAACACGGTGCGCCCACGACGGAATTCATGAAGTTCGGCGACAGCGTGAAGATCGAAATATTCGATGAAGCCGGCAAGTCGATCTTTGGCGCAATCGATCAGTCGGTCGTGGCGCTGAATCAGTAGCTGACAAACGAGCGACACCGCCAGTAAGGGGTTTCGCCCGATGCGCTCGCATGCTGCGCCGCCCTACACTTAGCCGCATCGCGTCGAAACGCTTACAAAAAACTGCGTCGACGCACCCATAACAAGGAGACTTCGATGCAGTCAGGCGGTGGATGGGGAGCGGCGTTCAGGCAGTTGGGAGTGAGTGTCTTGCTCACACTCACACTTTCAACGGCAGCCTGGGCGCAGACGCCGCATGTGAAGATCGGGCTGGTGTTGTCGTTGACGGGGCCGGCGGCGTCGCTCGGCATTCCTGCACGCGATACGGTGGCGTTGCTGCCGAAGGAAATGGGCGGCCGCCCGGTGGACTACATCATTCTCGATGATGCCTCCGACACCACGCAGGCCGTCCAGACCACGAAGAAGCTGATCTCTGAAGACCACGTGGACGCGATCATCGGTTCATCGATTACGCCGAACTCGCTCGCCATGATCGATGTGGTCGCCGACGGCCAGACCCCGATGATCTCGCTCGCGTCGTCATCGAAGATCATTGAACCAGTCGATGCCAAGCGCCACTGGGTCTTCAAGACGCCGCAAACCGACGCGATGATGGCGTCCGCAATCGCCGAACACGCCAGCAATCATGGCGTGAAAACGATGGCGTTCATCGGCCAGGCCGACGCGCTCGGTGAGACCTTTTATGCAGAGGTAGCGAAGTTCGCGCAGCTTCACCACATCACCATGGTGGCGAACGAGCGCTTCAACCGGACGGACACCAGCGTGACCGGCCAGGTGCTGAAGATCCTCGCGGCGAAGCCCGACGCGGTGGTCGTGGGCGCCGCGGGTACGCCTGCCGCGCTGCCGCCGAAGACGCTGCGGGAACGCGGTTATAAAGGCGTGATTTATCATAACCACGGCACGGGCAATCGCGACTTCCTGCGCGTGTGCGGGGCGGATTGCAACGGTACGTTCCTGCCGACGAGCCCGGTTCTCGTCGCGTCGCAACTGCCCGACGATCATCCGGCGAAACAGCTCGCGCTCGAGTACATCAAGCTGTATGAAACGAAGTACGGCGCGGGGTCGGTCTCGGCGTTCGGCTCGTATGCATGGGACGCGGGCATGTTGCTGAACCGCGCGGTGCCGATTGCGTTGAAGGCGGGTGCGCCCGGCACGCCCGAGTTCCGCAGCGCCCTGCGCGATGCGCTGGAAAACACGAAGAATTTTGCGGACTCGAACGGCCTCGTCAACATGACGCCGAACGATCATATCGGTCTCGATCAACGTGCGCGCGTGATCGCGGAGATCGAGAACGGCAAGTGGATCTATCAACCGCGTTGATTTTCGTTTAGCTAAGGCATGGCCATGAGCGACCTTTCTCTGTACTCACATTACACGTCGCTGGAATTACGGCGGCACGACCACGGCGTGCTCGAAATCGTGATGAACGGCGCGGGCGCGAACAAAAGCGGACTCGCGACCGCGGACGCGAACATGCATCGCGAACTGGCGGATATCTGGCGTGATATCGATCGCGATCCAGACACGCGCGTGGCGTTGATTCGTGGCGAGGGCAAGGGGTTTTCGGGGGGCGGCGACCTGCATCTGGTCGAACAGATGGCCTCCGACTTCGAGGTCCGCACGCGGGTCTGGCGCGAGGCGCGCGATCTTGTCTATAACGTGATCAATTGCAGCAAGCCGATCGTCTCGGCGATGCACGGACCGGCGGTCGGTGCGGGACTGGTGGCAGGCCTGCTTGCCGATATTTCCATCGCGACGAAAACTGCGCGCATTATCGATGGACACACGCGGCTCGGCGTAGCCGCCGGCGATCACGCGGCAATCGTGTGGCCGTTGCTGTGCGGCATGGCGAAAGCGAAGTATTACCTGCTGTTGTGCGAACCGGTGAGCGGCGAGGAAGCGGAGCGCATCGGGCTGGTGTCGCTGGCAGTGGATGAAAGCGAATTGCTGACGAAAGCATTTGAAGTCGCGAACCGTCTGGCGCAAGGTTCGCAGACTGCCATCCGCTGGACCAAATACGCGCTGAACAACTGGCTGCGAACCGCCGGCCCGGCCTTCGATACTTCGCTGGCGCTCGAATTCATGGGCTTTTCCGGGCCCGATGTGCAGGAAGGCATCAAGTCGCTGCGTGAGCGGCGCGCGCCGGATTTCCCGGGCGGATCGCCGTTTTAGATCCGCATCGACTATCTTGTGGTTTCCCCAAACCTCAACCGTACCCGCAGCATCAAGGAGAAAGTCTCATGACCGATACGCCCGGTGATACGTCGCCCTTTGGAAGCTTCCCAGGCATGACCGGTTTCCCCCAGGGCGACATGATGGAAAAAATGTGGGACATGATGAAGCTGAACCCGTTCGCGGCAGCCGCGGCACCGGGCGGGTCGCCGTCGCTGTCCATGATGTCCGACATGCTCGCGCCGCTCACGAACGTTGAAGAGCTCGACAAGCGCATCAAGGACATGCGCGCGGTCGAGCAATGGCTCAAGCTCAACCTGAACATGCTGCAATCGGCTATCCAGGCGCTGGAAGTTCAGCGTGCGACGCTTGCCACGTTGCGCGCGTTCGGCGCATTCGCGCAGTCGTCGGTGGAGAAGGCGAAGACGTCGTCAGCGGCATCATCGGCTGCTTCCGGGTGGCCCGCACCGCCGCCGGAAAAGCCGAAGGCGCAAGCGGAGTCGCAGCCGCAGCCGGGTGCGGAGGCGCCAAATGAGGCCGGCGTGAACGACGCTTCATTCGATCCTTCGGGCTGGTGGAACATGCTTCAGTCGCAATTCAACAACCTTGCAACCCTGGCGATGGCGCAACAACATGCCGGCGCGGCAACGCCGAGCATGAGCACGGATGAGGACGAAAACGGTGACGACGATGGCGACGGCAATGGCGATGTGGAACCGCCTGAAGCCACCGCGCCGCCCGAAGCCGACACGCCACCAGCAGCCAAGAAAGCTGTAGCGAAGAAAGCGCCTGCCAAGAAAGCGGCGCCACGAAAGAAACCGCTTTGACCTATGCTTCAGGCGGCGTGGCGGCGTGGCGGCGTGGCGGCGTGGCGGCGGGGTTGAAACGCTAACCTACTGCGCCGCGCCGTTGGCGAGCAACTGGTTGCGCAAGCCGGGTGCCGACGTGCGTGGATCGAGCCAGATCGAGAAGAATGCGCGAGCGAAGTCGTCGCCAGGAATAGTGCCGATCACTTTGTCGTCGGCATAAAACGTCGTGCCGCGTTCCGGCACGAACACGCCAATGACATGATCTCCCGGCTGCACGTCCGGGAAGATCTTTTCCATCTGCTCTTGCCATTGCGCCGTCTGCTCTTTGCTTGCCACCTTCAGGTCGTCCATTTCCTGACGGCCTCTTTTGGCGATGGCAGGGCCCTTGAAAGCGCGCGCATATTCAATATCCAGCGCAAACGGCCGCGCCGTCAATTCCTTGCTCGACAGACCGGTCGGCCCGACAAACAGCTTGGCGTCGTAGATATGAAAACCGTACATGCGCAACTCGCCTTCGCCCTGCACGCGCGCTTGGGGAATCGTCTGACGCACCACCGATGCGGCGTCGAAAGCAAATGCCTGCAGCGGTAAGACGATCAGGACGACAGCAAGCGCAGCGATCCTGGCGATCAGGCGTGTTCCAGAGTGAACTGGATGACGTCGGTGTTGGAGTGCGCGAACGCGGCCTCGCAATAACATAAGTAAAAGTCCCACAAGCGGATGAATCGTTCGTCGAATCTTTGTGCACGGATCTCGTCGAGACGCGCAACAAACGCATTGCGCCACATCCTGAGCGTGCGTGCATAGTCGCGGCCAAAGGAGAACTGGTTGACCACTTTTAGCCCGTGGCGTTCCGCCGATTGCGCGAACACGGCGGGCGAGGGCAGCATACCGCCTGGAAAAATATACTGCTGGATAAAGTCCGTACTCGTCCTGTAACGATCGAACAGCGCGTTGTCGATAGTGATCGTCTGCACGCATGCCCGGCCGCCGCGCTTGAGATTGCGTTTGATGCATTCAAAGTAGCTCGGCCAATATTCCTCACCCACGGCTTCGAACATTTCTATCGATGCAATGGCATCGAACTGGCCGTGGGTATCGCGGTAATCCTGCAGGCGCAGATCGGTCTGGTCGCTGAGCCCCGCGTCTGCCAGACGTCCCTGCGCGTAAGCAAGTTGCTCCGTTGACAGCGTCAGGCCGGTCACGTTCGCTTTCGCTTCACTTGCAGCGAGTTGCGCGAATCCGCCCCACCCGCAACCGATTTCCAGCACGCTTGGATTGACGCCTTCGAGCTCCAGTTCGTTCAGCAGCCGCCGGTATTTCGCACGTTGTGCGTCGTCGAGCGTCTGATTCGGCGAGCCATCGAAGAGGGCGCTCGAGTAGGTCATCGTGCTGTCGAGCCAGAGCTTGTAGAACGCATTGCCGAGGTCGTAGTGCGCGTGGATATTGCGCCGGCTGCCTTCCTTCGTGTTCGCATTGCGCAGATGCCGGAAGCGATTTGTCAGCTTGCCGAACCACGAACCGTAGACCACCGCCTCGATCGTCGTGCGGTTACGCACCATGATGTCGAGCAGCGCGGCGAGATCGTCGGTATGCCAGTCGCCCGCCAAGTAGGTCTCGGCAAAACCGATATCGCCGCTCTTCAGCGCCGCCGCGCACACGTTCCAGTTGGTCAGCACGACACGCGCGTACGGCGGGTTGCCGGGGGCGTCCGGGGCTTGTCCGAAACGACGTGTGGTGCCGTCGGGGAGGTGGACATCGAGGACGCCGTATTGAAGCTGGCTCAAGAGCCTGAGCACCACGCGCGCGGCCGCGGGTTTTCGCAACGCGCCATGCGTGCGCAGCAAGGGCCGGATGAACCAGGATGCAACCGGACTGCGTAGCGATGAAGGGGAGGAGGGCTGTGTCGACATTTGCAAGTCACCTGGTCGGCAATTCGGCCCGCTCGTGCGAGACGTTCGCAGCCGGCGGAGTGGGTTTGCTCAGGAACGGCACGCGCTTGAAGAACAGCTTCAGCGCTTGCCAATGAATTTTCGCGACGACGCCAAACGTCATTAGCGGATAACCAAAGAACACCCGCAGCACGTTGTGGGCATTAAGCGGGCGTGCACTCCCCGCGATGCTGGTCAGCAGCAGCGGACCCTCGCCGTCGTCGTAGTCGATACGCGCGAGCGAGCGCAACGGCTTACCGCGTTTCGGCGATGCAAACATGAAGCGGAACGTGTAGTGCCCTTGCACCTTGCAGAACGGCGACACGTGGAAAACTTTGCGCGCGGTGAGCGGCGTGCCGTTCAGGACACCGCTGCCCGGATCGAGCAGGTAGCAATGGCGCTCGCCGAAGGTGTTGTTCACTTCGCAGACCACGGCGCGCAACGTCCCGTCCGCGCGCTCGCAAAACCAGAAACTCACCGGATTGAAGACGTAACCCAGCACGCGCGGGAATGTGTGCAGGAAGATCTCGCCGGTGGCGTCGTGGATGCCGTTTTCATGCAGCATCGACTCGATCCATTGGAGCGCCGTTTGTCCCTCTGCACCGTGGTCGCTGTCGTGAAAGCTTAGTAAGCCGAATCGATTGATCGCGAACAAGCGCGAGTCGCGCTGCGTACCTTGGGCGAGCCTTGCAGCACGTGCGCGCAGCGGTAGCCGCAACGTGTAGACGCCGTAGGAGAACGCGTTGCGTGCCGGCCGTAGCCGCTTGTGTCGCACGGGCCCGACGAGCAGCAGGTCGGGGGCATCGAAGGATTGAGGGGCGGGCGTACTCATGCTGCAAGCGCCGGTTCGTTGCTGCTTAGTGTCGCAATGGCCACAACGTCCGCCAGGGCGGTCAGCTTCGCGGCCGCTTCCAGCCCGGACTTCAGGCCGTCTTCGTGGAATCCGTAACCGGTCCATGCACCCGCGAACCATGTATTGCGTACGCCTTGCATCGACGGCAAATTGCGTTGCGCCTGCACGGCAGCTTGATCGAAGACAGGGTGGCTGTAGGCGAACTCGCGCATGACCGTGTCGCGACGCGGCTCACGCACCGGATTCAGCGAGACGATGACGGGCGTCTTGAACGGCAACGGTTGCAGCTTGTTGATGAGGTAATGCACGCATAACTGTGGCTCGTCGCCCAGCTCGCCGGTGCGGCTTTCGTAGTTCCACGCCGACCATGCACGCGGTGCCGGCAGCAGCGAAGTGTCTGTATGCAACACCGCGCGGTTCGGCGCATAACCAATCGCGCCGAGCGTGGCCGATTCGTCGTGCGAGGGATCGGCGAGCAGGGCCAGTGCCTGGTCGCTATGGCACGCAAGCACGACGTGATCGAACTGTTCCAACCCCCGCGCGCTATCAATCTCCACGCCGTGCGCATTGCGTCTCACCGATGTCACCGCCGCACCGACGCGGGCATCGCCTATGACGGGCAGCATCCGCCGCACGTATTCGCGTGCGCCGCCGTTGACGGTGTGCCATTGCGGCCGGTCGTTGACTTGCAGCAGGCCGTGGTTATGACAAAAGCGAATCAGCGTGCCGATGGGAAACGCCATCATCTGCGATGTGGAGCACGACCAGATAGCGCCGATCATCGGCAGCAGGTACCAGTCGCGGAATGTCGTCGAAAATTTTTCGCGATCGAGAAAATCGCTCACCGGCTCGGAAAGTTGAACGTCCTTGCCGGCCAGCGCCAGCGCGGTGGTCGTGCGGTTGAAGCGGAGGATATCTGCCAGCATGCGCAGGAATGCCGGGCGCAGCAGATTGCGGCGCTGTGTGAAGACCGTGTTCAGGTCGCTGCCCGCCCATTCCAGCCGACGGTCCGTCAGCGATACGGAGAACGACATATCGGTCGCGGTGGTGGGGACGTCGAGCTCGGCGAACAGCTTCACCAGGTTCGGATAGGTACGGTGATTGAAGACCAGGAAACCGGTATCCACGCCGTACGTGATGCCGTCGAGGGTCACGTCCACCGTGTTCGTATGACCGCCAAAGTAGCTGCCGGCCTCGAACAGTGTCACCTCGATACCCGCCTTGGCCTGTGCCAGCCGATAGGCGCACGCGAGCCCAGAAATCCCCGCTCCAATTACCGCAACTTTCATGACGTTGCTCCGTGTGTCTTTGTCTTTTGTGTCGACTGCCTGATGGCTCTGACGGCTCTTTGTCCGGAACTACCGGCGGGCGGCTCATGCCGCGTTCAAGGTGATTTACGCAATCCCGGTCGCGATGGATGCACGCATTCAGAATTTAACGATCATTCGCTGACAACATTTTGTCCACCATAAACAAGAATTTTCGTCTATGATTAATAATGTTTCTAATTGTCGAGAAAGTCCATAGATAATGGAATTGAGACGGTTTTCGCCTCACTAGTTGATTTATCTATTCAAGAGTTTGTCCATGACAAATACATCGGAAACAGGTCTGTCCATGAACGTTACGGCGGGCGGTGAGGCTGGAGCAGGAGGGCTGACGCCGGTGAATCCCGACCCAACGGGCGCGGCGGAGGACAGTGCTGCGGCGGCGGGTATTGAGGGTATTGGCATCGGTATTGGCGCGATTGCCAACGAGATCGGGCTGACCAAGGACACGTTGCGGGTCTGGGAGCGGCGTTACGGCTTCCCGCAGCCGCTGCGATCATCGGGCGGCGAGCGGCTCTATCCGCAAGAGCAGGTGACCAAGCTCCGGCTGGTCAAGCGCCTGCTGGACGCGGGCCACAGGCCGAGCAAGGTTTTGCCGCAGTCCATCGCGCGGCTACAGCAACTGGCTGAAGATTCAGGCGTGGGACAGGACGCGCCGGACGTGGAACTGGACCGGCTCGTGGAACTGCTGCGTGTAGGCCGCTACGACGACTTCCGCTTCGAGTTGCTCAAGCGCGCCACGCTCGAAGGGCTCGCGCGCTTCGTTCTCGACGTGGCCGCGCCGCTGTCGGCGAGGGTGGGCAATGCATGGGCGGCAGGCACGCTGCAGGTCTACCACGAGCACCTGTTCAGTGAAGCGATGCAGGTCACGCTGCGCTCGCTGATGCGTCCGCTCTCGGAGGCTTTGCGCGGGCGCGGCACGCACCCGAGGGTGGTGCTCACCACGCTGCCGGGCGAGGGGCATGGGCTCGGCATCTTGATGGCAGAGGCCATGCTTGCGCTGGCCGATTGCGAATGCATTGCGCTCGGGACGCAGACGCCGCAGCAGGACATAGTCGACGCCGTTATGGCCCATGAAATAGAGATTGTCGCGCTGTCGTTTTCCGCTTCCATGCCCGCGCAGGCCGTGGTCAACGGACTCACGGAGTTGCGCGCGGCTCTGCCTCCGAAGGTGGCGATCTGGGTTGGCGGCAGCAGTCCTGCATTACGGCGCAAGCTCCCTGACGGCGTGTTGAACGTCGCGGGACTTGGGCCCATTGAAGGCGCTGTAGCGGAGTGGCGTCATAGCGTCATGCTATGATCGACGGGCGGTTTGCTGCTTCGTCCACTTCGCACTACGGTCGATGCAGCGGGGCCCGTCCGGGCGTGAGCAGGAATACGATTCATGGTCAGACCGGGCGCGTGGCGTAAAGCATGTTGCGCCTTGCGCCTGTCACTCGCGAAAGGCATGCTTCACGCGGCGTACGCAGCAGTACGGCGGCGAAAGTCTCGCAAGGGTCTCGCCAAGCAACACGGTTTTAACAAAGTATCAAAAAAGGCTTTAAACGAGCTGCATCACAGCTCGCGCTTCGTACTTACCTCAGGCACAGGGTTCGCTCCTTACCCACGGTAGACATTGCAACGCCGCTTACTGCCGCGCGTTTGCAACGGGCAAAAAGTCGCAGAAGGACGCGACAGGCGCTTCTTTACCGTTTTTGCATCTGAGCGCCTGATTCCCGCGTAAAATTGAAAGCTTCGCTGTTGGCGGCGCGGATTCCCGCGCGTAGCCGGCTAAAGTTACAACAGACAGAACTGTCGCACTACGTTGCAAACCAGGGGTGGACTATGAACACGATGCTTTATCCGGAACTGTATAAATCGCTGGAATCGGTTCGTTGGGACATGGAGAAAGATATTCCCTGGGACAAATTCGACTCGGCGCTGCTCACCGACGAACAAGCCAAGACCATCAAGATGAACGCGATCACCGAATGGTCCGCGTTGCCCGCCACGGAAATGTTCCTGCGCGACAACCACAACGACAGCGATTTTTCGGCGTTCATCAGCGTGTGGTTCTTCGAAGAGCAGAAACACTCGCTCGTGCTGATGGAATACCTCCGCCGCTTCAAGCCTGAAATGGTGCCGACCGAAGCAGAACTGGACGCCGTTCGCTTCGAATTCGATCCCGCTCCCCCGCTCGAAACGCTGATGCTGCATTTCTGCGGCGAGATCCGCCTGAACCACTGGTACAGGCGTGCGGCCGAATGGCACACGGAGCCGGTGATCAAGCACATCTACGAAACCATTTCACGCGACGAAGCACGTCATGGTGGCGCGTATCTGCGTTACATGAAGAAAGCGATGACGCAGACCGGCGATATCGCGCGCGCCGCATTCGCGAAGATCGGTGTCCTGATGGCTTCGGCACGGCGCACGGAAAAACCGTTGCATCCGACCAATCTCCACGTGAACCAGGCGCTGTTTCCGCGCGACACGATCCAGTCGCGTTTGCCGGATCCAGAGTGGCTCGAACACTGGCTCGACGAACAGATTCGTTTCGACGACAGTTGGGAAAAGAAAGTCGTTGAACGGATCCTGCATAACCTTTCCATTCTGTTCGAACGCTCGTTCGCCACGGCGCAGGAGTTGAACCGGTATCGCAAGGAAGTGGTGTTGCGCCTGCAGGCTGCACAAGCGGCGTCACAACTGCCGGCCTGACCGGAGTTCCGACTCGTTGTTCTGAACAGCCCGCTGGTTTGTGACCGGCGGGCTGTTTTGTTTATGAAGGGCGCGTTCCATGCGCAAACACGCTTGTATGCGGCCGTAAGTGAACGCGCGTCGAAGCGTGCCGGCACGCGTGGCACACTACAGTCCTTCTGAATCCCTCATCGCTTACAGACATGCCCGCTCCTTTCGAACGCAAGATCATGACGCGCGACGCGCTCGCTGCTGCCCGCCCGCAATTCGCGTCGCCGGTGGTTTTCACGAATGGCGTCTTCGATATCCTGCATCGTGGTCATGTGACCTATCTCGCCGATGCGAAGGCGCTAGGTGCAACGTTGATTGTCGGTGTGAACAGCGACGCGTCGGTGCGTATGCTCGGCAAAGGCGACGATCGGCCGATCAATCGCGAAGACGACCGCATGGCGCTGCTGGCCGCGCTGGAAAGCGTGGATTGGGTGGTGAAATTCGAGGAATCGACGCCGCTGGAGCTAATCGGCGAACTGCATCCGGACGTGCTGGTGAAAGGCGGCGATTACGACATGGACAAGCTGGCGGAATCGGCGCTGGTGCGCAGCTGGGGCGGCAAGGCGCTGGCCATCCCGTTCGAGCACGATCGCTCGACGACCGCATTGCTCAAGAAAGTGCGCACGCAGGGTACGCAGAAATAAACGCGTTGCCGGAAACGCTTATTGCGTGAGCGGCGCTGCCTGCACCGCAGCCGCAGGCGCGGGACCGCCGACCACGGCCTGATCGGCGGCTTCTTCGGGGCTGATCGGGCGGACCCGTACCAGTTCCGGATGCACTTGCCGGTCGAGATGTTGCGGTTCGCGACCGCCGGCCGACGGCAGCGGCCCGAACACGCCTTGCACGACAACGAACATCAACAGGTTTGCCAGAAACAACAGGGCGAGCAGCCAGCGCAACATGGAAAGCGCTCCATCAATCAGGTGAACGGGAAACGGCGGCTTCGCGGGCGATCAATGCAAGCCCCGCGAGCACGAGGGAGTCGTGGCGAGTATGCGGCACCTTTAGCGCGCCCGCCACTTCGCTGGCGCCGCCGCCGCTGAGAATCAGGCGTACGTCGTTGTTCCATTGGGCGCGCAGATCCTGCCACGCGCGTTCTATCAAACCCGCCTGCGCGAGCAGGCATCCCGATGACAAAGCCGTACGCGTGTCGGTGGCGAAAATACCACTCGATGAGCTGATCGCGCGGCGGGCGGTGTCAGGCAGAAGGGTGGGCAATTGTGCCGTGTGGGTGCCGAGCGATTGCATCATCAGCAGCCAGCCGGGCGCAATCAGGCCGCCTGTGAACGTGCCGTCGGCGAGCAGCGCTTCAAGCGTCGTCGCCGTGCCGATAGTGGCAATCAGCAAGTTTTCCCCGGGGTACGCCGCGTGCGCGCCGATCATGCCGCACCATCGGTCGCTGCCGAGCGCCGCCGGTTCCGTATAGCGATTCGTCACGCCCGATTGTTGCACCTGCGCGCGCACGATCGCGCGGGGCAAGCCGGGCCAGCGTGTATCAAGGAGGGCTGAAATGCGCTCGCCCACGCGCGGCCCCGCGACGTTGGAAATCCAGGCGCTTGCAGGCTTCGGCAAGCTGGACCAGTCGGCTATATCCGCCAGAACGGCTTCAACGTCGACGTGTTCAAACGCGCCGCCGTTCAGCGTTTCATTGGCGGCGCTTACCAGCGACCACTTGATCCGGCTATTGCCTGCATCGATAAGCAGAAACGGTGCACCACTCACGGCCGCTGCTCCGCAAGCCGCAGCGAGACGTCACCTGTGGTGGCGGTCCTTAGACCCGTCGGCGTATCGATCTGCAACTGGCCGTTATCGTCGATACCGACCGCCACGCCGCGCGCCACTTCCACGCCCTGCTCAAGCAGCACCACCTCGCGTCCCGCGTAGGCGTGCGCGGCGAGCCACTGCTGGCGAAACGGGCGGAAGCCATCGGCGGCAAAACGCGCGAGGGTGGCATCGAGCGCGTTCAGGACGGCGGCAAGGGTATCGGTGAGATTCGCTTCGGGCCACGCCCGCGACAAGGATGCCGGCGTATTGCCCGGCGCGGGAAGGGCGTTTCGACGCTGCGCTTCATCGAGTTCGGCCGCCAATTCCGCCGCCCCGTGCAGGTTGATGCCAATACCGATTACAACCGCACACGCCCGCGGCGTATTCCACGCGGTTTCGATCAGGATGCCGGCGAGCTTGCCGTCGTCGAGCAGGATGTCGTTCGGCCATTTCAGCGCCAGTCTCGCCGATGCCGCCAGCGGCAAGCCGTTCAGCGCCTCGAGGACGGCGGTGCCGACCGCGAGGCTCAGGCCCGCGAGCCCTTCGAGCGGCCGTGGCAACACGCAGGCGATGGAAAACAGCAACGCGTTACCCGGTTGCGCAACCCACGCGCGGCCCCGGCGGCCCCGGCCAGCGGTCTGCAAGTATGCAACCCGCACGAACGGCGTGCCATCGGCGGCCTTCAGCGTCGAACGTGGCGAGAACGAGCCGGGTGCCGACGCTGACGCAGACGTCTTGTTGCGAGGCTGCTCCTTGAGCTGCGCCATCAGGTCGGCATTCGTGGAGCCCGTTTCATCGACGATCTCGATCGGCCAGTCGCGCACCGGCCGCGCGGCGAGCGACATCAGCCGGTCGCGGTCGATCCGCCAGGCGGCGT
>Ga0302308_10000999_pt1 | contig 23374 bp, 19 predicted proteins | sample III_Palsa_E3_3_FD_200531 | JGI IMG/M metagenome (GOLD analysis project Ga0302308, IMG submission 200531) | Peat permafrost microbial communities from Stordalen Mire near Abisko, Sweden - III_Palsa_E3_3 | ecosystem: Environmental > Terrestrial > Soil > Palsa > Peat permafrost | place: Sweden...
CCGGCCGTAGGCTGCACGGACAATGTCCATTGAGGCGCCGGCCCTTCCGGAGCAGCAAGGCCTGGCCAAGGCGCGCGGCACCGTCGGGGCCTACATCGCCCTGACCAAGCCCCGGATCATCGAGCTCTTGCTGGTCACAACGCTCCCCACCATGGTGGTGGCCCAGCGTGGCGTGCCGCCGGTCTGGCTCATGGTGGCCACCCTGGCCGGGGGTGCGCTGGCCGCCGGCGGGGCCAACGCCATCAACATGGTGGTGGACCGCGACATCGACCGCCTGATGAACCGGACCAAGAACCGCCCGCTCGTCACCGGCGCCATGACGCCCAGCGCCGCCCTGGTCTTCGCACTGGCGCTCGAGGTGGCGGCCTTCGTGGAGCTGTGGCTGGCCGTCAACCTGCTCTCGGCGGTGCTCGCCATCTCGGCCACGCTCTTCTACGTCTTCGTGTACACGCTGTGGTTGAAGCGCCGCTCGACGCAGAACATCGTCATCGGGGGCGCGGCCGGGGCGGTGCCGGTGCTGGTGGGCTGGGCGGCGGTGACCAACAGCTTGAGCTGGGCCCCCGTGGTGCTCTTCGCCATCATCTTCATTTGGACGCCGCCGCACTTCTGGTCGCTCGCCGTGCGCTACAAGGAGGACTACCGGGCGGCCGACGTACCCATGTTGCCCGTCGTCGCCTCCATGAAGCGCACCACGACCGAGATCGTGTATTACACGGTGGCCCTCGTCGCCGTCTCGTTCCTCCTCGGACCGGTGGCCCACCTGGGCTGGATCTACATGGTCACGGCCGCGGTGCTCGGTGCCGGGTTCCTCTCCCTGGTGACCCGGCTCTGGAGCCTGGCCCAGAGCGACCGGGCGACCGGGCGCGAGGCGATGCGCGTCTTCGGGTACTCCATCACCTACCTCACTGTGCTCTTCGTGGCGATGGCGGGCGACGTACTCATCCGCAACCACATTCACTAGGGTCCCCGCGGCATGACCGACGCCACACCCCCGGACGCAGTGCCCTCGCCTGCGCCGGAGGCGGCCGGCGCGTTCCCGGTGCGTCCGCCCCGGAAGCGCTTCATCTTCATCGGTCTGGGCGTCGGCCTCGCGATCATCCTGCTGATCGGGTTGTTGACCAGCATCGGCACGAGCTCCAGCACGACGGGCGCACCGCACCAGGGTGGGCCCGTGCCGTCCTTCGTCGGCACCAACGTGGGCCCCAGCGGGTCGTCGCAGGTGTCCGTGCCGGCCGACGGGGGCGGAGCCGGCACCCCGGCCGTCCTGTTGTTCTTCGGCGCCTGGTGCTCGAGTTGCCACGAAGAGCTCCCGCCCTTGGCGGCGGCGGTGCGGCGGCAGGACGAGGCGCACGGGGCGCTCTCGCGGATCCACGTGATCGGCGTGGACAGTTTCGACAAGGCTTCGACGGCCCGGTCCTTCATGCACGCGGCAGGCGTCACCTTCCCCGTCGCCTCCGATCCCGGGGCCGGGATCACCAGCGGGCTCTTCTACTTCGACGGCGACCCCTATGCGGTGTTCGTCAACGGCGACGGCACCATCGACAAAATCGTGCGTGGCGCCGTGCTGACCCCGTCGTCCTTCACGGCCGACGAGCGGGCCCTCATTCCCAGCGGAACGTGAGCGCCGCCGCCAGCGGGGCGGCGACGGCCCAGACGGCCAGGACGATCCAAGACTCGGCCGGCACGGCGGCACCGCTCCCGAGCGTGGCGTGCAGGCCCGACGACAGCGCGGCGGCCGGCAAGAGCTTGGCGAAGCTCGCCAGGCCGCTCGGCAGCTTCGCCAGCGGGACGATCATGCCGCCCAGCAGCAAGAGGACGAGGTAGAGGCCGTTGGCGGCGGCCAGGTTCACCTCGGCGCGCAGCGTGCCGGCCATGAACAGGCCGATGCCGGCGAAGGCAGCCGAGCCGAGCAGCACTGCGCCGATGGCGCCGGCAACGGCCGCCGGGCCGCCGCCCCCGGGGTTCCAGCCCAGCCCGAGCCCCACCGGGAGGAGGACGGCGGCCTGGACCAGCTCGACCGCGACGATCGTGAGGATCTTGGCGCCGAGTAGGCGCGGGCGGCCGAGCGGGGTGGCGCCGAGCCGCTTGAGCACGCCGTAGCCGCGCTCGAATCCGGTGGCGATGCCGAGCGAGACCATCGAGGTCGACATGACAGCCAGCGCCAAAATCCCGGGCACGAAGAAGTTGGCCGGGGTGGCGGTCGGGGTCGACACCACCGACACCTTGGAGAAGAAGAGCAGGAAGACGACGGGGATGCCGAGGGTGAGCAGCAGGGTCTCGCCCCGGCGCAGCGTCATGTGGACTTCGGCCGCGGTCTGTGCGGTCAGGGGGCGGAGCGCCTGGGCGGTCGTGCTCACCGGGCCTGCCTCCGGCCCCGACGGCCGCCTCGCCCCGCCCTCGCCCCGCCCGCCGGCGCCTCATCCGTCCCGGCCTCGGCCGCCGCTTCCACCGCCTCGAAGTAGACGTCCTCCAGGGAGTGGCCCGTGGCCAGGTCGGTGAGGGTGGCGCCCTGCGCCGCCAGGAAGTTCGCCACGGCGGCGGTGACGGCGGGGGTCTCCACCTCCGCCGCCTCGACCCGGTAGCGGCCCGCCGTCGTCTCGCTGACCGTCGTCCGCGGCCCGACCGCGGCCGCCAGGGCCACGACGTCGAGCGCCGGGGGAGCGCCGAAGGTCACGACGCCACCGCCTCCGGGCCAGGCGGCGGCGGTGAGGTCCTGCGGCGTCCCCTGTCGCACGATGCGGCCCGCGGAGAGGATCACGATGCGGTCCGCCATCTTCTCGGCTTCGCCCAGTTCGTGCGTGGTGAGGACCACACACACGCCCCGGTCCCGCAGTCCGGCCACCACGGCGCGCACGGCGATGCGGCCCTCAGGGTCGACGCCGGCCGTGGGCTCGTCGAGGAAGGCCACCTCGGGCCGGCCGACCAGGGCTAGCGCCAGCGAGAGGCGCTGCTGCTCGCCCCCCGAAAGGTGGCGCCAGGGCGTCCCGGCCACGCTGCGCAACCCGACCAGTTCGAGCAGCTCGTCGGGCGGCACGGGGTCGGGGTAGTAGCCGGCGAAGAGATGAAGGACGCGGCGCGGGCCGAGCATGGGGTACACACCGCCGCGCTGGAGCATGACCCCGATGCGGGCGCTCAGCGCGGCGTGGTCGGCGATGGGGCGCAGCCCGAGGACCCGCACCTGCCCCGCGGCCGGGCGGCGGTAGCCCTCGAGGGTCTCGACCGTGGAGGTCTTGCCGGCGCCGTTAGGCCCGAGCACGACGAGCACCTCGCCCGCCGCGGCAGCCAGGTCGATGCCGTCGACGGCGGCCGGTGTGCCGGGGGGGCCGTAGCGCACAATGAGGTCGGTGACCTCGACGGCTGGCACGGCGTCGCAGACTACTTTGAGCGGCAGTGATCGATATCCGGGTGTTGCGCGAGGATCCCGACGCCGTCAAGGCCGCGCTCGCCCGGCGCGGCGTGGACGCGGCCGAGGTGGATGCGGTACTCGAGGCCGATACGGCGTGGAGCGCGCGGCTGCGCGTGGCCGAGGACATGCGGGCCGAGGTCAAGGAGCTGTCGCGCCTGGTCGGGCAAGCCAAGAAGGCGGGCGACGAGACCCGGGCCGCCGATCTCAGTCGGCGCAGCCGTGAGCTGGGGGACGACGAGCGGATCGCGGCCGCCGAGGCCGAGGCCTTCCTGGAGCAGCGGCAGACCGGGCTGCTCTACCTGCCCAACATCCCGGCGGCCGAGGCGCCGGACGGCATGGGCGAGGACGACAACGTGGAAGTCCGCCGGTGGTGGCCGGGGCAGGAGGCCGGGCGGCCGGAACCCAAAAGGGCGGAACACCAGGAAGTCCCGCACTGGGAGATCGGCGAGGCACTGCAGATCCTGGACATGGAGCGCGGGGCGCGGCTGGCCGGGTCGATGTTCCCCCTGTACCGGGGCCCCGGGGCCCGGCTGCTGCGGGCGCTGACCGCGTTCGCCATCGACCGGCACTCGCCGGCCTACGAGGAGATCCGTCCCCCGACGGTGGTGCTGACCGAGACCATGACCTCCACCGGGCATCTGCCCAAGTTCGCCGACGACGCCTACCACCTCGAGCGCGACGACCTGTGGCTGATCCCCACGGCCGAAGTGCCCCTCACCTCCATGCACCGGGGCGAGATCCTGGAGGAGTCCCAGCTCCCGTTGCGCTTCACCGCGGCCACGGCCTGCTACCGGCGCGAGGCGGGCTCGGCCGGCCGCGACACGCGGGGGCTGCTGCGGGTGCACGAGTTCGACAAGGTGGAGCTGTTCGCCTACACCACCCCCGACGACGCCCTCGAGGCGCAGGCCGACATTCTGCAGCGGGCCGAGGCCATGCTCCGGGAGCTCGAGCTGACCTACCGGGTACTCGACCTGTGCTGTGGGGACCTCGGCGGCTCGTCGGCCCGCACCTTCGACCTGGAGGCCTACGCTCCGGGGGTCGACCGCTGGCTCGAGGTGAGCTCGGTCAGCTGGTTCCGGGACTACCAGGCCCGTCGGGCCAACGTGCGCTTCCGGCCGGCCGGCGGCGGCCCCTTGCAGCTGGTGCACACCGTCAACGGGTCGGCGCTGGCCTGGCCCCGCATTTGGGCCGCCCTGGTGGAGCAGGGGCGCCAGCCGGACGGGACGGTGCTGCTGCCGGAGTGCCTGGCCCCCTATGTCGGCGGCGAACTGCTGATCAAGGCCCCGTGACCGCGTCATGACGGTGACCGACGTGGAGGGGAGCGGACCGCCTGAGCACTTCGGCTTCGGCGACCGGCTCGAGATCATTGCCGCGGAGAGCCGGCGCATGAGCGAGGTCATCGAGGGGCTGGACCTCGAGGCCAGGGTGCCGTCCACGCCCGAGTGGGTGGTGCGCGACCTGGCCCATCACATCGGCGAGGTGCAGTGGTACTGGGGTGAGAACGTCCGGGCCCAGAATGCCAGCGAGCGCTCGGGGGCCAAGCTCACCGCCTTCCCCGACGACAACGACCTGCTGGCCTGGCTGGGCTGGTGCACGTACTCCCTGCTCGGCGCCCTGCGCGAGGCGGGCCCCGAGGCGCCGTGCTGGGCCTGGTGGCCCGAGCCCCATACGGCAGGTGCGGTGGGCCGGCATCAGGCCCAGGAGGTGTCCGTGCACCGCTGGGACGCCGAGGGCGTGACCGGTGCGTCGGCGCCGCTCCACCCCGGGTTGGCCGACGACGGGGTGCCCGAGTTCATTGAGATCATGGTGGGGGCCGACCTGGCCTCCCTGCCCGGCGCCGTCACGCTGAGCGCCACCGACACCGGGGCGAGCTGGCGGGTGGCCGGATCCGGGGTGGGTGAGCAGGCGGCCCGCATGTCCGAGTTGCGGGCCACCGCCTCCGACCTGGTGCTCATGCTCTACCGGCGCCTCCCGGTCCCCGACGTGGCGGTGGAGGGGGACCCGATCCTGGTGGCGGCGCTGCTCTCCCTGGCCGACACCCGATGACACGATGACCCAGCTGACCTTCCTGGGCACGGGCAACTTCCTCGCCCCGCCGGGCCGCTACTGGAACAGCTTCGTCATGGACGAGTCGGTGCTGGTGGAGCCCTCGCCCACGGCGTTGCCCCACCTGCGCCGCTGCGGGATCCCCGTCGAGGCGGTCGAGGTGGTGGTCGTCTCGCATTTCCACGCCGACCACTGCTTCGGGTGGCCGTTCCTGCTCGATGCGGCGGCCGAGGGCGCCGGGGGCCGGACCCTCCACGTGGTGGGGCCCCCTGGTATCGAGGCCCACCTGGCCACCATGAACGAGGCGGGGGCCGTCGGCTCGATCACGGCGAAGGGCCGGGCCGAGCTGGACCTGCGCTTCATTGAGGTCGACGGGACCTGGCAGCAGGCCGGGCCGCTGCGCTTCCGCGCCGTCGAGGTCGTCCACGTGCCGTACCTGCGCTGTTTCGGCTACCTGTTCGACCGGGACCAGGGCCCGGGTCAGGATCAGGACGGTCCGGGGAACCAGGTCGTCGGCTACTCGGGTGACACCACGCCCTGCGAGGGCCTCGACGAGCTGGCCCAGGAGTCCGAAGTCCTGGTGGTGGAGTGCAACGGGCGTCACACACCGCCGGGCGTCGCCTCCTCCCACATGGACGAGGACTCGGTCCGGGCCCTGCAGGCCGCGTTCCCCGACACCCGGCTCGTCCTGACGCACCTGGGGGAGCAGGTGGACACGGCCTCCCTGACCGGTGTCACCATCCCCGACGACTTCGAACGTCTGATGGTCTGATGGTCTGATGGTCTGATGGTCCAGGTCAGGCGGGGCTGAAGGCGGCCGCGCCCACGACGGGCGCCGCCAAGGTGTGCCCGCCCATGGAGCCGAAGAAGCCGGCGTCGCCGAAGTTGAAGATCCCGCCGTCGGAGGCGACCAACCAATAGCCGCCGCCATCGGGGGTGGCGGAGACGCCCACCACGGGCGCGTTGAGTGCCGCGCCCCCCATGGAGCCCTGGAAGCCGGCGTTGCCGTAGGTGAAGACGCCGCCGTCGGAGGCGACCAGCCAATACCCGCCCCCGTTACCGGTCGCCGCCATCCCGACCACCGGCGCTCTCAGGGGCAGCGAGCCGGCCGAGCCGTAGAAGCCGGCGTCGCCGAAGTTGAAGATGCCCCCTTCGGAGGACACCTCCCAGTAGCCGTGGCCGGTGGCGTCCGCCGCCATGCCCACGATGCGGCCGTCGACGGGCTGGCCACCTCGGGAGCCGTAGAAATGGGCGTCGCCGAAGCTGAAGATCCCCCCGTCGGCCGCCACCTCCCAATAGCCCTTGCCGTCCGGTGTGGCCGCCATGCCCACGATCGGGGAGTTGAGGGGCTTGCCCCCCATGGAGCCGTAGAAGCCGGCGCCGCCGTAGTTGAAGATGCCGCCGTCCGCCGCCACCGTCCAATAGCCGGTGCCGGTGCCGGCGGAGGCCATCCCCACCATGGGCTGCGCCAGGCGGTGCCCGCCTATGGATCCCTCGAAGGGGGCGTCGCCGTAGCTGAAGATGCCGCCGTCGGAGCCCACCAGGTGGTAGCCGTGGCTGGCGATCCCGCGCAGCATGACGTCCTGCGTGCCGTTGGGGCCGGTCACCGCCACCGAGGCGGTGTAGACACCCACGGCCGGGGGCGTGAAGGTGACCGCGACGCTGCAGGTTGCCCCGGCCGCCAGGCTGCAACTCGCCGTGTTCATGGAGAACACACCCTGCCCACCGGTCTGGGTCGCCGTGACGTTCATCGCCTCGCCGGAAGCCCACAGCTCCATGGCCGATCTGTCGGTCGTCCCGGGCAGGACCGACACGTTCACGCCGTAGGGGTAGACCCCCACGGGCAACAACGGGACCTCCTGGGCCCAGGTGAAGTACGGGGTGTCCACGGTGTCACCACCGACGAAGACCTGGGTGGTCGACGAGCCGTAGCCGACCCCCATGAGGGCGGGGGCGGCGTAGGACCCGAGGATGATGTCCCGGTGGCCCCAGCAACTGCCGCCACCGGTGGCCGGGCAATCGAGGTTGGTGCCTCCGGGGCCGTCGTCGTACATCCACATCGCCAGGGAGTCGCCGAGCGACGGCGACGAGGACCACGTGCCCCCCCTGGTGGTGCCGTAGGGGGGGAAGCCGGGGTCGGTGTGGGCGTTGGCGCCGGCCTGGGCGTACGCGTTGAGGGTGGTGGAGAGCCCCTCGATGGGGGCGAGGCCCCGGTCGACCCGCTCCAGGTCGGTCAGGACGAAGAGCTGCTCCGCCGGCGTCAGCGACGGGTAGTTGCTGGGCAGGCTCATGGGGCCCAGGCCTTCCGTCTGGCGGTCGCCGTAAATGAGCGTCAGCCCGCTGGGGCAGTACAGGTTCGGCACCGCCAGGCTGCCGCAGGGACCCGAATACCCAGGTGGGGGGTTGATGTTGCTGCCCGGGTTCTGCGGGGGGACGATCCCGGCTCCGCCTGCGGCATGCGCGGCAACCGGGAGAAACAGGGCCACGGCGGCGAGGACGACGCACGCCGCGGCCTTCCTGACAACTGACAAGTTTGAACCATCCCCAATCGTCGACGACCCCGCCTGAGTGTCTCAGCCGTCTCCCACCATGGGCAATTCGGCCCGGCCGCACCAGGTCAGCGTGTCGCGGTGCGCGTCCAGGCTGAATCCAGGCTGAATCCAGGCTGAATTCAGGCGGCGGCGAAGCGGTAGCCCACGCCCCGCACCGTCGTGATCAACACGGGGGTTGAGGGATCCGCCTCAATGCGGGAGCGCAGGCGCTTGATGTGCACATCGAGCGTCTTGGTGTCGCCGATGTAGTCGGTGCCCCAGACGCGGTCGATGAGCACGTCACGGGTCAACACCCGGCCCGAGTTCTCCACCAGAAGGCGCAGGAGCTCGAACTCCTTGCGCCGCAGGTGGACCTCCTCGCCGCGCACGAACACCCGGCGTTGGTCGAAGTCCACCTTGATCCCGTTGGACTCCCAGATGCCGTCGCTCCCGAACTCAATGGAACCGCCCAGGTCGCCGGACTCGGAGCCGCCCGGGGCCCGCCGCAGCACAGCCCGCATGCGGGCCACCAGCTCACGCAGCCGGTAGGGCTTGGTGACGTAGTCGTCCGCCCCCACCTCGAGCGCCACCACGGTGTCGATCTCAGTGCCCTTGGCCGTGACCATGATGATGGGCACCGTCGAGCGGGTGCGGATGGCCCGGCAGACGTCGATGCCCGAGAGCTTGGGCAGCATGAGGTCCAGCAGGAGGATGTCGGGCGCAGTCTCGTCGAAGAGCTGCAGGGCCTCGTTGCCGTCCCGGGCGACGGTCACGCGGAAACCCTCGTTGGTCAGGCCGATGACCAAGGCATCAATGAAGGACTCCTCGTCCTCGGCCAGCAGCACCTTGACCGGACCCTCGCCCGGTGTGGGCCGTCCGCCGGCCTTCTTGGCGGTCTTGTTCATGCCCGTTGCTGCCGCCCTGCTCATGCCAGCCGTTCCGCCTGAATGGGCAGGACGAGGGTGAACGTCGAGCCCTCGCCCTCACGCGACTCGACGTCGACCCAGCCCTGGTGGTTGTTGGCCACGTGGCGGACGATCGACAGGCCGAGTCCGGTACCCCCCGTGTCGCGGCTGCGCCCGTGGTCGACCCGGTAGAAGCGCTCGAAGATCCGATCGAGGTCCCGGGCCGGGATGCCGACGCCGTGGTCCTGCACCGACAAACGGACGTTGTCCCGCTCCTCGATGCGCCAATTGGGTGAGGCCGCCGCACTGGGCTCCGCCGGACCGGTTCCGGCGGTGTCACCCTCGGCGCTCACGGTCGGAGGCACGGGCATGGTCGGTGCCGTGGTGCCGGTGGCGGCCGAGGCGCCCGGTGCGGACTGGCCCAACGGGGAGTACTGGTCGAGGATCTCGGGGACGAAGACGGGCCGCACGTCGGTGGCGTCCCGCTCGACCGGGGCAGCGGCCTCGCCGGTCTCGGCGGTCTCGGCGGTCTCGGCGGGAGCATCACCAACGGCGGCGTCGTCCCCCGGGGCCGTCTCGGCGGCCACGACCGGGTGCTCTCCCGTGAGGAACTCGGACGAGGGATTATCCGCCCTGCCGCCGCCCTCTCCGACCACGGAGGCGTGGCTCAGGTTCGGGTTGAAGCGCTGCGCGACGCCCGTCACCACGACCTTGGAGTTGTCGTAGGAATAGGTGATGGCGTTCTCCAGGAGGGCGTGCATGGCCGAGACCAGCTGACGCCGGTCCCCGAGTACGGCGACGGGTGGCGAGGGCTCGTGCAGGACGATCTCGAGACCACGTTGGTCGGCCGTGGCACGCACCCGCTCAATGGCATCGGCCATGACGAGGTTCACGAGGACCGGCTCGCGCGGCGGGGCTTCCTCGGATTCAATGCGCGAGAGGTCCAGCAGGTCGTCGATGATCCTGCTGACCCGGAAGGCCTCGTTGTGGATGCGACCGGCGAGGCGCTGTGCCACGTCGGGGTCGGGCTCGGACACCAGCGTCTCGGCCAGGAGGCCCAGAGCGCCCATCGGGGTCTTCAGCTCGTGGCTGACATTGGCCACGAAGTCGCGCCGGATCTCCTCGAGCCGGCGGCGCTCCGAGACGTCCTCAATGAGGGCGATGACCCCGAGCGGCCGGCGCCCGTCGTCGATCTGCCGGGCGCGTACCTGCAGCGTGCGCCGGGGCGGGCCATAGAGGTCGAGGGTGCGCTCGGCCGAACCCTCGTGCCAGGCATCCTCCAGGACGTCGGTCACTGCCTGGGCGGCCAGGGCGTCGCCGTGGCGGCTGACCATCAGGGCGTTCGCCCTCCCGTTGCGGTAGATCACCGTGCCGTTCTCGTCGCAGAGCACGACACCCTGGGTGAGGGTGTCGAGCGAACGGCGCAACCTGATGGCGTCAGAGCTCGACTCGGTCACCGCCTGGGCGGCGCCGCCCGTCACCTGCTCCAAGTAGGCGAGTGAGGTCTCGACGTTGTACTCGTCCTTGGGCGGATCGAGGCCCAGGCGGGTGCCGAGGGAGGCCAACCGCTGCGAGATCGCCCGCCGTCCCGAGCGCCGTCCGAGCAGCGCGGCAATGAAGCCGACGAGCACGCACACCCCAACGGCGACCGCAATGAAGATGAGCTCCTGGGTCATGCTCAAATTGACTTCCCCCGGCCCACTGAGCGGCACGCCCCCAATATGACAGGGCTGGAGCGTGCCCTGCGAACAGTTGCGGCCGGTAATGCGGCCTGATGTGCCCTTCTTTTGGCGACGACGAACAGGACTCGCGTCCTGAGCTGCCCTTCTGCAACCCCCCGGGGCCGCTGCCCCGCGGCTGCGGTTCTTTTGGCCGCGTGAAGAGCTACGTGAAGAAAGGGCAAACGGCCCGTCCGGCGAACCGTTCTCCGGCCGGACGGCGTCCCGGAGGGTCCGGTCGCCACTGATGGCAGCACGGAGGACACCCATGGTCGTGTCGCATCTGGCCGATGTCTCGTTGAACCCGAGCGTCAATGCGCTCCCGGGCGGCGGGACCCTGCAGGATCTCACGAACGGCCTGGGTGCCTGGTGCCTCATCGCCGCCCTGGCCGGCCTGCTGATCGGCGCCGCGGCGTGGGCCCTGGGCGTGCATGCCCAGAACTTCCAGCAGTCCATGGTCGGACGGCGTGCCGTGCTGGTCTCGGGCCTGGCTGCCCTGCTGATCGGCGCCGCCCCGCCGATCATCAACTTCTTCTTCCACACCGGGACCAACCTGCACTGATCCGGCTTGGTTACCGATCCGCTCTCGTCACTGACCCGCCTTCGTCACTGATCCGCCTGAGTCCCGTTTCGATGTTGGCTGCCGGCTGCACCGGTCTCGACGCCCTCAACCCGATCTGCCAGGCCGGCAGCATCGGGGGCTCGATCGCCTCGTCGGGTTTCGAGTCGGTGCTGAGCGGGATCAGCCAGTGGGTGGCCAGCGGCGCCGAGTGGCTGCTGGACCAGATCGGAGACGTGCTGAGCTCCACCACGACGGTCGATGTGGGCGCGAGCTGGTTCCGGATCCACTACGGCCAAATGACGGCGCTCGCCGGCGTGGTCATCCTCCCCATGCTGCTGGCCTCGATCCTGCAGGCTGTGCTGCGCCAGAACCCGGGTCAGCTCATCCGGACCTTCTTCGTGCAGCTGCCGTTGGCCTTGCTCCTGGCGGTGGTGGCGATCCAGATCGTCGTCCTGAGCCTGTCCGCCACCGACGCGATGAGCGATGCCGTGGCCGGCGGGACCAACGCCGACGTGAGCTCCCTGCTGGCAGGCGTCACGTCGGGCCTGGTGTCGGCGGCAAGTGACCCATCCATCGCCAGCTTCGTGCTGCTCCTGGTGGCGTTGCTGATCGCGGTGGCGGCGTTCGTCCTCTGGCTGGAGCTGCTCATCCGTGCGGCCGCGGTCTACGTCGCCGTGCTCTTCCTCCCACTGGCGCTGGCGACGTTGGTGTGGCCCGCGGTGTCGCACTGGTGCAGGCGGTTGGTCGAGACGCTGGCCGCCCTGATCATCTCCAAGTTCGTCATCGTGGCGACGCTGAGCCTGGCCGCCGGCGCTCTCGCATCGGGCACGGCCGGCTCGGGCGGCCACGGCTCGGGCTTCTCGTCCGTCCTGGCCGGAGGCGCGCTCCTTCTCATGGCCACCTTCGTGCCGTTCGCCATCCTGCGCATGATCCCGGCCGTCGAGGCGGGCGCGGTGGCGCATCTCGACGGCCTGCGGGAGCGAGGCGCGGCCGCCATGACCAGGCTGCCCCGGACGGCGGCGAGCCATGCCCTGCACGAGGGGTTGGGGGCGCTGGGGGACTCGCGCCTGCTGGCGCAGACGGCCGCCACCGGAGAGGTAGGTGGTGGTGTCGGTGGAGGGAGTGCGGCCGACGGCGGTTCGGACGGCGGTGACGGGACGGACGGGGGCGGCGGAGCGGGCAGCGGGTCCGGCATCACCTTGGGCGAGGGCGATCCGGAGTCGCAACGGGCCTACGACGAGTACGTCGCTCAGGGGATCATGCCCAGACCCAAGGGTCCCAAGCCGGTCCGGAGCGCGCCAGGGTCCGGGTCGGGGTCTGAACGTGGGCCGGACGCAGCGGCGACAGATGCAGCATCGCTTCCGACTGCTACGGGTTACGAGCCGGACCCGGCGGACCGGGTGGGGGCACGGATGAACAGCGGCCTGGGGGCGCGGCTCGGCCCGGACACGCGCGAGGACGCCTGGATGTGGGAAGGCGTCCCGCCGGGCGGCAGCCTGATGCGGCGCTACAAGCCGGGGGAGACGCGGCACTACATGAGCTACGAGGGAGGGCCCTCCCTCAAGTGGCTGCGGCCGGCATGGCCGCCTGGCGAAGGTCCCGACGCGTGAGCGAGGAACGAGGGTCTCGCTACCGGTTCGGGCCGCGCGAGCGCGGAGGAGCGCTGGCGGGTTGGCGCGCCGGCCAGATCATGACCGTGGCCGTGGGGCTCGTCTTCGGCGTCATCGTGCTTCGGTGGGAACCCAATGCGGCCGGCGTGGCCGCCGCGTTCGGCATCCTCGTCCTTTACGGCGCGCTGGCGACGGTGCCGGTGGCGGGCCGGACCGGCGACGAGTGGCTTCCGGTCGTCGTGTGCTGGGGAGCGCGCCACACCGGCCTCTGGGGCGCTGGTCGCATCGGGCCGTTACGCGGCATGCGCCTCCTGCGCGCCGGCTGGCACGACATGGGCGTGGTGCACGACCGCGCCGGGCGAACACTGACCGCCGCCCTGTCGCTGCGCGGTGGGAGCTTCGCATTACTGGGGGCGGATGAGCAGGACCGCCGGGTCGGGGCCTGGTCTTCGGTGCTCTCGTCGTTGGCCCGGGAAGGATCGCCGGTGCACAGGGTGCAATGGGTGGCGGCGGCCTTTCCCGACGACGGGGAGGGTCTGCGCTCGTATCTGGCGGCCGAGGCCGTGCCGGGCGCCGCCTCGGCCTGCACCGCCTCTTACGACGCCCTGCTGCACGACATGGACTCGCACGCCTGCGCCCACGAGGTCGTCCTGGCCCTGCAGATACGGCTCACGCGATCGGTCGAGGTTGGCTGCGCCACGCTCGCCCGCGAGATCGGATCGCTGGCGCGCCAGCTGGCGGATGCCGATGTGCAGGTCGAATCCGTATTGTCAGTCGACGAACTGGCCCATCAGTTCCTGCGCACATACGAGCCGCACGCGACCGTGGCGCCGGGGCAGGACCACTGGCCGATGGCCATGGAGGAGAGCTGGTCCGAGGTGCGGGTGGACGGCATGGTTCACGCCACCTTCTGGGTGGCCGAATGGCCCCGCATCGAAGTGCGCAGCGACTTCCTGGCGCCGATTCTGCTGGGCTCGGCCCGTTCCACGCTCGCCGTCGTGATGGAACCGCTCGGCAGCGACACCGCGGTGCGCAAGGTGGAGGCGTCGCGCACGGCCGACCTGGCGGACAGTGAGCTCCGGCGACGTGGTGGCTTCGTCTCGACCGCCCGCCACGCCCGCGAGTCGGAGGTCCTAGCCCGTCGCGAGGCCGAGCTCGCCGAGGGACACGCCTCCTTTCGCTACTCGGGTTACGTCACGGTGTCGGCGGCCAGCGAGGAGGAACTGGCGGCGGCGTGCGATGTCGTGCAGCACGCGGCGGGCCAGAGCCGCCTCGCGCTGCGCCGCCTGTACGGCGACCAGGCCTCGGCCTACACCTGCACGCTGCCGCTGTGTCGCGGTCTCCGCTGAGCGGTAGCAGAGGAAGCGGTCGCAGAGGAAGCGGTCGCAGAGGAAGCGGTCAACCCGAGATGCCCACCACCGGCGCGTTGATGGGCTGGCCGCCGCGCGATCCGAGGAACGGCGGCCCGTTGGTGGACGGGAAGGCGAAGATGCCGCCGTCTGCCGCACCCAGGTAGTAGCCGTTGCTCTCGAGTGCCAGTCCCACGACGGGCTGGTTCAGCTTGATCGAACCCGTCGAGCCGTAGAAGGGCAAGGTCGACGGGTAGCTGAAGATGCCGCCGTCGCTGGCCACCATGTAGTAGCCACCGTTGGACGCCACGGCCATGCCGACCACCGGCTTGTTGAGGGTGAGCGAGCCGGCCGATCCCTCGAAGGGCGGACCGCCGACCGTCGGGAAGGTGAAGATGCCGCCGTCAGAGGCGACCTCGTAGTAGCCGTTGCCGTTCGGGGTCGGCGCGATGCCCACGACGGGCTTGTTGAGAGGCTTTCCGCCCATCGACCCGTAGAACTGGGCGTCGCCGTAGGAGAAGATCCCGCCGTCGGAGGCCACCAGCCAGTAGCCCCCGCCGTCGGGAGTCACCGCGATGCCCACGACGGGTTTGTTGAGCGGTTTGCCTCCCATGGACCCGTAGAACTGGGCCGAGCCGAAGTTGAAGACCCCACCGTCGGCCGCCACGAGGTAGTACCCGTCGCCGGCGGGCATCGTCGCCATGCCGACGATGGGCGAATTCAGCTTGGTGCCGCCCATGGAGCCGAGGAACGGAGCGCCCGAGCCGTAGTTGTAGATGCCGCCGTCAGCGCCCACGAAGCGGTAGCCGGAGCGGGCGATTGGCGCGGAGGCGAGCAACGGCTGGAAAGAGGTCGCGGAGAACTCAGAGGATCCGGCCGACACACACGCCCAGTTGGTCAGGCAGTCGACGCCGAACAAGAGGGCTTGGGTCGATCCCGTGGCCCCGGAGGGAGGGTTGCTCACCTGCGTCCACGACTGACCGTCCCAGGTCAACGCCTCGCTGTTCGTGCCGCTGTTGCCGACGGCGGTGCAGCTCGTCGGACTGAAGCAGCTGATGCCGTAGAGCTTCCCGCCCGCGCTCGGAGTCGGGACGTTCTGGGCGGCCGACCATGTCGAACCGTTCCAGATCATGACCGCGTTGACCGGACCCGGGTTGTACGCCGTGGCGGCGCAGAAGGTCAGTCCAGCGCACGACACCGAGTAGGGGAAGAAGAGACTGCCGTTCGCAATCGAGCTCGACGTCCAGGTCGATCCGTTCCACGAGTACGCGATCGGTGTCTCGATGCCTTGGTCGAGGCCCGATCCGGTGGCCATGCAAAAGGTCGGCGTGGTGCACGAGGTGCTATCGAGCTCTCCCGACGTATCTCCGCCCGGAAGGCTGAGCGTCTGGGCGGACCACGTCGAGCCGTTCCACTCCGCGGCGACGGGAGCCAGGCCGCTCGCGTTCCCAACGGCCTGGCAGAAGGTCGCGCTCGTGCAGGAGACACCGAGCAAGTCGCTTGCTTGCCCGAGGCTCGTGGTGGCGACGGTCCAGGCAGATCCGTTCCACTGCTCGATGAGGACGCCCACGCCGGTCGCATGTCCCACGGCGACGCAGAACGAAGTGGTCACACAGGAAATGCCGACCAGCGTCGTCGATGTCGCGCCGGCCACTGTCGGAAGCGTCATGGGCGACCACGTCGTGCCGTTCCAAAGCTCCGCGTAGTCCTGCCCCCCGCTCAGGCCGTCGACTTCACCGCCGATTCCCGTGACCGCGACACAGAACGCAGAGTTCACACAGGAAACGGCGCCGGCCTGCGTGTTGCTGCCCGGCGTGGCGACGGAGTTCGCCATGCTGCTCCAGTTCGCTGCGCTGACCGTGGCCGGTGAGGAAGGGGAGGCGGCGCCGGCCACCGATCCAGCGGCGCCGACAGTCAACGGCAAGGCCGTGAGTGCGATGACACAGCCGAACACGCCGAGACGAAGTAACGAACGCATGGTCCTCCCCTGGTTGGAATGCTTGCAACAGCGGTGCAGGCTAGTGAAGCCGACGCCGCAATGCGAGGGTTGTCATCCCGGTTGTGCGGTTCGTTGGCGTGAAGCCAGCCGATACCGCGAATCACAGGTGCAACTCAGGCGCGGGCTGCACCGACAGAGGCTTCTACCATGACGCCATGCCCGGTCGTCCCGATGCAAGCCCGCCGGCGCCGGGCGATCCGGAGGCGGGCGGTGAGCCGCGCAATGTCGTCGTGCTGCTGCTCGACAGCCTCAACCGGCACATGTTGGGGAGCTACGGCGGGACCGAGTTCGAGACGCCGCATCTCGACCGTTTCGCCCGCGAGCGGGCTGTCCGCTTCACCTCGCATGTCACCGGCTCGCTCCCGTGCATGCCGGCGCGTCACGACATCTTGTGCGGCTCGCTCGACTTCCTGTGGCGACCGTGGGGCTCCATAGAGGTCTGGGAGGAGCCCGTCACCCAGCAGCTGCGGCGGGCCGGGGTCACGACCATGCTGGTGTCGGACCACCCGCACCTCTTCGAGGTGGGTGGCGAGAACTACCACACGGACTTCAGCGCCTGGGACTACGTGCGCGGTCACGAAGGAGATCCGTGGCGCACGTACCCCGATCCGAGCTTCATCGGCGCGCCCGCGCTCCCGGCGCGTGGCGGTGGGTGGTTCTGGCGCGATCGGTTGGGATGGGTGGAGGCGGAGGACCGTCCCTATGACCGCTCGCGCACGTTCTTCCGGGCCGAGTCGGACTACCCGGGACCCAAGACGATGCGCGCCGCCGCCGGATGGCTGCGCGACGGCGCGCCCGGGCCGGGCGGGGCTCCCTTCATGCTCTTCGTCGACGAGTTCGACCCGCACGAGCCTTTCGACACGCCCGAGCCATGGGCGGGGCGCTACGACCCGGACTGGGACGGGGAGTTGCTGATCTGGCCGCCCTACGACGTCGGTGCGGTGGCGGCCGGCCGCCTGAGCGCGCGCGAGGGCCGGCAGATCCGCGCCAACTACGGGGCGAAGCTCAGCATGATCGACCACTGGGTCGGCGAGGTGTTCGACGCGCTGGACTCGCGGGAGCTGTGGGACAGCACGGCGGTCATCGTGTGCACGGACCATGGGCACTATCTCGGCGAGAAGGACATCTGGGGGAAGCCGGGGGTCATGCAATACGAGCCGTTGGGGCATATCCCGCTGCTGGTGCACTGGCCGGGTGTCGCGGGCGGGACGACATGCGACGCGCTGACGACCAACGTCGACATCAACGCCACGTTGGCCGACGTGTTCGGCGTGCGGGGCGGCGGGTCGGGGCCCGTTGCGCACGGCACGTCGTTGGCGCCCCTGCTGCGCGGCGAGGCGGCGCAAGTGCGCGAATGGGTCATCGGCGGTGTCTACGGGAACTGGGTCCAAGTGACGGACGGACACCGCAAGTACGCCCGAGGGGCTGCCGGCGACAACTTTCCTCTGTCGATGTGGTCCAACCGTTGGTCGACCATGCCCGTCCACGGGCTCGAGGATGCGGTGCGCCTGCCGCCGCCCGACCGGCGGGCCCGCCTCGACTTCATGCCGGGCTCGGACGTACCGGTCATCCGGCAGCCATTCGAGCCTGGTGACCGTCTGCCCTTCTGGGTCGGGCGCAACACGGTCGACGCCCACTTCCTGTACGACCTCTCCGATGACCCTGAGGAGGACGAGAACCTCGTGGGCCATGCCGTCGAACGCGACATGGTGGAACTCCTGCGCCATGCCCTGCAGTCGGTGGACGCACCGGGCGAGCAGCTCGAGCGGTTGGGGATCGCATGACGGCGGCGGGTGATGCCGGGCGGCCCGAGCTCGGACCGGAACCGGAATCGTCTGTACCTGACGTATTCGTCCTGCCGCGCATTCCAGCGTCGTCCGGGGCGCTGATCTTCGACGAGCGCGGCCGGCTCCTCATCGCCAGTCCGACCTACAAGGCGCATTGGACGATCCCGGGCGGGATCATGGAGGCAGACGGCGAGACCCCGTGGGAAGCCTGCCGGCGCGAGGTGCGGGAGGAGGTCGGCCTCAACGTCGAGCACGGCCGACTGGCGGCCGTCGACTTCCTGCGACCGAAGCCCTCCAGGCCGGGCGGGATCCGGTTCGTGTTCGACTGCGGCGTCCTGTCCGATGCCGTCCTGGACTCAATAACGCTGCAGGAGGAAGAGCTCTCCGAGCACCGCCTGGTGGATGCCGAGGAGGCGATCGCCCTGCTCAGTGGCCCTTTGAGCCGACGGGTGCGCGCTGTGCTGGCTGCGCCGGGGGCGTGTCTCTATCTCGAGAACGGCCGGACCGTGTAAGCCCTGTTTGGGCCCTACTACCTGCGGGTGACGTACAGCGGTGACCCCAACTTCGACGCGATCACTTCGAGAAACCATTGCGTCACGGTGGCGGGGCGATCCACCTCGTTCATCTGGTGGGGGTCGGCAACATCGGCAATTGAATTAATTTGCAGGGCGTCTGCATTGACGGGCCTCGGAGTCGTCAAGTCGTTTGACCCAGTTGGAGCGGCGCCGCCTGGAAGAAGAACACTGCCGTCATGGTGACGATGCCGGCGGCGACTCCGAGCGCCCACGCTGCTCCCGCATGCAGGACCAGGACGGCGCCCACCAGCGCACCGCCGAACATGCAGAGCACTGTCGTCCTGGCCAACCCTGCGTGCGGATTGGTACCGCCCGCCAGCGCTGAGTTGGACACCAGGCCCGTCAAGGCCGAGGTCAGCACCGTGGTGGTCATGTCGGGGACCCCGACACGCCGGACGGCCGCGTTCCGAAGGCCCACGGCGAAGGCCAAGAGGCCGATCACGGTGTAGCGGGGCCACCCCGAGCCGACGGCCGACACGGAAGCGGCCACGAGAGCGGCCGCGGCCGTGCACCCCGCCTCGATCACCATGGCGACCAAGAGCAGGTTGCGGACCGGCCAGACCAGCCGGGCCAGGCGCCCACCGACCAGGGCGCCGACGACGAAGAAGCCGAGCGCACAGAGGCTCGCCCCCATCGAAAAGCCTGGCGCACCGGCGGCAGCGAAGCCGAGCAGGACCACGTTGCCGGTCATGTTGGCCGTGAACACGTGTCCGAGGCCCAGGTAACTCACCGCATCGGCGAAGCCGCTGACGACGGTCAAGGCGGCCAGCGTCACCACCAGAGGTACGGGTCGACGATCGGACTCGCTCATCTGCCTCCACCTTCCCCGCGACGGCGACAGTCGCGGCTCCGTCAAGGTAACGGAGCCCGCTCGGCGGTGGGGGCGACCGTTCACCCGCCGTGAGAGAGCGGATGCCGCGGGTCCCGGCCCATCAGGTGACCACCCGGAACCTCGGCGCGGCCTACCCGTTCATCGCCGAGGCGGGACTGGGGCAGCGCGGCGTCGTGATCGGCGATGACCTGCTGGGCGGCTCGTTCGTGTTCGACCCCTTCGAGCTCTACGCGGCGGGAGTGGTGTCCAACCCGAACATGGTCGTCTTCGGTCAGATCGGGCGGGGCAAGAGCGCGTTCGTCAAGTCGTTCTTGTGGCGCCAGGCCGTCTTCGGTCGGAGAGCATGGGTTGTCGACCCCAAGGGGGAGTACGCCGATCTGGCCGATGCCTGGGGTGTCCGTCCCGTGGCCCTGCGGCCCGGCGGGGGCATCCGGCTCAACCCGCTCGATCCGGGCCCCGACGTCGACGGTGAGGCCGCACCCGACGCCACGGGACGCCGGAGAATGGAGCTGCTCTCCTCCCTCGCCAGCGCCTGTCTCGGCCGCGCCCTCGTTCCCCGCGAGCGTGCCGCCTTGGGTGTGGCGCTGGCGGACGCCACCCGCGCCACCGCGGTGCCCACCGTCCCCGTGGTCGTCGAAGCCCTCCTGACTCCGAGCACCGACGCAGCCCGCTCGTTGCATACCGAGCAGCGCGACCTCCTGGAGGACGGACGGGACGTCGCACTGGAACTTCGCCGGCTGGTGCACGGCGACCTCTGCGGCATGTTCGACGGACCCACCACGGTCGGTCTCGATCTGTCCTCCCCCCTCGTCGTGCTCGACCTCTCCGCGCTCTACTCGTCGACCGCCCTGGGCGTCCTGATGGCGTGCGCCACCGCCTGGTTGCAGGCCGCGCTGGCCCGCGCCGCCAACAGTGCGGGGGGCGTGTCATCGGGTCGCGGCCGCTTCTTCCTCGTGGTGGACGAAGCGTGGGCGATCCTCTCGAATCTGGGCGTGGCCCGCTGGCTGCAGTCGTCGTGGAAGCTCTCCCGCGCCTTCGGAGTCTCCAACGTGGCGGTGCTCCACCGTGTGTCGGACCTACGTTCGGTGGGGGCGTCGGACTCCGAGCAGGTGGCGCTGGCCCAAGGGCTCCTGTCCGATTCGGAGACGCGCGTGGTGTACGCCCAGTCACCCGGCGAGCTCGAGGCCGCGGCAGAGTTGCTGTCCCTTTCGGCCACCGAAACCGATCTCCTCCCACAGCTTCGGCGGGGCATTGCTTTGTGGAAGGTCGGTCAACGATCCTTCCTGGTGCAGCACCGGCTCAGCGCGACCGAGCGCCGCATTGTCGACACCGACGCTGCCATGACGGCGGGGTAAGGCGGTCGTGACGGGACTGCCCGGCGTGGTGCTGCCACTCGGCCTCGGCGGCGCGCTGTTCGCGGCCATCTCCATGACGGGACGCGGGAGGATGGAGCGCAGCGCTCGAGGCGGAGGGCGCGGGGCGCGCTGGGCCCGACGGCGTGACCTCAGGCCGCTGAGGGTCGCGGCCGACGGCGCTCCGCCCGGACGTCTCCTCCTCGGCGTCCTCCCGGGTGTGGTGCGGCCGACGGGCCTGGCGGCGGAGACGGCCCAGTCCTTGGTGGTGATCGGACCGACGCAGAGCGGGAAGACGACGAGCTTGGCGGTGCCGGCGATTCTGGGCTGGCGCGGGCCCGTCGTGGCCGCCAGCGTCAAGAGCGATCTGCTGCGGCACACTCTGGGGACCCGGGCGCGCCTGGGCCAGGTGTGGTGCATCGATCCGACCGGTTCCACGGGGGCCCCCGCCAGTACCTGGTCGCCGCTCACCGGCTGCGGTCAGTGGCGCGAGGCTTGTCGCGCCGCCGCCGATCTGTGCGAGGCGGCCAAGGGAGCGGGGACGACGGCCGACGGGGACTTCTGGTACGCCACGGCGGGAAAGCTGCTGGCGCCCCTCTTCGTGGCCGCTGCGCTCGATCGTCGCACCATGGCCGATGTCGTGCGGTGGGTCGACACCCAGGAAATCGGCGAGGTGACCACCATTCTGGAGCGGGCCGCGGAGCCCGAGGTCCTGCACGCCGCGGAGGCGACCTGGTGTCGTGACGAGCGCACCCGTAGTTCCATCTACACCACGGCCGAGACGGTGCTCGCCCCCTTCGCGCACCAGCGCCCCGGCTTCGCGGCGAAGAGCGCGTTCGAGCCCGGCCATCTGCTGAGCGGCGCCCACACGCTGTACCTGTGCGCGCCGGCGCACGACCAGCGTCGGCTCCGTGGCTACTTCACGGCGCTGACCCAGGCCGTGTTGGCGCACGCGTTCGCCAGCGCCACGAAATCGGGTCGGCCGCTCGATCCGCCGCTCCTCGTCGTCCTGGACGAGGCGGCGCACATCGCCCCCCTGGCTGAGCTCGACGGGCTCGCGGCCACGTGCGCGTCACACGGGATCCAAATCGTCACGGTCTGGCAGGACCTGGCGCAGGTCCGCGCTCGCTACGGGGACCGAGCGCCCACGGTGCTCAACAATCACCGGGCCAAGCTGTTCCTGCCCGGCATCGCCGACCCTGACACGCTCGAGTACGCCAGCCGGCTCATCGGGGACGAAGAGGCCGCACACCCCTCGGTGACGCGGGACCCCACGGGCGGGCGCTCGACGACGTCGTCGACGGCACCGCGCCGACTGCTGCCCACCCAGGCCCTCCGCTGCCTGCCGCGCGGCCGCGCCGTGCTGGTCTACGGATCGTTGCCGCCGGCGCGGTTGCAGCTGCGGCCCTGGTGGGCGCAAGGGCGGCGGCGCATGGGACGCACGGCCGCGCCAGCCGGATGACGGCGACGAGCCGGCCGGGTCGTCACTTTGCCATTCGGGGCACCGCTTCGTAGTCTCGCCGTGGGATTCCAGAGGAAGGGGCGCAGCCATGACCAACCCAGCCGGCGTCGGCGAAGTGCGCATGCTCATCGACGGCGAGCTCGTCGAGGCTGCGTCGGGCAAGCGGTTCGAGAACATCAATCCGGCCACCGAAGAGGTGCTCGGCGAAGTGGCCGACGCGTCGGCCGAGGACATGCAACGCGCCATCGACGCCGCGCGGCGCGCCTTCGACGAGACGGATTGGTCGACGAACCACGCGCTGCGCAAGCGCTGCCTGGAGCAACTGCAGGCCGCTCTGGAGGCCGAACGGGAGGCCTACCGGGAGGAGATCATCGCCGAGGTCGGCTCGCCGCGCATGATGACCTTCGCGGCGCAGGTCGACTGGCCGATCGACGAAGCATTGGGCTGGCCGACCGAGATGATCGACAAGTTCGAGTGGGAACGATCGCTCCCCAATTCCGAGATGATGGGGATGAAGAGCCGGCGCGGCGTCATCAAGGAAGCCATGGGCGTGATCGGCTCCATCGTGCCGTGGAACTACCCGCTGGAGGTGACGCTCAACAAGCTGGGTCCGATTTTGGCCACCGGCAACACGACGATCATCAAGCCGGCGCCTGACACCCCCTGGAACGGCACCCGCCTCGGCCGTCTCATCGCCGAGAAGACGGACATCCCGGCTGGGGTCGTGAACGTGGTCACGTCGGCCGACCACCTGGTCGGCGAGGAGCTGACGCTCTCACCCAAGGTCGACCTGATCTCCTTCACGGGGTCGACGGTGACCGGCAAGCGGATCATGGAGAAGGGCGCGGCCACGCTGAAGCGTGTCTTCCTCGAGCTCGGCGGCAAGTCCGCCATGATCGTCTGCGACGACGCGGACTTCCCGTCCAGTGTCCCGATGGCCTCCATGGTGTGCGTCCACGGCGGCCAAGGCTGCGCCATGCAGACGCGGCTGCTGCTACCCCGCTCCCGTTACGACGAGGGCGTCGAGCTGATCACCGCCGGCATGGCGGCGGTCCCCTACGGCGACCCCGCGAGCGACGCCGTGGTCATGGGGCCGCTCGTCAGCGCCAAGCAGCGCGACCGCGTGCTCGGCTACATCGCGAAGGGGCAGGAGGAGGGGGCCAAGCTCGTCTTCGGTGGTGGCCGGCCGGCCCAGTTTCCCAAGGGTTGGTACGTGGAGCCCACCCTGTTTGTCGACGTC
>Ga0302308_10001003_pt1 | contig 23320 bp, 21 predicted proteins | sample III_Palsa_E3_3_FD_200531 | JGI IMG/M metagenome (GOLD analysis project Ga0302308, IMG submission 200531) | Peat permafrost microbial communities from Stordalen Mire near Abisko, Sweden - III_Palsa_E3_3 | ecosystem: Environmental > Terrestrial > Soil > Palsa > Peat permafrost | place: Sweden...
CTGGCCCAGGATGTAGCTGCGCGCCGAATCGATGGCACGCTCAGGTAAGTGCTGCTGCTTGAGCGCTTCGAGCGTCTCGAGCGCAATGGTCACTGCCCGGGTGGTGCTCGGCGTCTCGGTAAAGGAGCTGATCGAGAACTCTGCGGGCACGCTGGCGCGACGAAAATGGGAACTGGCCGAGTAGGTCAGGCCGCTGCGCACGCGCAGCGCCTGCATCAGCATCGAGCCAAAGCTGCCGCCGAAAGCCGTATTAGTGATTTCGAGCGCCGCGCGCGCCGGAAATTTGCGGGCGACGCCGAGGTTGCCGATCCAGAAGTAGGTCTGCGTCGACTCGGGTGCATCGATGAGCCGCACCCGCCGCCCGCGCGCCCGCTGCGCCTGCGCCAGTGGCGCTAAAGGCAGCGCGGCCGCGTGCCAGCCCCCGAAGGCGGCTTCGACCTCTTTGCTCAATTGGTCGATATCGAAATCGCCTGCAAACACCAGCGTGGTGCGATCGGCGCCGATGTGATCGTGGGTGTAGCGCCGCAGGTCCTTGGCGGTAAGTCGGGCGAGACTGCGTTCGCTGCCGCCGGTGGGCTTGGCAAAGGGGTGCTCGCCAAACAGCAACGCGCGCCCGTAGTTGCCGATCAGGCTCTGCGGCTCGGAATCCTTGGTGGCCTTGATGAATTCCACGCGCCGTTCCCGTACCCGATCCAGCTCGGCCGCGTCGAACCGCGGCCGCTGCAGCGCATCGGCCAGCAGCTCGAGCATCAGCGCGTGGTCGCGCGCCAGAAAGACGCCGTGTACTCCCACCGCCTCCGCATGCGCGCCGGCATCCAGACTGGCGCCGGCCCCTTCCACCGCATCGGCGAATGCAAAGGCGTCGCGTGCGCCGGCACCGCGGGTGAGCATATCGGCCGTCACGCTCGCGAGTCCCGCCAGTGGCTCAGGATCCAGGCGCGCGCCGCCGCGCACGATGGCATCGCAGGCAATCAGCGGCACATCCGCACGCGGCAGCAGAATGAGCTTCAGCCCATTGGCCAGACGCAGGCGTTGGTGCGGCGGAATCTTCATGCATCCGCCTCATCGAGCGCGGTCTCCTCGATGAAGGGCTCGCCGGTGGGTTTCAATATACCCACCGTGCGCCGCCGCGGCTCGAACACCGTGCGCGCAATCCGCTGTACATCCTCGAGCGTCACGCGCTCGTAGGCCGCGGGTGCCGTAAAGAGATGCCGGTAATCGCCGTGCATGACGGCGTATTCGCCGAGCATCCGCGCCTTGCCCTCGATGGTGGCGACCCCGCGCCAGAAATCAGCGGCAGCCAGGTTCTTGGCGCGCTTGAGTTCGGCCTCGGTGATGCCCTCGGCCACCACCCGCGCCAGCTGCGCATCGATGGCGGCTTCCAGCACGCGCGTGTCACCGCCCTCGGACAGCGTGGCGTGCAGCACAAACACATTCGGGTCGAAGCCTTCCGACCAGCCGCCGCCGATCGCCACGGCGAGTCGCTCCTCCTCGACCAGCGAGCGGTGCAGCCGGCTGGCATCGCCCCCCACGAGGATGGTCTGCAACACATTCAACGCCGGTTCGCGCACATCGCTGGCGCTGATCGCATGCCAGGCCAGCTGCAGCAGCGGGTTCTGCCCGGGCCGTTCAAGCGCGATGCGGCGCTCGCCGCGTTGCTCGGGCTCGATCAGATCCACCGGCGGCGGCGTGCGCCCGCGCGGGATCAGGCCAAAGGTGCGCTCGGCCAGCGCGAACACGCCTTCGGGTTCGACATCGCCCACGACGATGAGCGTGCAGTTGTTGGGCGCGTAGTAGGTGCGATAGAAACTCTGCAGATCATCCAGCGTCCAGGACTCGATGTCGTTCGGCCAGCCGATGGTCGGAATCCTGTAAGGGTGAACCTGGAAGGCAGTGGCCTGCACCAGCTCATCGAGCAGCGCGGCGTTGCTGTCATCGACGCGCATGCGCCGCTCGGAGAAGACCACCTTGCGCTCGTTCTCGACTACTGCGGGCTCGAAAGCGAGATTGGCGATCCGATCGCTTTCGAGCTCGAATACCAGTTCCAGCGCCGAACGCGGAAACCAGTCCTGGTAGACCGTGACGTCCTGTGAGGTGAAAGCGTTGTTGCTGCCGCCCTGGGCCTCCATCAGCCGGTCGAACTCGCCGCGCGCGTGACGGCTGGTGCCGTTGAACATCATGTGCTCGAAGAAATGCGCGAGCCCGGTGCGGCCGCCGCCCTCGTTGCGGCTGCCGGCGCGCACCCAGTTGTGCAGCGAAACGCTGGGGATATTGTGGTTCGGCCAGACCAGCAGCGTCAGGCCGTTGGCCAATGTGCGCGAGCGCACCTGGGAGGCGGCGTCTGCAAACGCGCGCGGAATAACCTGGTTCAGTGCGTCGGCGACCATATAAAGAGAGTTGAGCTAAAAGCGCGCAATTCAACGCTCAGGAGCAAATCAGCGCCGCAAAAGAAAAGCGCCGCGAAGCTGTGAGGCTGCGGCGCCTTAAAGGCGAACACCGGGGAACGTTGTTCGCAAAGGTTAGGGGAAAACCTTACACCTTTGGATGAAGCAAACCGCGTACCAATCTTACAAAGTTGTTCTAATTCAACCACTTAATATAATGGTACACAATCGGTAAGACGTTCCGGTGGCGCGAATATGACATTTCCTGTCACCCGCGACTGAAGATTGACGCGTTTTGCCCGGCAAAATTGGTCCGATCCTGTCGCCGGGCGGCGTCAACCGGCACCCACGGGCACACAGGGCTGCTTGTGCGCCTTGAGCTTGCCGCACAGCGCGGTGGCCTGCGCCCGCGAGCTCACCGCCACCTGCAGGCGCACCACGGGCTGCGATTTCACCTTGCCCGCCGCGTACCGCGGCGTCAGCGTGCCAAGCTCACGCGCGTATTTGACGCTCAAACGCTTCCACTGCGACTCCGCGCCGGCCTGGCTGTGATAGGCGCCGAGCTGCACATAGTGCGCGCCGGCCATAGTCGCCACATGCGGCCGGCTGGCGCTGGCCACGGGAGCCCCGGTCACAGCACTGGCGGCAACGCCGGCGCCCGCGCCGCCGGCAGCGGCGCCGGACTGCGCAAAGTTCTCGATGCGGATGCGCGCTTCCTGCACCCATTTGCTGTCGGGATGTTGCGCCGTGAACTGCTCGTAGGCTTCGCGCGTGTCGGCCGACGTCGCGCCCTGCCAGTCATGATCTTCCTGGATCTGCTGCAGGCGCGTACGCGCCTGGGGAGCATTGGCGGCGTTGGGATGCTGCGTCAGGAACTGCTGGTAGGCCTCGGCCGTATCGGCCGTGGTGGCGGATTTCCAGTCGGCAGTCTCGTGACTGCAGCCGGCGAGCATCAGGGCGCCCGCCAGCGCGACAATGGTCCATCGATTCGCATGCGTTTTCATGGCGCGCATTGTAGCAGTCCGCGGACAGATGACGGCCTTGCGGCCGGCGTGCACACTAGCGCCCATGTCCGAGAAACCACGACGACGGCTGCTCGATCGCATCGGCGGCACCCCTTCCCTGCTGGCCAGCGGTACGCGGCTGGTGGGCGATATCGAAACTCCCGGCGCACTCATGCTCGGCGGCAGCGTGCAGGGCGATGGCAATGTGCGCGGCGAGCTCTCGATCGGCCCGGATGCGGAATGGATCGGTGAAGTGCATGCCGTCAGCGCCGTGGTCGCGGGTCGCATCACCGGCGCCATCAGCGTCACCGAGCGCATCGAAATAGCGGCCACGGCCGTGATTCGCGGCCGCGTCAGCGCGCGCAGCATTGCCATGGCGCGCGGTGCCACCATCGATGGCGATGTCATCGTCACCAGCGGCGAGCCCATCGTGCAATTCGAGGAAAAGCGCGGCTCGGGAAAAACGAGCTAGCTATACTCGTGTCTTGATTATTGGACGTTTCGCTTGAGTAATCTCCCGATTTCGCTGGTCGCGCACCGCGGTAACGCGCGCGACTTCCCGGAAAACACGCTGGCCGCCTTTGAATCGGCGCTCAACCTGGGACTGAAATACCTCGAACTCGACGTGCAGCTTTCGGCCGACGGCGTGCCGATCGTCATCCACGATTCCTCGCTGGAGCGTACCGCCGGCGTCACGGGCAGCGTGTTCGAGATGCGCGCGCGCGAGATCCGCGAGATCGAAGTACCCGAGACGGTGCGCTTCGGCGAACGCTATCGCGGTACCCGCATCCCGCTGCTGCGCGATGTGCTCAAGCTCATCGAATCCCGGCCCGAAGTCACGCTGTTCGTCGAAATCAAGCGCGAGAGCCTGGTGCGTTTTGGTCACGACCAGGTGGTCGGCCGCGTGCTCGACATCGTCAAGTCGTCGCAGCAGCAGTGCGTGGTGATTTCCTTCGATCTTGCGGCCGTGTACCGCGCGCGCCAGGTCAGCGGCGTGCGCATCGGCTGGGTCTTAAGTGACTATACGGACCACGCCCGTCTGAAATCCGAGGCGCTGCAGCCGGAGTTCCTGTTCGGCGACCAGGAGCAGCTGCCGCCGAATGGCGCGCTCTGGCGCGGCACCTGGGAATGGGTCATCTACGAAGTCGATACCCTGCCGCTGGCGGTATCGCTCACGCAGCGCGGCGCGCACCACATCGAGACCATGGCCGTGGCCGCGATGAACGAGGCCGTGCGGGCGCTTACTCGGCGCTGATGGAAACCTTCGATGTAGCCGTCATCGGCGCCGGCATTCACGGCACCGGCGTCGCCCAGGCGGCCGCCGCTGCCGGTCATTCGGTGCTGCTGCTCGAGCAGACCTCGGTCGCCGCCGGTTCCTCGAGCCGCTCCAGCAAGCTGATCCATGGCGGCCTGCGGTACCTGGAAACCGGGCAGTTTGGCCTGGTGCGCGAGAGCCTGCGCGAGCGCGGCCTGATGTTGCGGCTGGCGCCCGAGCTGGTGCGGGTGCAGCGCTTCTACATTCCGGTGTACGCCCACACGCGGCGCCGTCCCTGGCAGCTGCGACTGGGCTTAAGTCTCTACGCGCTGCTCTCATCCTTGCGGCCCGAGTCGCGTTTCGGCACCGTGCCGCGCAGTGAGTGGGCCACGCTCGATGGCCTCGACACCGCGGGCCTCCAGGCCGTGTTCTGGTACCAGGATGGTCAGACCGACGATCGTGCGCTCACGCGCGCCGTACGGGATTCGGCTCTGCAGCTGGGCGCGCAGCTGCGCTGCCCGGCGCGATTCGAATCGGCCCGCCTCGATGACGATGGTGTCTTACTGCGCTATGCGCAGGGCGAGACATCGATCGAGTCGCGCGCACGGGTGCTGGTCAATGCGGCCGGCCCCTGGGCCGATCGGGTCGCGCGGCTGATCACGCCCGCCATCAGCGTGCCCGCGCTCGAGTGCGTGCAGGGCACGCACCTGGTACTGCCCGGCACGGTGGAGCGCGGCATCTATTACCTGGAAAGTCCGCATGACGGCCGCGCCGTGTTCGTCATGCCGTGGAAGGGCCAGCTGATGGTGGGCACCACCGAGACGCGCTACGAGGGCGATCCGGCCCTGGTGGCGCCGACGGCGGCGGAGACTCATTACCTGCTGGGCGTGCTCAAGCACTATTTCCCGCGCTGGCGCGCGGTGGCGGAATCGGATCTCATCGAGAGCTTTGCGGGCCTGCGGGTGTTGCCGGCCGGCCCCGACCGGGCATTCTCGCGCTCACGCGAAACGCAGCTGATTCCTGATCGCCCCAGCAAGCCTCGCGTGCTGTCCATCTACGGCGGCAAGCTCACCACCTGGCGCGCGGTCTCGCAGCGTGCTCTCGGGTGCATCGCAGCTTCGCTGCCGCGGCGTCGGGCGGTGGCACGCACCGATCGGCTGCCGCTGCGAGCGCCCGAGTAGACACGCTCTTCACCGCTCTCAACCGCGCTTGGTCGGCGCGGCGGTCTCGCTCTGGTACATCGCCTGCAGCTGCGGCAGATCGATCTGCGTTACCGCACGCTCCAGGGCCGCGTTGTAGCAGCGCTCGAAGGCCAGGTGTCGCGCCAGTTCCTGCGACGGCACATTGCCGCAGACATCGCCGGCCGCAGCCTTAAGACGCCGATAGAGCACGCGCACGTCAGCCTGGTTGGCAAGATTCAGATCCTGGTACGACACCGTCATCTCGGAGCCGTTGGCCGCCGAGGCGGGGCCACTGCTGCAGGCCGCGCCGAGAGCGGAGCCCGCGCACAGCACCAGTACCAGGGGTCGGAAGGCAGTTCGGAAGTTCATGTTCATGTCAGCGTCCTCAAGGTTGATGATTCACTGAGGAATACAATCCAAGCGCCGTGCCAGTTTCTGGAATTTTGTAAGCTGCTGTTTTCTCGATAGTTATCGAAGAAGACTCGCCGCCTAAACATTGTCCGCGGACAGGCGCGAACGAACTTAAGCGGACACTGCGGACACGGACGGCGGCAATGCCAGCAGCACCGACAGTCCACCGTCATCGCGATTGGCCAGCCGAATGCGGCCGCCGTGTGCCTCGGCGATTTCCCGCGCCAGCGCTAAACCTAAGCCCGTGCCATTGCGCTTGGTGGAATAGAACGGCAGCACGGCCTGCGTCAGAACGGTCTCGGTCATGCCCGGTCCGCGATCGCGCACTTCGATGCGCTGCTCATTGCCCACGATGCTGAGCTGCAGTTCGATCTCATCGGCCGGCCCTTCGGCCTCGCGCGCGTTCTTGATGAGATTGATCAGCGCCTGCATGAGTTGTCCGCGGTCGAACCAGCCCGGTTTGGCCGGCAGCACGCCCACCACGCGGCAGGGCTGCAGGCGCAGCAGCTCATCGATGAAGCCCGCCCATTCCACCGCTTCGGGCCGCGGCGCCGGCAGCTTGGCAAAGGTCGCGTAGCGATTGATGAACTGGTGCAGGTGCTCGGCGCGCTCGCTGATGGTGGCGAATATGCCATCCAGTGCCTCGCGATCCCCGCGCTGCGCGAACTGCGCGCCGGAGTGCGCCAGCGAGGCGATGGGACCGAGCGAATTATTGAGTTCGTGGGAGAGAACCCGGATCAGCTGCTTCCAGGTCTGCACCTCCTGGCGCGAGAGCTCGCGCGTCAGACGCTTGATCAGGTATAGCCGGTGCGGCCGGCCCTGCAGCAGGAAGGGCCGCTGCGAGAGGTGGAAGGTCTCCTCGACCCCATCGATCTCCACCGAGAACAGCGTGTCGGCGCCCGACTGGGTGGCGCTCTGCAGTCCCTGCGGATAGCGCTGCAGCAGTTCGCCGAAGTCCTGACCGAGCAGGCTGCGCCCATCGTTGAACAGATGCCGTGCGGCCAGGTTCGCGTAGACGATGTTGCGGTGGCCATCCACCAGCAGCAGCACCACCGGCGAGTTCTGCGTCACCGTGTCGAGCAGCAGTTCGCGCTGTACCAGGTGCGAGCGTTGCTCGCGCAGCGCCCGGCCGAGCTCGTTGTGCGCCACCAGCAGCTCGCCGAGCTCATCGTCGCGATCCACCACCAGCGAGAGCGAGAAGTCGCCATCGCGATAGCTGGCCACCGCGCCGGACATCGCGCGCAGCAACCGCCGCGCCGGTCGCAGTGCCCGCCGCGCCAGCCAGATCGCGGGCAGCAGCCCCAGTGCCATTGTCGCGGTAAAGGCGATGCCGGGGCGCTCGATCCAGTGCTGCAGCAGCAGACCGGCCAGCGCACCGCCGGCGCCCACCAGCAGCAGCAGCGCCGCCAGCTTCCCCTCCAGGCTCCAGGCGCGCGAACTTGGGAGCATCAGCCGCCGCTCGGCTCGCGCAGCCCGAAGCGTTCCATGCGCCGATACAGCGCCTGGCGCGACAGCCCCAGGCTCTGCGCGGCACGCGAGATATTGCCGGCCGCGGCACGCAGGCTGGCCTCGATGCTCTCGCGGGTCAGATGCTCTTCATCCCGCCCGGGCACGGTTCCGGGCGCAGCACCGGGGCGATGCGCGGCCGGCGGCAGGTTCAGGTCCGAGCGCTGCACCACCGAATCCCGCGCCAGCAGTTTCGCGCGCTCGATCGAGTTGCGCAGTTCGCGCACATTGCCCGGCCAATCGTGGGCCAGCAGCGAGGCAATCGCTTCATCGCTGAGGCGCAGCGCCGAGCCCAGGAAATATTCGGCCAGCGGCAGGATGTCCTCGGGCCGCTCGGCCAGCGGCGGCAAGGCGATCTCGATGACGTTCAGGCGATAGAACAGATCCTCGCGGAAACGCCCTTCGCGGATCAGCGTCGGCAGGTCCGCATTGGTGGCGCTGATGACGCGCGCGCGGGTCTGGCGCGTGCGGCTGGAGCCGAGCTGCTCGAATTGGCCGGTCTCGAGCACGCGCAGCAGCTTGACCTGTCCGGCCAGCGGCAGATTGCCGATCTCATCGAGGAACAGCGTGCCGCCGTCGGCGGCCTCGAAGCGGCCGACGCGCGCGCGGTGCGCCCCGGTGTAGGCACCGGCCTCGGCACCGAACAGCTCGGCCTCGATCAGTTCGGAAGGGATCGCGCCGCAATTGATGGCCACGAACGAGCCGCCGCGCGCGTTCGAGTTGGCATGCACGATCTCGGCGATGCGCTCCTTGCCGGCGCCGTTGGGACCGGTGATCAGCACCGGCACCGGGGCGCGCGCCACGCGGCAGGCCAGCTCGATGGCGGCCTCCATGGCCTGCGACTCGAACACCGCCGAGCGCAGATCGTACTGCGTCGCCAGGCGCGCGCGGCGCGCACGCCGTTCGCGCTGCAGCTTCTTGGCGTGGTGCGTGCTCTCGGACAGCTCGAGCAGGTTCTCCACCGTCGCCAGCAGTTTGTCGTTGTCCCAGGGCTTGGCCACATAGTCGGCGGCGCCTTCCTTGACCAGCCGCACCGCAGACTCGAGATGGGTCCAGGCCGTCAGCAGGATCACGGGCAGGTCGGGGTACGGCTCGCGGATGGCCTTGAACAGCGCCTGGCCTTCCTCGCCCGAGGTGGTGTCGGCGGAAAAGTTCATGTCGGCGATCACGAGGTCACAGTGCTCGCGCGCCAGCGTCGCCAATCCCTGCTGCGGCGTGAACGCGGCCAGTGTGCGGATGTCGTGCAGTCTGAACAGCAGCTCCAGGGCCTGGGCGACCGCCGGCGTGTCGTCGATCACCAGTACGGTACGCATGGCGGCGATGTTAGACGCTGCGGGTCGCCAATGCCGGCGGAATCGAGGCCGCGCGCAGCGCCGGCCCGAACACCGCCAGCTGGCCCAGCAGCAACACCACCACGGCGCCGATGAGCGGATAGGCGCCGTGCAGGCGATGCTGTTCAAAGCTGCTGACCATCCACAGATTCAGCGAGATGGCGAGCGCGACACCCACCACCGCACCCGTGATGGCGATCATCAGGTTCTCGGTCTGGAAGTAGCGCACGATGGCGCCGCGCGTGGCACCGAGCGCACGGCGGATGCCGATCTGGCGGCGGCGCTGGGCCACCCAGTAGCTGGTCAGTCCCACGATGCCAAACGCGGTGATGGCCAGCAGAATCACGCAGACCACGCCCAGGATCAGCGCCAGGCCGCGATCGTCGCGATAGACCTCGTGCCGCGCCTCGGTCAGCGATTGCACCTTGTCGAGCACGCGCGCCCGGTGGATCTCGAACAGCGTCTGCTGGGCGGTGCGCCGCACGGCATCGAGCTGGCCGGGTTGCGTGCGCACCAGGTAGTAGGTGCTCTGTGCCACGTAACGGAACGGTTCGAGCGCCGAGTTCTCGACCCAGTCCGCCGCCCACGAGCCGTTTCCGACCCAAGGTGCCTGCAGCCGATCGACGATGCCGATGATGGTCGAGCCCTGGGTTTTGTTGCCGCTGGTGTAGACCACCTTGCCGAGCGCATCGCCGGCAGGGAAAAGGCGCGACGCCAGCGCACGCGACACGATCAGCGCCGCGGGCGCCGTGGCCTCATTGCGCTCGTGATCGACCACCTCCTCGGCCCTGAAGTTGCGGCCCGCGGTCAGCGTCAGGCCCATGGCCGCGATCGAGTGCTCATCGCCGAAATAGCGCGCCATGTGGGCCGTGGCCTCGTGCTGGTTGGGATTCAGGTTCACCCCATCGCCCCAGCCGGAGTTGGTGAGCGGATAGGCGTTGGTGACGGCCGCATCCACCACCCCGGGCAGCGCGCGCAACGCGGCCAGGTCCGCCCGGACCATTGCTGACTCGTCCGGCGGATTGCCAACCCACTGGTTCGAGATTGCCAGCACATTGGCCTCATCGACGCCGCTCGGACGCGCACTGTTCGCGAGCCGCAGTTGGACGATGAACAGCGCGTTGCAGAGGATGGCCAGGGTGAGCGCCATCTGCATCGCGACCAGGATGGCGCCCACCTTGTTACGGCGCATGGCGGACAGTATCGGCAGGATTTCCATGGGGTGCGTTTCCTTCGCTTGAGCCTATTGGGCCTTGAGCTGCCAGGCCGGCTGTACATGCGCCGCCCGCCAGGTGGGATAGAGGCCGGCGATGATGGTCGCGACCGTGGCCAGCAGCAGCGCGATGCCGACGCCGGCCGGATCCAGGTGAGTCAGCTCCAGGATCTGCTCGGAGAGCACCCCGCGCAGTGCCCACAGTCCGAGCACGGTCAGCAGCACGCCGAGCAGGCCGCCGGCGATGCCGACCACGCCGGCCTCGATCAGGCACTGCGCGAGGATGGCGCTGCGGCTGGCACCGAGCGCGCGCCGCACGCCGATATCGGCCGCGCGCCCCATGAACTTCGCCAGCATCAACCCCATGGCATTGAGTATGCAGACCAGCAGGAAGCTGAAGGACACCAGCACCAGGATGCGCGTTTCATCGCTGACCACGTGCTCGTAGGTCAGCCATTCGCGCAGGTTCCGCAGCCTGGTGCGCGCGGGCCAGTGGAAGCGACCGCTGTGCTGCTGTTCGGCCGCGTAATTATTGAGCCAGACGCGGTAGCGGTGCGCAGCCATCGACGTGGGCAGCTCCACCCAGAACTGGATCCAGACGCAGTTGGACTCGAGCAGTCCCTGCCAACCGCCGTCGTTGCGGTGGGTGCAGTTGGTGTTGCCCCAGGAGTCCATCTGCCGCTCGATGGCCACGTTGAACGGCAGGAACACCTGCGCGGTCTTGGCGAAGTTTTCGTTGGTGAGGTCGTAGAAGCGCGGCATGGGGTTCCAGGCTGCCATGACACCGATGATGCGGTAGTCGTGATCATCGAGATTGATGTTGCGGCCGACGCTGTTGGCGCCGCCGAAGAGTTTTTTGTTGAGCTCCTGGTTGATGACCACCACCGGCGTGTGTGATTCGTCTTCGGCGGCGCCCCAGGGGCCGCCGTACTGAAATGGCACCTCGAACATCGAGAAGAAATCCGTGAAGGTGGCGCGCCCCTCGGCCTTGAAGGGTTTCATCTCGCGGTTTGCAGGCGTCAGCGCGAACAGCGTGGCGTAGGCGGCCACCTGGTGGGGCGCGACGTGCGCCCGCATCAGCGCCACGACGTCGATGTAGCTGAGTTGATCCTCAAGCTTGTCGACCGACTCCATGGTGTGCTCGCTCGGCCCCCAGTTATCGATCTGCGGCACGTAGAGCTGCTGCGATTTGTGCGGCATCGGATCCGCATCCATGGCGCGAAACACGGTCAGCGTGGTCATAGAGGCGCCGATGCCCACACCGATGGTGACCACCATGAGCAAGGTAAGCACCGGGTTGCGCCTCAGGCTGCGCAGCGCCAGCCCGAAGTAATAGTTAAACATTCTGCACCCGCGCCATGCCGCTGACGAGCCGCGGCTCCGTGGCCACATCGACCACCTGGCCATCGACGATGTGCACCTCGCGCTGCGCGCGGATGGCCAGCTCCGGATCGTGAGTCACCATCACGATGGTGGCGCCATCGCGATGCAGCTCCTCCAGCAGTTCCAGGACGCCGCGCGCCATCTGCGTGTCCAGATTCCCCGTGGGCTCATCGGCCAGCAGCAGCCGCGGTGTGCCGGCCAGCGCGCGTGCGATGGCGGCGCGCTGCTGTTGGCCGCCCGACAGCTCGGCGGGGTAGTGGCGCTGGCGCGCGGTCAGGCCCACGCGTTCGAGTGATTGCTGGATGCGGCGCCGGCGTTCGGCAGCGCTGAAGCCGCGATAGCGCAGCGGTACCTCGACGTTTTCGGCAACGCTCAGATCCGGGATCAGGTTGAAGGCCTGGAAGATGAAACCGATCTTCTCGTTGCGCAGCCGCGAGCGCGCATCATCGTTCATACCCTGCACATCGACGCCATCGAGCTGATAGGCGCCGCCGGTGAATTCCTCGAGCAGGCCGGCGATGGTGAGAAACGTGGTTTTCCCCGAGCCCGACGGTCCCGTGACGGCGACGAACTCGCCCTCGCGCACGTGGATGGAAAAGTCGCGCAGCGCGTAGGTCTCGACCACTTCGGTGCGGTAGACCTTCGACAGGTGGGTCATCTTGAGCATGCGGAGACCTCTTGCGGCAGGTGAATGCAAAGCAGCAGGCAGCAGCGCCGCGCGGCGTTCATCGGGTCGTTCATTGGCTGAGCACGACGCGCTCGGCGCCCCGAAACGCATCGGTGCCGGAAATCACGATCTGATCGCCGACGGCGGCGCCATCGAGGATCTCGACCTTGGAGAAACTGGCGGCGCCGAGCTGTATCGGGCTGCGCTGTGCGACGTTGCCCGTGACCACGTAGGCCGAGTTGCCGCCATCCTGGTCCATGAAGGGACCCCGATCGACCATCAGCACATTGTCGCGCCGGTCGAGCAGGATGCGCACCGCCAGGCGCTGGCTCTGGCGCAGGCCCGCAGGTTTCGCATCCCCGAAGCGCAGGCGCGCGGTCACCTGGCCGTTGACGACCTCGGGCGAGACGCCGCTGATGCTGGCGCTCCAGTGATCGCCATCGCCGCTGATGTCGCCGCTCATGCCGGGCTTGAGGTCATGCGCGAAGGTCTCGGGGACCTTGATCTCGACCTCAAGCGCCGAGAGATCCACCACCGTCAGCAGCGGCGTGTCTTTCGCAACGCTGGCGCGATCGGCCACCTGCACCTGGCCCACCTGGCCGTCGACGGGTGATGCCACCTCGAGCAGCGCGACCTGCCGGCGCAGATCTTCCACCAGCAGCTGCTGGCGCAGCGCCAGTGCCTGCTTGGCCGCGATGTCGAAACGGTTCTGCTGCGGCTGCGCGTCGTAGTTCTGCCGCGCCTGGTTGTAGGCGAACTGCGATTTCTCGAGCGCATCCTGCGCGCGCAGTGCCTGCAGCTCGGAGTACGCGCCCAGCTCATAGGCCTTGCGGCTGCGCGTGAGCTCGCGCTGCGCCGTGTCCTGATCGACCCGGGCTTGTTCGAAGGCGGTTTTCAATGCCAGCAGTTTCTGATCGGCGTCGCGCTGCGAGCGCTGCCAGTCGTTGCGCACGCTCTCGAGCGTGGCCTCTTCCTGCGAGAGTCTGGCTGTCAGATCCGGGCTGTCGATCTGCGCCAGCAGCTGTCCCTTGGTGACCGGATCGCCGGCATGCACCTTGAGCGTCACGCTGCCCGCGGTGCTGGCATACAGCGTCGGGCTAACGGCCGCCACCACCTGGCCATCGGCGCTGATGTCGCGCACGAAGCTGCCGCGCTCCACCGTGGCAATGGCCACCCGCGCGCGATCGATCGAGCCGCTGATGCCCGCAAAGTGCCGCAGCAGCAATAGCAGCGCGATCAACGCCGCAAGGCCGATGCCTGCCGCTGCGAGCACGCGCTGCCGCCGCCACAGCGGTGCCGGCTCCAGCATGCGATCCTGGGCCTGCGTGCCGCGCATCGATGCGGGCACAGTGGTCGATACGGGCGGTTTGCCGAAGCGGCGGATCATGGCGCGCGCTCCACCAGCAGCGCATCCACGGCCCGCAGGTCGGCGCGTGTGAGCCGCCCGGCCTGCTGTTTGAGTGTCAGCAGGCTGGTCAGATAGTCGTAGCGCGATTGGCTGTAGGCACGCACGGCGGTGTAGTAGTTGTTCTGCGCGTTGAGCAGATCGAACTCGGTGCCGGTGCCGAACTCGACATTGCGGCGGCCGGCCTCTACCGCATCGCGCCCCGATTGCACCGCGCGCTGCGTCGCGCCCACGCGCGTGATGCCGGTGACGACGCCGCGAAAGGCGGCGCGTGTCAGGCGCTCGGCATCGCGCTGCGCGGCATCGTGGAGCGCCGCATTCTCATGATAGACCGCGCGCGATTGGCGCACGGCCGAGGCGATCAGTCCGCCCTGGAACAGCGGCCAGTTGAAGGCCACGCCGACGGTGTCGAGCGACTGATTGCCGCCGAGGGACTCATCCTGGTTCAGGCGCGAGCTGGTGCCGACCAGCTGCAGAGTGGGCAATCCCCGGCCGCGCTGCGCGGCGATGTCGCGCTCGGCCGCATCGGCTTTAAGCTGGGCGGCACGCACGTCGAGGTTGTCGCGCTTTGCCGAGGTCACCCAATCTTCGGCCGACGCCGGCTCAGGGGACGCCAAAGGAATGTCCTCGCGCAGCGGAATCAATTCATCGGCGTGCGTGCCGACGATCTGAGTCAGTGCCAGCTGGGCATCGTCGAGCGCGTTACGCGCATCGATGACCGCCTCCTCGGTCGCATCGAAAAAGGCCTGGGCCTGCTGCGCATCGCTGCGCGGGCCCACGCCGGTCGACTCTCGCACCTGCGCCTGGTGCAGCAGGCTGCTGAAGGCTTCGCGCTCGGCCAGATTCGCGGCCAGCTGATCCGACGCGGCGAGTATCGCGAAGTAGGCTTGCGCCACGCGCAGCACCAGGTTCTGCTGCGCGGAGCGCAGCGTGGCTTCGGCGGCCGCGGCCGAGAGGCTGGCTTCTTTCAATCGGCTGAAGGCCTCGTAGCTCCAGATGGTCTGCGAGAGCGTGAGTTGCAGCTGCTGCGCATTGCCGTAGCAGTGCTGCATGCGCTGATCGGCCGCCACGCTGCAGCTGGCCGCAAGATTCGTAGTCAACGATTCGCTCTCGAAGCCCGCGCGGTCGCGCCCCGCATTGGCACTTGCGTTGAGCTGCGGCAGCAAGGGTGCCAGCGCCTGGGGGCGTGCCTCGATGTCGGCGGCGCGTTCGAAGGTCGCGGCCTGGAGAGTCGCATCGCGCGCAAGCGCCAGCTCGTAGAGACGATCGAGTTCGTTGGCATGCAGGGGCGCCTGTAAAATCAGGGTTGCGCCGAGCGCTGTCAGGTATCGCTGCATGACCGCTGATAAGGCAAGCCCCGTGCCAGTCATGCATGGCAGCTAAGATCCTGTTTTTATGCGTGCTTGTTCGTTCAGGTGACCGGCCAGGCACTGTCCGCGGACAGTTCCGCGGACAGTGCGGACAGCGAGCCTCAAGACTCGCGCGAAGGCTGCGAGCGGTAGAGAGCCAGCAGTTCGGGTGAGCGAACCTGCAGCACCGCGGAGTCCATCGCCGCGCCGTAGCAACGTTCCCAGGCCCGATAGCGCGCGAGTTCCACGGTCGGCGGCGCCCCGACACAGGCACTGGCAGCGGCATTTTCGATGCGCTTGTACAGGGTGCGGACATCCGCTGGGCGCGACAGGTCCAGGTCCTTGTACGAGACCACTACGTCGCGGCTGGTCGACGCATCCGCGTCGGCGGCAGCCATGGCGGCGCCGAATCCCAAGAGGGATGTGAGCGTCAGGGTGATGACATTGAATCGATTGCTTTTGGCGTTCATATGTAGGTCCTCCGACTATTAAGATGTAAGTGGGTGCGTTTGGGTTTAAAGCGCGTTTGGATTGCCAAAGACGATGGCGATATGGGGCAGATTCCGGGTCACTTTGGCGTCCTCGCTTTCCTGTTACAGGCTTAATACCCCGGGGCCGCCGAAATGGTTTCAAACTTCGTGCGCGCGACGGCAGCGCGACGGGCAAGCGCCTCATCAGCGCCTCATCGAATTCGAAGGGGGTGGCGTGCGGCTGACGCCGTAAGGACGCTTAGCGCCTGAAGCCTGCCTCGCCGCTGGCATGTTCGATCTGCTCGAATTCATCGAGCATGTAGCGGTCGGCGAAGCTCGGTCCGTCGAGGTACTCCACGAAGCCGCAGTGTCCGCCATAGCGCGTGCGCACGACGCGCAACTGCTCGCTCGGGGCCAATGAATCAAGATCGCCCGCGGGGATGATTGGATCGTCGGCCGAGAGCAGGATGCGCGCCGGCACGCGTAACGTAGCAAGCCGCGCGCCGGTAATCGCATAGCCGGACAGATAGGCCTCGAGACTGCCGAACTCCGTGCAGTGCTGCACCAGGTCCGCGGTCATGCGGCGCAGATCCTGCGACCGCATCAGCGGTTCGTAGTCGCGCTCATCGGGCCAGGCGCGCTGTTTGGCGCGCAGCGAGCTTGTCCAGCGCTTGACGAAGTAGCGCTGGTAGATCGTCAGCCCCTGCTCGAGCGCGGCCAGCGTGACCTCGGGATCGAGCACTGGCGAGACCGCCACCACACCGGCCAATGCATCGGGCGCGTGCGAATCGGCCGCGACGCGCAACATGAAGTTGGCGCCGAGCGAGAAGCCGGCAAGATAGAGCCGCGCTGCCGGGAACAGCGCGCTGATGGCGCGCACCGCACCCACCACCTCGGGCAGGCGGCAGGAATGAAAGATTTCTTTGTTAAGTGCCTGCGTGCCGCCGTGATCGCGCAGGTGCAATCGCACGATGACGAAGTTGCGCTGGTAGAGCAGCGACGCGGCGGACAGCACGTAGGGTGACTCGACGTTACCTTCCCAGCCGTGCAGCAGGATGGCCAGCCGACGTCCGTCGGAGGCGCGGCGACTGCGCGACTGCGGGCTGTGCCAGGCCTGCAGCGTCACCCCATCGCCGCAGTCGAGCAGCAGCGGTTGGGCGCAGGCCAGCAAGGCCTCGGCGCGGCGACGGATCAGCCAGGAACGCGGCGGCACGCTGCCGACCATGGTTTGCACATGCGCGCTGCGCAGCAGGCGCGGCGGAAGGAATTCCGAACGGTTCAGTGCCTGGCCTGCCAATGCACTTCGACACGGTTGTTGGCCATGGCCACCCGGTTCCAGTCGCCGGCCGACAGCGAGTCGCTGATGGGCGGATATGGGGTGACGGTTTCATCGGCCGTGCCGGCATCGATCTGGATGTTCAGCTTCCCGTTCCCGTTGTGACGCGCGATGGCGATCATGTTAGCGAATGCCACCGACTGGCGCAGGCTCACCGAGCCATTGTCTTCGCGCGGATTGCCGATCTGATCGCAGCGTGCAAACGGCAGGGTGTCCGCGGCCAGCGCGGGCATCTGCCCGGCGCCGTTGAGCATGCAGAAACGGCCTGGGATGCTGCGGATATCCACATCGCCCTGGAACCCCTGCGCGTTCAACTTCGCCAGCAGCGCCTGGATGCGGTCCAGTCGTGAGCCCGCCAACGGCATTTCCCCATAAGGTACCGGCTCGATCGTCACGTTGGTGACCGGCGCGCTGTCGACCGCGGCGGCGCCCCCCGCCGCATCGGGCGCCAACGCAGCCGCCGCGGGTGATACGCCATGCCCGGACTCGAGCTGCTGTTGCGCCTGCGAGAGTTGCGTAGCCAATGAGGCCGCATCGAGGCGCTCCTGCTGCCACTGCCAGAGAGCAAAGCAGGCAATGATCACCCCGGCGATGCCGATCCAGATGCCGCCGCTGGAACTGGATTCCGGCGGCCCGTACTGGCCGATCGGCATGAGCGGCGGCGGCTGATCCTTGAGCATCAGCCGCACGTCGGCCACCACGCGTTCGGCCTGGGTATCGACATGATCGGCCACGAAGCGCTGCAGGTTGCGAATGTGATGCAGCACCATGGATTCAAACACTGCGCGCAGCTCGGGCGACAGCACCGGCAGATTCGGCGGCCGCGGTGCGCGGCGGCGCTCCAGGGCGTGTGCAGCACGCGTCGCATCAGCGGCGGTTGCCGTGGCCGTTGCTGCCGCCGCAGCCGCGGCGGTTGCCGCGGCGGAATCTTGCGTGCCGGGCGGCGCCATCGATGGGGTGGCAAAGTCCGCGGTCTCTTCGAGCGCGGCCGTGTGGGCCGCCGCATGGGTAGATGTGTCTTCGCTCGCCAGAGCGCGGGTTTCGGCGGTCGGCTCTTCCAGCGGGGTGGCGATGATCTCACTCTCGAGGCGCTGCTCGCCCAGCAGATGCAGCTGGTTCAGCGCCTTGGCGACATCGGTGTGCTTGGTCTGTTTAGGCAGAACGCCGAGGGCACCCAGCGCCCGCGCCTGGCTCAGGTACAACTCCCCTTCCTGCGAGGTGTACATCAGGATCGGGATGGTCGCGGTAAGGGGGTTTTCCTTGATGGCCTGAACGGCCTGGAAACCGTCCATGCCCGGCATGAGGTGATCCATGAAGATCACGTCGGGCCGCTGCTGGGTCAGGTACTCGATGGCCTGTTCGGCCGACTCGACGCCATCGACCGCCAGCTCGTAGCGCTCGAGGATGCGGGTCAGAAATGCGCGCGCGGATCTCGAATCATCGACGACCAGCGCTAGTCGTGCTGTCATGCCCTGCCCGCTCGTGACGACCCTGCAGGGATCTTACCGCATGGCTCCGGGCACAGCGTGCGGTGGCTCCAATCCGCGACAGGGTTCGCGGAACCGGACCACGCCCCCCGGCCTTTGACCTCGCCGCCGGGCCATTGCCGCCAAGGCCCATCCGCCGAAGATTTGCGTCCTAGTCAACCATCTCAAATGAGATGGTTGCCATGGCGACAAATAATTAGGCGGCCGCGGAGGTGCGCGAGGCCGCCGGCGATTCCGGGGCCACTCGCTGGGCGATGATCTCGCCATAGAGCTCGGCCAGGCGCCAGGCCATGTTGGCCGATGCCCAGCTCTGGGCATAGATTCGCGCCTGCGCGGAGAGCTTGGCCGCCCGCTGGGGATCCTCGAGCACGTCGAGCACGGTCTTGGCAAAGATCTCGGGTTTCTCAGGCGACACGCGTGCGCCGCAGTTGGGCTGCAGAATGGAAGCGGTACCCAGCACGGCCGTCGACACCACGGGCCGGCCCTGGGCCAGCGCCTCCAGCAGCACCAGCCCCTGCGTTTCGGTGCGCGACGCGAATACAAAGACATCGGCCGAGGCATAGCAGTCGGCAAGACCACGTTCGCGATCCAGATAGCCGATGAAATGCAGGTGGGGCGCAATGCCGAGCTGCACCGCCAGGCTCTCCAGATGCGCGCGCGCCGGCCCCTCGCCCGCAATCGCGAGCATGGCGTCGGGGCGCGAACGCCGTAGCGCAACGAAGCTGTGCAGCAGAAACTCGATGTTTTTTTCGTGGGCCACGCGCCCGACGTACAGCAGCAGTGGACGATCGGTCGGGATGCCGAACTGCGCGCGAAAGCGCGCACCATTGCCCGGCACGTAGCGATCGGCCGGCAAGCCGGTGGGAATGACCTGGGTGCGCGTGGTGACGCCGTAGTCGACCAGCAGCGAGCGCATGGGCTCGGATGGCACCACGATGGCATCGAGCTGACTGCACTGCGAGCGGGTGAAGCGCCGCGCCAGCACGCGGCCGATCGGGCGCGGCATCAGCGGCACATAGTGATGCAGATACTCTTCAAAGAAGGTGTGGTAGGTCGCGACCACCGGTATGCGGTGGCGACGCGCAAAACCGATGCCCGCGTAGTGCGCGATGAAAGGGGTGTGAATGTGCACCAGGTCGAAGTGCTGCGCCGAGAGCGGCTCAAGCGCGGCGCGCAGCGCATTCCAGCGCATGCGGCGGTCCTCCGGGTCGCGCGGCACGCCCGATGAGGCCACGCGCACCACGTTCGGATCGGAGGCCGGTGACGCGGACTGTGGATAGTCTGGTGCAACCAGCGTGGTCTCCACGCCGGCAGCGGATAGGTCGGCGCGAAAGGTGCGGATCGAGGTGGAGACGCCGTTGACGCGCGGGAAGTAGACGTCGGAGATAAATAGTATGCGCATGGTGCAGCGACCCCCGGCGGACAGGTCGCTACATGAAGGTTTGTGCCAGCAATGCCAGCGTCGCGCCGATCGCGCCGCCCGCCACCACATCGCTGGGATAGTGCAGGCCCAGCACCATGCGCGAGGCGGCGATCAGCCCCGTCAGCGGCAGCAGCACCCACGCCAGTTCCGGAAACCGCGAGATCGCCAGGCAGGTGAATGACACCGCGTGCAGCGTGTGCCCCGACGGGAAGCTGTAACGGTCCAGCGGCGGCATCGCGAGTGTGATGCCCGGATGACGAATGAAGGGCCGTTCGCGCAACAGTCGCGTCTTGAGAAACTTGTAGACCAGTAGCCCGATCAGGCCCGTCACGGCCATGACGAGCGACGTGCGAATGGCCGTGCGACCGTAAATCAGGGGCAGCGCGCCGATCAGGAGGTACCAGACGATGCCATCGCCGAGGCGGCTGGCTACCTGGAATAGAGCTCGAACCCAGCGCTGCCCGGCGCCGCGATTCATTCCTCGGCAGAGCCGGTATTCGGCCATGTCGAAGCGAGCCAGAATGAGCTGGGCGCGTGTCATGGCAGAGAAGATTGACTGCGCGCGTTGACAGTTACGTGAAGCTTCTATGAAGCTCCAGTGACAATGTGCTGTAAGTCTCGGATTTTAGTCGCGAACCCCGACTCCGCGCCCCAATAGCTGCACTGCGATAGCAAACAGCGCCACCGTCAGCAAGACCATCAGCCCGAAAGCCGCGACCACGTGCACATCCGAGGTGCCGAGGAAGCCGTAACGGAACGCATTGACCATATGCAGGATCGGATTCGCGAACGACAGCTTCTGCGCCCAGTCGGGCAGCATGGACACCGAGTAGAACACCCCGCCGAAGTAGGTCAGCGGCGTCAGCACGAACACGGGGATAAAGTTCATCTGGTCGAAATTGCGGGCGAACACGGCATTGATGAAGCCGGCCAGCGAAAACACAGCCGAGGTCAGCACGGCCGCCGCGATGATGGCAAAGAAATGCGCCACGGGTAGTCGCGCAAAGAACAAGGACACCAGCGTCACGACTCCGCCCACCATCAGGCCGCGTATCAGCCCGCCCGCCGTATAGCCGGCGACGATGATCGAGGTCGGCAGCGGCGAGACCATCAGTTCCTCGATGTGCTTGCCAAATTTGGCACCAAAGAACGAGGACACGACGTTGCCGTACGAGTTGGTGATGATCGACATCATGATCAGGCCCGGCGCGATGAACTGCCGGTAGTCGAACCCCGCCATCGGCCCGACGCGCCGGCCGATCAGGCTGCCGAAGATCACGAAATAGAGCGTCGCGGTGACCGCCGAGGGCACCAGCGTCTGACCCCAGATGCGAACGATGCGACTGTACTCGCGGATGACGATGGTCTTGAAGCCGATCCAGCGCGCACGCGCTATCGACTGTTGCAGCGGTACCTGGGTCGGGCTATCCATGGAAGGCTCGCGTCGCGGGAGCTGCGGCTTTGGCGGCCGTGCCTGCCGTGCCGGCAGCCGCGTGGCCGCTGGTCTCGACCAGGTGCATGAAAATCTCTTCGAGGCGGTTGATCTTGTTGCGCATGCTGAGCACCTCGACGCCCAGCCGCGAAAGCTCCACGAACAGGCCGTTGAGGTCCTGCTCCTTGGCGATGTCGGCCTCCAGCGTGTGCTCATCGACCAGGCGTATGCCAAAGCCCACGACCGGCGGCGCTGACTGCAGCGCGCCGCGCGTGTTGAGCACGAAGGTCTGTGTATTCATGCGGCGCAGGAGATTACTCATGCGGTCGCGTTCGATGATGCCGCCCTTGTCGATGATGGCGATGTTGCGGCAGAGGCTCTCCGCCTCTTCCAGATAGTGGGTCGTCAGGATGATGGTGGTGCCGCGGGCGTTGATGTCGCGCAGAAAGTCCCACATCGTGCGCCGGATCTCGATATCGACACCGGCGGTCGGCTCATCCAGGATGAGCAGTCGCGGTTCGTGCATGAGCGCGCGCGCAATCATGAGCCGCCGCTTCATGCCGCCCGAGAGGCCGCGCGCGGCGCTGTTGCGCTTCTCCCAGAGCTGCAGCTGCTTGAGGTACCGCTCGGCGCGTACCCGGGCCTCCGCCCGTTCGATGCCATAGAAGCCAGCCTGGTTGACGACGATCGTCATCGGGCTTTCGAACTGGTTGAAGTTCAGCTCCTGGGGCACCACGCCAATACAGGACTTGGCGCGTTCGAGCTGCTTGTCGATGTCGAAACCAAAAATGCTGGCGGTGCCCCCGGTCTTGTTGACCAGGGAGGTCATGATGCCGATGAGGGTGGTCTTGCCGGCGCCGTTCGGGCCCAGCAAGGCGAAGAAATCGCCCTCCTCGACATCGAGGTCCACGCTGCGCAGCGCGTGAACGCCGTTCTTGTAGGTCTTGGTAAGTCCGCGGGTCGACAGGGCAAGCATCGAACAGGCAAGTTACCACATAGCGGCCATGAGCTGCAGACCGCGCAGCTGGACGCGCCGCAGTGCCGCATCCGAGCCCCCGATGGCCGCCTGGATCATCTGGCGCCAGATCAGCGGCTGCCCTTCCCAGCGCGGCACGATCCAGGCCGGGCGCAGCTCGGCCAGTCCCTCCAGGTGCTTGAGTGCACTGCCCGCGATGCCATCGGCGCACTCGGGGTTCATGCCCAGCAGAACCCGTGCCGTCAGGCGGTTCGAGCGCGCCAGGTGCCAGGCCAGCATCAGCGAGCGGCGCACGACCGCGACTCCCGCCGTAGTCTGGAAATAACCCCGCGCTGCCGCAGTGTCCCTGACGCTGCTCGCCAAACCGACAGCCTGCCAGCGCGCGGGACAATCGAACTCCGCATCCAGCAGCAGGTACGGACAGCGTGCCAGCCGTTCCCGGGCGCCCTCGTCGAGCCGGCACCACCACTCGCGCAGTCCTTCCACCAGCCGCGGACGTTCCTCGGTGGCTAACGCGGCCGCGCGCATTCTTTCGAGCATCAGTTCGTTGATCTCGGCGACCGCCGCCAGCGATGCGCCCTCCCAGCGCGCTGGTTGCCGTGAGCGCTGCAACCAGCCGGCCGCAGTCATCGGGGCGTGATTTTCGGAGTGATTCTCGTCTGCCATGACATTTCTCCAGTTACGGGGGAAATATCGTGCCCCCATCCAGGCTTGGTGTGATCGCCGATATCTGCCATAGTTGATACGAAACTGTTACTAGTAACATTTTACCACAGGAGACCCCTCATGCGCGTTCACGATGATCGTTACAGCCGCGACCAGCGCCGATTCGAGATCGCCATGCGCTTGATCCGGCACGAAGCGCGCACGCATACCATCCGCGCCTGGACCGGCCTGACCGACGACCGCATCCGCAAGCTCTACCGCTCCTATATAAAGGAGTCCCACGGCAATGCCCCCGTGCGCCATCGCGGCAAGTCTCCGCAGCAGCCGGCGTTCTTTACCCGCAGCATCCGCGCCCGGGAGGAAAGTGCCCTGCTCGCCAGCCTCTGCCGAACCATCGGGGCACTCCCACAGGCGCCGGTGCGCATGGAGCCGGGGCTCGGA
>Ga0302308_10001009_pt1 | contig 23274 bp, 17 predicted proteins | sample III_Palsa_E3_3_FD_200531 | JGI IMG/M metagenome (GOLD analysis project Ga0302308, IMG submission 200531) | Peat permafrost microbial communities from Stordalen Mire near Abisko, Sweden - III_Palsa_E3_3 | ecosystem: Environmental > Terrestrial > Soil > Palsa > Peat permafrost | place: Sweden...
CGATTTATCCCGGCCTGAAGGCCGGCTTCCATCTCGATTTCGGCCAGATCGGCCTGATCACGCTCGCCTACCAGATCACGGCGTCGATCCTGCAACCGCTGGTGGGCCTGTACGCGGATCGCCGGCCCACTCCGCTGGCATTGCCGGGCGGCACGCTGTTCTCCCTCGCCGGCCTGGTGGTGCTGTCGGTAGCGCATGCCTACCCGGTGCTGCTGGTCGGTGCCTCGCTGCTGGGCGTGGGTTCGTCGGTCTTCCACCCCGAGTCGTCGCGCGTGGCACGCATGGCGTCGGGTGGCCGGCATGGCTTGGCGCAGTCGCTGTTTCAGGTGGGCGGTAATGCGGGGCAGGCGCTGGGACCCTTGGCAGCCGCATTGGTGGTGGTGCGCTGGGGGCAGTCGAGCCTGGCGTTCTTCGCCCTGCTGGCGCTGCTTTCCTGCGGGATATTGTGGAACGTGGGCCAGTGGTACAAGCACCACGGGCTGCCACGATTGAAGGCGGCGAACGCGGGCAAGCATGCCAACGGTGCGCCCACCAGTGCGGAAGCGAAACGCGGTATTGCCGTGCTGCTGTCGCTGATCTTCTCGAAGTATGTGTATCTGGCCAGCCTCACCAGTTATTTCACGTTCTACCTGATCCACCGCTTCGGCGTGTCGGTGGAGGACGCGCAGCTCCATCTGTTTGCGTTTCTGGGCGCCGTGGCCGTGGGCACGATACTCGGCGGACCGCTGGGTGACAGGTTCGGCCGCAAGCGTGTCATCTGGTTTTCGATTCTGGGCACCTTGCCCTTCACCCTGCTGTTGCCACACGCCAGCCTGTTCTGGACCGCGCCGCTCACGGTGGCGATCGGACTGATCCTGGCTTCCGCCTTTCCGGCGATCGTGGTGTTTGCGCAGGAGCTGGTGCCCGGCAAGGTCGGCATGATTTCGGGCCTGTTCTTCGGATTCTCGTTCGGCATGGGCGGGCTGGGTGCCGCCGGGCTGGGCGAACTGGCGGACCATATCGGTATCGAGGCCGTTTACCAGATCTGTGCGTTTTTGCCGTTGATCGGGTTGATGGCGGCGTTCTTGCCTGATATGCGAAAACATCGCCAATAAATCGGCTCTCGCCTGACCCGTCTCCGTCAGGCGATCTGGCGGAGACGGGTGATTACGCTGCTGAATTCGTCAGCGGCACGTTAGACCTTGTCGACGGATGCCTTGTAGATCTCGTCGATGGCTTCGGCCAGCGCGGCGTCGAACTCGCTGTCGCTCATGGACTTCTTCAGTTCATTGATCAATGCGCGCGAGAAGCTTGCGATCATGCCGTGATTCTCGGCGAGCTTATGGCACGCGTCGGTCCGGGTGTAGCCACCTGACAGCGCCACCACGCGTGCGACCTGCGGGTGCTCGATCAGCGGGCGATAAAAATCCGGCACGTCCGGAATGGTCAGCTTGAGCATGACGCGACTGCTTTGCGGCAGGGCATCGAGGCCCTTCAGCAATTCCGTGCGCAGGATCGACTCCGCGCCGGCCTTGTCCGGGCTCTTGATCGAGACTTCCGGTTCGAGGATCGGCATCAGGCCGTGATCCACGATCTGCTGGCCAATCTGGAATTGCTGTGTGGCAATGGCCGCGATGCCATCCCTGGATGCAAGGTTGATCACCGAACGCATCTTGGTACCGAAGATCCCCAGCTTCACCGCGCGCGCAAGCAGGTCGTCAAGCCCGGGAATCGGCTTCATCAACTGCACGCCGTCGGCTTCGGTTTCCAGTCCTTTGTCGACTTTCAGAAAAGGTACGACACCCCGATTCTCCCACAGGAAAATCGGCACTGGCTTGTTTTCGGCCTGGCCGTCCATGGTGGCTTCAAACAGAATCGCGCCGATGATCTTTTCGCCGGTAAATGCCGGCGCGGTCATGATGCGCACCCGCATGGCGTGCATCAGCTGGAACATCTCGGCGTCGCCGCCGTATTCGCTATCGGCGATGCCGTAATGCCGCAACGCGCCGGGCGTCGAGCCACCGCTCTGGTCCAGTGCAGCGAAAAATCCCTGTTTCTCAGAGACCTGTTTCAACATTTTTTCATTGGCCACGAATATCTCTCCTTCCTTTCAAAGCACAGCAATCAATGCGCGATGCATCCAGCTACAGATCAGACAAGTACCACACCTGGCGGTGAAGGCATGATCTAGACGATCGCCGGCCTTATTGAGTCGGTGCAATACCGTGGTTTACCTAGCGAAGAGGCACATGCGTAATGAACGCGCATCCTCCCAAGCCATGCAGATCTTCCGATCTGACCGTGAGATGCTCTCACAAGTGCGAGGAATGAAGACAATGGGCAACTCTTGACGTCCGCCTACGTTAGGGTCATGTGTCCTGAAATGTCAGAAGCTGCCCGATCGGATCAGCGCTAATCGCGTCCTGTCAGATTGCCGAGCGGCGCATGCACGGCAATCGCATTCACCGAAGCAAATGGGGTCGCAGCAAGCGACGCAGGTGCAGCCGATTCGCTCGGCTTCCACGTTTTGGCTGTCACTCGAGGGAAAGAAGTAACCGGCGGTGGTCGGATATCGCCGCAGGCCTTCTGGCGTGGGTAAATCCCTGGATTGGACCGATGAAGACGCTGGCTTGGACATAGGCATCGGGGTAGCGAGCAAAACTCATGCCGGCCCCTTTGAATGCTTCCATTTACGTTGCTACTGTCGATGCGGAGTTCGATAGACACATCGATGACCCGATTTCGATTCTCGCTTTTGTCGGCGTAACACTTCGGCATGCACTCGATTCTAGCTATATGACCGGCATCACAAGAAAGCCTAACGAAAGCGCCGCACCCCCTTATGGTGAGTGATTATTAGCGCCGACTGACGGAGGTTGCCGTGGCATCTGATCTGAAAATGACCTACCGCGACCGTCACTGGTTGCTCACCGAGCAAAGCGCGGCTGAGCTCCATGGGCTCGCTGACGGTGCCATCGTCGTGGACAAGGTCGGGCGCATCATATTCGCTAACGAAAACGCGGTCGTCATGCATGGTCGATTGGCTTTAGGGGTCGAACCGGGTGACTACAGTCTTATGCATGGTCTGTTTACTGAAGACGGCCGGCCCTATCCGTCGGAAGACCTGCCATTGGCCCGTGCGGTTCTAAAGGGCGAAACGGTTATTGGTGCACGATGGCGCATTCGGCGTCCGGACGGATCGATGATCACGGCGATTGGGGACGCCCGACCGATCACTAAAGAGAACGGCGATCAGAACGGTGCGATCCTGGTTTTTCGCGAAGTGATTTGATCGGCCCGACGTTGCACGATTTGCTTACAGCACTTGGATGCGATCGTCTAGCTTGCTTGGCCTTCTGGTAGCCAGCGCCGGTGACAGATAACGCCGATCGCAAAACAGGCAGGGGAATCGCTGCAGCGAAATGTCAGATGGATGCGATAAGAGTCACTTTACGATCTGGGTGGCCATGCAAACCGGATCGCTGTGAAAACGGGTGTCCCCAAGGCAATCCACGCGGTGACCTTCCAGCCGATCTGCTCACCTAGCAACGCGCACAGCAGACCAGACAGTGTGATCAGCGCAAGTAGCAAGGGAGCCGTCCATGTGCGCCGGTTGCCCTGTCGGCTGAATGAAACCCGGTTCATGGCAGCACCTGCGCATGCCGGGTTTGGTCACCGAGATGTTTGGCGACGATGCGGTCCAGTCGCGCCGACTGTGTGTTGCGTCGAGCGATCCATAGATAGAGGCCGCTGATGAGGATCCCGATGGTGATCAGATCCAGCAATGCCCAAAGAATCTTCAGCGGCAGGCCGCCGTAGTCGCCGAAATGCAGTGGTCGCGACACCTCCAGCGTGCGCAGGTACCAAGGCATTCTGCCCACGGCACTCAGCTTGCCCGAGCGGGCATCCACCAGGATCGGTGTGAGCAAACGCGAGGTCAATGTGCTGGAGCCTTTGGCCCAGAACAGGTAGTGATAAGGACTGCCGTAGGGGTTGCCGGGATAGACCGCGCTGGTCACCGTCATGCCCGGCACCGCACGACTGGCCGTCTGCAAGGCCGCTTGCGCGGACGGCAACGCGAGCTGCGCTGGCGCGGTCGCTCCCCTGTACGATCCGAGCAGACTTTTTACATCGGTCTGCTGCCATAGAGCGAACAGCGGCGTGGATAGTTCGTTCATCACACCCGTTGCGCCAACGACCAGCGTCCATGTCATGACCACGATGCCAAGCAAGTTGTGCAGATCCAGCCACTTCAAGCGGGATGAGCGGTCGGTCCGCACCGTTCCGAACTCAAGTTTTTTCATGAAGGGCCCATACAGCACCACGCCGGACACGATCGCCAATACAAAAAGCAGCGCCATCACGCCAAGAAAGAGTTCGCCCGGCAAGTCCACGAATAGATCGGTATGCAGTGCGAGCATGATGTCGATGAAGGTCTTCGGTTGCTCTGCCGCCGTCTTCGATGTTTCAAGAATCGCACCGGTTCGTGCATCGAAGCGAATGAAATGCATCGTCTTGGGCTGCGCGCGCATTTGCGCAAACGATGGCACCATCCAGACATGGATTTGCGGTTCGTCATCGTCGGCGAACATCGAAGCGATGAGCTCATTGGGGTACAAGCGATGACTCGTTGTCGCCAGGCGATCCAGACTTACCTGCGGAGTGTCGGCAGGTAGCTGGACGTAATGATGCGGTTGCAGCCAGCGATCGATTTCGTCGCGAAAGACCAGGGGCAGGCCGGTAACGCAGATCAGCAAAAGAAATGCTGTGCAAATCAGGCTGCTCCACTTGTGGATGACGTACCAGCGTTTGAGCGAGTGCGCGGCGATCATGGTGGCTTACCAGTCGTAGGTCGCGCTGGCGTAGAGGGTGCGGCGCACGCCAAAGTTGCACGTGGCACTGCTGGTGCACGCCGATACATACGTCTTGTCCAGCAGGTTGGAAAGGTTGAGCTGCAGCTTCAATCCATGCAGCGCCGGATCAATCGCACCGGCGTCGTAGCGAAGGGCAGCATCGAGCAGCGTGAAAGCCGGCACCTTGAACGAGTTGACATCATCGCCGTAGGACGAGCCGACGTAACGCACACCAGCCGACATGCCCAGGCCCTGCAGCACTTGTCCATGCATGGTGTAATCGAGCCATAGCGATGCGCTCTGTTTCGGCACGCCGTACTGGTAATTTCCTTGCACAGCCGCCGAGATACCGTTGTAACCCGTGTCGACCGTTGGTGTTCGGGTATAGCGCGAATCCGTATACGCGTAGCTGGCGATCAGATTCAGATTGCTGCTGAGCGCGGTGCGATCGGATAGTTCCAGCCCGCGCGAGCGGATCTCACCTATTTGCGTGACGAAGCCCGGATTGAGTGGATCGGCTTCGGGCACGTTTTGCTCGGTCAGGTTATAGATCGCTGCCGTGAGCAGGCTGTTGCTGCCGGGGGGCTGAAACTTCACGCCCGCTTCATATTGCTCGCCGGTGGTCGGCGATGCCGGCGCACCGCTCGTGGTGATCGAGCCGAATTGCGGTTGGAACGATGTGGCATAACTCACGTAAGGCGCCACGCCGTTGTCGAACACATACACCAGCCCCGTGCGCCAGGTGAACTTGTTGCTCGGCTGATTGGGAATGGCCAGGCTCGGGTCGTTGCTGGTTTGATTGGTCTTGACCCAATCCTGCCGAACGCCGAGCAGCAAGCGCCAATGATCCAGGCTCATCTGATCTTGCAAGTACGTACCGATCTGGCTGGCATGGTCGACGTAGGCACTGAACGTGGACGGATCAGGTCCTTGTATCGGCGGGCCGTACACCGGGTCGAAGATATTGATCGGCGGTACGTTGAAGCTGCTGCCGTAGACCCAGTTTTCGTTGAAGCGTGAATACGACACACCCAGCAGCATGGTGTTCTGGATGGCACCCAGATCGAACTGCGCCGTGAGGCGGTTATCGATCAGGTAGGAGCGCGCACTCATGTGCCGCACGAACGCGTAGCGATCGAGTGTCTCGCCATCGGCTTCCAGGCCATCTGGCCAGATCATGTTGGCTTCGTTGCGGTTGTCGGTAAAGCGCGCGTTCTGCTGAAACGTCCAGACATCGTTGAAGTGATGTTCGAACTGGTAGCCGAGCATGCCCATGCGCTGTTCGGTCTTGTTGAAACTCGGATCGCCGGGATTGAAGTTGGCTGAGAGCTTGCCCAGCGGACTGAATAATACCGATCCGACAGCAGGGCTGGTGGAGTAATCTCCCATGTCGGGGCTGTAGGTGAAATTCGCCAACAACGTGAGCGAAGTGTTTTCGTCGGGGTGCCATGTGAGCGCGGGCGCGATGCCGTAGCGCTTGTGTTTAATCCACGATGTCTGCGTGTCCTGCGTGAGTCCGATGCCCGTCAGCCGGTAGAGCCAGTGACCGTCCTGGTCGAGCGGGCCGCCGAAGTCGAAACCGGCCTGGAAACGATCGTAGTTGCCCAGGCCAAACGTGACTTCGTGCAGCGGCGTCGCGGTAGGCTGCTTGCTGACCACATCGATGATGCCACCGGGGCTGGCTTGCCCGTACAACACCGAAGGCGGCCCACTAAGCACTTCCACACTCTGGTAGAAATAGGGATCGACCATGTCGTTGGTTGAGCTGTCGTCCTGAAGGCCATCGAGAAAGACGCCGGGCGTAAAGCCACGCAATTGCAGGCTGCTGGCGCCCCAGAAGTTGGAGGCCGTACCTTGCGTTTCCGGCACGACGCCGGGCGAATAGCGCAGTGCCTCGTTGAGGCTTTGCGGCTGCTGGTTGTCGATCTGTTGCCGCGTGACGATGGAAATGGACTGCGGTGTTTCGATGAGCGGTGTATCTGTCTTCGTCGCTGCACTACCGTCGCTTTCCACGTACCCAGTGGTGCTCTGTGCGGTTACGTTGATCTTGGAGAGCGTCTTTGCATGGGTACTCGCGTTCGTCTTCGCGTCAGCGGCCGACGTGTCGCTACCTTGCGGTGTGGTGTCATTGGCAAAGCTGGGCGCCGCCGCGGAAAAGACGAGGAGTGCCGTCACCCATGCGCGCCTGCGAAACGCATGAAATGAAACAGGAAATGATGAGTGCATGCCGCACGAAGAAACAAACGGCGCATGGCGACGCTGAGGCGAAGCGTTTTTCACGAGAGGAGGTCCCTGGCAAGTCAGCAAAGTTGCCCGCCGGACCCATGGAGGTGGTCAAGGCGGCAACGCCATCAGGCTGCTGGCTTTGGCTGGCCACCCGTTAATACGAATAATTATCGTTTAGTTTTAATCAGGTGGCAAGCGAACGAGATGACGGGTGACGCCCCTCAAGAGTTGCTTCAATCGGTCAATGCAATACGCCGAATGCGGCTTAGGCTTTGGTACACACAGGTATCCCTGCGCAAAGTCCTAAATAAGTTGATGAAACGCCCTCGTGAAGTGGCATATCGAGTCTGGAGAAATATGCCGGTGTCGAAAAGGAGCGCCATGCGTCTGACGAGTTTAAGAATCTGCCGTCGGTCGTTCCTTTGAAACAGTCGATGTACAGGCTGAGCGTGGCGCAATTCGGGGGGCCTCAAGCGACAAGCTAGAACAATAAGTGGCGAGAAGTTCGATTCGCGATCGACCCGCGAAGCTTTCTCTCCGGCAGATTTTTAGCAGATCTGTGCTGATTGCTCATCTAGGTCACGAACAGGTAGGTCATGAATGGTAGTTTCTTAGCCCAACTGACGCGCGAACAGGACGTGGTTATGGCCATCTTACGGAAACCCCCCACTCAAGAACGCTCGCGACAGACCGTCGAAGTCATCTTAAAAGCGGCATCACAAATCCTGGAGCAACGCGGCGAGTCAGCTCTCACTACGACGACCGTATCCGAGCGTGCGGGTGTATCGATCGGGACTCTCTATCAATATTTCGCCGATCGGGATGCGCTTTTGCTTGCGCTCGCCAATCAAGAGCACGACCGCATGGTCGAACGTATGACCAAACTCTTTGCTGCCATTGATACGCGCTCGACCGATCCCCAACGACAGTTTGTTCGCGCCGTGATCGCCTCTTATTCCCGACGACGAGGCGCTACGAGACAATTTGCTCTCATGGCTCGATTGGAGACGCCCGGCGGCCAGTCGTTGCGCGATGACTTTATTGAAGGAGTCGCGAAATTCTGGAACCGTCGGGACGGCGGCCAACGTAGCCTCACCAACAAGACCCACGCGTACGTATTGGTTCGCGCAATCATCTTAGTGGCACAGACCACCGCGCTTGAGAATGCAGCGCTACTCAACGCCCCCGATTTCGAGGATGCACTCTGTCTTATCATCGACGGTTTTCGCGTTCGTCCTGCAAAGAAGACCACGATTCCTCGTTCAAAACCTGAGAAAAATCCGTCGCCTTGATGTTGGGTGTGTCAAAAATCGCCAGCCTGAGTCAGGTAAGTGGCTGGTATTCAACAACTTGATAGCTATCCATGCGATCTGAACGTAGCTCTGGAACGCGAATCGACAACATGAGGAATTCTCATATTATTGAATGATGAAAATCATTCTCGCATTCCTCCCCCTTATTGCCTTTCTCTTCGCCCAGCGCGTCATTGGTCCGGATTCGGCGCTTATCGCTGCGGCGACAGTTGCCCTCGGCATGACGTTGACAAACATCGTCATTCGACGCGTCGATGTAAAGATGCTTGATCTTGGCTCTACCGTTCTTTTCTGCGGCCTTGCCGCGTACGTCCACTTTTCGGCGGTGCATCTGACGCTCGCGCAGATCAGACTATGTATTGATAGCGGACTGCTGTTGATCGTACTGATCTCGGTGCTGACAGGGCGGCCGTTTACGCTTCAATACTCACCCACCAGCGCTCTTCATGACCCAAAAATTTTCCAGGCCCATAAGGTGATCAGTGGCATGTGGGTAGCGGCTTTCGCGACGATGGCTGCCGTTGACGTTCTATGGATTCTTTACCCGGATCTTCCGACGGGAGGCATGGTTGCAACGTCTGCCGCTATCACGGTGTCGGCATGGCTAGCTTCGCGACGCTACATCGCGGGTATCAAAGCGGGTTCCGCGGAATCTTCCTCGCGCTGAAATCCGCGACACCCGACTTTCATCGGTCATGCCAGCCACTCGTGCTCGCTGAGCGCCTAGTCCGAATGGATTGTCCATTGAGGATTCTCATCTCGCGACTATTCAGAGAGATAATTTTGGAGATACGCCATGACTCGTAACATCGCTGAACAATCAAATATCGCCGATAAGAACGTAACCGACGCTAAGGCCGAGAACACGAAACAACGGTCGTCTGTAGATCTGCCGGTAAGCGCTCGCTCGTTGAATGATCCGACGTTATCAAGCGATGCGTTCGCGCAGGTAAAGCCACGACCGAGTGACCCCGCTGTTCGAATGGCGGTGAAGTATTACTTTGAAGATCCGGATATGGACTTCTTCTTTGTCGTCGCCCTCGGTTGGGGTGCTGAAGGTGGCCTCAGCGTCGGCCAAGCCTTTCACGTCGCCTCCAAGATCATCGACGGCGATGCAGCCAGCTGGGTCGATGCCTTCACCCAGTACGGGGATCAGCTAAATGTTCAAGCGGACATATGGCAGGCGCGAGGATGGAAGCGACAGAGCGCCGAGATGCGCTTCAATGCCTTTGCCAGCTATCGATCGGCCTGGCAATTTGCACCAGCGGGAGACGCATTCCTTAACATCTACGCCAAGGAACGAAGCGCTTTCGCGCTGGCGATCTGCGAATTGGGTTTTCCCGCCACCTTTTTCGATATCCCTTATAAGGGCAAGTCACTTCCTGGGGTCTTTTTCAAGAATTCGAACACCCACGCGCCCGTTGTACTTCTGATCGGCGGAGCCGATACCGGTTTCGAGGACACGTTTTTAACTGTCGGTCGTGGCCTTTTCGAGCGTGGCTATTCTGTGGCAATGGTGGATCTTCCTGGCCAAGGCATCACGATGGCCGATGGTCTCTACTGGGAAGCCGAAGCGGAAAAGCCGATCGCGGCCGTCGTCGACGTTTTGATCGATCGCTTCGCCGCGAAGCCAGGTCGGATCGCACTCATGGGATGCAGTTTGGGCGGCTATTTCGTGACACGTGCTGCGGGTCATGAGCCACGATTCGGCGCCGTCATTGCCAGTACGCCATTTCCGCAACCGGGCCAACTTTTTGCGGCACAGGCCGCCAAGGTCGCGGCACCCGAAGCGAAGCCCAGTACAGCGACACGACGCAACCACGAAGTGCTGTTTTGGAAAGCCGGCGCCAGCAACACACAAGAGTTTCTCTCCCGGACAGCTGCCATGTATGCCGACCCTTCGATGGTCACGGTTCCCTTCCTGTCCATTGTCGGGTCTGGAGAATCTCCCTTCATGATCGCCCAGGCGAAGGAGTGGGCAGCAACGATACGCTCAGCCCGCAGCGATCTGGTGTCTCTGGACGCGTCCACCGGCGCCGATGGCCACGTTCAGGTCAACAACCGACGGCGGCTAGTACAAGAGGTCAGTGGATGGCTCGGTGAGGTATTTGCAAATTAAATAAATTATTAGTGTCGAGAAATTGTGCAATCCATCCGTGCCTACGACTCCAGCCCGGTCCGACGGTTGCCCTAGCGCGCTGGAACCCAGCCGAGCCCGAGGCTCTTTTGCAATGACACGAAGTCATTCAGCAGATTGGCGCGTCCCTCGACGAGATTTTGCTGCGCGGAGAATTGCACGCGCTGCGTGTCCAGCAGATCGATCAGCGAAGAGGCGCCCGCGTCGTAACGTTGGCGCATCAAGGTCGCGGATCGATCGGCGGATGCTTCGATCTGCTGCAAGCGCGTGACGCTTTCGCGTTGGTGACCATAGCGGGACAGTGCATTGTTGGCGTCCTGCAGCGCAGCGAGCACGGTTTGTGCATAGCGGGCATCGGCTTCGTCGCGGCTCGCTTCGGCTTGGCGAATACTGCTGCGCGTACGTCCAAAGTCGAACACGTCCCATTGCAGATACGGCACACCAAGCCAGGAGAGCGAGCTCTTTCGCGTCAGGTGCCCGGGATCGGCGGCGTTGGATCCGACAAAACCCAGCATCGTTACCTTGGGAAACAAATCGGCGGTGCGTTCGCCGATCTGCGCGTTGCTCGCAGCAAGCCGACGCTCGGCAGCGCGGATATCGGGGCGCTGCTGCAACATCCTTGCGGGATCATCGATGGGTACGGTTGCAGGCAAAACGGGTAGCGGTGCAGGGGCTGATAGTTCCCGGTCAAGCGCGCCGGGCGCCTGGCCGGTGAGCACCGCGAGCTGGTCGAGCGACTCGGTGATCTGCTCGTCCAGCGGAATAAGCGTTGCGCGAGTGGTTTCTACTTGCGTGGTCTGGCGTTCGACATCCGCATCGCCGGCGACACCGCGTGCGCGCCGCTGCTGGATCAAGACGAGCGTTTGCTGTTCCAGTTTGGCCGACTGATTGGCCAATGTCAGGCGTTGCTGTTGGTCGCGTAGGTTGATGTATGCCTGGGCCACTTCGGCCGCCAGCGACACCTGCGTATCGGCGAGATCCGCGTTGACCGCATCCGCTTGGGCTGAAGCGGCTTCGATGGCGCGGCGCGTGCCACCGAACAGATCGAGTTCCCAGGACGCATCGAAACCGGCGGTGTACAACTGCAACGGACCTTGCCCTCGTGACGTCTGACCGGATTGCGTCGTGGATACTGTCTGGTTCGTGTCGGTCTGCGATGTCTGCAGGCCAGACACATTCGGCTCCCGTGTGCGCAGCGCGGCGGCATCGGCCGACACCGTCGGCAATGCTTCGGCGCGCTGTTGTTGCAGCTGCGCGCGCGATTCGCGCAAACGTGCCTGCGCTGCTTGCAGATCCTGGTTGTGCGCCAGCGCTGTCTCGATCAATGCGCTCAGTTGCGCATCGCCAAGCGTGTTCCACCATTGGCTTGGTGCATGCGCCGATGCGGTACCGGAGGAGGGCGCACGCACGAAAGCATTGGCATGTACCGCGTTCCCGGCGACATCTGGCGCGCCACGATAATCAGGGCCTACGGTGCAACCCGGCAATACGGTGAGCGAACCGAGCAGCGCAAAAAATAGAATACGTGAAACAGATGAGTCGCTTGTATGCATGACTAAAATCCTTAATGACCTGCGGCAGCTGGCGCGCCATAGCTGGGCGTCTTCAGCAGCAACGCGAGGGGAATGCAGCACGCCAGCGCGATGCCGAGCAGGTAGAAAACTTCGGAATAGGTGATCACCATGGCCTGCTGTTGGATCTGCGCAGCGAGCTGGCCGAGCGCACGCATCTGCGCGTAGGCCATATCGCCGGTTCGCGCGAACCATCCGGCGGCGCTGGCGGCGAGACGATCCTGGCCCAGCACCGAATTCGCCGTCAGCGATTCGCGGATGGTCGCGACATGAAACGTGTTGCGCCGGTCGATCACGGTACCTATAACGGCCAGGCCAATCGAGCCGCCGAGGTTGCGCGCCATGTTGTAGACACCGGCGGCGTCGCCGGCTTCCTCCCGTGTTACCGCGGCCATCGAGGCCTGGTTCAACGGCATGAACACCAGCATCTGGCCGGCGCCGCGGATCAGTTGCGACCAGAAGAAATCATCGCCGACGCTTTGTGCCGTCAAATGGACGTCCAACATGCAGCTCACCACGAAACACATCAGGCCGGTGATCACCATGATGCGAAAATCAACCTTGCCCAATAGCCGCGGTAGCAGCGGCATCATCAAAAAGGCTGGCACGCCGGAGACCAGCATCACCCAGCCCGATTGTTCGGCGTTATAGCCGGCGATCAGGCCGAGAAACTGCGGTATCAGATAGATCACCGAATAGAACACGCCGCCGACCACCAGCACGATAAGAATGACGCTGGCGTAGCGTGGATTGCGCAACAGGCTCAAGCGCATCACCGGTCGCTTGGCGGTGAACTGCGAGATCGCGATCAGCACCATGCCGGCCAGCGACAACAAGCTCAGCCAGATGATCAGGTCGGACTCGAACCAGCGCTCACGCTGACCTTCTTCCAGCACCACCGTCAACGAACTCAGGCCGGCCGAAAGTCCGACGATGCCGAGCCAGTCGGCCTGCTTGAGCGCATCCCATTGCGGATGGTCCGGTGGCAGACCGATCAACAACAGCGCGATCAGACCGATGCATACGGGCAGGTTGATGAAAAAACACCAACTCCAGCTGATGTTTTCCGTGAGCCAACCGCCCAGCACTGGGCCCAGCAAGGGCCCGAGCAAGACGATCAAGCCGAAGATCGTCATGCCGATCGGCAGCTGCGACATCGGCAGGCGGCTGCGGATGATGGTTTGGCCGGTCGGGATCATTGCACCACCGGTCAGGCCCTGACCGATGCGGCCGATGATCATGGCCGTCAAGGTGTGCGAGAAGCCGCACATCATCGAGAACAGCATGAAAAGCACCGCGCCGCCGAGCAGAAAATTGCGCAAGCCGAATACGCGTGTCAGCCACGCGGCCAGCGGAATAATCACGATCTCCGACATCAGGTAGCCGGTCGAAATCCAGGTGCCTTCCGTACCGGTGGCACCGATTTCACCCTGGATCTGCGGCAGTGCGGAATTGGTGATCGAGATGTCGAGCGTGGCCATCAACGCACCGAGCGAACCGGCGGCCACGGCGATCCAGTCCGCGGCGCTGGCATGTTCGGGGTGGCTGGCTGGCATGGCAGCCGTCTCAGCCATGATGGTTGCCTGCCGTCGCCACCGACTGATCGGTATGTGCCGGACGTGTATCCACATCTACCGTCACCGACAAACCGGGCACTAGCAGCTTGCGTGTCTGCGCATCGGTATCGATGCGAATACGCACTGGCACGCGCTGCACAATCTTGGTGAAGTTGCCGGTCGCGTTTTCAGGTGGCAGCAGTGCGAACTGCGAGCCGGTACCCGGCGCGAAGCTGTCGACCACGCCGCGCAGATCCGCACCCGACAAGGCATCGACATGCAGGCTCGCATGCTGGCCTGCACGCATGCGACCGACCTGGGTTTCCTTGAAGTTGGCGGTGAGATAAATGCTCTGCACCGGCACCACGCTCATCATCCGCGTGCCAGGCTGTGCGTACTGGCCGACGCGTACGGTGCGGTCGCCGATGCGACCGGCCAGCGAACTGCGAATCAACGTGTCCTGCATATCGAGTTGCGCTTGCCGTGCAGATGCCTGCGCTGCCTCCAGTTGTGCGCGCGCCTGCGCCAGCTGGGCATCGAGATCGGCCATGCGTGCCTGCGCCTGGTCAAGCGCCGCAGTGTCCGCGGCCAGCGTCGCGCGCGCCTGGTCGCGGTTGGTGACCAGTACCGATAGTTGATCGCCGCTCTCCGCGCCGGTCGTCGCCAGCGGTCCGTAGCGACGCACTTCGTCTTCGGTATGGCGATTGTTGAGCGCCGCCACTTGCTGCTGCGCCTTGGCCTGTTCGATGGCGGCCCGCTGCTGTGGAACACCAGCCTGCGCGCGCAGGATATCCGCCTTGCGCGCATCAATCGTGGCCTGCGCTTGATCGAGCGCGGCCTGATATTGGCGACTATCGAGCCGCACCAACGGGTCGCCTGCCTTTACCGACACGTTGTCGCCCACGTAAACGTCGGTGACATAGCCACTGACCTTCGGTGCGACGGTGACGCTGTCGGCCTGCAGATAAGCGTCGTCCGTGCTCTGCATGAAGCGGCCGACGAGCCACCAGTAAACGAGCGCCAAGATCGCGGCGATGACGACGACAACGACAGCAGGCATGAGGAAACGACGTGCTTTCGACGGCCGTGCTGGCGTGGCGGCAGCGCCTTTCGAGGCAGCGGCGTCCGATGCAGATCCAGTTACAGAGGGCATGTGTCATTATCCAAAAGTATTCCAGATGGAACATTTATTCCGATTGGAATACATTTGTCAAATGTTATTATTCGGAGGGTCCCCAGGAGAAAGCCCGCATGAGAGCCAGCGCATGAATCCCGTCAAGCGTCCCCGTCGGCCGTCGGTGGGCGGTTACGCACGTGGTGACGAAACGCGCCAGCGGATCATTGCGGCGGCCGTCAAGCTGTTCGGCGAGCACGGCTTTGCCGGTGCGTCCACACGCGATATCGCCACCGCCGCCGGGGTCAACGCACCCGCGCTGCAGTACTACTTCGAAAACAAGGAGGGGGTGTATCTGGCGTGTGCCGAATACATCACCAACGAACTCAGAGAACGTTTCGCGCCGGCCATGCGGCAAGCCAATGACGTACTGAAGTGCGATGGCGACATGGACGCACTGATCGATGCGTTCATGGCTATCCAGGCACTCACCCTGGATAGCGTGCTTCTACAACCGCATGCCTCGAAACGACGACTCTTCGTGGCGCGGGAGCTGGCTGACGAAGAGTCCGTCGTCGCTTCCAAGCTGCTCCATCGACGACTGAAGCAGCCGTTGAACAAGGTGACCCTGGCGCTGCTATCACGCATCATGGGTACCAGCATCAATGATCCAGTCACACGCATCCGGATGCTCACGCTGAAAGGCCAGATCATGCCGTTCTACCATCCTCCGGGGGCTTGTCTGGATCTGCTCGGATGGAAGGAGATCGACGCAGCGAAGGGCGCTTTGCTGAAAGCGACCGTGCTGGAGCAGACACGCACCCTGCTCAATAGCTGGCGTGTTGCATCGGCAACGGTACTGGCCAAGTAGCGGTGCTTGCCTCTGCCAACGGCAACGGATGTAACGGGAAGAGGCCATCGTCTTGATCGCAACACCAGTGTCTGGACTGGTAAGTCATTCGTAAGCCACGCTCGGGATAATTCCCTGATTTATCGGACCGTTCCCGTTCCACGCGTGCGGCGGCAGGACAACCATCGGAGCGTGCGTTGCACATCATTCTCGTAGAAGACGACGTCCAGCTTGGCGCGGCGATTCAGCGCGCACTGGAGCGTCTCTCCTATACCGTGACCTGGCTGCACGATGGGCGCCAGGCGCTTATCGCCTTGCGCGATCAGACGGCGGATTTAGTGCTGCTGGATCTGGGGCTGCCGGGCAAGGACGGCCTGGACGTACTTATCGAAGCCCGCCGCAACAATATCAAGACACCCGTACTGGTGATGACGGCGCGCGAGACGCTGGAAGCTCGCGTTGCCGGTCTCGATGCCGGTGCCGACGATTATTTGATCAAGCCTTTCCACCTCGATGAGCTGGGTGCACGCATCCGTTCGCTGACCCGCCGCATGCAGGGGCTGGCGGCCAATCGCATCGAAGTGGGTGTGCTGTGCCTCGACTTGGGCACATCCGAGGTCACCTTTCGCGGTGAGCGGGTCGAGCTGACGCGCCGCGAATTTTCGCTGCTGCAGACGCTGATGGAACGCGCGGGCAGGCTGGTTCGTCGGGAAAGCCTGGAGAATTCTCTTTACGGACTGGATAACCCGGTCGGTAGCAGCGCGCTTGAGGTGCTGGTGCACGCACTGCGGCGCAAGCTGAGTTTCGAGACGATCCAGAACGTGCGCGGCTTTGGCTACATGATTCCACGGGAACCCGAGTGAGCGCGCCCAGCCTGCGCGCGCGATTGCGCTGGTTGATCGTGATCGTGCTGGTCGCGGTGCTGGTACCACTGGGCGTGCTGAGCTTTCAGCGCACGATCAAGGAAGTTGATGAGCTGATGGATGGGCGATTGGCCGAGTCGGCCCGAACGCTCGAAGTGTTGATCCAGCACGCGGGCATTCTTTCGCTGCGCGGGCAGGATGGTCACGGCGGTGTGGTGCCGGTGCCGAGCGCAGCAGCGATCCAGCTGGCGCGCAGCAAGCGCAAATATACGTACGAGGCTGAAGTCGGCTTTCAGGTATTCGACAGCCAGGGGCATCCCACCCTGGCAACGGCCAATGTCATCGACTTGCCGCCACCGCAGCCGGGCGACGCGGATTTTCAGGATCTGCATAGCGGGCCATACGAATGGCGCGTCTACACGCTGCGTGACAGGGACGAAGGCGTGGTGATCCGCACTGCGGAGCGTTACGACAGTCGCAACGGCATCCTGCATGCACTGTGGCTGGATCACGGCGTGCCGCTCGTGCTTGGCCTACCACTGCTGGCACTGCTGGTGGGCTGGGCGGTAACGCGCGGGCTGCGGCCACTGGCATCACTGGCACACGCACTGTCGTCGCGCGAGCCGGGCAGCCGCCAGCCAATTCATCTGGATCGGGCGCCACAGGAGTTGCAGCCGGTGCTGGCGGCGCTCAACGCCCAGCTCGAGCGTCAGGAAGACGCGCTCGAGCGTGAGCGGCGCTTCAGTGCGGATGTGGCGCACGAACTGCGCACGCCTCTGGCGTCGATCATGATCAATCTGGAAAGTGCCATCGCTACCCTTGATCTGGCCGAGGCGAAGGACAGCCTCGCCGGTGCACAGCACAGCGTGGCCGCGCTCGCCCGCCGGATCGAGCAGCTGCTGGCGTTGGCCCGTCTGGAAGCCGGTGTGGCCTCGCGCCAGCGCACCGCAGTCGATCTGGTTGCGGTCGCCAGCGACGTCATCGAAGAGCTCACCACGATCATTGCCGAAAGCGGCGTGCAGCTTGAGTTCGTACGCTTAAGCCAGCAGGTGATCGTGCACGGGTACGAGGCGGCGCTGGCGGCGCTGCTGCGCAACCTGGTCGAGAACGCGCTGCGGCATGTGCCGGACGGCGGCCAGGTGCAGCTGGTCATCGAGCAAACGGACCGGCAGGCCACGATCGATGTCATCGACGACGGTCCTGGCATTCCGGTCGAGCAGCGTGCTGCGGTGTTCGCACGCTTTCATCGGGAAAAGTCGAGCCGCGGCGAAGGCTACGGCCTGGGACTGTCCATCGTGCAGCGCGCGGCCGAGCTGCACGGCGCATCGATCGAACTGCTCGACTCGCCGTTCGGTACGGGTTTGCGCGTCCGGGTGGCGATTCCGCTGGCCGATTGAACGACGGCTATCGACGTTATGACTGGCCGCCGCTCGATGGTTTCAGTGTTGACCGACAACCAGCAGTGTGAAGCTTCCCGGCACGATGGATGGACGTCCATTCGCCTGTTTGGTCTCGCCGAACTTCGCGGCAGAGAGATACAGCCGGTGCGTCGATGGATCCAGTGCCAGCGTGCGTGCGCTGACTTGGGTGGTGATGGTGTCTTTGACGGTGAAGTGGTCCGGATCATCTTCGTGGATCACGGTCAGGTTGCCGCTCTCGCCGTTGGAGCTGTAGACCATCTGCGTTGCGTCATCGAATACCACCGCGTCCGGGCCATTGCCGATCGGCAGTGTCGTCACGAGGCGGCCATTAGCGGCATCGAGTACGGCCATCTTCTGGTTGTCGCAGACCGAGAACAGGCGATGGTGCTTGCGATCGATGGCCAAGCCGCTCGGCGATTCGCAAGGTGCCAGTGGCCACGTGTTCAACACGGTGTTGTTGGCAGTGTCGATCTGGACGAGTTCGGATTTGTCCTCGATATTCGCGTAGACGTGACCAGCGCCATCAGACACCGCGAACTCCGGTTTGCCGGGCAGGGCGATGGTGGCGATCACGGCATTTTTTGCCGGATCGATCACGCTGGCATTGCTGCTCTTGCCGTTGAAGGTGAGCACGTGATGCGAGGCGCTGTCGTAGACGATGGCGTCGGGGTTGGTGCCTGTTCCGTGGATCACGCCAATGGTTTTTAGCGAATCCAGATCGAATACCGTGACTGCCGCGGCCTTGCCGTCGCTGGTGAATCCGCGCTTGAGATCCTGCGCCAGCGCGATGCCATGCACGCCCTGGGTGTCGGCAATGATGCCGATCTGTTTTGCATGTACGGCATCGAGGACCAGCACGCGGTCACCGCGGCTGACAAACAGGTGGTGCCGCTGGGCATCAAAGCTGAGGTAATCCCAACCACCGTCACCGCCGAGAGCGATCTTCGATAGCAGCCGGTCGCCGTCGGACGTCTGATCGGCCATGGCTCCCAATGGTGTAGTCAGCGCCAAGGTGAGCGCTGCGGCAAGAAGGGGATGGAAACGCTTTGGCATGCGGGTGGCCTGTTGATGATCGCGGGTGAGTGGTCTCGTATCAGCATGAAAGACTCCGCTTATTGGCGGCTTAGTAGAGGCGGGTCGATGCTTTCGCGAATTTGTCATGGTCAACAAAGTCGCTACTAAGCCACGCACGTTACCGTGCAAGTCATTCCCGTCGCCGTTGGAGCGAGGTTTGTCGCGATCATCTGCAAGGCGTGTTCGACACGTGCGATTAGTTCGTTCGACCGTTTGGTCGAGCTCGCTCGTGGTCGGATTGGCGCTGAGCATTCTCCTTCTGCTCGCTGGATGCGCCAGCTATCGTCCGGCGCCGCTACCGACATCAATCGAGCTGCCGAGCGACGTCGTTCAACTCAAGGGTGCGCCAACTGACGGACGCGCGCTCGACATGCTGACGATTCAGCGCCTGGTGTTGCTCAACAATCCCGACCTCCGCGCGGCGCGAGCGCAGCACGACGTGGCACAGGTGCAGATGCTTCAAGCGGGGCTGCTGCCGAATCCGACGGTCAACGGCAGCATCGGCTATTTGATCTCCGGTGTGGGCGATGCCACCGCGTGGACGGCCGGTATCAGCGAAGACATTCGCTCGCTGGTTACACTGGCTCCGCGCCGGCAGGCAGCCAAAGCCGCCGCCGCGCAGATCGATGCCAGTTTGCTGTGGCAGGAATGGCAAACGGTCGCCAAAGCACAGCTGCTGGTGGTCGATCTGGTCGAAGGTGAACGACTGCTCGCGCTGCAGAGTCATACGCTGGATCAACTGGAGCAACGCAACCGCCAGCTGCGCCAGAGCATCGCCGAGGGCAATACCGAATTGGCGGCGGCATCGCCGGACTTTCTGGCGGCGGCGGACGCCCGCACTGCGTATGACGACCTGCAGCGTCGGCAGCTCGGCCAACACCATGCATTGGCTGCGCTGCTCGGACTCGCGGCAGATGCACCGTTACGGCTACCGACAACGCTCGAACTTCCCGCAACGGACGCAGAGCGCATCCGCACCAGCGCGCAAAGTATCGAGCGCCGTCGTCCCGATCTGGTGGCCTTGCAGTTGGGCTATCAGGCACAGGAGGCGACCCTGCGTGCGGCTGTGCTGGCCCAGTTTCCGATGTTCTCACTCGGCTACGCGGCTTCGCAGGACAACAGCCGCGTGCGCAATGGCGGCCCCGCGATCACGTTCGAGCTGCCGATCTTCGATCGCAACCAGGGCAATATCGCCATCGCGAAAGCCACGCGCCAGCAGCTGCGTGACGAATACGTGGCGCGGCTGGCGTCGGCGCACAGCGATATCGATGCGATGTTGACCGAACAAATACAGGCACGCGGTCAGCTGGCCGAGCTGCTTCCACTGGTGCCGACAGCGGTGCATGACGCCGAACAGGCGAGCAGCGCGCAACAGCTTGGCCTGATCGATCTACACACGTATGTGGATCTTCTCGTCGCCGCGCAGAGCCGTCAGGCCACGGTGATCATCCTGCAGCAGACCGTGCTGGAGCAGCAGGTGGCCATGGATACGCTGCTGGGTATCGGTATGCCCGATTCGCTTTCCCAGGACGTCATTGCGCCATGAACATGCGTTTTCGCCAGCTTGCTTTTCCGATCGTGCTGCTGACGCTCTCGGGCTGCGGTGGAAGCGCCGCGGACTCGGGCGACAATGAAAAAATCAGTGCGGCGGTGACAACGCAGGTGGTGCATCAGGGCAGCCTGCCGGAGATCATCAGCGGCTATGGCACGGCGGCGCCGGCCATCGATGCGACAACCACGCTGAGCGTGCAGGCCGAAGGTGCGGTGACTCAGTTCGATGTCACTGCCGGCGCGGTCGTGCATCGCGGCCAGCGCCTGCTTACGTTTACGCTTTCACCCTCCGCGGCATCGGCCTACCTGCAGGCAAAAACGGCGTTGAACGTGGCACGCGCGCAGCGCGATCACATCGCCCAGCTGCTGTCGCATCAACTGGCCACGCGCGATCAGCTGGCGCAGGCGGACAAGGCGGCGAGCGACGTGCGTTCCACGCTCGATGCGCTGAACAAACAGCAAGGCAACGGCCGCACGGTGGAGCTGCTTGCACCCGTCGACGGCATCGTCAGCAGCATTGCTGCCACACGCGGAGAGACGTTACAGGCCGGTGCGCCGCTACTCTCGCTGGCACGCGGCGGCGGCCTGGTGGTGAGCGTCGGCATCGAAATGGATCCGCAGCACACGCCCGTGTCCGGAGACAAGGTCACTCTGGTGCCGCTGGGCGCTGGTGCTTCGGTTACCGGTTCGGTGAAACGTGTGGCAGCCATGCTCGATGCACGCACACATCTGCAGAACGTCGACGTTGTACCCGATGGTCCGGTGATCGCTGGTATGGGTTATCGCGCCGATATCACACTGGGCCAATGGCGTGGCTGGCTCGTGCCGCGCGACGCGCTGGTCGGTGATGGCTCGACATGGCAGGTGTTCCAGATCGCCAGCGGCAAGGCGGTCAAGATTCCCGTTCGTATCGTTGGAGAGTCCGATACGGTTTCCGTCGTGAACGGTGCCTTGAACGCGCAGCGTCCGCTTGTCGTGGTCGGCAATACCCAACTGGATGACGGCATGGCGGTGCGTCTGGCGGAGCCTTCGAAGTGAGTCGATTATCGGCTTCGTCGAATGGCCCTTCATCGACAGAACGTCACTGGCTGGCGCGACACGCGCGCACGCTGGTGGTCGTTGCACTGGCGCTGACCATCGCTGGTTTGGCCAGCGCGTTTTCGCTGCCGGTCGGGCTGTTTCCGCAGGTCTCCTTTCCGCGCGTCGTGGTGGATCTGGACGCTGGTGATCGACCGGCCGATCAGACCGCCTTGCTGGTCACCCGACCGGTGGAGGAGGCGATCCGTACCGTGCCGGGTGTGGTCAGCGTACGCTCGGAAACCACGCGCGGCTCCGCGCAGATAGCGATCGACTTTGGTTGGGGGCGCGACATGACCTCGTCGACGCTGCTGGTCGATGCGGCCATCGCGCGGGCGTTGCCCTCTTTGCCTGTCGGCAGCACGTATGACGTCAGGCGAATGGACCCGACGGTCTTCCCGATCATTTCATACGCATTGCAGTCCGACACCTTGTCGCCGGTCGCGCTTAGGGATCTGGCGCAGTACCAGATCGTGCCACTGCTCGCGGCGGTGCCGGGGTTGTCGCATGTCGATGTGCAGGGTGGCGAGACGGCAGAGGTGGAGGTCGAAGCCGATCCGCAGAAGCTGGCCTTGCACGGTCTGGCGCTAAGCGATCTGGTCACGGCGCTGTCCGGCGCGAACGCGCTGCAGGCGGTGGGTCGCGTGCAGGATCACAACAAGCTTTATCTCGTGGTTGCCGATCACTCGCTGAAGGGCCTGGACGCGCTGCGCAAGGTGATCGTGAAAAACGACGCCGGTGGCTGGATCACTCTGGCCGATGTGGCGACGGTGCGCGACGGCTACGTGCCGCAGTGGATCAAGGTGGCCGAGGACGGCAAGCCGGCGGTGCTGTTCAATGTCTACGAGCAGCCGGACGGCAACGCCGTGCAGATCGCGCAGGCCGTGCGCGACAAACTGGCTGGCTTCGCGTTGCCTCACGGCGTATCGATCCGCAAGTGGTATGACCAGAGCGAGCTGGTCACCGCATCGGCCAGCAGTGTGCGTGATGCCGTGATCATCGGCCTGATACTGGCGGCGGTCGTGATGCTGCTGTTCCTGCGCAACCTGCGCGTGACCCTGATCACGATCATCGTGGTGCCGGCGACGCTGGCGGTCACGGTGCTGTTGCTGAGTGTGCTGGGGCTGAGCTTCAACATCATGACGCTGGGCGGCATTGCAGCGGCCGTCGGCCTGGTGATTGACGATGTGATCGTGATGATCGAGCACATCGCACGCCGCGCCGGCGCGCTGCATGATGACGGGCAAACGGCCATAGGCGCCGATGCGGTGCTGCCGGCGGCGCGCGAATTCATGGCGCCGCTGTCAGGTTCGAGTCTCGCGACACTGATCGTATTCATTCCGCTGGGTTTTCTCGATGGCGTCACCGGCGCCTTCTCCAAGGCGCTGTCGATCACCATGGCCAGCGCTCTGATCGTGTCCTGGCTGATGACGGCCCTGCTGGTGCCGCTGCTGGCCCGACAACTGATCAATTTCGAACGCTGGCATGACCCAGGCAACAATCCACGCGGCTGGCTGCGGCGTGCGCATGGTCCGCTGTATGACGGACTCGCTGCGCGGCCTTGGCTGCTGGCGGTGGTACTGCTTCCGCTGCTGGTGCTCGGCTATGTCGCCTACGGCAAGGTTGCCACCGGCTTTATGCCGACGGTCGACGAAAGCGGATTTGTGATGGACTACTACACGGCGCCCG
>Ga0302308_10001014_pt1 | contig 23250 bp, 20 predicted proteins | sample III_Palsa_E3_3_FD_200531 | JGI IMG/M metagenome (GOLD analysis project Ga0302308, IMG submission 200531) | Peat permafrost microbial communities from Stordalen Mire near Abisko, Sweden - III_Palsa_E3_3 | ecosystem: Environmental > Terrestrial > Soil > Palsa > Peat permafrost | place: Sweden...
TCGGCGGCGGTGCGAACAGCGCCAGCTCACCCTGTGGTCCCGGAGCGGGCAACGGCGCCCGCGTGGCCTCGAGCTCACTCAAGTACACCCGCGCCCGCGCGATCACCGGGCGGGGCACGCCAGCCAACTGCGCCACGGCCAGGCCGAAGCTGCGGCTGGCCGGGCCGTCCATCACGGCATGCAGGAACACCAGCGAATCACCGAACTCGGTCGCATCCAGATGCACGTTGACGCACGCATCGACCTGCTCGGCCAGACGCGTGACCTCGAAGTAATGCGTGGCGAAGAGCGTGAAGGCCCGCATGCTCGCCAGCTGGTGCGCGACGGCCCAGGCGAGCGAGAGTCCATCGAAGGTGCTGGTGCCGCGCCCGATCTCGTCCATCAGGATCAGGCTCTGGGCGGTGGCGTTGTGCAGGATGTTGGCGGTCTCGCTCATTTCCACCATGAAGGTGGAGCGGCCGCCTGCCAGGTCATCGGCGGCGCCAATGCGGGTGAAAATCCGATCGATCGGACCAATTTCCGCGCGCGTCGCCGGCACGAAGCTGCCGATATGGGCCAGCACGGCAATCAGCGCGGTCTGGCGCATGTAGGTCGACTTACCGCCCATGTTGGGGCCGGTAATGATCAGCATGCGCCGCTGCTCATTGAGCTCCAGGTCATTGGGCACAAACGCCGCTTCGCTGAAGCGCTCAACGACCGGGTGGCGCCCGCCGGTGATTCGCAGCACCGCCTCTTCGGTCAGCTGCGGCTCGCTCCAGCGCAGCGTCACGGCACGCTCGGCCAGTGAGGCCAGGGCATCAACGGCAGCAAGTGCAGTTGCAGTACTTTGCAGTGCGCCCAACCGGTCTGTCAGCTGCGTCAGCAGCTGCTCATACAGTTCACGCTCGCGCGCCAGTGCCTTCTCGCGCGCACCGAGCACGCGATCCTCGAAGCTCTTGAGCTCCGGAGTGATGAATCGCTCGGCGGACTTGACCGTCTGGCGACGCAGGTAATCGGCCGGCACGCGCTCGGCCTGCGCGCGCGCCACTTCAATGAAGAAGCCCTGGACGCGATTGAAGCCGAGCTTCAGCCCCGGAATGCCGGAGCGCTCGCGTTCGCGCTGCTCGAGCTCCAGCAGGAAGGCGTCGGTGTGCTCGGAGATATGGCGCAGCTCATCAAGCTCGGCATCGTAGCCGCGGGCAATCACATCACCGTCGCGCAGCAGAGCACTGGGCTCGGCGGCGACCGCGCGCGCCAGCAGCGTGAATTCCTCGGCATGTTCTGAGGTGTCCGAGTACAGACTGCCCAGGAGCGGTGAATCAAACTGCCGCAGCGCGGATCGCAGCACCGGCAGCGCTGCCAGTGCGCCGCGCAGCTGCACCAGATCGCGCGGCTTGGCCGAGCGCAATGCGACCCGCGCGAGCACGCGCTCGATGTCACCGATCGGGCGCAGCGCCGCTTGCAGGGTCTCGTAACCCCTGGAGGCGCCGAGCATCCCGACCGCGTGGTAGCGCTCGCGCAGCGCAATGCGGTTGCGCAGCGGCCGGCCGAGCCAGCGCCGCAGCGTGCGCGCGCCCATCGCAGTAACAGTCGTGTCCAGTATCGCGAGCAGCGAGGTCTCGGCCGCGCCGCCCAGGCTGCTTTCGAGTTCCAGGTTGCGACGCGTGGCGGCATCGAGTGCCAGGGCTTCGTGGCGCTCTTCCACCTGCAGCGCGCGGATGTGTGGCAACGCGCTCTTCTGGGTATCCCTCACATACTGAAGCAGCGCGCCGCCGGCGCGGATCGCCAATGAAAGTTCATCGACCCCGTAGCCGCGCAGATCCAGGGTGCCCAGCTGGTCGGTCAGGAGGCGTGAGGCGCTGGAGAGCTCGAAGTGCCACGGCGGCCGGGTGCGCAGCACCGTGCCGGGACGATTCAGCGCTTCGTGGCTGCGCTGATCTTCGGCAAGCAGCAGTTCGGCTGGCCGTAAGCGTTCAAGCTCCGCGGCCAGCGCCGCCGGCCCTGTGGACTCCTGCACGATGAATCGGCCCGAGGCCAGATCGAGCCACGCAAGACCGAAGCGCTCCCCATTCTGGACCAGTGCGGCCAGCAGCGTTTCGCGGCGCTGATCCAGCAGGGCATCCTCGGTGACGGTGCCGGGCGTGACCACGCGCACGACCTGGCGTTCAATCGGCCCCTTGGCCTTGGCTGGATCGCCCATCTGCTCGCAGATGGCCACCGATTCACCGCGGCGGACCAGTTTGGCGAGGTAACCCTCGACGCTGTGGACTGGCACGCCAGCCATTGGAATGGGTGTGCCTGCGGACTGCCCGCGTTGGGTCAGCGCTATATCAAGCAGCGTGGCGGCACGCCGGGCATCCTCGTAGAAGAGCTCGTAGAAGTCGCCCATCCGGTAGAGCAGCAGAATGTCCGGGTACTGCGCCTTGATGCGCAAGTACTGCTGCATGACCGGGGTGTGTGTGCCGAGTGCTTCTATATCCTGCATTTTCTGGCTTGGCTGTCTAATAGCTAAAATTGACTGCACTACCGCGTCGACTCGCAGCGCACGGATTGCCGCGCTGGGTCTGAGGGCTTTGCCGCGCAAATCCGCGTAATTTCTCTATCTGGTGCGCCCCGCACGCTGGGCGTTACGGACGGAAGCTGGCCGCGGCGGCCGAATCAGCACTTCTGCGGCGATACCGAGCGTGGCGTGCAGGCGGCGAATCATGCCGATGGACAGGGCACGTTTGCGGCTGAGAACCTCGGACACTCGCGTGCGCGTGCCGAGTATGGGTTCGAGATCCTTGCGAGTCAGCCCCTGCTGCTCCATGCGGAAACGAATGGCCTCGATCGGGTCGGGCCGATCGATCGGCTCATGCTGTGCCTCATAGGCGTCGATCAGTGTCGCTAAAACATCCAAGCGATCTCCCTGCGCCGTACCACTCTTTGAGCCCCATAGGCGCTCCACTTCAGCCAGCGCGGCCCGATGATCCGTAGCAGTTCTGATTGGCTTCACGTTAGTTTCCATGCTGCACCTCCGTCACATCGATTCGATCGTAGTCCCGGTGCGTGCCCAGCCAGTTGATCCATAGGATGCCTTTCTCGTAATCAACGGCGGCCACCAGTCGATAGGAGTTTCCCTTGATATTGAATACCACACGGTCCGCCGCCACTATGCTGGCCGTCGCATACAGCGACCGGACTTCCGCGCTCTTGCGCCATTGTGCGCGCCGAACTTCGTGAAACCAGGCATCGAGCGCTGCCTTTAACGCGCCTCTGTCCCTGTGACCGGCGCGGGACTCCACGAAGTCCCGCAAGGTGCGCCTTGCGATGACTCTCATGCGACGAACCTATCATGTTCCCAAAACGGGAACAACGAGAATTTCTGAGGCGTTCGCCATTTCTGCACGATTGCAGTAATTATGCAGGTGGTCGATCGTGGGCGAAGCGGCTAACCTGAATACTCCCAAGTGCCAGTTCGGATGGACAGAAACTACTGGCGCCTCGAACGGGTCTTGAAGACCAGCAGAGAATTGGGAAGCGGAGCGGAGCGAGCTGCACAGATGAACTCGAACCGATCCGCAGATAGGGCGGGGAACGCCCGAATTGACGCGCAGGGACTGGCGAGATCAGGAATGGCATGGGCCGTTCCGGTGCGCCAGGATGAACTGCGAATCGACGCAGTCACCCGCAGGCGGATGGACCGCCTGCGGATGACGGAAGCCGCGAATTCCAACCAAAGGAGGTAGCCCAAGCCCTACCAGCGGCGATTCGGCCTCGTCGTCGGGCAGCAACGATCTGAGGCCGGTGCCGCTGCCTTCCGAATCGTACTGAAAGCGTGGCTTACTACCGCAACGCCGGCAAACTAGGTAAATTGGCGGCTACCGTGTCGATGGTGGCGACCTCTAGATTCATGAGCGAACCCGGCAAAGCCGTTTTTCTCAGCTACACCTCGCAGGATGCGGAGGCGGCGCGGTGTTTATGTGAGGGGCTGCGTGCCGCGGGCCTGGAAGTGTGGTTCGACCAGAGCGAGCTGCGCGGCGGCGATGCCTGGGATGCCGCAATCCGCCGCCAGATCAAGACCTGTGCGCTGTTCGTTCCAATCATCTCGGCCAGTGTGCGTGAGCGTTCCGAAGGCTATTTCAGGCTGGAATGGAAGCTCGCCGTGGACCGCTCGCACCTGATGGCGGCTGAGAAGACTTTTCTGCTGCCGGTTGCGATAGATGCCACCAGCGAACTGGATTCGGCGGTGCCCGAACGCTTCCGGGAAGTGCAGTGGACGCGTCTGCCGGGCGGTGAGCCCACCGCTGCTTTTGTAGAGCGCGTGGCCCGGCTGCTGGCGCTCGCTGGCCCGGCCGAAAGCGCTGGCGGCGCGCGAGTGGCAGCGCCTGTGATCCCCGCAACGCGCGAGCGATCGATACCCGCCACAGGGAGCGAGCCTGCGATACCGCCGCAGCACAAGGCTGCGCGGAAATGGCCGTGGCTGGTGGGGGCGGCCGTGGTGGCGCTGATCGCCGTGGCAGGCTGGATCGCCGAGCGGCGGCTGGCTGTACCGGCGAGCGCCGTGCCCTATTCAGTAGAGGATCGGCGCATGACCTTCGCCCTGCTGCCGATCCAAAGCGCCTCTGAGGATCCGACCGCGGTCAAGATCGCAAATGCGACGAGCGATGTGCTGGTCACGCAACTCGAGGAAGAGAGCATATGGGGGCAGTTGGCATCGCAGGCCAGCATGTCACGTGCGCTGGCCAAGTCCGCGGAGCCGCGCGATGTGGCCAAGGCGCTCAATGTACATTTCCTGATTCGCGGCAGCGTCGCTCGCGCCGGCGCCGGCTACGAGGTCAAGCTCTATACGCTCGATGGCACGACTGAACGGGTGCTCGGGACTCATACGCTAAAGATTCCGCCCAACGCGCTGGTACCGCGCTGGAGCGAGGATGTCATGCTGACAGCGTGGAACCTGATGTTCGACGGCATGCAATCCGAAGTGGCAGCGGCCCGCAAAAAACCCGATGAGGCGCTCGATGTCCGCGACTTGACGTTCCGCGCCTTTGTGGACTGGGTTCCGGAACACGAGGGTAAGAATGGAAAGGTGGCCTATATCAGTGCTGCCGATCTGCTCAAGAGAGCACTGACGCTGGCGCCGGATGACGCGCTGGCCATTCGCGCTACCGCGGACATCAATCTGTGCGACTGCGTCGAGGGATGGTCGACCAACGTGGCCGAACAGCAGAGCATCGGCGCGGCAGCGGTCGATAAATATCTGTCGAATCATCCGAATGATTTCTTCATGCTGGAGCACAAGGCCGAGGTCTACCAGCTGCGCGGGCGTTATCAGGAATCGCTGCTGCTGCTCGATGCATTGCTGGCGCGCAATGCCGAAGAGTCTGATGTGATTTCCTTGAAGGCCAGCGCACTACTGCACCTTGGGCGCCCCAAAGATGCACTCCCTCTGGCCAAGGCTGTGGCCGATCGCTACGGGGAGGTGTGGCCAGACACGCTCGGATCGCTGGCCGCAGTCGACTACGAACTTGCGGACTATGCTGGCGCCGAGCAGCTGGCGCAGCGGGCCGCGACCCGACTGACGGCGGTGCAGCTGCGAAATCCCAATGTCGGGGCCGTGCAGCTGACCCTGATTGCGGCGGCAGGTCATCTAAAGGACGAGGCCGTGGCCAAAGCCGCCATCAGTGACTTGGGCGCCGCAGTGCCGGGGCTGGACTCGATTGCCGCCATCCGCAAGTGGCTGTATCCGCACGCCGATTTGTATGGTTTTGAGCCGCTGTTCGAGGGCTTAAAGCTCGCCGGTGTGCACGACTAGCCCGCCTGGGCGGCGGCCGGCCCTTGGGCTTAGGCCGTATAGGCGAAGCCTCGCCATGACCCTACAATCGGCAGCCGATAGCTGCCAGCCAGGCAGTTGGGGTCACAATAACGGGGGCTGATCACTATGGCCGCAACGGGGGACGCCATCCTCGAAACGCGGGGTCTTGCAAAGGACTTCAAGGGCTTCGTTGCCGTCGACGGCGTGTCGCTGAGCGTGCGCCGTGGCGAGATTCACGCGCTGATCGGTCCCAACGGCGCCGGCAAGACAACCTTCTTTAATCTGCTAACCAAGTTTCTGCAGCCGAGCGCCGGCGCCATCCTCTATCGGGGCACCGACATCACGCGCGAGCAACCCGCCGATATCGCTGCCCGCGGCATCGTGCGCTCGTTTCAGATCTCGGCCGTGTTTCCCAACCTGACCGTGCTCGAGAACGTGCGCATCGCCCTGCAGCGGCCGCTCGGCGTCTCCTTTTATTTCTGGCGCGCGGCGGAAAGCCTGTCCCGGCTCAATGCCCGGGCGATGGCGCTGCTGGCGCAGGTCGGACTGGAGGCCTGGGCCGAGACGCTGGCGGGGGATCTGGCCTACGGCCGCAAGCGCGCCCTGGAGCTTGCGACCACGCTCGCGCTCGAGCCGGAGCTGATGCTGCTCGATGAGCCCACCCAGGGCATGGGCCACGAGGATGTCTCCCGCGTGACGCAGCTGATCAAGACCGTGGCGGCGAACCGGACGGTGCTGATGGTTGAGCACAACATGAGTGTCGTCGCCTCGATCGCCGATACAATCTCGGTGCTGCAGCGTGGCCACCTGATTGCGAGCGGGCCGTATGCGAAGGTCTCCCGCGATCCGCTGGTCATCGAAGCCTACATGGGCACGACGGCCACCTCCCTGGCAGGCGCCCACTGATGGGCCAGGCGATGCTCAGCGTCGAGGGATTACAAGCCTGGTACGGGCAGTCCCACATTCTGCATGGGGTCGACTTTAGCGTGCAGGCAGGCGAAGTGGTGACGCTGCTCGGGCGTAATGGCGCCGGGCGCACCACGACACTGCGCGCGGTCATGGGGCTGGTCGGCACGCGGCGCGGATCGATTCAGGTCAATGGGGTCGAGACCGTTGGCCTGGCGCCGCACCGGATCGCGCGCACCGGCATCGGCTACTGCCCCGAGGAGCGCGGTATCTTTGCGGCACTGTCGGCCGAGGAGAACCTGCTGCTGCCACCGCGCCTCGGCGATGGGCAGTGCATGGCCCTCGAGCAGATCTATGCGATGTTCCCCAACCTCAAGGAGCGTGCCGCCAGTCCCGGCACGCGCCTTTCGGGTGGGGAGCAGCAGATGCTGGCCGTGGCGCGCATACTTCGCACCGGCGCGCGCCTGTTACTGCTCGATGAGATTTCCGAGGGCCTGGCGCCGGTAATCGTCGAGCGGCTGGGCGAGATCATCCGCCAGCTCAAAGCCCAGGGCTTCACCGTGGTGCTGGTCGAGCAGAACTTCCGCTTCGCGGCCCCGTTGGCCGATCGTTTCTACGTCATGGAGCATGGGCGCATCGTCGAGCAGTTCGAGCAGGCACAACTCCCCGCCAAGATGGGGATGCTCCACGAGTTTCTGGGTGTTTGAAACATAAATCATCAAGAGGGTGGGACCATGATACTCAGATCAACAACTGCAGCATTCAGTGTGCTGCTGACAGCTCTTGTCTCCACCGCGGTATTTGCCGCGCCGGAGCCCGTGGTCATCGGCGATATCGATGATCTCTCGGGTGTCTACGCCGATGCCTCGGGTCCCGGCGGGATCGAGGCGACCAAAATGGCGATTGCAGATTTTGGCGGCACGGTGCTCGGCCGCAAGATCGAACTGCTCACGGCCGATCATCTGAACAAGCCCGACATCGGCGCCTCCAAGTTCCTTGAATGGGCCGACCAGAACGGCGTGAACATGGTGCTCGGTGGCTCCAACACCGGCGTCTCGATCGCGATGTCCAAGATGGCACTCAAAAAGAAGGTACCTTTTCTTGAGATTGGCGCCGGCGGCTCATCGCTAAGCGGCGCCGATTGCACGCCGTATTCGATCCATTACGCCTACGATGTCACCGGCTTGGCCAACGGTACGGCAAGTGCCATTGTCAAGGGCGGGGGCAAGAGCTGGTTCTTTCTGACCGCCGACTATGCCTTCGGCACCCAGCTGCAGGATGCCGCGACGAAGGTAGTGACCGCCAACGGGGGCAAGGTAGTCGGTTCTGTGCGCGTGCCACTGGGCGCCGCCGACTTCTCCTCGTTCCTGCTGCAGGCTCAGAGCTCGGGTGCCCAGGTGCTGGGACTTGCCAACGCCGGCAATGATTTTTCCAATTCGCTCAAGGCCGCCAACGAGTTTGGCATCACCGCAACGATGAAACCGGCGGCGCTGCTGGCCTTCATCAGTGACATCAACAGCTTGGGACTTCAGACCGCCCAAGGCCTCTACCTGACAACCAGCTGGTACTGGGATCTGAACGATGACACTCGTGCCTTTGCCAAGCGCTACTTTGCCATCATGAAGAAAGAACCGACGATGGATCATGCTGGCTTCTATTCGGCCACGCTCTCCTATCTCAAGGCGGTGAAGGCGGTCGGCTCAACCGACCCGGATCTGGTGATGGCGCAGCTGAAGAAGACCAAGATCAGCGATATGTTCACGAGTGACGGCCATGTCCGCGCCGACGGCCTGATGGTGCACTCGATGTACGTGATGCAGGTGAAGACTCCGGCCGAGTCGAAGTACCCGTGGGACTATTACAAAGTGATCAAGATCATGCCGGGCGATGAGGCCTTCGGCACGCAACCGGATCCAACCTGTCCGTTCCTCAAGAATTAGGCGATGAGTCTGTGGACCTCCACTGCGGGCCGCGGCCCGGCTGCTTGCGGGTGAGGTCCAACGACACGTGACCCATCTATTGGGTATTCCGTTGCCGGCAATCCTGGGCCAGCTGATGCTGGGCCTGGTCAATGGCTCGTTCTACGCGCTGCTGAGCCTGGGGTTGGCGGTGATCTTCGGGCTGCTGGGTGTCGTCAACTTCGCGCACGGCGCCTTCTACATGCTGGGCGCGTTCGCCGCCTACATCGGTCTGCAGGTGTTCGGAGTGAGCTACTGGTGGGCGCTGCTGCTGGCGCCACTGGCGGTCGGCTTGCTGGGGATCGTTACCGAGCGTCTGTTCCTGCGCCACCTCTATCGCCTCGATCCGCTCTACGGTCTGCTGCTGACTTTCGGTCTGGCGCTGATTGCCGAGGGTGTCATGCGCAGTCAGTTCGGCTCCTCGGGCAATTCCTATCCGGTGCCTGAGCAGCTGCGCGGCGGCTTGAACCTGGGGTTCATGGTCTTGCCGGTGTACCGCGCCTGGGTCGTGCTCGCTTCACTTGGCGTGTGCACGCTCACCTGGTTTGTCATCGAGCGCACGCGCCTTGGCGCCACGTTGCGCGCCGCGACCGAGAATGCCCGTCTGGTGCAGGCTTTCGGAATCAACGTGCCGATGCTGGTGATGTTCACCTATGCCGGAGGTGTTGCGCTCGCCGCGTTTGCTGGCGTGCTGGCGGCGCCAATCGTGCAGGTACGGCCGCTGATGGGCTCTTCGCTGGTCATCGTGGTGTTTGCGGTAGTCGTCATTGGCGGCATGGGCTCCATCCTCGGGGCGATCGTCACGGGTCTGGCACTCGGGGTGATCGAGGGGCTGACCAAGGTGGTCTATCCGGAAGCCTCGAATATCGTGGTGTTCGTCATCATGGCGATCGTGCTGGTGTGGCGGCCGGCCGGATTGTTTGGACGGGAATGAAGCCGTCGCGTGCCGCAATCGGGGTCTATGCAGTGCTGGCGGTGCTGGCGCTGGCGGCACCGCTGATTGGCCTGTATCCGGTGTTCGTGATGAAGATGCTGTGTTATGCACTCTTCGCCTGCGCCTTCAACCTGCTGCTCGGCTACACCCGCATGTTGTCCTTCGGACACGCGGCCTTCTTTGGTGCCGCCGCCTACGTCACCGGCTGGCTCATCAGCACGCGCGGCTGGAGCACCTTGAGCGGAATCGCAGGGGGGGTGGTCGTGGCGCTGCTACTCGGCGCCGTGATCGGCGCGATCGCGGTGCGCCGGCGCGGCATCTACTTTGCCATGATCACCCTGGCGCTGGCGCAACTGGTTTATTTCATCTGCCTGGAGTCGAGCTTCACCGGCGGTGAAAATGGCCTGCAGGCAATTCCGCGCGGCAACCTGTTCGGATTCATCGATCTGGGGCGCGATGGCACGATGTACTACTTTGTGCTGGCAATCTTCGTCGCCGCCTATCTACTGATCCGGCGCATCGTGCAATCCCCGTTTGGTCAGGTGCTCAAGGCGATCCGCGAGAATGAGCCGCGGGCAATCTCACTGGGTTATCGCGTCGATCGCTACAAGCTGCTCGCCTTCGTGCTTTCGGCGGGTTTGGCCGGCCTGGCTGGCGCGCTCAAGGCGCTGGTGCTCGGGTTCGCGACGCTCTCGGATGTCAGTCAGGGCACTTCGGGCGATGTCATCCTGATGACGATGCTCGGTGGCAGCGGCACGTTCCTGGGTCCGCTGGTGGGCTCGGGGCTGGTACTGACACTGGAGGAATATCTCTCGGATCACATCGGCGCCTGGGCCACCGTGGTGATCGGCGTGATCTTTGTTGTGTGCGTGATGGTGTTCCGGCGCGGATTTGTCGGCGAGATCGAGCGCCGTTTTGGGCGCACTTCCAGCTCTGAAACCAAAGCGGGCTAGTGGCGCTGGGGCTGCTTGAGCATCAGCTCGCGGCTGGTCGAATGCAGAATCAGGTGCAGTGTGTCCTCACCGCGCTGGATGGTCAGCGGCACCTCGACGCCGGCATCGCCGCGACTCCAGATCGCCCGGTAGAACTCGGCCAGTGAAGTCACCTCATCGCCGGCTACTTCCAGGATCTGATCATCCGGAACGACGCCGGCCCGGTGGGCCGGGCCCTGCGGCATCACGCCGCCGACCAGCAGGTTGCCCTGCTGCTCACCGGTGTAGAGGCCAAGCCAGGGCCGTGGTGCGCGGTTCACGCGGCCGAAACTCACCAGTGGCTCGAGGATCGGGCGCAGCAACTCCACTGGAACGAACAGGTTCACATCGAAGCGCTCGCCATCGATCGTTTCCTGGATCAGCAGCGAGCCGATGCCGGCCACGTGGCCTGCGGCATCGAGCAGGGCGCTCCCGCCCCAGAGCGGATACGCGGGCGCCGTGAACAGCGCCTCATCGAGCAGGTATTCCCAGTAGCCGGCGAACTCGCGCCGCGCGATCAGGCGCGTGGCGAGCGCGTGCTCGGAACCCCCAAATCCGATGACCGTGAGCTCATCGCCCGGATTGAGCGTTGCGCTCGAGCCGAGCGCCAGAGAGGGTGCGTTCAGGGCTCCGAGCGGCATGACCAGACCAAAGCCGGTCACCTGGTCGTAGGCCAGCGCGTGGCCAGGCACGACCTGGCCGCCCGCGGCGGTCAGCCAGATCCCCTGGGCCTCGGTGATCAGGTAGCCAATCGTCAGCACCACCTGGCGGCCCTCGTGCGTGATGATGACGCCATTGCCGACGCGCTGCGTGCCCAGCACGCTCGCCGTAAAGGCATCCTCGGGGACATCAGCGTGCACCAGCACCATGGAATTGAGCCGGGAATCGAGCTCAAAGGCCAGCGTTTCCGGCTTCGGCCGCAGCTGCGGGGGCAAGGCCCATTCTTTGGTATCTACCATGCGTACTTCGCATGGTGCCCCAAGTTCGCTGCCGTTGCAGCCCGGGACCCAGTCGCTATAGTTGCCGCCGTGAACACCGCGACGCATCAGGAAGGCGGACACGCCCGCTACGCTCCCCCACAGCCTGGGTCGGCGGCGTGAGCAGTGAGGACGCCTTGGCCGCCCAGGCGGCGCGCGTCGGAGCGATGCTTCAGCAGGTCGGCTGGCGCCTGACGCTCGCTGAATCCTGCACCGGGGGGTGGGTCGCCAAGTCGATTACCGATATTGCCGGCAGTTCGGCCTGGTTCGAGCGCGGCTTCGTCACTTATTCGAACGCGGCCAAGGAGCAGCTGCTCGGTGTGAGTCCGGCGTTGCTGGCTGAGCAGGGGGCTGTCAGCGCGGGTGTCGTGGAAGCGATGGCCCAGGGCGCACTTGAGGCCTCGCCAGCCGACTTGGCACTGGCCATCAGCGGCATCGCCGGTCCTGACGGCGGTACGACCGAGAAACCCGTCGGCCTGGTCTGGTTTGCCATCGCGGTACGCGACGGACATACCTGCAGCCAGTCGCATGTTTTTCAAGGCAATCGCGATGCGGTGCGGCGCGCTGCGGTGGCGCAGGGTCTCGCGCTGATTGCTGAGGCTGTCAGCCGGAGCTGAAGCGCAATGAGTGCCCGCACGGCGCGGCGGCGCCTGTTCTTTGCGCTCTGGCCCGAGCCCATCGCTGCCGAGCAACTGGCAGCTGCCCGCCCAGCCATCGAGGCCAGTCTTGGGCGCCTCGATGATCTGCACCTGACGGTCCTGTTCCTGGGACAGGTTCCTGAATCCCAGATCAACACGCTGGCCACGGCCGCTGGCGAGATTCACCTGCCGCCCATCCATCAGCCGCTGGTAAGGCTCGAAGTGTGGCCACAGTCCGGCGTGTTGTGTCTTGTCGGAGACCCGGTAGATCCCCTCGAACGGTTGCGACATGCGCTCGAGCGGGCTGCCGAGGCGGCCGGGCTCGATCGGCCGCCGGAGCGGCTGGAGTTTCGGGCCCACGTAACGCTCGGCCGCGGGTTCACTCCGGAGGCAGGCTTCGTTCCGCCCCCGGTGGCGCCAGTGCTGCTGGTCGCCCGGCGCTTCACGCTCGCCGAGTCAGTGCCGCGCAGGGATGGTCGGCGCTACGAGGCACTGGCAAGCTGGCCCTTGAGTTAGTTAGTAGCGGCTCGTGTCGACGAGCCCTTTTTAGGTGTCATTTGTGTTCGTTCAGACTCATTATTCCGTCCGCAACGAAGAGACATTGTGGCATACTGTATATATACCCACTACGGAGGTTTTACCGGTATGGACGACAATCGCAACAAGGCGCTCGCTGCAGCACTGGGCCAGATTGAGAAGCAGTTCGGCAAGGGCTCGGTCATGCGACTGGGCGATGCTCCTGCGATCTGGGATGTAGAGGCCGTACCTACCGGTTCACTCGGTCTCGATATCGCACTCGGCATTGGTGGCTTGCCACGCGGCCGCGTCGTAGAGATCTTTGGACCTGAATCCTCGGGCAAAACCACACTGACACTGCAAGTAGTCGCCGAAGTGCAAAAGCGCGGCGGCACGGCTGCATTCGTCGATGCCGAGCACGCTCTGGATCCTGCCTACGCTGAGAAACTCGGCGTGAACATCAAGGATCTGCTGGTATCGCAGCCCGATACCGGTGAACAGGCCCTTGAGATCACCGACATGCTGGTGCGCTCCAGTGCCATCGACCTCGTGGTCATCGACTCGGTTGCGGCGCTGACGCCGCGCGCTGAGATCGAAGGCGAAATGGGCGAGTTGCAGGTGGGCTTGCATGCCCGCCTGATGAGCCAGGCAATGCGCAAGCTCGCTGGCAATATCAAGCGCTCCAACACGATCGTGATCTTCATCAACCAGATCCGCATGAAGATCGGGGTGATGTTCGGTAACCCGGAGACGACCACCGGCGGTAATGCGCTCAAGTTCTACGCCTCGGTGCGCCTGGATATCCGCCGCATCGGTGCGCTGAAAAACGGCGAAGAAGTGGTGGGCAACCAGACCCGCGTCAAAGTCGTCAAGAACAAGGTCGCGCCGCCATTCCGCGAGGCGGAATTTGAAATCATGTATGGCCAGGGCATCTCTCACGAGGGTGAGTTGATCGAGATCGGCTCGAACAACGGCATCGTTGAGAAATCCGGCGCCTGGTACAGCTACAAGGGCGAGCGCATTGGCCAGGGCAAGGACAACACGCGTCTGTTCCTGCAGGCCCATCCCGAAATTGCCAACGACATCGAGGCGCAGATTCGCGCCAAGCTGCTGCCTGTCAAACGTGTTGAGCAGGAAAAGAGCGCCTGAGGCAGCCGGGGGCCAAGGCGGGAGCGCATCGGCCTACGCGGCCGCCGTCTCGCTGCTTGCGCGTCGGGACTACGCCAGCGGTGAACTGACGGACAAGCTGCGCGAGCGCGGCTTTCCCGCCGAGGAAATCTCCGAAGCCGTCGTGGATCTGCGCGATCGTCGCCTCCTCGATGATCAGCGCTACGCCGGCAATTTCCTCAGCTACCGCGCGGCGCGCGGCCAGGGGCCGGCACGGATCCGGCGTGATCTGGAGGCTGCCGGTGTAGCGCCGGAACTGATCAGCGCCACTCTGGCCGCGGGTCCTGATTGGGTAGCGCTCGCCCGCAAGGTGCGTGCCAGCCGTTTTGGCGCCGATCCCCCCATCGCCTGGCGCGAGAAGGCCCAGCAGAGCCGTTTTTTGCATTCCCGGGGCTTTTCCACCGATCATATCCGTTCTGCCCTCGGGCCCGATTTCGATCCAGATTCATGACTTCGAACCAACCGCCTTACATGAGTGCGGCGCAAGTGCGTCGCGCCTTCCTCGAATATTTCCGCGAACGTGGGCACACGATTGTGCCGTCCTCCTCGCTGGTGCCGGGCAATGATCCGACCCTGCTGTTCACCAATGCCGGCATGGTGCAGTTCAAGGACGTGTTCCTCGGCAAGGAGCAGCGCGACTATCGGCGTGCGACCACGAGCCAGCGCTGCGTGCGTGCGGGCGGTAAACACAATGACCTGGAGAACGTCGGCTATACCGCCCGGCACCATACATTCTTCGAGATGCTGGGCAACTTCTCGTTTGGGGATTACTTCAAGAGCGAGGCGATCCGCTTTGCCTGGGAATTCGTGACCGAGCGCCTCGGGCTCGATCCCGAGCGGCTCTGGGTGACGGTCTACAAGGACGATGAGGAAGCGGCGCGGATCTGGGCTGAGGAGATCCGCATCCGACCCGAGCGCATCGGCCGGCTCGGCGAGGGCTCCAACTTCTGGGCAATGGGCGATACCGGCCCGTGCGGCCCGTGCTCAGAGATTTTCTACGATCATGGCCCCGGCATTGCCGGAGGTCCGCCAGGATCGCCCGATGAAGATGGCGATCGCTACGTCGAGATCTGGAATCTGGTGTTCATGCAATATGAGCGCTCGGGTGACGGTGCGATGGTGCCGCTGCCCAAGCCCTCGGTCGACACCGGAGCCGGACTTGAGCGCCTCGCGGCCGTGATGCAGGGCGTCCACTCAAACTACGACATTGATCTGTTCAAGAGTCTGATCGCCGCCGCAGCCGAAGTGACCGGCACGCGCGAGATGGGATCGCCCTCATTGCGTGTCATTGCTGATCACATTCGCGCCTGCACGTTTCTGGTGGCCGATGGGATTGTGCCTTCGAATGAGGGCCGGGGTTATGTGCTGCGCCGTATCGTGCGACGCGCCGTACGCCACGGCTACAAGCTCGGTCAGTCCGGGCTGTTCTTCTACAAGCTCGTGCCGGTGGTCGTGGCAGTCATGGGCGAGGCCTACCCTGAGCTGCTGGCCAAGTCCGATCAGGTCGCACGGGTGCTCAAGGCTGAGGAGGAGCGTTTCGCCGAGACGCTGGCTGCAGGCATGCTGCAGTTTGAGCAGCGCATGGGCCAAGCGGGCGGCACGATCGTTCCGGGATCGCTCCTGTTCCTGCTGCACGATACCTACGGGTTTCCACCTGATCTGACCGCCGACATCGCGCGCGAGCGTGGCCTCGAGGTGGACCTGCGGGGCTACGAGCGCGAAATGGACACGCAGCGCGAGCGCGCCCGCGCGGCCAGCCGCTTCGGCGTCGACTTGCGTGGCGGCCCGCAGATCGAGGAGCACACGCAGTTCCTGGGCTACGAGCAGCTCGAGGGCACAAGCGCTGTTGCCGTGCTGTTGCGTGAGGGTGCGCCAGTTAACCTGCTCAACGAAGGCGAGGAGGGCGAAGTCGTGCTCGAGCGCACGCCCTTCTACGCTGAATCGGGCGGCCAGGTGGGCGACCAGGGCGAGCTGGTGGCCGCCGGCAAGCGCTTCATGGTCAGCGATACCCAGAAGCGCGGCCACGCCTACAGTCATATCGGCCGCCTGGTCAGTGGCACGCTGCGCATCGGCGATCAGCTGCAGGCGCACGTGGACGCCGAGCGCCGCGCCGCGGTGCGTCTCAACCACTCGGCCACGCACCTGCTGCACGCCGCGCTGCGCCAGGTGCTGGGCGCCCATGTCACGCAGAAGGGCTCACTGGTGGCGCCCGATCGGCTGCGCTTTGACTTCAGCCACTTTCAGCCCGTTACAGCCAAGGAACTCGCGACGATCGAGCAGCTGGTCAACGCTGAGATCCGTGCCAATGCGGCCGCCGAGACGCGCCTGATGGATTTTGATGAGGCGGTCGCCTCCGGTGCGATGGCGCTGTTTGGCGAAAAGTACGATCGCCAGGTACGTGTGCTGCGGATCGGTGACTTTTCCGCCGAGCTGTGTGGCGGAACGCACGTCAGCCGAGCCGGCGACATCGGCCTGTTTCGCATCACCAGCGAGTCGGGCGTGGCAGCGGGCGTGCGCCGTATAGAGGCGGTCACCGGCCAAGCGGCGCTCGATTACGTCATGCGCACCGATGCGGCGCTGCGCGAGGTCGCACAGCTGGTGCGCGGCTCGCGCGAGGATGTGCTCGACAAAGTGCGTGAATCCCTGGAGCGCACGCGTCAGCTAGAAAAGGAACTCCGTGCGCTCAAGGATAAGCTCGCCTCCGGCCAGGGCAGTGATCTTGGTGCAGGCGCTGTAGATATCCAGGGCGTCAAGGTGCTCGCCGCGCGCGTCGACGGCGCAGACGCCGGGGCCCTGCGCGCCGCCGTTGACCAGCTCAAGAGCCGCCTCGGCAGCGCCGTGATTGTGTTGGCTTCGGTCGAGTCAGCAACAAAACTCATTCTTGTGGCCGGAGTCACGGCCGATCAGGTACAGCGCCTCAAAGCCGGTGAGCTAATTGCGGCGGTGGCGGCACAGGTCGGCGGGAAGGGCGGCGGTCGCGCGGATTTTGCGCAGGCCGGCGGCAATGACCCGGAAGCACTCGCTGGCGCACTGGCGAGCGTTGTGCCTTGGGTGCAGTCGCGCGTGAGGGGTTCCTGAGGCAATGTCGACTACAATCTGGCAGTATTACTTGGCCGGTCGAAGGAATGGTGAGCCGGCGGTTCATTCGCCGTGTCATCGGCAACCAATCATTCGGGCCAGGGAGGCACTACTCGCGGAGGATCTGACATGTTGATACTGACCCGTCGTGTGGGTGAGTCTGTTGTGATCGGCACTGAGGTCACAGTCACCGTACTGCGCGTCAAGGGCAATCAGGTCAGACTCGGAGTGGACGCGCCCAAGAGTGTCTCGGTGCAGCGCGAGGAGATCTTTCACCGGATCCAGCGCGAGGGTGGCGTCGAAAATGATTCAAACTTTAATTCGGACGAAGAGCCAGGTGACCCGCACGGCGAGTGAGCTCGCTCTCGGGAGCTTTCCGAGCACCCACATTTCCACTGGCCTCTGGGACAGCAACTGCTGCACGGTGTGACGCGGCGGCCCCTGTGATCGCCCTTTACGTCGGTTAACCCCCTCGCTAAGATGGCGCCCGCCGCATGTCCGGCAAGGGCGATCCGCCTTAAGTGCCTGACTTCGCTGATTATTTTAGTGAAAACGGAGAGATGGCCGAGTGGTCGAAGGCGCACCCCTGCTAAGGGTGTAAGGGTCAAAAGCCCTTCGAGGGTTCGAATCCCTCTCTCTCCGCCAGTTTTGCCGACCGGCTGAAGCTTCACGGTGGGACATTAGGCCGATGCAGCCGCTGATCTCGGTAATTACTGTTGCGCTGAACGCTGCTAAGACAATTTCCGACACCCTCGCGTCGGTGGCCCAGCAGCAGGCGAGCTTTGCAATCGAGCATGTTCTGGTTGACGGCGGCTCCGCCGACGGCACGCGCGCGCTCATTGATCGATGTGCCGCCGACTCGCAGTCGATGCAGCGCATCTTCGAGCCGGACTCTGGCATTTACGATGCGATGAATAAGGGCCTGCGGGCAGCCCGGGGCGAATACGTGCTGTTCCTGAATGCGGATGATTTTCTGGTGTCCGCCGATACCCTGGCGGCGGCGATGGCCGGCATCGGCCCGGTTGCCGAGCACAGTCCCGCGCTTATAGTGGGTGATGCGGTTATGGGACGACTGGGCACAGTCGGATTGTGGCGGCACCGCCGGGTTCCGCGGCTGCTCGGGCGGCTACGCGGATTTGGACTCTATCCCGTGCATCAGGGCCAGTTTACGAAGCGCAAGTTGCTGCAGGAGATCGGCGGGTTCGACGCGCGTCTGAGATTGGCGGCAGATCTCACCCAATATTACGATCTGGAGCGCGTGCTGCATCCGACGACCCGCCTGCTGCGCAGAGACGTGGCCTTCATGCATGCCGGCGGTGCGGCGAACGCTGGCATGCGCGCAATCCGTATCGGCTCACTGGAATGCTTTCATCACCTTTCGGCGCACTACGGCGGTTTGCGGGCCGCTGTCATGGTCATGGTAAAGACCTGCCAGTCCCTAAGCGAGATTCGCTATGGCCGATGCCCTCACGGGCGCTGGTTCGCAGCACCGGCTGATTCCACTGCCCTCAATGCCTGAACCAGCGCGCGACGCGCGTCAGTCGGGACCAGCTCGATTGCGGAACGCCTGCGATCTGAGGGGTGCGAACTGCATCGATTAGGTCAGGGCGCATTCCGAGGTATAAAAAAATAGTTGTAGAGCCGGTCATCGTGCGCGCCGGCTGGTATTAATTCCGCGCCGTTCAGGACCAGGGCGTCGTATCCAAGAGATATGCAAAATTGTACTGTTGATTGCGGGTCGGCATTTGATTGTTGGCCGCCAAAAATCTCGCAGAAAATTACTGGTCTGTGCCTGACAATAAACTCTTTCATTCCGTTTAGTACTTGCATCTCGAGTCCCTCAACATCGATTTTGACCAGATCAACCCGCTGATTTTGGATGAGCGATAACAGAATCTCGTCACCCCTAAAACAGGCAACCGATTCCTGACGCAATATGGGCTCGCGTCCAGTATCTTTCAGCCCAGAATAGGCGTTGTCGGCTGCAACGAAGAACGTCTGCACCCCGGTTGTGTCGGACAGCGCAAAGTTCAGCGGAATGACGTTGGCCAAGTGCTCTACATTCCGCAAGAGATACATGAACGTCGATCTGGCAGGCTCAAAGCAAATGACCCTGCCGAGCCTGGCGAAGCTGGCAAAATGGACCGTGTGAACACCGATGTTGGCTCCCACATCGACAACGATTCCATCAGGGCGAATAAAATTCGCGCACCGCGCGATTGCATCACGTTCGAAGCGACCTGTGAGCAACAGCTCCAGGCCAATATCCGTCGCTGGATCGATGAAGAATTTGTGGCCCAAGATAATTCTTGACGGCCGCAATCGAAAGGGCTTGAGCAATCGCTGGGCAAGCGCCATTGCCATGATCAAGTACGATTTCACTCTGGCCGATTGCATGCGTCATCCGCCTTAAATTTGTTCTCGCTGCCACATGCCGTACCACTCAACAAATCATTCACCTGGATTGCCGGTGGCACGCCTTCAAGTCGTAGGAAACGTCACACAAACTACGCCCAGAATAATCAAACCTAAGCCCACGCACTGCAAGATCGTAAGAGTCTCATCGAAAAAATACCAAGCCGAGAATGCCATCAAAATGTAGAAACTGGCGCCGGAAAATGCGACGGCTATACCTAATTTTTCCCGGGTCACAACCAGAAACCACATCAGATAGCCGACGATTTGCAGGCAAACCGAAAGAATGATCCATGGCGATGTCATCGCCGGAAGCATGAACTTCGGCAGATCACCCAGCGTCCTGATTCCGCCGAGCTGCGTAACACCCTTTTTTAGAAGGAGCTGGCTTGCAATTGTGTTGATCGATACGAGAACCAGGAGGAGCTTTACTAGCATTCTTCTTACCAGGTGAACGAACGCGTGACAGATGCCGCGCTCTTGTCGCCTACCACAGCGACATTCAATTCCGCAGGCAGGGGCATGGATTGCTCGCTATTTAGCATACTACAGACGGATTAGGACCGAAGACAGTCATGTCTCTCGACGATGGCATAAACGCGTAGCTGCACATTCCCATCTTTCCGCATGACATCACGCAATGACTCGCAGACTACCTAGGTAAGCAAACCGCCGAGGGTCACCCGGTGGTGACGATAACTAGCGCGCCGGAGGGCGCAGCGCCGGACCGACCGCTGACGGCCTTAAGCGCGCACGAACAGGAAGTCGGCCTGAATCGGGCGACCTGCGCGGCCGTTTGAAAGATTGGCAACGCACAGCAACCTGTAACCCAAGTGCAGCAGGTAGGCCAGGATTTCATTGGCCAGCGCCTGTCCGACGTAGAGTTCCACGAAGGAGGCCTCAACGTACACGTAGCGGAAACGGGCCAGCAGGTCTTCGCAGCCCTGCAGTGCCGCGAGTTCGTAGCCCTGGACGTCGAGTTTAAGCAGAGCAGTACCGCCGATCAGATTGCCATCGAGGCACTCGGACAGTCGCGCCTTGGTCACGGTCTCCTGCCGCGCCTCAGTGGTGAGCGGGAAGTTGTCGTGCTGTGCTTGGGCTACTGGCAGCAGTGACGAGGACACGTCCCAGCGCAAAACATGCATGGCGGCGCTGCCGGCCTCGGCGGCGATCGCTACCGGAAACAACTTTGCGGCCGGGTCGTGTTTGAACACGCGGCGGTAGACTGCCGCTGGCCGCTGCAGCGGTTCGAACGAATAGATAGTCGCTTTGGGGAACAGACGGCGCGCGCACAGCGCAAACTGGCCGCGATTGGCACCGATGTCAACGACCGTGTCCAGCCCAAGTCCCTCGAGGATGTGATCGTGCTCGGTCGATGCGGCGACACCGGTGCGCAGAAAAGCCGCCCGGTAGGTAGGTGTCGCCAGCACGCGCACCAGTTTCGTGAGAATCTTCACACTAAGCACAGTCTTAGATAACCTCGCTTAACCGCGCGCTCTATTATGGTGTTGCCGAACCCGGCCCGCACGGCGATCGAGCATCGATCGCTCGCGTTCCGGAGCATACCTCGGTATTTACTGTCAGGGACGGCCGCTAATCTCATATGCCTAAGTCACCTCAGCAGGGTCTGCCCGGGATTCGCATCGCGCAGATTGGCTTGGCGCTCTCCTGCGCGTGCCTGGGCTACTTCTACATGCTCAATTACGTCTGGTTCTCCAGTGCCGGCATGACCTACATATTTGTGTTCCTGATCCGAAGATTCGATGCTGATGCCGCAAAGCTTGGCCTGCTGGTGTGCCTGATCGCGGTGCTGTGGAAGCGGCCGGCGCCGATCCTCAGGCTTGTCGAGCGTATCGGTGCGTACCCACGGCTTGCGGCCGGGCTCTGCGTGCTGCTGGTGTGCCTGGGGACGCTCATCGTCTACGAGAACCATCCCTTCAGCATGGATGAGTACGCTGCGCTGTTTCAGGCCCGGGTATTCGCGCTCGGCCAAACCAGTGCTCATCTGCCGGCACCGTTACTTGACTGGCTGATCGTGCCGGGATTCAATGGCATGTTCCTGATCGCTTCGCACGCCAGTGGCCACGTTATCGAGGGTTATTGGCCCGGTTTTGCGCTGCTGTTGACGCCCTTTGTGCTGCTCGGCGCTCCATGGTTGTGCAATGCGCTGCTCGCGGGTCTGGGCCTGTGGCTGATTCACCGCCTGACGCTTGAGATCACCGGTGAGCGCGGCGCGGCGGGCTGGGCGGTGCTGTTTGCCGCCGGCTCCGGCGTATTCCTCGCCAATGCGATCTCCTACTATTCAATGCAGGCTCACCTGACGCTGAACCTGCTGTACGCATGGCTACTGTTCAGGCCGACCGGCTATCGCGCGCTTGCGGCCGGATTCGTCGGGTCCGTTGCTTTGATCCTGCACAATCCATTCCCGCACGCGCTCTTCGCGCTGCCCTGGATCGTAGCGCTCGCGCTCGATGGCAAGCAGCGCCGCCTGTTATTGCCACTGGTTCTCGGCTACCTGCCGCTGCTGGCAGTGGCTGTGGGGTGGCTGCTGTTGCGCTTCCACATCGCCGCGGCGCCGTCGCAGGCTGCAACGCTGGCATCGCTAGTGGCCGCAGTATTCCAGTGGCCGGATCAGGTGTTGTTCAACATGCGGGTGGCCTCCACGGTCAAGCTGCTGGTCTGGGCAGTCCCGGGACTGTTGCTATTCGTTATCCTGGGTGCCTGGCGCAGCTGGGATGATCGCCGAGTGCGTCTGCTGGCACTTTCGGCTGTCATGACTTTCTGCGGCTACCTGTTCGTCAAGCTAGATCAGGGCCACGGCTGGGGCTATCGCTACTTCCATTCGGCCTGGGGCGTGCTGCCGGTGCTTGCCGGCTGCGCGATGACGCGGCTTGGCCGGGAGCAGGACCGCCTCGTGTGCTTCGCCGGCGCTGCGGCAGTACTGAGCCTGCTGCTCATCGTCCCGGTGCAGATGTTCCAGATCCATGCAGTCATCGCCGCCCAGCAATCACAGCTCGGTGCTGCCCTGAGACCCGGCAACAATGTCTATTTCCTCAATCCGATGCGAGGCTTCTACTTGAGCGATCTGATCCAGATCGACCCTGGGCTGCGCGATCCGGATCTGCTGCTACTCAGCCATGGCGCGGATGCGAATGAGGCGCTGGTACGGGCGAACTGGCCCGAAGCTGTAAAGGAGAAGGCAGGCGACGGTGTCGAGCATTGGTATCTCGGGCCTCAGGAGCAACGCCGCGCACCGAGCGGTGGTAGTGGGCCGCTGCACTTCGAGATCAAGCCACCCCCAGATTCGCAGCCCTGAGCCGGGCCGAGGCGCGCTCCGTGAGTCGCGCGGTGCCTTGCGCACTACAGGCGCAGCAGGATCTGGTCGGCCATCAGCGTATAGAGCTCGCGAACCCGGCGGTTCATCGAATCGAGGATGACGCCCGCGGTTACGCTGATACCACCGCCGAGACCCAGGCCGACGGCCAGCAGTGCGCGCGCAGCACCCACGACGCGGTGATTCAGCTCGAATTCGTGCAGCACTGAAACGCCGATGATGAGACCCAGACCGATCGCGATTAATCCCATGGTGCCGAATAGCACCAGCGGCCGAAAGTCTCGATAGATACGCAGGATCGTGAGCAAAATCCGAATGCCATCACTGATGGTATTGAGCTTCGACACACTGTTCGGCGGTCGCTCGCGGTAGGTAATTGGCACTTCATGCACAACCAGGTTTCTCTCGATCGCCTGCACCGTCAATTCGGTCTCGACCTCGAATCCGTTGCTTAAGATTGGGCTGGTACGCAGCAGCCGGCGGCTAAATGCGCGATACCCTGAGAGGATATCGCGCAGGTTGGTTCGAAACAGACCGCCAATCGTGGCCGCTATGACCCGATTGCCCAGAAGGTGAAATGGAC
>Ga0302308_10001024_pt1 | contig 23153 bp, 16 predicted proteins | sample III_Palsa_E3_3_FD_200531 | JGI IMG/M metagenome (GOLD analysis project Ga0302308, IMG submission 200531) | Peat permafrost microbial communities from Stordalen Mire near Abisko, Sweden - III_Palsa_E3_3 | ecosystem: Environmental > Terrestrial > Soil > Palsa > Peat permafrost | place: Sweden...
AGTCTTTCCAGACACGCCAATAGCTTCGAGCGCGTCCAGGATTGGCCTGCTCTTTACTTCCAGTTCTCGTGCCAGATCGTTAATTCGAACTTTGCTCATCCGTCCCTTTTCGCTTGCCCTGCGCGGTTAGCTGTTCATAGCAGCCTCATCGTTGCAGGAATCTTTATTGTAAGTGCTCTCACTGGATTTCGAGACTTCGCGATCCAGGGAATGCTGTGGCGCGTGGTTGAACTGGCTAACCACGATCGTTTCCATCGTCGATACCTTCATCGGAGTGCTCCTGGGCTTCTTCAACCAGGCTGTCTACGCTGTCGTTATCCAACTCAATCTGTTCTTCGCGTGCGTCGTTATCGCTGAAAGCGTCACTGGCCGATTCGGCCTCTTCGATGCTTGCGATGTCTTCGGCGGAGAGGTTGTTAACTTCTTTCGCGGTGCCAACTCCCGCTTCTTCTGCGAGTATCGCCTCGGGTGTTTTTTCCATGGAGCCCTCCTCTGATTCTGTTGCTTCCGTTTCAGATGCAGCGGAGATGACAGCGACAGGACGCTCTTCTCCTTCTTCGTACTGACCGAAGTAGTGACGAACGGCGACGGAGATCTTTTCGACGGTCTTTTCGCCGATGCCGGGGACCTCTTCGAGCTGCTCAGGGGTCATGTCGGCGAGGGCTTCGACGGTGGTAATGCCGGCCGCGATGAGCTTTTCGAGGATAGCTTCACCAAGTTCGGAGACCTGCTCGATCGGGGTCGTCGGGCCGCCACTCATGGCTTGCATCTGGCTCTCAACCTCTTGGCGCTTCTCCTCTTCACTCTTGATGTCGATCTTCCACTGGAGGAGCTTGGCTGCGAGGCGGACGTTCTGGCCCTTCTTGCCGATGGCGAGGGAGAGCTGGGTGTCATCGACGATGACCTCGATCTGCTTATCGGCGAGGTCGGTGATGGAAACGCGACTGACCTTGGCGGGCTGCAGTGCCTTCTCGGCGAAGGTGGTGATCTCCTCCGAGAACTCGATAATGTCGATCTTTTCGCCGCGCAGTTCACGGATGATGGACTGAACACGCATGCCTTTCATGCCGACGCAGGCGCCGACCGGGTCGACGTCCTTATCGCGGGACATGACGGCGATCTTGGTGCGCTCGCCAGCTTCACGGGCAATGGCCCTGATGCTGACGGTGCCGTCGTAGATCTCGGGAACTTCGGACTGGAAGAGGTTCTGGACGAGAGCTGGAGCGGCGCGGGAGACGATGACCTGCGGACCCTTGGCGGCGCGATCGACGCGGAGGAGGACGACGCGGACGCGCTCTCCGACGGCGAACTGCTCGAGGCGGGACTGCTCGCGTTTGGGCATGCGGGCTTCGGCTTTGCCCAGGTCGAAGATGACGTCCATGGGTTCGAGGCGCTTGACGGTGGCATTGAGAACTTCGCCAGCGCGGTGGTTGTACTCGTTGAAGACAGTGTCGCGCTCGGCTTCGCGAACCTTCTGGAAGATGACCTGCTTGGCCATCTGGGCGGCGATGCGACCGAGTGGGGTGGTGTCCTTGTAGAAACGCAGTTCTCCGCCAACTTCGACTTCGGGGGCGAGTTCACGGGCCTGTTCGAGAGTCATCTGGTTGATGTCGTCCTCGACCTGTTCGGGGGTTTCCACGACTGTCTTGAAGACATAGGCGCGAATCTCGCCAGTTTCGCGGTCCATCTCGGCGCGCATGTTCTCCTGGGTCTTGTAGTACTTGCGTGTGGCAAGCGCAATTGCGTCTTCCACGGCTCCTACGACTACGCCCGGCTCGATTCCCTTGTCGCGGCTCAACGTCTCAATCGATTGATACAGAACACTTGACATCGCTCACTCTTCCTTGCTCTTGTCCGGAGATGTCCGGATTTAATTCTGTTGTTTGCCGATTTAGAGACTGCGTTCGTGCACGCTGCCTTCTAAATCTCCGCGACCAGATTTGCTTTTTCGACATTCGCCAATGCTATGTCGACGGTAGATTCTGTTGCGGCCTTCTTTGCTTTGCCCTTCTGTTTGACGGCAGAAAGGTCGATCGTCAGTACACCGTCTGAAAATTTAGTGAGACGGCCTTGCCACTGCCTGTTCTTGTTCACCGGCGTAAAGGTCTGGAGTTTGACCAGGCTGCCTTGAAACCGGGTGAAGTCTTCGGGGCGAAACAGCTTCCGCTCCAAGCCTGGCGAGGAGACCTCCAGGGTGTACTCGGCCCCCGGAATGAGGTCTTCTACGTCAAGCACCGTGCCAAAGTCCTGCGCAAATACAGCGCAGTCCTCATGGGTGACGCCGGAGAGCTTTTCGACCGGAACTCCTTTGGGAAGGTCCGATGTTGCTTCAGTTGCTGCAAGTTCGGCCAGTTTGGCCCGTTCTGCAGCATTTTTCTCTACAAAGACGCGCAAGGTGCGGAATTTGACGCCGCCCTGAAACTCGAGCTCGACGAGTTCCAGATTGTGGGAGGCTGCGACGCGCTCCGCGGTTGCTCGAATTTGGTCTAGCAGTACTGCCATAAGCGTTATTTCCGATTCAATGGCCCGAGTGCTCAAACGTTTTTAGAGCAAATAAAAAGTGGGCTTTAGCCCACTCATCTCTTCCGTCAAATCACCGGTACGGTCACGGCTCTCATTCTTACGACGGAACAAAATCGTCTGCAATTCGAATGATACATCTACTTTTGTCGTAATTCAATGGTCTTGCCAGTGCGTGGTAGCCCGGTAGCACCAAGTGGCACGAAACTTTCGTGAAATTGGGCCATCTGATTTGCTATGGGCGGGATGCGACTCTACAATCGATGAAATCCCGCGAAATTCAGGCTTGCCGCTGCATGGCCTATCGCTTTCAAACCATTACAACTGGAACCTTATAAAAAATCATGATCAGCTCCCCCGTACCCGAAGCCCTTACATTTGATGATGTTCTCCTTGTGCCTGCTTATAGCGACGTTGTTCCAACCCAGGTAAGCACGCAGACGCAGCTTACGCGCAATATCACGCTAAGCACGCCGCTGATGTCCGCTGCAATGGACACGGTGACGGAGGCGCGGCTGGCGATTGCGATGGCGCAGCAGGGTGGACTGGGCGTCGTGCACCGTAATTTGACGATCGAGCAGCAGGCGGGAGAGATCGACAAGGTGAAGCGGTCGGAGAGTGGGATGATTGTGGATCCGGTGACGATTGCGCCGGAGCAGTCGATTGCGAACGCGCTGGAGGTGATGAGGCGGTACAAGATCTCCGGTGTGCCGGTTACGAAGAACAAAAAGCTGGTGGGAATTTTGACGAATCGCGACCTGCGATTTGTTTCGCGGACCGATTTGACGATTGATTCGGTCATGACGAAGACGAACCTAATCACGGTGCCGGTGGGCACGACGCTGGAACAGGCTGAGCAGATTCTGCATCAGCACCGCGTCGAGAAGTTGTTGGTGGTGAATGATGACTACGAGCTGAAGGGCCTGATTACGGTCAAGGATATTCAGAAGAAATTGAAGTATCCAAATGCTTCGAAAGACAGCCAGGGGCGGTTGCGGGTTGCTGGCGCGATTGGGGCTACGGGAGATTTTCTGGAACGCGCCGCGGCGCTGGTTGCAGCAAGGGTGGATGCGCTTGCGATTGATTCGGCACATGGACATTCGTCGCGGGTGCTGGAGGCGGTGGCCGCAGTGAAGAAGGCGTTTCCGCAGATTGATCTTCTGGCCGGAAATATTGCCACCTACGAAGGCGCGATTGCTTTGATGGATGCGGGCGCCGATGCGGTCAAGGTGGGGATTGGGCCCGGGTCGATCTGCACCACGCGGATGGTAACTGGCGCTGGCATGCCTCAGATTACGGCTATTTCAGAGGCTTATCGCGCGGGTCAAGAGCGCGGGATTCCAATTATTGCAGATGGTGGGATCAAGTATTCGGGTGATGTGACCAAGGCGATTGCGGCTGGGGCGAGCGTGGTGATGATGGGTTCGCTCTTTGCTGGTGTGGATGAAAGCCCAGGAGAGACGATTCTGTATCAGGGGCGCTCGTTCAAGGCTTATCGCGGGATGGGGTCTCTATCGGCGATGGCGCAGGGATCGGGTGAGCGATACTTCCAAGGTAAGAGCGATATGGAAGATGCGGCGAGTACGGAGCGTCCATCGCTGACGGCTCGTGAAGGCAACGGGCAGAACCGGTTGGCTAAATTTGTGCCGGAGGGAATCGAAGGCCGCGTGCCGCATCGTGGACCGCTTGAGGGGATGGTGTATCAGCTGGTCGGCGGGTTGCGCTCGGGGATGGGATATCTGGGATGCGGGACGATTGCGGAGCTGCAGGCGAATGCACGGTTCATTCGGATTTCGAACGCCGGGCTGCGTGAGAGCCACGTTCATGATGTGATCATCACGCGCGAAGCGCCGAACTATCACGTGGAGTAGATTTGCGGTATAAAGTGGCCGTTGAGGTGAAGCGATGTGCAGAAACATCAAAACACTGTTCAACTTCGATCCGCCGGTCACGGAGGAAGAGATTCGCGACGCTTCGCTCCAGTTTGTGAGAAAGATCAGTGGTTTTACTAAACCATCGAAGGCGAACGAAGCTGCTTTCCAGTCGGCGGTCGATGAAATATCGCTGATTTCAGGTCGCTTGCTCAGGTCGCTCGAGACGAATGCACCTCCCAAGGATCGAGACGAAGAAGCTGCCAAAAAGAAGGCGCGTTCTGCTGAACGATTTGCGGTCTGAGTGCTTGCGCGCTTGTCGATGCGCTGATGCGGGCGGCTGATTCAGGTCGTCGAGACCGATCTGTCGAGCACCATAGCGTCGAAGCGATGGCGAGTGAAGAAGCCATGCTTTTCATAAAGCTTGACGGCTTGTTCGTTAGCTTCGGTGACCGTGAGGGTGATGGCAGCGAAGCCGACGCGAGCCAAGTTATGGATGCAATGATCGATGAGTGCTCGTCCTAGACCGTGTCCACGCCAAGCAGGTGTGATGCAGAGTTGAGTGACGTGCGCCACATCGCCGGCGACGCGCGAACATAACAACATTCCGACGAGGCCACCTGAGTGTCGATCGCGAAGCACCCAGGATGCATTGGGCTCGAAGACGCCGCAGCCAGGAAAACGGACGATGTTGTGCAAAAAGCGAAGTGAGCCATGCAGGGAGCAGTACTGATCGTTGATGCGGGCGTCTACGTGGCCTAGATAGCACTCGTGAATCAGTTCAGCGGCCGCCTGGTAGTGGTCGGTGGACCAGCGCAATAGTTCTATGTTGGCCGGGAGGTTCAAGGCAGGGGAGGGGGACCGTGGAGCTTCTGCGGAGGGGGTGAGATCGCGCTCCATGAAGAGTCGAGAATACATGGTGAAGCCGGCGGCCAGGAAAGCTTCATTGATTGAGCCTGCGTCGTAGAGCAGAAGCTGTGACTCGATACGCTGGATGCCCGGAGAGTTTTGCAGAAGCTGCAGCAGTTGGTGGAGCAGGGTCTGTGTGGTCTGAAGCATCTGCGCTGTGTCGTTCGCAATTGCGAAGGCATCGCCAACAACAGCCTTTTGGCCTTCATAGACGCAAAAGGTGAAACCGCAGATGCGTCCACGATCGAGCGCAACAAAGCCAGGCAGGATACGAGAGTCGAGATACTGCAGGAGGAGTTCGGTGGAGCTTTGATAGTTCCACCGAAGGCGGTGCTCCCATACGCGCGACTCGGTTTCGAGCAAGGGACGTAGCTGGCGCGCCGAAAAGTGGCGAAGGTCGAGTATCTCGAGTTGGGTCGCGACGGCCATACCTGTGGGAGGTCTTTCGTCGAGCTTATAGGAATTTCCGAGGTCTGGGTGAGTGTTAGGTCGGGCACCCTTCAGGGCGTTTTAAGTTCGCTTAGGGTTGGGCGTAGACGCGATAGACCTCGATGCCTTGCGATTCGTAGAGAAATAAGGGCTTGTATACGCGGCCGGCGAGCCAGTGGTTGAGGTCCGCGGTGTCGCTGGCGCGGATGACGAGAATATGTTCGGCGCGTGGGACGCCATCGGTGCTGTAGTGAACCATGGGCTCGTTTCGATAAAAGGCGAGGCCGTAGTCCATGTCGCGCTTGATGTCGGTGGCCACTAGCTGCACGTCGGGCGCTTGCTGCTGGATCTCTCGGGCGAGGGGGCGTGCGGAGTAGTTCATGTCGAGCTCTTTGCCGTAGAAGCCAAGCAGAAAGACGAGTGTCGCTAGGATTGGGAGCAGGGTGATGTTGCATACCTGCGGGATGCCCCAGCGACGAATGGTGAGGAAGACTACTGCTCCGAAGGCGAGTGCCGCGGCACCCGCTGTCAGCAGCCATTGCGTAGAGGGTACAAGAGTCTCGTACTTCATATGTTGCGGGGCTAACGCAAGAACGAAGACGAGAAGGCCACAGGTCGCGGCATGAGCCCAAACGAGCCATTGCGGCAAACCGGTACGACGACTGCGGTTGAGGTAATCGGCTGTGAGAATGGTCAGCGGGGGAATAGAGGGGAGAATGTAGCCGGGGAGCTTGGAGCCGGAGAAGGAGAAGAAGACGATCGGGAAGAGCGCCCATAAGACCAGAAACTCGGGGAAAGCATCGCCGGCGCGGGTGTGGCCGAGGTAGCGCTGGGGATTGTGACGAACCTTCCACTCGGCGATGGAAACTTCGATGGAGTCGACGAGTGCGCGGATCGCCATGACAGTCCAAGGCATGAGGCCGATGAGGAGGACCGCAACGTAATACCAGAAAGGTTGATGGTGTTGGTAGCGATTGGTGGCGAAGCGTTCGAGATTGTGTTCAAGAAAGAAAAAACGATAGAAAGTTGGGTTGCGCTTTTGAACAGCGATGTACCAGGGCAACACCATGACCAGATAGAGCAATACGCCCGGGATCCAGATGGTACGGCGGAGAAGGGACCACTCACGACGGAGGCCTGCGAAGAGAAGGATGATTGCTAGTGCTAGGAAGGGAGCTACCGGGCCCTTTGCGAGGGTAGCAGCAGCTCCGAAGAAGTAGAGGTCGAAGAGCCAGAATTTTTTGCCGGTCTCGTACCAGGCGTACCAGCCGAGCATGCCGATGCAGAAGGGTGCAGCTAGCTGCATATCGGTGGAGGCGCCGCGGGCGAAGCTGACGATTGCGACGCAGGAGGCGGTGATGAGTGCAGCGTCGAGGTGGCCTCCAGGGCGGAAGCGCCTCATGTGGAGGAAGACGAGAACGACCAAGGCCAGAGTCGCAGAGGAGGAGGGGAGACGGGCAGTCCAATCTGAGACGCCAAACTCCTTAAAAAAACTCATCGCACGCCAGTAGTACAAGGCAGGCTTCTCGAGCCAAGGTTTTCCATAGAGGATGGGGGTGACTGTGCCGCCAGCGATGCAGTGGAAGGAGTTACGAATGTCTTCCAGACGAAGGGTACGGGGGACCATCTTAGCGTCGACATCGTGGCAGGCTCGAGAGTGCGCGGTAAGCATCTCTCTGGCGATCTGGGCGTATCTGGGCTCGTCTGCTCCTACCAGGCCGAGCTGGTCGCCGCCAAAGACAGGTACGAGTCCGTAAAGCAAAAGAAAAATGGTGACTACGAAAAGGATGACGAATTCCCGAACCGTGGTGACAGAGGGCAACTTGAGATACTGCTGAAGCCGCTTCACGGTTTCGCTACCATTCCTTGCGCCGGAGACGGCGGGATGTTGGATATCGTTCATTTTCCTATGAGGAACGAGACAAGGCTATCAGAGTCCTGTCCGCAACTGGGTAAGGATTCGCTCGAGAGCGACCGGTAGGGGGCCATCAATGGTGCATCCGCTGGCGTTGCGATGGCCGCCGCCACCGAATCGTTCCGCGATCCGAGCTACGTCGGTTTCGCCTTTGCTGCGGATGCTAAGGCGAAACTGGTCGGCGTTGGCTACTTCGCGAAGGAAGACCGCCGATTCGACACCAGCAATGCTGATGAGGTAGTTGACGACTCCCTCGCAATCTTCAGCGATGGCGCCGATGCGGTCCATATCCTCGCTTGTGACCCAGGTCCAGGCGAGATCGTCGTCGCATTGGAGGTTTGAGAGAGCGATGCCAAGCAAACGGATCTTACTGGCCGGGTTAGAGAGATAGATATCACGGGCTATCCGACTTGGATTGGCTCCGCAGGCAGCAAGATGGTGGACCATCGCGAAGGTGTCGGCGGTAGTGCTGGAGTAGGTAAAGGTTCCGGTGTCGGAGAGGATGCCGGCGTAGAGGCAAGTGGCCATGGAGGGCGTAATTTCGACGTTCGCGGCGACAGCGATTTGGTAGACCATTGCGGCGACAGCACAGGCGTGCTCGTCGATCCAGTTGACCGAGGCGAATGGACGGCCGCTCGCGTGGTGGTCAATGTTTACAAGGGTGCGACCCTCTAGACCAAGGAGGCCGGTACGGACGATGCCGTCGCACTCGAGGAGGATGGCGGGGGTAGTGCCGGTCGGGTCTACGTCGTTCGCCGAGGGGGTGTGGTGAATGCGTGCGATATTTGGAAGGGTGTTGTAAGAGGACGGAATGGGGTCAGCGAAGACGATGTCGGCTTGGCAACCGAGTTGGTCGAGTACCTCGGCGAGAGCGAGGACTGAGCCTATTGCGTCGCCGTCGGGACGGGTGTGGGAGGCCAGGAGGAAACGGGGATGGGATCGGAAGACCGCCAGTAGATCGTCAATCTGGGTTGCGTGAGGCTTTGCCTCGAGGAGCTGGGCTTGGGGGGTCATTGTTTGGCGGGAGCCCCCAAGGCTGGTTCGACGGGAGTGCGCTTCTGCTCGCGCTTGCGGGTGCGGGCGAGAAGCTCGTCCATGCGTCCGGTCATCTTCTCGGAGCGGTCGATGGCAAAGGTGAGTTCGGGGACGTGTCGGACGCCCATGCGGTCGCGGAGCTGGGAGCGGATGTAGGCGCGGGCGGTGGTGAGGCCTTCCAGGGTGGAGGCTTCCTCGTCCTCGTTGCCGTGGACAGCAACGAAGATGCGGGCAGACTTGCCACCGGGCGCGAGGACTACCTCTGTGACGTAGCTTGGCGCGATGCGCGGATCAGAGAGTTCGCCTTCGAGCATGGCTCCGATCTCTTCGGAGAAGGTATTGGCGACACGGTTGCGATGGTAGGTTCTGGCGCGCTGCTCGGGCATAGGGTTTTGACTAAGTAGAACGGTTGAGGATATCAAAGTTGGGGCGATCCACCTAGCGTATGGGATCGATTCCGGCGGATTTCCTGTGGATCGCGGCGGCATTTGGTGTCATTCGGGCAGGATTTCGGCGTAGGAGTCGGTGATTTCGGCGCTTAGGAGGGCAGCCATGCGGTGGGCGGCCTGGTCGATCTGGTGGAGTTGACCGGTGAGGTAGCTGTTCGAGGAGGAGATGGCTGCGATACCCAGAGTGGCACGATTCCAGACCAGGCCTTCGTCGAGCTCGGCGATAGATAAGTTGAAGCTGTGGCGGAGTTTATCTTTCATGGAACGGACGACCTGGCGGCGGTCTTTTAAGGACTGGGCGTGGGGAATTTCGAGTTCGATGGTGAGTTTGGCTACGGGCATGGTGTTGGTACCCCCATCCCCCTCCCCCCCTTGGGGTATTTTGGGCGTAAGTCTTTTACTTTCTTGCGCTTGGCGAGGGGGTGTGGCTGTAAAATATTCCATCTAAAAGACTTACCTGCAAAATATTGTAAATAAACGGCTTAGGTGCGAAGGTGCTTTCCTGATAGCCTAGAACTCACTTTCTGGGCTGCTGTTTTGTCAAGCGCCTGTGGTTTTCATTCTCGGTTGTATCGACCAGTAGCGGAAGTAGAGAAACCGGATTTTGGCTAAAAAGGGCAAGCGGGCGAAGTGAGATGATCCTCCTCGGGGGTCCTTCGACTGCGTTTGTCGCAAGGTGCCGCGACAAACTCCGCTCAGGACGACGACCTCTTATTGCAATTCAACCACTTAGCAAAAGCTTATAGGTCGATACGCCCTGGCAAATCTCTGATTAAGTCCTCTGGCCTGTGTAGAAACATTCCTCGGGGACTAAAGCCCGTTGATTTTACTGGATTTGCGGCGGCTAAAAGTTCCGCCCTTTCAAATCAACGACTTAATCAGAGCTTCCCTAGCGAACGAGGACTAAGTAGATGGCCATGGCTACTCCTATGGCGGCGAGGAGGAGGCCGAGGATGACGGCGTCTCGTGAGACGCGACCGGGGCGCCAGGTGCCTGAGCTTAGCTCCTGGATGAGTTGGAAGTGACGGTAGACGGCAACAAGGTTGACGACGACGCCGAGCGCGACGAGGGAGACTCCGGACCAGAGGGAGAGGCCTGTGGTGTGGGCGGGCAGGTGGGATTGGGACTGTGACGGGGATTGTGCAACGCTGATCTGGCGAAGGAAGAGGCCGAAGCGGCTGACCGCGAAACCGATGCCCATGAGACCGAGGCCGGTGCGAATCCAGGCGAGGAAGGTTCGCTCGGCGGCGAAGTAGACGCGGGGGTCTTGCTCGGCGGGCTGGGGTGGATTGGGCATGGTGGGATTGTAAGGCGGTTCGCAGTTGCAGGGGAACTGGTGGTGGGTTGTGGTCTTTCGACCGTCCTGACTGGCCGCCGGTAAGCCGAAACCGGGCAGATCAAATCTCGTTCCTCTTGGCAAATCAGGAACAACTCCCGACGGGCAGAATGTCGGGGTCAGCCTGAAGGAAAGAGTGCCTCGGGTTCCCGAAATCCGACGATGGGTCGCGAGCTTTGGCCATCCAATTCGTGATCGAAAGAGCGGCGAGGCATCCAATTGCCATGAATCCTCGTAATCGTAAAGGTGATATCGCCCTCTTGCTATTCGCGCGGACTGGTTACCAAATTGCAAAAATGATAGGGTTCGCGAGCCGCGAAAAACGCTTACAATCGCACCACCATCTGTCAGGCACGCAACGATTGTTCAAGTGAAGTACAAGTTCCGACCGGCTGCCGGGAAACGAAGTTTTTCCTGCAGCATCCTTCGATCTGCAATAAAGATCATCAGCGACAAAACTCGCAAATTGGGGAGAGTTGACATGCGCCATAAGACAATGAGTATCGGTGTGCTCTTGATTGCCGGCAGCATTTGCTGCGCGCCGGCATGGGCATCAGATGAGCCGGTGACCACGCAGTTGCAACAGATCATCGACGATTACCTCGCACAGCAAGGCCAAACGGAAAAGATTACCGGAATTCAGATGCAGGTCAGCTTGGATAATGGTCGGCAGGTCATCTCAGTGTCCGCCGGGAACGATGGCTTGCCGCATCCACGGCCGATGACGCCCGACTCGCTGTTCCAGATCGGCAGCAACACCAAGAGTTTCACGGCTGCACTCATCCTCAAATTGGAAGCTGAGGGCAAGCTCAACATTGATCAAACGGTGGGCGATTGGCTTCCAGAATACACGGCATGGAAGTCCATCACTATCCGGCAGTTGCTGAATATGACGAGTCACATTCCGGATTACGACTCAACGGTGACGGTCGCGGAGAAGCTGCTCGATCTGCACTATCAGTTCACGCCCAGGGAACTGATCGCTTCCGTGAATCCGGACGATGGGGTGCAGCTGCCCAACTATGTGCCGATCACCGGCTGGTCTTACACCAACACGGGCTATTTTCTCGCCGACCTGATCATTGAGAAGGCGTCAGGGGTGTCGTATAAGGAGGCGCTGGAAAAGATGATACTGAAACCTCTGAACCTGACGAACACCTACTATTACTACGGGGAAACGCCGCGCTTCGTGCTTGAACGCATGCCGGCGGGATTCTTTAATGACCCAAGTTGTCTTACCTATCAAACAGGGTGTAGGCCGCCGGACTACACGCCGCCCCCAACTAGCCCGCTTGCCCCACATATTGGGAAGGATGTGCGCGCAGAAAACATGTCGTGGGCTGGCCCTGCGGGAGGCATCATCTCGAACATGGGCGATCTCGCACTATGGTATCGAGCATTGTTTGCGGGACGCGTGATGCCGCAGGCCCAGCTAGAGGAAATGCAGAGTTTGGTATCGACCGCGACCGGGCTTCCGATTCCGGTCACGAACGCCGCCTGTCCCCAGGGCTTTGGGCTCGGCCTGGACCAGAATTATTCATTGAGCCAGTTCAAGGGTTTGATTTGGTACTACGAAGGCGAGACGTACGCGGATCGGGTGGTGTTTACCTACTGGCCGCAATATGACGTTGTGCTCACGATGGTGGCCAACAGCAACGTTCACCAAAGCACTTTCCCGTTGACGGTGTTGCCGAAAACCATCGATGCCCTGGTGAGTACAGGCACGGTACACAACACTGAAGGCCTTGGCAGGGGACAGCCATTTTCGCTGGATCCCTGTTTCCGTAAGGACGACGACTAACCTCGTCTAATCTACGCTGCCCTGATGCAGTCGAGTGCAAGTTAAGCATCAGCTTGAGGACCTCCTCCAGCTTCGGCGGGACTGCCTGAAAAGGGGTTGTCGGCAACTCCGACCGCATTGGCTCAAACCTGAAAACTCAGAATCTGAAGCCGGTTCGAAACAGGCCATGGAAATGACAGAGTATGGAAAGCATGGAAAGCCTTAAAGCTGGCTTTCCACCCTTCCCCACACTCTTTGGAAATCCCCACGGGATTTCCCCATTTCCACAGCCTCTTCGGCTGAGTTTTCTTAAGCGCAAGAGCAAGAAATAGGAATAAAGCCTCGATCCGAGGCCCTTTTACCGCAGGGGACTCGTAACGGATGTGTCCGGTCCAAAGTGTAACGGATGTTCCGGTACACTCACGGGTGTCTTGACGGATACCGCGGCATGAATCGGTTCGCTGCAACTGAGAGCTGTGGCCGCAATCCGCTGTGCTGTTCACGATGAGGCTGTGAACAGCTTCGGTCGAGATGACGAGGTTTGGGGGGCTTTAGCAAAGGCAAAGGCAAGTGCAAGTGCAAAGGCAAGTGCAACAGGGTTGAAGAGTTTACATTCCCACCCATCGCAAAGTGCGCGATGGATGGGGCACCCGATTAGTTGTGGCTGGGTGGGTAAGAACAGGCAATAGCAAATGCGAGGGTTTCTCCCTCTGCGGCGGCAAAGCGCGCCGGCATCTTCTACAATCGGAGCTTTGGGAGAGTGACCTGTGGGGGAGACGCGACGTTGGGGTGTTGGAGAGAGAGTTGTGCGATGGAGTTGTGCGGCTGTGTTTGCGGGGGTGAGTGTGAGTAGTGCGCTGGGAGCTGTGACGCATGAGAAGAGTGCGGCGTTTGGGCCGTCGAATCCGTTTTACGCGAAGAGCACGCTGCCGTTTGAGGCTCCTCCCTTCGACAAGATCAAGGATAGTGATTATGAGCCGGCGATCGAGGCCGGAATGGCTGAGGAGTTGAAGGAGATTCAGACCATCGCAAATGATCCTGCCGTGCCTACGTTTGAGAATACGGTTGTCGCGATGGAGAAGACGGGTGCTCTGTTTCAGCGAGCGATAGCGGCGTTCAGCGGAGTGACGGGAGCGAATACGAATCCTGAGCTGGAGAGAGTGCAGAAGGAGTTGGCACCGAAGCTGGCGGCGCACAGGGATGCGATTTATCTGAATGAGAAGCTGTTTCGTCGCGTGGCTGCGGTGTACGAGGCTCGTGCGTCGCTGAAGCTGAGCGCAGAGGGACTGCGGCTGGTGGAGGTGAAGTACAGGGACTTTGTGCATGCGGGCGCGAACCTTTCGGCGGCGGATAAGGAGAAGCTGAAGAAGCTGAACGAAGAGGAGTCGACGCTGTCGAATGCGTTTCGGAGCAAGGTGCTGGCAGGGACTAAGGACGCGGCCTATGCGACGACGGATAAGGCTGCGCTGGCGGGTTTGACGGCTGCGGATTTAGGCGGAGCGGAGCAGGCGGCGAAGGAGCGGAAGAAGGATGGGTATGTGCTTCCGCTGCAGAATACGACGCAGCAACCGGTGCTGTCGTCGCTGAGTGTGCGGGCGACGCGGCAGGCGGTGTTTGAGAACTCGTGGACACGGACTGAACGTGGGGATGCGAACGATACGCGTTCGACGATTGCAAGGTTGGCGCAGTTGCGCGCAGAGAAAGGGAAGCTGCTGGGGCATAACAGCTATGCGGGATGGAAGCTGGAAGACCAGATGGCAAAGACTCCTGAGAATGCGCTGAAGTTTATGGATGCGCTGGTGGCTCCTGCGACGGCGAATGCGGCGGATGAGGCGAAGGATATTCAGGCTGTGATTGACGAACAGAAGGGCGGATTTTCTGTTGAGCCGTGGGATTGGGAGTTTTATTCGGAGCAGGTAAGGAAGGCGAAGTTCGATATTGATGAAGCGCAGGTGCGGCCTTACTTCGAGCTGAATAACGTGCTTGAGAATGGTGTGTTCTACGCTGCCGGTCAGTTGTATGGGCTGAGTTTCAAAGAGCGCAAGGACATTCCGGTGTGGAATGCGGATGTGCGGGTGTTCGAGGTGTTCGACGCGGATGGCAAGCCGTTGGCGCTGTTCTATTGCGACTACTACAAGCGCGATAACAAGAACGGCGGGGCGTGGATGAGCAGCTTCGTGGACCAGTCGAAGATGATGGGCACGCTGCCGGTGGTTTATAACGTTGCGAATCTGCCGAAGCCTGCGGCGGGTGAGCCGGCGCTGATCAGCTTCAGCGATGTGATTACGATGTTCCACGAGTTTGGGCATGCGCTGCATGGGATGATGGCGGATAGTGAGTACCCGAGCTTGTCGGGGACTTCGGTGCCGCGGGACTTTGTGGAGTTTCCGTCGCAGTTCAATGAGCATTGGGCGACGTATCCGACGGTGTTTGCGAACTATGCGAAGCACTACAAGACGGGCGCGGCGATGCCGGAGGAGCTGGCGACGAAGATCAAGCGGGCGGTGGACTTCAATCAGGGTTATCTGCTGACGGAGCTGGTGGCTGCGGCAGAGCTGGATATGCAGTGGCACACGCTGCCGGCGGGTGAGGGATTGCAGGAGCCGGATGCGTTTGAGAAGGCTGCGCTGACGAAGAAGGGATTCACGTTGAGCTATGTGCCGCCGCGGTACAGGTCGAGCTACTTTTCGCATATCTGGGGCGGCGGATATGCGGCGGGATACTACGCGTATCTATGGAGCGAGATGCTGGATGATGATGCGTTCCAGTGGTTCCAGGAGCATGGCGGATTGACTCGGTCGAATGGGGACCGGTTCCGGAAGATGGTGCTGTCGCGTGGGAACACGGAAGACCTGGAGAAGATGTACGAGGCGTGGCTTGGTGGCGCTCCGAATGTCGAGCCGATGCTGAGTTATCGCGGGTTGGAGAAGACTGCGAAGTAAGTTTTATTTTTAAGGATGAAAGTGCCCGCTGCGCGCGGGGCGGTCACTTCGTGACGGGTATACCCCTGTCAGTTGGCGCTCCCGTTGACCGCGAGGGAGATCTTCGCCTTGCGAGGGCGGGTAACGACGATTTTTCTTCGCAATTTTGACAGTTTCAGATATGCTCATTTTCATTCCAAGTTCACATAGCAAACTGACTTTTGCCTGTCTCGAAGTTTAAGTGCCACAGTTGCCTGAGCGTCGTCGCCACGGGTCCGCCGTGTTGCATCGCTGCATTTGTGTCTTCCGGATTGGCCATTTCAGAAAAAGAAACTTGTTTGCGTTTACGTTGCATCACTTCAGGAGCCAGAGATCATGACTAAGCATTTCCGTTCTTTCTTCCTCGTCCTTGTTTGCCGGATGGCGTGTTGTTTGCTTCTGGCTTGTCCTGCGTTTGGGCAGCAGACGCTTGGCGGCTTGACGGGTGTGGTGACCGATAGCCAGGGTGGGATTTTGCCGGGCACCGTGGTGACGGTGGTGGGAGATCAGACTGGGCTGACGCGGACGCAGACGGCGGGGAGTAACGGATTTTATGACTTCAACAATCTGCCGATTGGGACTTATTCGCTCTCGTTTACGAAGGATGGCTTTCAGACTCAGAAGATGAGCGCGATTCCTGTTCAGAGCGACCGGACGGGGACGGTTAATGCTCAGTTGAGTGTGGGTGCGGTGAATACGGTTGTCAGCGTGGACGCGGTGCCGCTGATGAACGCAGTGGATACGACGAATGGATACGTTCTGGATAAGTCGCAGATCGAATCGATTCCGCAGCCTACTGGAAGCTTTACTGGGTTGGCGATTCTGTCTCCAGGGGTGAATGCGGAGTTGCCGGGTGGTACCGGAGCGATCTCTGGATTAGGGAACCTGCCGATCTGGGCAAATGGCCAACGCGATACAAGCAATAGCTTTTCGATCAACGGCGTGGACGCGAGCAGTCTTTTCAATGGGAAGAGTACCAGCCAGGTGGCCTCACAGCGCGTCATCAATAGTACTGGCGCATCGACTACGCAGGGGGGCGCCGGAGTGATTCAGACGACGGCTTCGGTGTATCTCTCGATTGGCAATGCTATTCCTACACCAGCACCAGAGTCGATCCAAGAGGTGCGGGTGAACGCCTCGATGTATGACGCTCAGCAGGGTTCTACTTCCGGGGCACACATCGATGTGAATACTGCTTCCGGAACCAATGCTTATCATGGGACCGCCTATGGGCGCCGTGGAACGAACTGGATCAACGCCGCGCCGTTCTTCTTCAAGAACAATCCACTGCTCGCAGATGATCCGAAGGATGAGAATCCTGAGTTGCACCGCTATATTGCGGGAGGCACCTTCGGCGGTCCAATTATTAAGAACAAGCTGTTTGGATTTGTGTCGTACCAGCATCTGCAGGTATCGGATCAGGAGATCGGAGATAACTTTATCAACGTTCCGGTTGGTCTTTCCGATAACAATCGCGATGCCGCGGGCTTTGCGGCGATGATTAACGGTCCGTTTGGTACCAGCCTTACCGCCGCCAACATTGATCGGACTGCGCTGGCTTTGTTCAACTCGCCCTCACTGCCCGGTGAGCCGGGCAAGTGGCTTGTGCCGAATGACCAGGGATCATCGACGCTCTCTGCTGCCCACCCCTACAATGCTTTTCTCCCGGGCACTGGCCGTTTCAAGGACGACACGGTAGTGGCCAACCTTGACTACAACATCAGCAGCAAAGACACTCTATCGCTCAAGTACTTCTATCAGCACGACCCCACGATTGCACCTTATGCCTACTCAAGTGTTCCAGGGTTTACCGAACACCTCGACTCTGGTGCGCAGGTTTTTTCTATCATCAACACCTATCTGGTAAAGCCGAACTTGAGTACGACGGAGAGCCTAGGGTTTCTTCGCGAAAAGACGTGGGTGGATAACGAGCAGCCCTTTGGGCCGAACGCGATTCCTGGAGGCTCGCTGGGGACAGTTTCGATCAATGAGTTTGGCTCGAATTATTTCCCCGGTGTGTCGATTGTGAATGTTCTGGGCGACGCCGCAAGCCAGTATGGCCTCGTCAGCTCCGGCATTTTAAGCATCGGGCCCAACGCGGAAGGGCAGGCACCTAACACTGGGGCTTTCCAGAATCGCTGGCAACCCTCGGGCAACGCGATCTGGACGCTGGGCAAGCACACTGTCACTTTTGGAACCAGCTATAGCTACACACAGCTGAACACGATCGACAAACGTACGGGCACGGGCACTGTCGCGACAGACGATTTGAGCGCTTATGCGCAGGGGTATGTTACGCCGGGTAGCTCTTCGACGTCCTTCTATGTCAGCTCTTTCCTCCAGGGCGACGCGAGCCGTTACTACAGGGCGAACCAAGTGGGAAGCTATGTGCAGGACAAGTTTCAATTTACGCCGACGCTCTCGATTACTGCAGGACTTCGTTATGACTGGGATGGTGCCTTGAGTGAGAAGAACGGACGCATCTTCAACTTTGACCCGACGCTCTATAGCTACAACGAGGCGTCGGATACGATTGTCAATCCAGGATTCATTATTGCCGGCAACAACAAGAATGGCACCAGTGGTGTGAGTCCGACGACCCTGACGGGCCGGCAGTGGGGTATTGGTCCGCGACTTGGTGCGGCGTGGCAGCCTGAGAAGTTTGGAGGCAAGGTCGTGGTGCGGTCGGGATTCGGAATGTACTACGATCGCGGTGAGTTGTTTAGCTACTTCTCGCCGGGTTATGCGATCGGGACGGTAACCGGCGGTCCGTTCGGAGCCAACCAACAGCTTCCGTTCGTGACGGCGCAGTCCTGTCCGGTCCAGAGCTTGTATAGCTACTACATTCCTACATGCGGTGGTGGTGGCGGAATCAATCCGCCGGTTACTGCGCCTACGGCTGCGACCGGCAATCTCGCCAACCCGTACACGAACGTTCAGAGTGCTGCTCCCACGAATCCGAAGTCTTCGGACTTGAGCAATTACCTGCCGAATATTGCGAGCATCAACGATGGCGGACAGCCAATCTCACTGGGTGTCTACGATCGCGCGAACAAGCTGCCCTACACCTTCAACTACACGTTGGATATACAGTGGCAGCCACGCAATGATCTCGCGGTCACGCTGGGCTACGTTGGTAACCTGGGCCGGCACCAAGTAATTCCGGTTCCCTTCAATCAGCCTGGTATTGCATCACCTTCCGCAGCGATACATGGCGAACACTATTCGTATGGTTATAACGTTGGCGGGGCCAACTTGCCGGACGGGACTGGCTATGATTTCGACTACGAGGGCGGCAACATCGATCATCGCGTTCCTTATATCGGCTACGCAGCTGAGTCGATTGATTACAAGGCAGCTGGGGTGGATGCCTACAATGCACTAACGGCACACATCGAAAAGCGTATGAGCCATGGCTTGCAGGTGGCTGCGTCCTACACGTACTCTCATGCGCTCGACGAGCAGAGCGGTCTAGGACTTTTCTACAACGGCAACAATCCGCTGAACCTGCGCGATGGATACGCTTCGGCAGACTTTGACCGGACGCATGTGATCAACTTCAACTATGTTTACAGGCTGCCCGACTTTGTCCACAGCCACAACGTTGAAAGCTACTTCACGAATGGCTGGTCGCTGGTGGGCCTGACGATTCTTCAGAGTGGGCAGCCGTATAGCGTGATCGACTTCAGCGGAGCCGTAGGAAGCATCTACTACGGCGTAAGCAATGGAATTACGAATCCGATTGTTCCGTTGGCTCCTGGCTGTACGGCGAAGAATGCGAAGACTGGTCATTCGGGTGCGTTCAATCCAAGTGGGGATCCGAGTCTGAATGCGTTGAAGGCGTCGTGCTTCACTATTCCGATTTTGCAGGCTGGCGGTCTGAGTGGAGCGGTTCCTACCTCAGATCCTTATGAGACTGACTTCACTACCGGACAACGAAACATCTTCCGGCAGGCGTTCCAGAAGCGTGCAGATGCTTCGCTGATGAAGGTGACGAAGTTCAGCGAGCGATACAGTCTCACTTACACATTCGATGTCTATAACCTCACGAACACGAGCAGCTTCGACATCCCGGGCAATGAGGTAGCACAGAACATCAACTACAACGGCTTTCCGCAGGCTGGAACTCCGGTTCTGCCTGTCGGCTGCAATACCAGCACCCCAAGCGATGCGACCTTTTACAACTGTCCCAGTGGGCTAGGTACAGTGCAACATACTATTGGCAGTCCGCGGCAGATACAGATGTCGCTGCGGTTCCTCTTCTAGATTTTGTTTGTTGTAATTTGTTGGAGTGGCCTGCGTGATGAGCGTGGGCCTTTTTTTTGCCCGTCGGAGGTCCGGGGCATAGGAGGTTTGGATTTAGTAGGGTTGGGCTTATGTTTCGAGAAGAGGCTGAGTGATTTCTTTCAGGGCTGTGCCGGTGAGTTGCAGGCGATGGGCCTCTGCGCAGTAGAAGGCGATGCGGCTGGCTGCGGTGTCGTAGTCGAGGCCTTCGGTGCGGATGTTGGAGACGCAGTTACGGTCGGCGTCGGTGCGGCCAGGGAGGGGATTCCAGGTGATGTAGGCGCCGAGGGAGTCGGGTGAGCTGAGGCCGGGGCGTTCGCCAATGAGGATGAGGGAGAGGCGGGCGTGGAGGAGCGAGCCGATTTGGTCGGCGATGGCTACGCGGGCCTCGGTGGCGATGCAGATTGGGATGGTTTGGTTTTGGGAGAGCGTGGGGAGGAGAGCGGCGAGGAGTGGAACTGCGTGGTGCTCGACGGCAGTGGCGGAGAGGCCGTCGGCGATGACTATCACGATGTCGCACGAGGACGGTTTTAGGAGAGTGGCTGAGGCGAGTGCGAGGGTGCGGCCAAGGTCGGGGCGGCGGAGGTAAGTAGTGCGGTCGGGTGCGGCGCTGGCCAGGGTGAGGACCGGGGAGGATAAAGACGGGATTTCGGCGCGCAGGCGGTGGGTGAGGTGTTCGGTGTCGAGCGTGGCGTGGACGGCATCGCGAGCCTGAGCGTGGGCTAGCTGAAAGTCGAGGATCTCTGAGGTGGCGAGACTTACGCCGGTGCGGCGGAGTGCGACTCGGGCAGACGTGTAGCTGCGAAGCGAGGGAGGCGGGTTGGTAGCCGAGGTTTCGGAGTGGTTGGCGGGTGTGTCTTTTATTTCGCGGTCAGGCATGGTTGGCTCGTAAGCTGCCGGATTCAGGGAACGATGATAGCCAGTGTACGGAATAGATGCTGTGTGCGTGCTGTTTGTGTCGTTCGAGTAGTATGTTCGTCTGCATTGGGTTGATGAAAGAAAGCTTGTTGGAGAGATGCCGTTGATTTCTACTTGAGGGACCAATTGGTGAGAGGGTCTTAAAGAATCTGTTGTGATCGCTGGGTTGAACAGGGTTTTTCTATGCTGCAGTTTATTGGAAGTCTAATCCGGCCCTATCGTGGTACCTTGGTCGGTATTTTTCTGGCCATGCTGATCGAGACGGTGATGAGCCTTGCGACGCCGTGGCCGTTGAAGATCATTTTGGACAACGTGGTGGGGCATCACGAGATGACTCCATGGCTGCATCGGCTGGTTGGGCCGACGTTCGATAGCGAATCGAAGCTACATGTGGCTGCGCTGGCGGCGTTGGCGTTTGTGGTGGCTTCGCTGGTGGGCGCGATCGCTTCTTATATCGATAACTATTACACGGAGAGCGTTGGACAGTGGGTGGCGCATGATCTGCGGATGAAGATGTATGGGCATCTGCAGCGGCTTTCGCTGGGTTACTACAACACGCATGCTACGGGAACGATTCTGAGCACGATTACAGCGGATATTCAGACGATTGAAGGATTTGCTTCTTCTTCGACTTTGAACATTCTGGTGGATATGCTGACGATCGTTTGCATGCTGGGACTGATGTTCTGGCTGAACTGGGACTTTACGCTGATTGCGGTAGGTGTGACGCCGTTTCTGCTGCTGTTTGTTTCGAGATTCAAGAAGGCCGTGAAGAAGGCGACGCACGAGGTTCGCAAGGAGCAGAGCGAGATTGTTGCAGTGGTGCAGCAGGGGCTGGAGTCGATCCAGGCGGTGAAGGCGTTTGGACAGGAGGCGACGGAAGAGGCGCAGCTGGAGCTGGTGAGCCAGGCGACGGTGAGCGCGGCGTTGAAGGCGAGGAGCGTGAAGGCGCTGCTGTCGCCGGTGGTGACGGTGACGGTGGCGTTGTGTACGGCGGTGGTGTTGTGGCGGGGGGCGGCCCTGATTCTTGCGAAGACGATGACGGTGGGAGAGCTGACGGTGTATCTGGCGTACCTGACGAAGTTCTTCAAGCCGGTGAAGGATCTGGCGACAACGACGAACGCGGTGGCGCAGGCGGCGGTTGGGGCGGAACGGGTTCGGGAGATTCTTGATACGGATGCTGTGATGGCGGAGAAGAAGGATGGGCTGTCGCCGGTGACGGTTGCAGGAGCGATCGAGTTTGAGCATGCAGCGTTTGGATATGATCCGGAGTTTCCGATTTTGAAGGATGTGAGTTTTAAGATTGAGCCAGGCCAGTTTGTGGGGATCGTGGGGCCGACGGGAGGCGGGAAGTCGACGGTGGTGAGTTTGATTCCGCGGTTTTATGATGTGCTGTCGGGGTCGGTGAAGGTTGATGGAGAAGATGTGCGCGACTACAAGCTGAAGTCGCTACGCGACAAGATTGGGTATGTGCTGCAGGATACGGTGCTGTTTCGCGGGACGATTCTGGAGAATATTGCTTTTGGACGGCCAGCGGCTACGAAGGAAGAGGTGATTGCGGCGGCGAAGCTGGCAAATGCGGATGACTTCATTATGAAGATGCCGCATGGATACGAGACGATGGTGGGAGAGCGGGGATCGACGCTCTCGGGTGGGCAGAGGCAGAGGATTGGGATTGCACGGGTGATGGTGCGGAACAGTCCAATTCTGCTGCTCGATGAGCCTACGGCGGCGCTGGATAGCGAGTCAGAGAAGCTGGTGATCGATGCGCTGGAGAAGCTGATGGAGGGGAGAACGGTGATTGCGATCGCGCATCGGTTGAGCACGATTCGGGATGCGAACCAGATTGTCGTGATCAACGGGGGTGTTGTGGCGGAGAATGGAACGCATGAGGAGTTGATGGCGTTGAATGGGATCTACGCGACGCTGCATCGGACGCAGTTTGATGCGGGGATGGACAAGGTGATGGTGTAGGGGGTTGTGTTGGCCGTTTGTTTTGGGCGATGAGAGGCTGTAAAAGAGAACAATACCGGTTCGTGAAGTCAGCGGTTGAGGATTAGATTATGTCGCGCTCTGTGATTGTTTTGCCTGACGATTCTGCCAAGCCGATTCTGGATGCTATTCACGGTGCGAAAGAGTCGATCCGGGTAAAGATGTTTGTGTTTTCTGATCCGTCTCTGCTACAGGCTGTGATTGCCGCGCACCAGCGGGGGGTGAAGGTGCGGGTGATGCTGAATCCCGAGAGACGGGATGGTGAGAAGGAGAACGACGAGTCGCGCATTACGTTGACGGAGGCGGGGGTTGAGGTGCTGGATAGCAATCCTTACTTTGATCTGACGCATGAGAAATCGATGGTGATCGATGACAGGATGGCGTTTGTCGAGTCGCTGAACTGGGAGACGAAGAATCTTACGGTGACGCGGGACTATGCGATTGTGACGACGCATAAGCACGAGGTCGAAGAGGTAATGGAGTGCTTCGACGCGGACTGGAAGAGGGAGCACTTCGACGCGGGAGATCACTCGCATCTGATCTGGTGTATCGGCAATGGAAGGCAGCGGCTGGGGCAGTTGATCGACGAGGCGAAGCATTCGTTGTGGCTGCAGAATGAGCGGTACCAGGACCCGACGATCATTGAGCACCTGGTGAGGGCGAATCAGCGTGGAGTGAAGATTCATATTATGGCGCGGCCTCCGCACAAGCTGAAGAAGGAAAAGCTGATTGAGGGTGTGAGCGGGCTAAGGGTG
>Ga0302308_10001030_pt1 | contig 23114 bp, 18 predicted proteins | sample III_Palsa_E3_3_FD_200531 | JGI IMG/M metagenome (GOLD analysis project Ga0302308, IMG submission 200531) | Peat permafrost microbial communities from Stordalen Mire near Abisko, Sweden - III_Palsa_E3_3 | ecosystem: Environmental > Terrestrial > Soil > Palsa > Peat permafrost | place: Sweden...
TATGAAGACCCTCGGCAACTTCTGGGTCGACCTCACCCGCGGAACCCTCTGGATCCTTCTGCCCATCTCGATCGTCTTCGCCGTCGCGCTCACCTCGCAAGGCGTCATCCAGAATTTCCATCCCTACACCACCGCCAAGCTCGTCCAACCCCAAACCATCACGAGCGCCGACGGCAAGACCACCACCACCGTCACCACGCAAACCATCGCGCAAGGCCCGGTCGCCTCGCAGGAGGCCATCAAGATGCTCGGCACCAACGGTGGCGGCTTCTTCAACGCCAACAGCGCGCACCCCTTCGAGAACCCCACGCCCCTCTCGAACTTCCTCCAACTCCTCTCCATCTTCCTCATCCCCGCCGGCCTCACCATGACGCTAGGCACCATGGTCGGCTCGCCCAAACACGGCTGGGCTGTTCTCGCCGCCATGACCATCCTCTGGTTCTGCGGAGTCTTCGTCTGCTACTGGGCCGAAGCGCAACCCAACCCACTCATGCATAACGTCGACCAGCACGCCTCCCTCACGCAGTCCGGTGGCAATATGGAAGGCAAAGAAGTCCGCTTCGGCATCGCCAACTCCGCCCTCTTCGCCACCGTCACCACCGACGCGAGCTGCGGTGCTGTCAACTCCATGCACGACTCCTTCACCCCCCTCGGCGGCCTCGTCCCCCTCACCAACATCATGCTCGGCGAAATCGTCTTCGGTGGCGTCGGCGCCGGCCTCTACGGCATGCTCGTCTTCGTCGTCATCGCGGTCTTCATCGCCGGCCTTATGGTCGGGAGAACCCCCGAGTACCTAGGCAAGAAAATCGAAGCCTACGACGTCCAGATGGCGATGCTCTACCTCCTCATCTTCCCGCTCATCATCCTCGGCTTCGCCGCCGTAGCCGTCCTCATGCCCAACCTCGGCCTCAGCGCTCTCACCAACCACGGCCCCCACGGCCTCTCAGAAATCCTCTACGCCTACGCCTCCGCAACCGGCAACAACGGCTCCGCCTTCGCCGGCCTCACCACCAACACCCACTGGTACAACTACTCGCTAGGCTTCGCGATGTTCTTCGGCCGCTTCATGATGATCATCCCGATGCTAGCGATCGCAGGCAATCTAGCCGGCAAGAAAATCGTCCCCGAAACCGCAGGCACCTTCCCGGTCACCACGCCACTCTTCACGATCCTGCTCACCTCGGTGATCGTCATCGTAGGCGCGCTAACCTTCTTCCCCGCGCTCTCCCTCGGCCCCATCCTGGAGCACCTGCTCCTCCACGCCGGCCACACGTTCTAAGCATTCGGAGAAACACATGTCCACCGCAAGTCAAGCCAAAGGCCGCCGCTCGCTATTCGATTCCGCAATCGTCCGCCGCGCCTCCGTAGACGCTCTCGCCAAGCTCGCCCCCGCGACCATGATGAAGAACCCCGTCATGTTCGTCGTCGAAGTCGGCAGCGTCCTCACCACCGCTCTCCTCATCTACGACCGCTTCACCCACCACGGCCACTTCACCTTCGACCTCCAGATCACCCTCTGGCTGTGGTTCACGGTGCTCTTCGCGAACTTCGCCGAAGCCATGGCCGAAGGCCGAGGCAAAGCCCAGGCCGACGCCCTCCGTCTCGCCAAGTCCGAAACCACCGCCTACAAAGTCTCGAAGTCCGGAGCCATCGAAGAGATCCCCAGCTCCCAACTCCGCGCCGACGACGTAGTCCGCGTCATCGCTGGCCAGATGATCCCGGGCGACGGTGAAGTCATCGTAGGCGTCGCCAGCGTTGACGAGTCCGCGATCACCGGCGAGTCCGCCCCCGTCATCCGCGAAGCCGGAGGCGATCGTTCTGCCGTCACCGGTGGCACCCGCGTCCTCTCCGACGAGATCACCGTCCGCATCACCTCCAACCCCGGCGAAACCTTCCTCGACCGCATGATCGCACTAGTCGAAGGTGCCGAGCGCCAGAAGACTCCCAACGAAATCGCCCTCAACATCCTCCTCGCCGGCCTCACCATCATCTTCCTGCTCGCCGTCGTCACGCTGCAGCCCTACGCCATCTACTCCGGCGCACCGCAAACCGTCTTCGTCCTAATCTCGCTCCTCGTCTGCCTGATCCCCACCACCATCGGTGGCCTGCTCTCAGCCATCGGCATCGCCGGCATGGATCGCCTTGTTCAACACAACGTCCTGGCCACCTCCGGTCGCGCAGTAGAAGCCGCCGGCGACGTCAACACTCTTCTCCTCGACAAGACCGGCACCATCACCATCGGCAACCGCGAAGCCTCCGAGTTCGTCACCGCGCCCGGCATCACCGACGAAGCCCTCGCCGACGCCGCCCAGCTCTCCTCCCTCGCCGACGAAACCCCCGAAGGACGCTCCATCGTCGTCCTCGCCAAGCAGCAGTACGGCCTCCGCGGCCGTGAGCTCGCGCACCTCAACGCCGAGTTCATCCCCTTCTCCGCCCTCACACGCATGTCCGGCATCGAAGTCGACGGCCGCAGCATCCGCAAAGGCTCCGTCGACGCCATCTCCGCCTATCTCATCGAACACGGCTCCAAGCTCCCCGACCTCGTCCGCGAGTCCGTCGACGCCATCTCCCGCTCCGGCGGAACGCCCCTGGTAGTCGCAGAAAACGGCCGCGCCCTCGGCGTCATCCATCTCAAAGACATCGTCAAAGGCGGCATGAAGGAGCGCTTCGATCAGCTCCGCGCTATGGGCATCCGCACCATCATGATCACCGGCGACAACCCGCTCACCGCCGCCGCCATCGCCCGCGAAGCCGGCGTAGACGACTTCCTCGCCGAAGCCAAACCCAAAGACAAGATGGACCTAATCAAGCGCGAGCAGGCCGAAGGCAAGCTAGTCGCCATGACCGGCGACGGCACCAACGACGCCCCCGCCCTCGCCCAGGCCGACGTAGGCGTTGCTATGAACAGCGGCACGCAAGCCGCCAAAGAGGCCGGCAACATGGTCGACCTCGACTCCAACCCGACCAAGCTCATCGAGATCGTAGCCATCGGGAAACAACTCCTCATGACCCGCGGCGCCCTCACCACCTTCTCCATCTCCAACGACATCGCCAAGTACTTCGCCATCATTCCCGCCATGTTCGCCGGAGCCTTCCCCGTCCTCAACGCGCTCAACGTCATGCATCTCCACAACCCGGAGTCAGCCATCCTCTCAGCAGTAATCTTCAACGCCCTCATCATCGTCGCGCTGATCCCGCTAGCCCTGCGCGGCGTCCGTTACCGTCCTATGTCTGCCGCCGTTCTACTCCAGCGCAACCTCGTCGTCTACGGCATCGGCGGCATCATCGCCCCCTTCATTGGCATCAAGCTAATCGACATGCTCATCACCGCGCTCCATCTCGCCTAAGGTGCACTCATGAAAAAAACAATCATCACCGCCGCCCTCTACACCCTCATCTCCGCCATCCTCCTCGGCATCGGCTACCCCCTCCTCATCACGGGCATCGACCACCTCCTCTTCCCTAAACAATCCTACGGCGAACTCATCACGCGCAATAACGAAGTCATCGGCTCCCACCTCATCGGCCAAACCTTCACCGGCGACAACTACTTCAACAGCCGCCCCTCCGCCGCAGGCACCGGCTACGACGCCACCTCCTCCTCCGGCTCCAATTACGGCTCCACCAGCAAAGCCCTCATCGACCGCGTCCAGGCCAGCGTAACCACTACCCAGAACGCGTCGAAAACCCCCGTCCCCGTTGACCTGGTCACCGCCTCAGGCTCCGGCCTCGATCCCGACATCACCCCTGCCGCCGCCTTCTACCAGGTCCCCCGCATAGCCCACGCCCGCCGCCTCTCCGCATCCGCCCTCACCCAGCTCATCAACGACCACACCACGCAACGCCAGTTCGGCCTCCTCGGCGAACCCCGCGTCAACGTCCTCGACCTCAACCTCGCCCTCGACAACCTCACCACCCACGAAGCCAATCCATCGACAGCCCGTTGAAACTTTTCGTCGCCCCCACGGTCTAGGCAGGCCATGCCTCTGCCCAAGTTCCTTTGCGCGCTTCCCTTCCTTCTCGCTTCCCTCACGTCGGCTGCGCAACAAACGACCACACCCCGCATTGAACCGAGCGACTGCATCTACCAACCCGACGGCTCTCACAAAACCCATTGCGGTTACCTGGTCGTCGCAGAAAATCGGAGTCATCCCCTGGGCCGCACCATCAAGCTGCCCTTCATCTACGTCGAAAGCAACAACCCCTCAAAGCACCCGGATCCCGTGCTCTTTACCGGCGGGGGTCCGGGCCTCAGTTCCCTGCATCCCGTCACGTCCATCGATCGCAGGGCCCTCCTCCGTGACCGCGATTACATTGCCTTCGAGCAGCGCGGAACCCATTTTGCGCAGCCAAATCTCGAGTGCGCTGACCTCGGCCACGCCATCCAACGCGCCTATCTCGAGCACGCATCCGTGGACGAAGCAGTCACCGCCGCCATCCGGCAGTGCCGCACGAAACTCACGCAGCAAGGCATCGATCTCTCCGCCTACAACACCGACGAGAGCGCAGCCGACATCGAGGACCTCCGCCGCCTCCTCCACATCGATTCGCTCAACCTACTGGGCATCTCCTATAGCGGCGGTCTCATGATGGCCGTCCTGCAAAAGTACCCCGCCCATATCCGCTCCCTCATCCTCGACTCACCGCTCCCGGAGTTCGTAAACATCGACGAGCAGGAACTCGCCAACTTCAACCAGGTCCTCACCGCTGTCCTCAACACCGCCGATCCCACGCTCACCCCACGCTTCCGCACCTACTTCACCGGCCTCGACCACAAAGTCTTCACCCTCCGTTACACCCTCAACGACGGCCGGACGGTCACGCTGAACTACGGCCGCAACGAAATGCTCGCCATCCTCAAGGGCAAGTTGGAAGACTACGACGGCGTAAAAGAGTTGCCGCACGTTGTCAGCGATATGACCACCGGCCAACAGGAACCCTACCTCAAGGCGTATTTCGACGGCGTATTCGCCAACACCGGCGCCGTCTCCGGCATGCGCCTATCGGTCTATTGTTCCGACAAGATGGCCTTCGCAGACCCAGCCATCATCCGGCAGCAGGATACGATCATGCCCTGGCTGGCCGGTTTCCACGTCAACGACGTCTACCAGGCCTCCTGCGATGTTTGGCAAGTCAAACCCATCTCCGCCACCACCAAAAAGCCGTTCTACAGCAATGTGCCCGTCCTGCTAGGCGCGGGGGAGCTGGATGACGCCTGCCGGCCCTTATACAACGACATGATCCATCAATACTTCCCCAACAGCCAGCGCCTCCTCTTCACCCAACGCCAGCACGCCCCCCTGTTGAACTCCATGGAAGGGGATGTCTACATCGCAGCGTTCCTTAACCAACCGCTTGAGCGACTCAGCGGCCAGAAGGATATCGAGGCCTACTGATAATCCTGTCAAGCCCCCGCGGCCCCAAAAATCGCCAAACCCCCTGTCTCTATTGGCGATTTATATTTCAAAAACCTGGCATAGTTACCCCACTCAAAGGACTAAACTTTAACTAGCCCCTTAACCCATCCGCACCCTCGAGGTCAACCGACGACAGGTGAACCGATCATCGGGTTCGGGGACGTTCCTGACTCATAACCCGTTCCGATGGAACAACTTGGGCTAGTCTTGCGCATAAGTTACCCAGTATCGATAACTTACCGGCCGACCTCGGCGAAGGACTTCGCCACCTAAGTTCCTTGCTATCATCCGCTTCCGGGCTAAAATCACTCCCAAACCTGGAAGGATCTTGCCACCTAACCTATCTGCGATCATCGACTTACATCGCAAAATCACTCCCGGGGGGGAGGGGGGGACCCTACCGTCCCGCTCGCGGCAACGCAGGAACCCGCCGTCCCTGCCCAACGCCAGCTAGCCGAAACGTAATCACCATCGCTGGCACCAAGTACGCAAAGGACCCCAGTACCCACATCACAACGGCCCCCAACACCTGGTCATCCAGCACCGAAATCCCAAACGGATTTGGGTGCTGCACATAGTAGCTATAAACCGGCCGCTCGCAAAACGCCAAAAAGGCCGACAACATCGTCATCACCACATCGCCCATCGCGAGGTACACCAGCATCCCCCAATCATCCGGCCGCTGCTTCGCCGGCCAAGGCCGCAGAATGTACCACCAAAACAGCAGCGACGTCAGCAGAAAGCAAAGATGCTCGACGCCATGCACCACCTCATTCTCCAACGCATAGTTGTAAGCCGCCGGAACATGCCACGCAAGATAAGCCACATTCATTCCCAGCCAAGCCACAGCAGGCGTAACCAACCACTGCGCAAACTTTCGCAACCCAGCAACCCGCACCAGCGGCCCAACCACCCAACGCAATACCGGCTGCGGAAGCCCGCGCAGCAGCGGCACCACCGGAAGTCCATACAACAGCAGCATCGGAATCGCCGACATCAACAACAGATGCTCAATCATGTGCGCCGTCAGCAGCGCATCCGCGAACCCATCCATCGGCGAAGCGATCACCACCCACAACAGCGCCAGCCCACAAAGAAAGGAAGCCAACCGCTCCTCACTAAATTGCACCAGCCGAGTCCTGCGCAGCGCCAACCAGCCTCGCACATACACCACCGCAGTAAGCAGGATCGAGACCGTCAGCCAGATCGGTAGCTTCCAGTCCGCGAAGATGTCCCGCACCGCATCCGACATACGCTACTGCTTCTGCCCCGGCGTCGGCGTACCCTTCGGCCCCAGCGCCGCGCCCTGAGACTTTTGGATCTGCATCTCCGTGCTGCGCGTCAACTCCCGAGAAGCATCCATCGCCGGCTGCAGATCGTTGCCGCGCAGCGTCATCAGGAAGCTCACCAGCGCCTTGGTCTCAGACGGATTCAGCGCATTGCCATAAGCCGGCATGTTGCCGCCGCCCTGCAGCACCTGCCGCACAATCTGGTCCTCGGTCAGCCGCGTCGCCACCGAATCTAACGCCGGCCCGCGCTGTCCGCCCGCCCCATCCAGCTCGTGGCAGTTGCGACATTGCTTGTCCTGCAGCACGATCGCTCCCTGCCGCTCCAGCGGTGTGCGGTTCTGCATATACTTCACCGGCACCGCGTCGCTCGACCACGCATCCATCACCGGGCTCCACGGTGTATACGTTCCCAGCCGCGTGAAGATTCCAAGCGAGACCGCGATCACCGATACCGACAGCACCGCAACCGGACGCCGCGCCCAGTGCCTCTCCCCTTCACTCGCAATCAGCGGAAGCAACAGCATTCCCGCGATCGCCACCACAGGGACGATCAGCAGCACCGGCGTCTCCAGCGCCGGAGGAAGGAACGCCAGCACCGCATAGATCCATAGAAAGAAAAAGTCAGGTTTCGGCGCTGTCTGGATGATCGTAGGATCCGGCTGCCCACTCGGACCGAACGGCCCAAAGAAGAACGCGCAGGCCATCACCGCCAACAGGATCGCAGCCGCAAACACCGCGTCCTTCCAGGCAGCATCCGGCACAAACGGCATACCCGTTTTCTCAACAAGTTCGTGGTACTCGCGCTCATAGGTCGACTTGCGCACAAGCCGCCCCGGCATCGGCCAGTCACTAACCCCATGCCGCAACACCATCCACACATGCATGCCGACTCCAGCAAGCAGCAGCCCTGGAATCACGAACACATGCAGCGTAAAGAAACGAGAGAGCGTAGCACCACCGATGATCGGCCCACCGAGAACCAGATGCACCAGCTGCGCTCCAACAAACGGCACGCGACTAACAATCGAAGCTCCAATCCCCAAACCCCAGTAAGCATCCTGGTCAAATCGCATCACCTGACCCGTGAACGCCATGCCCAACGTCAGCAGCAGCAGGCCAACCCCAACAATCCACGTAAGCTCTCGAGGAAACTTGTACGCTCCAAACAGAAACACCTGCACCATGTGGATCAGCACAATGGCGATCATGAAATCCGATCCCCACCCATGCAGCGCCCGCACATACCAACCCAATGCGATGTTATGGTTCAGGAAATTTAGACTGGTCCAGGCCTCATTCGCCGATGGGCTATAGATCAGCGCCAGCAAAATCCCGGTCATCACCTGCAGGATCAGCAGCACCGTCGCAGCGCTGCCAAACACATACCACCAGCTCGCGTTATTCGACGGAGTTGGATGCGCCGCAGCTTCACTGATCGGCTTGATCAGGCCAAGACGATGTTCGAGCCACTCATAGGCTGCAATCCCGCTTTCCTTCAGCCTTCCCATGTCGTCGACCTCGTCTCAACCGCCGCAGGCGCAATCTTGACCAGCGGCTTTTCCTTGCACGAAGCCTGGGTCGCAAGCGTCGGCATATCGCCCGCATGGATCACCAACGAGTTCCCGGCGATCTTGTACTTGTATTCAAACAACCCGCGCTCCGGTGGACCAGACGCCCTGCTTCCATCCTCGTAGTACGCTCCCCCATGACACGGACAGAGGAACAGCTTCGACTCCGAGAACCAGCGCACCGGACAGCCAAGATGCGCACAGTTGATGGCGAACACCTGGAACGTCTGTTCCGAAACACGCCGAACCCAGCAAGAAACTTTCGCCGTTTCCCCATCATCGAAGGTTGCAACCGGACTCCTAAAGTCAACCAGCCGCGTCTGGCCAACAGGAAAATCATTCACGCCGCCAAGGCTGATCCAAGAACCGACGTCTGATTTCTTCTTCGACGCCGGCCCCAGGAGATACCCTATCAGCGGCACCGCAAGCACCGCCCCGACAACCGCATTCAACCCCACGGCAAGCTTGAACAGGAACACCCGACGCGTGTGCGCCTGGGCCTTGCCCTCGGGCGAAAGGGCGTCGTTACTGGACTCTCCCGGATATTTCAAAAATTCGCTCATACTCGTCTCCGCGCATTGGTGAGAGTTCTAAGGGTGCACATAAGGCTGGCCTGGAGCTGCGACTCGATGCGAAGCGAGCCATGCCACAATATCGGTAATCTCTTTATCGGTCATCGGCCGCGAGCCCGCACCGGTCACGTCTGACCGCCAATCAGGCATTCCATCTTCAGGCTGACCAGCAATGATCAAACTGCGCAATCCCTGGTCGCTGATGAGAGCGAGATAGGCAGGATCGACAAGCGAACCAGTAGAAGCTTCCTTTCGCTTCAGCCCGGTTCCGTCGCTCCCATGACAACTCGCACAGAAGGTCGCAAACGCTTGCTGTCCCTGGACTGGATCACCCAGAGAACTACTGGCATAAGGAGGAGCTACTTGCCCTTGAAACGACGTCGGCTTGCCCCACGCTGACTCCATTCCCTGCGCCAGCACCGCGATCTGCTGATCCGTCAGCATGCCGCCCTGGCTCTTTGCGAACGCCGGCATCGAGGTGCCAGGAACGCCATTTGCTGTCGCTTTCTGAAGGATCTTAGTACCAGCAACCGCCAGATAAATCGGATTCGCTAAGGAGACGGCAACGCCGTGCTTTCCCTGCGCTCCATGACACGCTACGCAGTTCTCCTGATACAGAGTCTCAAAATTCAATACCTGATCGGGACGTTGAGCGGTCGGCTCGGGCTTCGCGGGAACGCCCTTGCAGCCTAAACCGCAGACCGTCACAACAGAAAGCACGAACGAGGAGGCAAACCAGCGCAGAGTCATCGCGAAATATCCTCGTCCTTGGATTCGCTTGGCTCTTCGTAGTCCCGTTCGTTGAGATCACTGTGAAGCCCCGCACGAACAGAAAATGGAAGGGCTCGGAATTGCGGAGTTCGAACCTTCGCCTGCAGATTCACAACATAGCCACAGACAAGTCCAAAGGCCACCTGAGACGCCACAAACCAAAACCATTCAATGCGCTGGTTGAGAATTGGGCTAACCACTCCGATCGCCGAGTGCAAAATGCCAGTGAACAACAAAGGAACCATGATGCCCGCAGTGACGATCGGATACTTCGGAAACATGGGTAGCATGGCGCCGTAGAGTAGACCCACAAGCAGCGACGTAAGACCATGAATCACGAACGCGGCGAGCAAACCACGGAGATGAAATTCGCTCAGAAATGCGTCACTTGCACCGGCCCAGCTGACAAACCCGCCCGCAGCCAGCAAGTTCATCGCATACCAGATGCTGTGGTATCTCAAAATACTGAAGATGGCCGCAGGTACAGCCATCGCAATCCCGCCCGCGATCCCACCCTTGATGCCGGTGGTGATTCGGAAGGTCTCTACTGGGATAATCTTGCGCGAGGTCGCATCCGCAGGCAGCCTCGACGCGAGCGTTCGGTTGCTCGAAATTTGTGTACGCTCTGTGCTCACCTCAACTGCTTCGTGAGCTTCATGCGGAAGCACCTGTCGAAACCAGCCCACCATAGCTGCAATCGAAAGTACTCCTCCGAGGATGCTGACGATTCCACTCGTCACCATGCCCGACATGACAAGCGTGATACCTAAGGCGAGCACCACCGGCCACGCGGTTGGCGATGGGAGCTGTATGCCCTGTTCTTGATGCGGATGATCGATTGGCATTGCGCCTCCTCGCTGGTTATCTGCCCAGCACATAAACAACTAAAAATACGATGACCCAGACGCCATCGACGAAATGCCAATACAGCGACAGGACTTCGAGCTTCTCGCTATGCTCTTCCTTCATCTCACCGCGGATGGAGAAGAGCAACGCGAGCGAAAGAAGGATCAGGCCGACTACGACGTGAGTCGCATGCAATCCAACCAGCGAATAAAACGTGGTCCCGAATAAGTTTGTCCTGATCGTCAGGCCATGGTTATAAATCAGGTCGTACCACTCGTGAGCGGTGCCTGCGATAAAGATCCCTCCCAGCAGCACCGTCGCCGCTAACCAGAGGGAACATAAGCGTTGCTTGCTCTTCCGCAAAGCGGATACAGCAGCGTGCACCGTGAGACTGCTGGACAGAAGGCAGATCGTCGTGAAGATCGGCAGTTCCAGCACATCTTTCGGCATCGGCCCAGTCAGGCTCTTGCCGATGTAGAAGATGTATGCCACGACGAAGATCACAAAGATGGCAGCCTCGGCGATGATCAGGCACGTCATGCCTACGATTCCGCGGGACGGAAGCGTCCATGCTTGATCGGGGCTTGTCGACTTCAAGACAGCTTCGCTCACGCGCCCTCCTTTTGCGTCTCGTGTGGAGAACCCTGTTCCATTTCGTAATCGCTATCCGGGTCTTCAGGATGCTTCAGATCCCACAAGGGTCGGCGGCTGGCGACAGTAGGTATCTCCGCGAAGTTGTAGGACGGAGGTGGCGACGGCACAGACCATTCCAAAGTCCATGCATCCCATGGGTCGGGTCCAGCAATTGGCCCTTTGAAGTAAGACCAAACCATGTTGTAGACGAAGAGAAGCGTCGCAACCGTTTGAATGATTGCTCCACTGGAAATAAGCACGTTCCAGATCATCCAACCGCGATCGGCCTCGTAGGTATAGATGCGGCGCGGCATACCGAGCAGACCCGGCACATGCATGAGATCGAAGGTCAAATGGAACCCAATCACGAAGAGCCAGAAATGCCACTTCCCTAGCCTCTCGCTCAGCATTCGCCCGGACATCTTGGGATACCAATAATAAAAAGCTGAGAAAAGCATGAAAAGAATTGCTCCCACCAACACGTAGTGAAAATGAGCAACGACGAAATATGAGTTCCCAAGCTGCCAGTCGAAAGGGGCAACCGACAACATGATGCCAGTCAATCCAGCGATCAGAAATTGAAATAGAAAGCCGATGGCGAACATCATGGAGGCGGTAAATTGAATCTTGCCGCCCCACAAAGTGGCTAACCAATTGAAGATTTTGATGCCAGTGGGCACCGAGATGATCATCGTGGCGAGCGTGAAGAAGGTGTTCCCCCCCGGACCAAGCCCAACCGTGAACATATGGTGAGCCCAGACGCTGAGGCTGATAAAACCGATTCCAACAGAAGCAGCTACCATCGCTGGATATCCAAAGATGGCCTTCCGCGAAAACACCGGAATAATCTCATTCGCGAACGCGAACGCCGGTAACACCAGGATGTAAACCTCCGGATGTCCAAAGATCCAGAAGAAGTGCATCCATAAAACCGCAGAACCTCCAGCTTGCGTATCAAAAAAGTGTGAGCCGACGTAACGGTCGAGCATCAACATAATCTGTGCGGCAGTTAGCGGGCCGATCGCAACAAACGCTAGGCCCGAGGTAACGAGGTATAGCCACGGCAGCAACGGCAAACGGCTCATTTTCATACCGGGGCAGCGCATGCAGATGATGGTCGCAACGATATTCAGTGCCGTGCCGATCGATCCAATCCCGGACAGTAATATGGCGATCGTCCAATAGTCTGTGCTATGGCCTGGGGAAAATACACGAGCCGTGAGAGGGGCATACGCGAACCAACCGACATCGGGTGCGCTCCCCGCACCATATAGCCCGCTCCCGCCGACGTAGCTGAAATAGAGCAACAGACCACCGAAGGCCGATATCCAGAAACTGAACGCGTTCAACCGCGGGAATGCCATGTCCCGAGCGCCGATCATCAGCGGGATCAAGTAATTTCCAAAGCCGAAGAGAATCGGCATCCCGACGAAGAACACCATGGTCGTTCCGTGCATCGTGAAGAGGCCGTTGAAAACTTCGGGCGAGACAAAATGGTTATTCGGTATCGCCAACTGAACGCGCATCAGGAGCGCTTCGAACCCTGCAATCACCAAGAAGAACAGAGCATAGCCGATGTACATTAGGCCGATCTTCTTGTGATCAACGGTCGTCACCCAGCCGTGCAATACCTCGAGCCATAAGCGTCGCGGTACTCGCGCTATCTGGTCGTGCATTTCATCTACTGGAATCTGGGTTGCCATTGTGTCCTTCCTCAACCCACTACTTGAGCGTGGTTAGGTAAGCCGTGACTGCATCTAGATCGTGAGCATCCAGATGCATAGGGGGCATAAGCGCACCTGGTTTGAAATTCGCAGGATTGTCGATGAATTCTCGGAGATTCGCTGAAGTGTTTCGAACTGAGCCCGACGCAATTGTGTCGCGACCTCCCACATGGGTGAGATCCGGGCCGAATCTCCCGGTGGCGACTGTGCCTCGAATCGTGTGGCAACTGATACATGCGTTGTGCATAAAAATGTCGCGGCCTTCGGCAGCAGCAGGATCGTCCACTGCCGGCTGCTGCTGATGTTCCACCCAGGCAGCGAACTCTTGCGGCGTATCGGCGTACACACGAATCAACATCTTGGCATGTTGCACGCCGCAGTACTGCGCACACTGTCCTAGGTACAAACCCTTCGTTTGAGGATCGATCCACATTGTGTTGACTTTGTTCGGAATCAAGTCCATCTTGCCCGCAAGCCTAGGGACCCAGAAACTGTGATCTGTATCAGCCGATGACATCGTCAAGTAAGTTGGCAGCGGGTGAGCATGATCGCTCACCGGCACGTGTAATTCGTTGGCCGTCACAACCCCCATTTGCGGATAGCGATATTCCCACCAGAACTGGTGGCCTATAACGGTTACGTCCAGCGAATTCGCGAGACGTTGCGCATGCTCGGTTGTGTAGATGACCCGCGTAGTCGCGAGAAACAGCATGACCACGATGAGCACTGGGATTACTGTCCAGGAAAGTTCAATCTGATTGCTTCCGTAGATCTGGGGTGGCTCCTGTTCGCCTTGCCCGTTTGACGCGCGCGATCCATACCTCACAAGGACGTAGGCGAGTATGCCCGCGACAATCAGAAAAATTGCCGCTGTGATTCCAAGAACCAACATCGATAGACTGAAGATAGAGCTTGCTGGGGTTCCCGCAGGAGCAAAGATATTGGTTGGATCAGCAACAAAGGCCGACAGAATCACTACCGCGAAACCGCACCACCCTTGACTCGCAAACATTTGTCTCCAAAAAGACAGCTAGCGCTTTCGCGCGCTAGCGTCGTTTGTACGGTGGAATCCACGAACCGCTTGGTACATAACTTGCTAAGGCCTCAATGCGGTAAAACAAGTATCTAATCCAATTTATACACCTCTGGTTTTGTAGCGGGCATATCGCCGTACCCTCGGGTCGCACGCGGTTATTTCAACTCGCCCAGACAGTTTCGCGATACAGCATGTCCCGGCTGGAACAAATTGGTTATCAGCGCGTGCAAATTCGTCATACTATTTCACGCCGATCCGAGCAACGACTGTGCGTTGAATCACATGGACAGACAGGATGGTCTGGTACACTGACCGGATTGTTGTAGAGAATGGTCGCGTTGGACGCCACTTGGACGGCACAAACTTGATACCGCGGCGTGCGGCGCGGTCAAGTAAACTGAGTTCCGATGCAGGCTACCCTTCCCGCTCGCAAATAATGTAAGATAGTACTTCTGGGGGGACGTAGCTCAGTTGGTTAGAGCGCTGCCCTGTCACGGCAGAGGTCGCGGGTTCGAGCCCCGTCGTCCCCGCCACTAAGCCTCGGAGAAGCAAGGGCTTGTGGCACTAGACCAAAGTGACAGTCACAAACAAAGGGTGCTTTATTGGGGTTGGTTTGCCTGATCCCTTTTTGCCGCTCAAGCCAATTCCTTTTGGGCGAACCGATCTACCTTCCCTCTTGCCGTCACACCCATCGCCCGACTCGTCGTTTCATTCGTCCGGCGATAGATTGAATCGTATATTTGCGAGAAGTCTTCGGGCTTGTCAGTGATCGTGGCCGTCCTAACCAACAACGCAGCCTTGTAGCCCCACAGTCAGAAGGCTATTTGTGCGCGGTGCGCGCGCATAGTGATCGCCGCGCCAAATCATTCCGTCATTCCCGGCGTTCAAGCGTTCGACCCTCCAATCTTCATTTACTATGGCCCATGGCCTCGAGACGACCTGCAGTTGAAAAGGCATCTCCCCTGTCACAGCATCTCCGCCTCCCTGTCGTGTGCGTTGTTACCGTGGATAATCAGTTCGTCGAAGACCTGGGTCCGGAGCTCATGCCCTGGTTTAAGATAGTCCTTCGAGAGACCTACGAGGACCTGGCACGGTGGACGCGCGAATCTCACGTCCAGGCCGTTCTGCTGGATATCGACACCGGCGACAGCGACGATGAGCGTACCTACGGCGGCCTTCCCGTCCTGAATGAATTGCGCAGACTCAACAGTGAGTTCGTACTCATCTCGATGAGCCGCTCTCGCACTCGCTCGGTCGAGAAACAGGCGCTAGAAGCTGGTGCCGACGCGCACTTTCGCAGTCCGGTCGACATCTCGGAGCTTCGACTGACCCTGGTTGACCTTCTTCGCACACGAAGCGAGGAATCCGCACGGCAATCTATGCGGGAGCAGGCCTTTGAGAATAGCCGGTTCCAGGACTTCATCGGCGCAAGCGAATCGATGCGTACCGTCTACGATGCGATCCAGCAAGTCGCCGGGAGCAGCGTCAATGTCTTGGTCCGTGGCGAAAGCGGCACCGGAAAAGAGCTGGCTGCTCGCGCCATCGTGGCTCTCAGCCCGCGCGCTAACGAGTCATACATCCGCCTGAACTGCGCTGCCTTGCCCCAGGAACTCATCGAGTCCGAACTCTTCGGCAGCGAGCGCGGCGCGTTCACCGGAGCCACCGAAGCCCGCCCTGGCCAGATTGAATTGGCCGACGGCGGCACTCTCTTCCTGGATGAGATCGCTACGCTTACCCTGTCCCTCCAAACCAAGCTCCTTCGCGTACTCGAGGACCACATGGTCCAACGACTCGGCGGCCGTACTCTCCGCAAGATCGATTTTCGTTTGATCTGCGCTACCAACGAAAATCTTGAGGAAATGGCTCGCACCGGACGCTTCCGCGAAGATCTTTACTACCGCATTCACGTCGTTCCGATCCAACTTCCTCCGCTGCGCGAACGGCTCGGCGATATCCCCCTTCTTTGCGAGCATTTTCTCCAGACCCACTGCGTCGCCAACGGCATTCCTAAAAAGCACATCGACGATACTGCCCTCGCTACTTTTGAACAACACAGTTGGCCTGGTAATGTTCGCGAGTTGGAGAATCTCATTCAGCGCTTGGTGATCACGGTACGCGGTGAAGAGATCCATGCCACCCATCTGCCGCCCCGGCTACTTGCAACCAACCTCGCCGCAAGCGAGGCGGCGTTGCTCCCAGAGTCGGGGGCCGACTTCGACCATGAGATTCAGCAGATGGAAGTTGCCCTGCTCACTGCCGCCCTTCGTCGCACCCACGGTAATAAGGCAGCGGCGGCTCGCCTGTTGAATCTTGACGGACAACGCATCAAATACCTCTGCCGCAAGTACTCTCTCGCCTGACAATTTCACGCGCTAGTAATTTTTTCACCCATGTATGATTTATTTCTCACCATCTCGTAATGGGCATCGAGGATTTAAGCTTTCGGGCATACCGCCCATCCAACCTGTTTTCAATACTATAGAGAAAAGTTTTGGAGGGTTGTGTGTTTGGCATGTGGGTTGCAATTAGTCTTGCCGTACAGCAGTTCAAATACATACCCGAGGTCACGATCATGGCAGTTTCCAAGAAGTCGATTGTAAAGTCCACCACCGCCAAGACTACCACCGCAAAGGCTTCTAAGTCAGCAATCGCATCTCCCGCGGCGCCTGCTGGCAAGATGGTCACCGCGATGAAGATGGCAAAGAATGCCATGTTCGCGAAGTCTGTCACCAGTATGTAATGCCAACGTCGCGGAATTTACGGCGTGATTAGTCGTACCCACGTAGGTTGAACTATTCATCTCAAAGAATGCGAGGATTTCACAATGACCGTATCGAAGAAGTCGATCACCAAGAAAGCCGCCCCCAAGTCGACAACTGCAAGCGCTCCCAAGTCGAGCAATAGCCCCGTAGCTTCCTCCACGAAGATGGTTACCGCGCTGCGTATGGCCAAACAAGCCACGGGATTGAAGATGGCTAAACAAGCCACGGGATTGAAGATGGCCAAACAAGCGACAGTGAAGCTGGCGCGCGTCGCCGTGAATCTGAACTAAATTCGTACTTCGGTCTCGGAAGTTTTTAAAAACCGATGACCTACAGTACATCCGGGTGAATTCATCTACAAATGCGAACGATCGGTGACCGAGAGGTCACCGATTTCCTTTTGCGCTACCAGATATGTGCGTGGACCAGGTCCATCACAATCAGTCCGGCGCGTGCCGCTAGACTTCTTCGCGCACCGAACACCTTCGCAGAACCGGCGGTCCCCAGCGCCAACTGCGGACTTCCCGGCGCCAACTCCAGTCGAGCACTGTAGAACGTCGGCAGCACGATCCCTTTGTAGTCTTGATGCGCAACGAGACCCCCCGGTAGCGTAGACGCTTGTCCCTCAATGGCGGTCAGACGCAGACGCATAACCGAGAAGACCCCTGGTAGCACTATCGACACCTCATCTTCGGGCCTGATGTGATTCATCTCCCCCGCAGGAATGTAGAGTCGCAGTTGATCGGCCGTGTGCTCTGGATCTCCTCCAGCGATGGTAAGCAGCGGTTGGCCGGAGCCGACTTGTTGATTTGTCAATCCAACCGGCTGCGGTGTCAAGACGCGTCCATCCACCGGCGCTCGCACCATGAGGGAAGTCTGCGCTTCCTCCGCCAGTTCCTCAGACCGACGCGCGCCTGTTTCTTCTGCAGCTGATGCGCCAATGGACCGTCCCCCAAGCTGCGCCTCGACCGCATGGTAGCGCGCCGAACCTGCAGCCGCCAGCGAACTCGACGTCATCCCCGCGGCGTCCGTACTCGACATACGCAGCAATAGCTGCCCGCGCCGCACAGCATCTCCCTCACGAACGTATACCTCTTCCACTTTTCCGTTAACCCCAGCATGCAGTGTCACAGGATTCGCCGGTTCAACAACAAAATATGCATTCTCACGATCCCGTAACACCGGTACAAACAGGACGATGAGCAGTACGAACAATGCTCCCAGCGTCTGCGGCCGAATCCAAAATGCTCCACCCAGATGAGTTTTCCAAAACTGCTTCACCACACTAGCCAGCGATTTGAGGCGACTTCGAAAAATTGCGAATGCGAAAGCCGCAGCGGGTATCAAAGCAAACTCCGCCACAAACTTGGAACCCACATTGTAGGAAAACCGGATCACTAGGAAGAGAACCATGTAGCTGTATGCCCCAGACACCACCGCATAGACAAGAAACAACAACACACGACGCCGCGGCACCGAGGGCACTTCAGCAGGTAGTCGCAGAACCCTGCTCTGAAACCAGGCTGAAACAAAACTGGTCGAGCGTTCCTTCAGATCAGGAATCCCAATCAGTTCCGTAAGGAAGTAATAGCCGTCGAGCTTCAGCAGTGGATTCAGATTCATCACGATGACCGCCAGGCCCGTGATCAAAATCACTTTGTACGCCAGATCATGGACAAAGGCGCTCGGCTGCGTATTCGTCCACACGATCATCGCCAGCCCACAAACCACCATTTCCACCCATATACCCGCAATGATCGTTGCCAGGCGTTGAATCTTCGTCGCCGACACCCACGTCTCGGTTACGTCTACAAAGAACGCGGGCGTCAGATACAGAAACATCAGCCCCATATTGTGGACCTCGCCACCATAGTGTTTGCAGGTCAGCCCGTGGGCGGACTCGTGGATAAATCCAAGTCCGAACAGCAGCACCCAGAACTCAGCAAAGTCCGCAAATGTCTTGTGCGTAAAGTTGTAATAAAGCGGAATATCAGGACCAAAATCCTTCCACTTAACGGCGAAGACTACACCTTCAAAGCAGAACAGCAGCACCACCGCGAGCACACACCAGCGGCTATAGATGAATTTTCCCACCACGCCATCGAGCGCTGTCAGATACTTATCCGGGTCCCAGGCCGTAAAACTGATATGCGCTAGGTTGATCTTCGACGTCCTATTTGCTTTTCGTCCTCTCTCCGCCTTCAGTCGGGCGCTGTACGCCATATTCTTTTCCTGCGGCGTCTTGAACCAGAAACCCGCCTCGTCCAAGCTGGTCGCGAACTCCTCCACTTCGGGGGCGGTCAGCGCGCCACCTTGCTCCTCGTTGAACCTCTGCGCAATTTCGTCATAGCTGCGAATTCCGTCAAACAACTGGGCTAGATACCACTGCGGCGGCTGAAAGCGAAAAAAACTGCCCTTACTACGTTGCAAAATCCCAACGACGGGTTCTCCGTCCAGCATGTCTTCCCGTGTCACTAAGTCTGGGTCAAGACGGGGAGGACGTGCGCGAGAGAGCCGCGACTTCGGAATCTCGGGTAGTGCCGCATCCAGCGCCTCACTGAGATTCATGGCACTTGCGCCGCCGCGTTGTCCGATGCGCCCACCTGCATCGTCATTCCAGGCTTCAGCAGTGGCGACGGGTCGATCACCTCGCCAATCACCTGCACGCTTCCACTCGCCGGATCTACCACTGGACTTACACGGTACACTCGACCCTTCTGTTTCAGTGCCGGATAATCCTCAGTCGTAAGCACCAGGTTGGCCCCGCGCTCGAACGCTCGCATGGCTGATTCCGGCACCGTAAACAGGACGTGCAACGGCGCCGACGCCGTAATCCAGAAAAGTACATCGCCAGCCTTCACCTCCTGCGCCATACGCAGGGATCGCCTTCCCACAACTCCTGTGAACGGAGCAACGATCTGTGACTGGGCCAACTGCAAATTGGCCGCCTGCAACTTCGCCTCGGCTCCTACCTCGTCCGCTTTGTAGCGGGCTACTTCCGATGCAGTTTCCGCTAGCTTGTACTTCACGTGTTCCCAGTCCTCATCGCTGAGAATCCGATCAGCTCGCAGGGCATCCGCGCGCCGCAGATCAGCCTCCTCTACCTGCTGCTCCGACTGCCACTCTTTGACCTGGGCCTGCAGCGACGCTACCCTCGACTTCTCCTCATCGCACGCCGCATGAAGTTCACGATCATCGAGCGATGCCATGACTTGGCCCTTCCGCACGTGATCGCCAATATCCGCCGCTACTTTAACTACTCGCCCATCACGCTGCGCAGCAACATCTGCCTGCTGCTCCGCAACGAGAGGCCCGGAAGTAGTGAATCCTCTTGATGCGGGTGTATCAGCAGGCACCGGCGGCGGCGCAGGTGTCGGAACCGAGTTCGCTGCCACCGCCGGCAGAGCCGTTGGACGCGAGTCACATCCACACGCAGTCGCAATTGCCAGCAGAGTCAATGTGAACGTCGCACCAAGTCTTACCGGCCATCGCAACATCGAAGGACCATTCATTGCATCACCAGCCTATCCAGTTCCATAACGTCTGCCATGCCCAAAGCGCCGGCCTGCGCAACAACACATACCCTGCGGACCGATACCCAATGAAAATTTTCCCGCGTCCAGTCATCCCAGCGCGGAGGGTAGCTTTTCTGTTCTCAAGTGTGACTCGCGCCGCAAACGTCCGTTCATCATTCACAGTCTGCGCGAGAGGAGCGACAATGTTGACCACGCCGCGCCACGTCTGCTGGGGATAGCTGTCTAGCTTGATAACCGCTCTATCCCCCGGCCGCACCAGTGCCACGTCGCTTTGTGCGATCGAAATACCCATCACCACGGACGATAGATCTAGCACGTTCGCAAACGAATCTCCCGCGTTCAAGTGCTCGCCCGCCTTGCCTTGCAGGCCCGGCGTCGCCACGAGGCCATCAATGGGCGACCGCAGCTCTGCACTGTCGACTCGACTTTGAGCCCTCGCAACCTCGGTCCGCAAATATTCCACCTGCGCCCTGTCCTCTCCGGCCCTCGCGGAGCCGCCCGCAAGACTCGCCTCCATTCCCAACGCAGCCGCCTCGTACTTTGCCTGCGCTGCCGCCAGATCCGCCTTCCACTGCCAGTCAGTCATCGTTCCCAGCAGCTCCCCGGCCGCCACACGTTGCCCATCCCGCACGGCGACTGTCTCCACATTGCCGTCCGTGGGGGCTGCAACCGTCACCAGGTGCTGCGGTTCAACCATCACCTCTCCCGAAACTCTCATCGGCAGCGGGCAGAACACTAGGAACAAGAGCACCGCTGCCATCACGCCACCATAAAAGAGGCGTCGACTGCCGCTGGTCCGCAGAATCTCACGTTTCTTCTGCATCAGCGGCTCCAGCAATCCAATCAGCGGCACTTCGCGGTACAGCAGCGCATTTCGAATGGCGACGGTAGCCTGGGCCGCCAGGATCTTGATCATCTCCGTCTGCGCGGCGTCCAGAAAGTCCGGGTCGGTCGCCGCATAGAGCAGCATACCTACGCGTCCCTGGTCGTCCGCTAAGGGTAAAGCGTACAGGGCGCGATACCCGGTTCCTTCGAAGTATCGCGCAACGGCTTCGGTGACCACTTCTGCACCGTCCAGCTCGGTTTGTCGCACATGCAGCGCGGATGATTCGGAACTCAGCCAGCGCACAAGGTCCTGTAGACGGTCTACCTGAACATCCCCCATTGGGATGCTTGCCATCCCAGAGACAGCCTTCAACTGCAAATTCCCCCTACTATCCAAAGCAATCGCGGATAGCTCATACGGAAGCACACTCTGCGGGCTATTTACGATGATCTGGAGCAGCCGATCCAACCTCAGAGTCGACGTAAGCTCCGAACTGACGAGGACCAGCGCCTCCAAAATCTCTAACTTTCGCTCTGCATGCATCAGGCTTGCGTTCTTTAGCGCATTGCTGACCGTCTCCGCCATGGCAGAAAGGAAAAATTGGTCGTCCTCATCAAACACTTTCCCGCCACCCCGATTCACAGCCTCCAGGACGCCAATCTCTGATTCGTCCTGCATCAATGGCACAACCAGCGCGTTCGTCACACGCTCGGTCCGTTGCTCCTCGGGAATCGATTCCAATACGTCATTCCGCTGCGCCAACCGGGCGTCTTCGGCGTCATCAATCAGCAGCGACTCGCCTTCTTCCGCCATCGCCGCTACGTAACCTTCATCCGGGGTCTGGATCACGCCCACTTCCACCGTGGCATCTTCACCATGGGAAGACATCAGGCGCAATTGATCGCCGTCGAAGAGCCAAAGGTGCATGGCCTGACATTCCAGCATCGCCGAAGTCTTTGCCGGCACCATCGCAGTTACCGCTTCCAATTCCAGCGTCGCATTCAAGGACTTTTCCAAGTCATAGAGCTGGGTCATCCGGTGAACGGAATCCAGCAGATCCTGCCGCTGCCGTTCAAAATCCTCTGCCGAAAGAATTGCCGGACCCGCCAGTTTCGCTACTTCGATCAGCCGCTCCAGTTCGGCCGCACGTATTGGCTCCCCAAACGTCATCACTTCAATCAATCCCACCACCCTTCCCGCATGGGAAAACGGAACATAAGCCAGGGAAGCGATTGATCGCGACACATTCACATGGGCATACTCCTCGCGGGGCACATCAGCCCCCGAGTACACCAAGGGCTCCTCACGTCCCGCCAACAGTCGAAGCACCAGTTCGCTTTCCGCGGAAAGCACCTGTTCTCCCATAGACACCGGCCCCGCCTTCCCCATCGGGAAAAGCACCCGTCCATCATCCCCCTCAACCAGCCGATGCACCAGGCAGGCACTATCCGCGACCGATTCAAAGGCGGCCACCGCAATCAATCGCGCCCGGACAGAGGAGTCCGTGGCGGTGAGCAGTTCATTCGTCAGTTCGGAAACAGTGCCACTGAGCATTGACATGGGAGTATTTCAAACAAACGTCTACGTAACATCGGGGACCCGGTGCTTGACGGAAACAAGCCTGAAGCGTCAATCTCTGTAGACGGAGTGTAGCAAGCACTCTCCCTGTTGTGAAATCATTCTTTCCAGCTTGCAGGAGACTGCGTGGATCTCGACATAAAGCAAAGCGGAAATACCTGCTCCCTTCGCATCAAAGGCCAGCTCAAATCTTCCAATGTCCCGGAATTTGACGCTGCGCTTGAATCCGCGCTCACGAATGGCTGCATCTACCTGGTTCTTGATTTGGAGCAGATGCCTTTTATCGATTCCTCTGGTATCGGCGCCATCGTCAACGCGCTTCGACGCACTCGCCAGATAGGGGGCGACACCAAGCTCGTCAACCCCTCATCTTTCGCCACGAAGACGTTCAAGATGGTTGGGATTCTCAGCCTCTTTGGCGTTTTCGCTACCGAACAAGAAGCGATCGCCGCCTGCGCAATCGCTTGAGCTTCTCTGTGTCCTAGAATTTGCGTGGATAAGCGGCAGTCGCTCGGCCGCCAGCGAGTCTCCCACGATAAGTCATTGGGACGACTGG
>Ga0302308_10001035_pt1 | contig 23067 bp, 15 predicted proteins | sample III_Palsa_E3_3_FD_200531 | JGI IMG/M metagenome (GOLD analysis project Ga0302308, IMG submission 200531) | Peat permafrost microbial communities from Stordalen Mire near Abisko, Sweden - III_Palsa_E3_3 | ecosystem: Environmental > Terrestrial > Soil > Palsa > Peat permafrost | place: Sweden...
CTTCTGGGCGCGCCGGCGATTCGGCGCCCTTCCGAACGGCTTGCAGTCTGTTGTAACCACGACTACTCCGGGATGTTGAACAAGCGCGACAATGGCTTTGACAAGGCACGACATTGCTCCGCCTGTCATGAGCGTGTCATGGTCCCCTCGTTACTCTGTCGGCGACGAGATCGCTTGTTTTGCCACAAAAGATGCTATAACTCGGCCTAGGAGTAGGGTCTCAAGAAAGCGGTATGAGCACAGCATTGGCGCACGATCGCGTGGCCCATCTGAACCCGCTGTTGGCGTTGCGCTTTGGCAACAAAAAAGTGGCTCAGTGAAACGAGTAGTTAAACTCGTTCGGCGACAGAACAAGACGACAGCAAGACAGACCTCATTCTGCGTTGGCACATGACCTTAAGAGGGAAGGGATGAGCATGAATTCGAATACCAAACTACGACTCACCATTGCGGCGATCCTCCGGGGTTCCGCCCTGGGCACACTGGGTGTCAGCACCCTGGGTGTCGGACTGGCGCATGCCGCCGATAGTGATGCCGATGTCTCCGACTCCGGCGCAATCCCGGAAATCGTGGTCACCGCCGAGCGACGCACCGAGTCGCTCGAGAACGTGCCCATCACGATCCAGGCCATCACCGGCGATGAGCTGCAGAAGCTCAACGTCCAGACCTTCGACGATATTCTGCGCTACACGCCGAACGTCACATTTTCCGGTAACGGCCCTGGCCAGGGCAACATTTTCATGCGCGGCCTGAGCGCCGGTGGCGCTCCGAATCAATCGCAGTCGACCACCTCGCCGTTTCCGAACGTCGGGCTGTACCTCGACGATCAGTCGATGCAGTTCCCGGGTCGCAACAACGATCCGTATCTCGTGGATATCGAGCGCGTCGAAGTGCTCGAGGGCCCGCAGGGCACGCTGTTCGGCGGCGGCGCCGAGGCCGGCGCGATTCGCTACCTGACCAACAAACCCAAGCTTGACGTCACGGAAGGCAATGCCAACGCCAGCTACGGCTATACCAGTGGCGGCGACCCGAACTTCAGCGCCAACGCGACCATCAACCTGCCGCTCATCCCGGACACCCTAGCGATCCGCGCCACGATCTTCACCGATCGACGCGGCGGTTACATTTCGAACGTCCCCGGTACGATTGCCGCGGTTGCCAACCCGGCCACCGGCGTCAATGCCACACCGACCGCAAACAACGCTGCGCTGGTGGGCAGCAATCTGAATCCGGTCGACTACGACGGCCTGCGCTTCTCCGCTCTCTGGAAGATCAACGAGGACTGGAATTTCCTCGTGCAGCAGAACTATCAGAGCATGGAAGCGGACGGTTACTTTTCGAGCTACCCGAAAGATCCCAACGGCGTCGCGCTGCAGCCCTATCAGATCACCGCCTTTGCGCCCGCGTACAACAAGGACAAGTACGAGAGCACGTCCTGGACGCTCAACGGCAAACTGCCTGAGAACCTGAGCCTCGTTTACACGGGCAGCTACCTGGACCGGCATATTCAGCAGCAGGCTGACTACTCCAACTATCTGCGCAGCGCGGTGGGCTCCAATTACGACTGCACAGGCGCGGGAGCACGTTATGCGTACTACCGGGATGCCAAACCGACGACCTGCTATGCGCCGGTGGGCAACTGGAACGACACAACGCGCAATACGCACTTAAGCCAGGAACTGCGCGTGAGCACGCCGGACGACTGGCGCATTCGCGGCCTGGTCGGCGCGTTCTACGAAGATTTCAAGATCTACGATCAGATGAACTTCAACTATCTGCCGATTCCGCAGTGCAATACGCAGAATCTCGCCATCGCAAACGGCGGCGGTCCTGACTGTCTATCGGCAGTCGGACCCATTCCGGGCTACTTCGCCAACGACCCCAGCCTGCGCGAGGGTTCCAACACAGCCTTCGGCGAAGATGTCATGCGCGGCTACCGCCAGACCGCCTTCTTCGCCTCGGGCGACGTGGACATCATCCCGAAGGTACTGACTTTTACAGCCGGCACCCGCTGGTTCCATTACAGCGAATTCGAGGAAGGGTCTGAGTTCTACAGCGAATCTTCGAGCCCATTGATCCTGAGTCACGCCAACGGCGCGTGCGTTGCGGCCGGTGGCTGCGGCTTTGGCATCAATCTGAAAAAGACCGAGACCGGCACCCGCAGTCGCCTGAATCTGACCTGGCACATTACGCCGGACATCATGGCGTACTACACCTACTCGCAGGGGTTCCGCCCGGGTGGATTCAACCGCACCAAGACGGAACTCGATGGCACCGTCGTGCTGCACAAGGAAGCGCCGTACACCGCAGGCGATGGTGCCAGCAGCCAGTACAACAAACCGGAAGGCTACAACTCCGACAACCTGATCAACAACGAGGTCGGACTCAAGACCGAACTGCTGGACCATCGGTTGCAGTTGAACGCGTCGGCCTACTACATGTACTGGTCGAACACACAGTTCGTGTTCTTCGATCCGGTCCACCTGGGTAACACCACCTTCGTCGTCAACGGCCCCAGCTACGAGATCAAGGGCCTCGAGCTGCAGTTCGTCGCGCGCGTCACCGAGGGGCTCACGGTGCAGGGTTCCAGCTCGTGGAACAGCTCCAATCAGTACACCTCGCCCTGCCTGCCGAGCAATCGGCCCACCGCGACCAACCCGACGCCGCTGGGCAGCTGCATCACGCAGATCAACAGTGCGCCCTACACCAACCCGTTCGGCGCGATCGGTACCCGGGCGGCGTACTCGCCGCCGTTCGAATACAACGTGCGCGCGCGCTACGACTTCAGGATCAACGAGTACAAGCCGTTCGTGTCTGCCGGTGCCAGCTTCATCGGCGAGATGTACAACCAGCCGGCGAATTACCCGAGCGGCGCCCTGGCCTCGGAGAACCCGCCCACGACCACGCTGGTGAAATACCTGATCCCGGGCTACTACACCTACGACGCGGCGATCGGTGTCAGCAAGGACAACTGGACCGTGCAGATCACGGGCAGCAACCTCTCGAACTCGGATGCGGCCCAAGTCATCTCGTCGGGTCAGTACATTGAGTCGGAAGTGCCACTGCGGCCGCGCGTCGTCACGCTGCAGGTGGGCGTGAAGTTCTGATCTCCCGGGCCGGCGGCCAGCCGGCCGGATCAGTCAGGTAGAATTGAGGGCGGACCGAGAGGTCCGCCCTCTTTTTTTGAAGCCACCATGAACTCGCCACAGACCGCAACCGCCCAGCCAGCTCCTGCATCACCCGGCGCGCACTTGCCAGCGCTGCGCGAGCTGCTGCGGCAACGCCGGTTTGCCGAGGTACTGACCTCGACGCAGGCTTTGCTGGCGCAATTCCCGCGCCAACGGGAGCTGTTGCTGATGGCCAGTGTCGCTTATCGTTGCCTGGGGAGGATTTCCGAGGCGCTCGACTCACTTGATGCGCTCGCCAGGGTCTACCCGGACTTCAGCCGTCTCCACGAGGAGCGTGGGCGCTGCTTCGTCGATCTGAAGCGGGCCCCCGAGGCCATCGAGGCCTTCACTGCGGCTGTGCGGCGCAACCCTGCCCTGATCGGTGCCTGGCGAATGCTGGAGGGTTTGTATCGCCTGAGCGGAAGCAAAGCTCTGGCCGCGGACGCGGCCGATCAGGTGGCCCGACTGCAGTCCCTGCCACCGGAGATTCTGCACGCGTCCGCTTTCTACTCCGACGGCGAGCTCGATGTCGCCGAGCCGCTGGTGCGTACTTATCTGTTGACGCACGGCCATCACGTCGAGGCCATGCGACTGCTGGCCCGGATCGGGATGGCGCGCCAGGTTTACGATGATGCCGAGCTGCTGCTGGCGGGGGTGCTCGAACTTGCCCCCGGCTACCGCTCGGCCCGGCAGGACTATGCGAGCGTACTGGTGGAATTGCACCGGCATGAAGAGGCTCGTCGACAGCTCGATCTGCTGCTCAGGGACGAGCCCGATAGTCGCGACCTGCGCACTATCGATGCCTTGAACTCCGTCGGCATCGGCGAGCATGAGCGCGCCATCGGGCTGTATCGTTCGCTGCTGCAGGGAACTCCTGCGGATGCGGATGTTCATCTATCCATCGCCCACGCCGAGAAGACCCTGGGCCGCAGTCAGGATGCGATCGAGTCGTATCGGCGGGCAGCCGCCTGCCGGCCGGAGTTTGGAGACGCCTATTGGAGTCTTGCCAACCTCAAGACATACCGATTCACCGATGAGGAACTCGCGCGCGTGCGCGAGGCCGAGGCGGCAGCGGCGACTGGGCTCGCCGACCGCTACCATCTGTGCTTCGCTCTCGGCAAGGCCCTGGAGGACCGGGGCGACTTCGAGCAGTCCTTTCGCTTTTACGCGCTGGGCAATGAGCTCAAGCATTCCGAGATCAAGTATGAGCCGGAGATCATCGAGCTCAACGCGCACCGGCAGATGGAAGTCTGCACCGCGGAATTTTTCGCCGCCCGTCGCGGCTGGGGGGCGCCCGAACCCGACCCGATCTTCATCATCGGCCTGCCGCGCTCGGGTTCAACGCTGATCGAACAGATCCTGGCGTCGCACTCGAAAATCGAAGGCACGCACGAGCTGGTTCATATCCCGCAGATGGCCCGGGCGATGCGTGGCCGCGACCCGGACCCGCGCAATCCCCGCTACCCGGGCATCCTTACGCAGCTGAGCGCCGCGGAATTCTCGAAGCAGGGTGCCGAGTATCTGGCTGCCACGAGGATCTATCGCACGGGCAAGCCGTTCTTCATCGACAAAATGCCGAACAACCTGCGGCACGTCGGGCTCATTCACCTGATGCTGCCGAACGCTCGCATCATCGATGCGCGTCGCGAACCGATGGCCTGCTGCTTCAGCAATTTCAAGCAGCTGTTTGCGCAGGGTCAGGAGTTCAGCTACAGCATGCAGGACGTCGCGCGCTACTACCGGATGTATCTGCAACTCATGCGTCACTGGGATGCGGTGCTGCCCGGGCGCATTCTGCGCGTGCAGCACGAAGACGTCGTGGCAGACCTTCCGGGCAGTGTGCGGCGCATCCTCGAATTCTGCGGTCTGGAGTTCGAAGCCCAGTGCATCGAATTTCACAAGACCGAGCGCAGCGTGCGCACGGCCAGTGCAGAACAGGTCAGGAAGCCGATCTCCCGCGAGGGGCTTGATCACTGGCAGCATTTCGAGCCTTGGCTCGAGCCGCTCAAGGCCGCCCTTGGCGATGCGTTGACCCAATACCGGAACTAGGGTGCAGAGCGCGTGAATCCGGGTCGCAATGATCCGTGCCCCTGTGGCAGCGGCAAGCGATACAAGCACTGTTGCGGGGTCGTCGCATCGGCCCCTGCCCCTGTCGCTGCCACTGTCGCTGCCCCTGCCAGCGCTTCGGGCGCCACCGCCGCAGCTCCGAACCCGCGTGAAATCACGGCGTTGGTCAGACTCATCGAGCAGGATCAGGTTCTTGAGGCCGAACGCCAGGCGCGTGCGCTGCTGACGATTTATCCCGACGCCGGGATACTCTGGAAAATCCTCAGTGTGGCGTTGACGAGGCGAGAGCAGGACCCGCTGCAGGCCCTGCGGAAAGCGGCCGAGCTGATGCCGCAGGATGCCGAAGCACACCGCAACCTGGGAACCTATCTCTCCGATCGGGGGCAATCGACCGTGGCCTTGGCGAGCCTGCGGCGCGCGCTCGAACTCCAGCCGAACGACGTCGACGTGCTCATCGAGACGGCGGACGCGACCCGCGCGGCTGGCGAAGCGCTCGAATCGGTGCCGCTGTACCAACGCGCGCTCGCGCTGGATCCACGCTCCGCCGAGGCACACAACAATCTGGGCAACGCCTATCTGCAACTGGGGTCCCGCGAAGAGGCGGCGCGCTGTTACCGGCTTGCGCTCGAGTTGCGACCCGATGAGGCGCAGATACACTGCAACCTCGGCAATGCGCAACGCCAGCTCGGGCAGCTCGATGAGGCGCTGGCGAGCACGCAGCGGGCGATCGCGCTCGATCCGGCCTTGAGCGTCGCACGCAATAATCTGGGCCTGGTTCTGGCCGGTCTCGGCCAGCGTACCGAGGCCGTCGCCAGCTACCGGGAGGCGCTGCGCCTGAATCCCGGCTACGTCGAGGCGCTCAGCAACCTGGGGTCCGTGCTGCCCGAATTGGGCCAACGCCGCGAGGCCCTGGCCTTATTCGCCCGCGCGATTGAACTTGCGCCACAACGCGCCCAATCCCACTGCGAACTGGGCAATCTGCTGTTCGAATTCCGCAGGGTTGAGGACGCGGAAGCCAGCTACCGCCGCGCGCTTGCGCTCGAGCCGGGCAACGCCATGGCCCACGCGGGTCTCGGCGCGGCCTTGCGCATGCAGGGCCGCGCTACCGAGGCTGAGTCCAGCTGCCGCGCCGCGCTGGCCCTCGACCCGAACTGCGTCGCCGCCCTGTCATTGCTTGGCGAGCTGCGTGCCGACCAGGGTCTATTCAATGAAGCTGAGACCTATTTCCGCCAGGTGATGGCGATTGATCCGGGCTATCCCTTTGCCTACTTCAGCATGGCGACCAATCGAAAGATGACGCGCGATGAGACCGCCTGGCTGACGGGCATCGAAGCGCTGCTGGCCAAGCCATTGCCCCTGCGGCATGAAATCAGCCTGCGTTACGCGCTCGGCAAATACCACGACGACATCAGGCAGTTCGACGCGGCGTTTGAAAATTACCTGCAGGCAAACGAACTGACCAAACGCTATGGGGTCAAGTACGATCCTGAAGGAGTGACTGCCCGCATGGATCGGATCATCGCGAGCTTCGATGCCGCCGCGATTCGCGAGCTGCAAGCCGGTGGCGACAACTCGGAGCGCCCGGTGTTCATCGTTGGCATGCCCAGGTCGGGGACGTCGCTGAGCGAGCAGATTCTGGCGTCCCATCCGGCTGTATTCGGCGCCGGGGAGCTGGCGTACTGGCAGAATGCGCTGGCCGCATTCCAGGCCGCCGGCGTCAAGGACCACGCAGGCGCCGCATTGATCCCCGGCATGGCGCGCGATTATCTGGCGCGCCTCGACGCCCTGTCTCGAGCCACGCTGCGCGTCGTAGACAAGATGCCGCAGAACTTTCTGGCCGTAGGCCTGATCCACGCGGCTTTCCCGAAGGCGAGGATCATCCACCTGCAGCGGCATCCGATCGATACCTGCCTCTCGATTTACTTTCACTATTTCTCGCACCTTCACCCTTACGCCAACGAGTTCGAAAACCTGGCGCACTACTACGGCGAATATCTGCGCATCACCGATCACTGGCGCTCGGTGCTGCCCGAAAGCGCGCTGCTGGAGGTACCGTACGAGGCACTCATCGCCGACCAGGAGCAGTGGAGCCGGCGGATGGTGGATTTTGTCGGCCTGCCCTGGGACCCGTCCTGCCTGAACTTTCACCAGACCGACCGCGTGGTGATCACGCTGAGCAAATGGCAGGTCAGGCAGAAAATAACCAACACCTCCGCCGGCCGCTGGCGCAACTACGAGAAGCACGTGGCCCGGCTGCTGCCCCTGGTCGGCCTCGCTGGCGGGCGGTGAACGCGCCTGCCCTCAATCCGGCGTCTCCGATCGAGCAGGAGCTGCTTCGCATCCGTGCGTTGCAGACCGCGCATCGTTTCGTGGAAGCGCTCGGCGCGGCCGAGGCGCTCTTACAGCAGGTGCCCGAGAACCGTGATGTGCTGCTGTCGATAGCGCTGAGTCAGCGCTTCCTGAAGCGGATTCCCGAGGCGCTCGCGACGCTCGAGCGGCTGGAAAAATTTCAGCCCGAGTTCAGTCGCCTCTACCAGGAACGCGGCCACTGCCGCGTGGTGCTCAAGCAGGCCGAGCCGGCGATCCAGGCCTTCCTGCGCGCCGTGAATATCAATCCGGCCCTGCCGGCGAGCTGGAACATGCTCGAGGGCCTGTACCGTCTCACGGGCCAGCAGCAGGACGCCGCGACTGCCGCGGCTCACGTCGCAACCCTGCGCAGTCTGCCGCCGGAAGTCGTCACGGCGACCAGCCTGTTCTCGGACGGAGATCTCGCGCCCGCCGAAAGCATGATTCGCGAATTCCTGCTCCGGCACGGTGACCACATCGAGGCCATGCGGCTGCTGGCGCGCATCGGACGTGCGCATGAGGTGCTGCAAGACGCCGAGATCCTGCTCGACGCCGTGCTCAAGCTGGCGCCCGACTACCAGGCGGCCCGCATCGACTACGCGCAGGTACTGCTGGACCGTCAGAAATACGGCCTGGCGCACGCAGAACTCGAACGCATACTCCAATCCGATCCAGGCAATCGGCAGGTACGCACCCTGTACGCGACCGCCTGCATCGGGCTCGGAGAGCACGAGAAAGCGATCGGCCTGTACCGCGCCCTGCTCATCGATGCACCCAGGGCAGCGGACGTGCATCTGTCCATAGCACACGCGCTCAAGACGCTTGGCAGGCGCGATGACGCCGTGGCGGCCTACCAGGCCGCGGCAGCAGCGCATCCGGGGTTCGGCGATGCGTACTGGAGTCTTGCGAATCTGAAGACCTACCGCTTCAGCGACACCGAGATCGACGACATGCGAGCGGCCGAATCGGACGCGTCGACGCGCGCCGTCGATCGGTACCACCTGTGCTTCGCACTCGGCAAGGCATTCGAGGATCGCGGCGCCTATGAGGACTCCTGGCGCTATTATGAGCGCGGCAACGCGCTCAAGCGTGAGGAAAGCCGCTATCGGCCCCAGATCGTTGAAACCAACACGCGCAGGCAGAGGGAAGTCTGCACGCGTGAATTCTTCGCCGCGCGCGCCGGCTTCGGTATCGCCGATGCCGACCCGATCTTCGTGCTCGGATTGCCGCGCGCGGGCTCCACGCTGCTGGAACAGATTCTCGCCTCTCATTCGGCGGTCGAAGGCACCCAGGAACTGGCCGAAATTCCGCGCATCGCGGTCGAACTGCAGGGCCGCCAGCCGGACTTCGACGACCCCCGCTACCCAGGCGTGCTGGAAAGCATGTCGGCGGAGAACTTCCGGGACCTCGGCCGCAAATACCTGGCCGATACCCGCCCGTTCCGCAGTGCCAAACCATTCTTCATCGACAAGATGCCGAACAATTTCCGGCATATCGGTCTCATCCACCTGATGCTGCCCAATGCGCGCATCATCGATGCGCGGCGCGAGCCCATGGCCTGCTGCTTCAGCAATCTGAAGCAGCTGTTCGCCGCGGGGCAGGAATTCACTTACAGCATCGAGGACATTGCGCGCTACTACCGCACCTACCTGGAGTTGATGCGTCATTGGGACGGAGCCCTGCCCGGCCGCATCCTGCGCGTGCAGCACGAAGATGTGGTCGAGGACCTGGAGGGCAGCGTGCGCCGCATCCTGGATTTCTGCGGCCTGCCATTCGAAGCCGCCTGCGTCGAGTTCCACAGAACCGAGCGCAGTATCCGCACCGCCAGTTCCGAGCAGGTGCGTCAGCCCATCTTCCGCGAGGGGCTGGACCAATGGCGCAATTTCGAACCCTGGCTGGATCCCCTGAGGACTGCGCTGGGAGACGCGCTGCTTCGTTACCGGGACTAGGCCTGGGTTTGGGCTTGGGCCTGTCCCTGCGCCGCAGCGCCTTCCAGCGCCGGATGCAGATCCGCCACCGAGCCGATCGCCAGATCGGCGCCGGCTGCCAGCAGTGCCGTGCGCGCCGTCGCGATACGCCGCTCGCGCTCGAATGCTGGCAGCGCCTGAAACGCTGGCAGCGAAAGACCGATCAGGTTGCCCGAGGCCACCCCGACCGTGAATGCGCCAGCCGCCCTCCCCTCGGCAATCCCGGCCTCCGCATCATCGACCTTCACCACGCGCGAGAGCGGCCACACGCCAAGCTCCGCGCAGGCCTTGTAGATCATCAGCGGCGATGGACGACCGGCTGGAGTCTCGCCGGAACACACCAGATGTTCCGGAACATACCCCTGCTCGGCTGCGCGCGGCAGGACCCCCTCCATCATGCTGCGCGTATATCCGGTGGAGGAGGCCACGCGAAGCCCGTCGGCCCGCAATCGGTCAAAGCACTCCCGGGCGCCCGGAATCAAAGTCGAGGCGCGCGCGGCCTGCTCGCGCATCAACGGCTCCAGGCGCGAGATCAGCACTGCCACCGCGCGATCGTCCGGAGGAGTGCCATGCCGCGCATTCCATGCGGCCGCAATCGAGGGCACGCGCAGCAGATTGCGCACGTGATCGCTCTTGGCCATGCCCATGTCGCGCCGCGCCGCGGCCTCATCGATAGCAACGCCCTCGGAGGCAAATGCTTCGATCAGCGCGATGACCGGCGCCTGGCACCCGAAATCGATCATGGTGCCCGCCCAATCGAAAATCACCAGGTCGAATCGATTCTTGATGCTCATGCCACTTCCCTGCTGCCGTACAGACTCTCGATCAATTCCTCTCCAATCGCAAAGCCCGTGGACGCACCCGCACCGCTGGTGACGATGGCGATGCGCACGGTCGGATCCGGCGCATCGATCAGCACCGCTCGATCGGGCGAAGATGCATAGGTGCCGATCCAGCGGCCGATGGTGGGCGGCGGCTCGATGCCCAGCGCCGCGCGGAATTCATCCAGGATCAGCGCATCGACTTGCTGGCGTGAGAACGGATCCGGACTTTCATCGTAGTCATGACTGTCACCGGCGACCAGGCTGCCATCCGCACTTTGCACCACGATCAGGTGAACGCCGTATCTCACCTGCTCGGGCCGCTCTTTCGCAAGCCGCGCCTTGAGCGGCGCGCCGCCCGCAAGCTCCGAAAATCCGTGGTAGCGAGCAAGCCCGAGATCCGACATCAGCGTGGCGGGTATCCGGAATCCCGGATCCGCCAGGCGCAGCATCTGCAGCTTGCATCGCGTCAGCGCGTAGGTCTGCAGTCGATCCGGATACAGCGCGATGAAATCATCGCCCGGACACACCACCACGCGTTCGGCCTGCACGGTGCCGCGGCTCGTGCGCACGCTCGGCGGCTCGATGCCCTGCACCGCCGTGTTGCGCAGAAATGTGACGCCGTGCGCGCGCGCCAGCCAGTCGGCGAGCCGCGGGATCGCCTCGTACGGCTCCACGCGCAGCTCCGTGGTGCTCTCCAGCACGGCCAGCATTGCCGGCGCGGCCAGCTGCGGACAGCGGCGCCGGGCCTCGGCGGGACTGAGCATCCGGCAGCCCTCGGCCATATCGGAGGCCAAAAACGCCTCGAGCAGCGCCACGGATTCCGGCAGACGCGCGGTCAGCCAGACGCCGGAGTGAACGATCGGAATCCCGGCCGCGCCGGCCACCTCTGCCCACACCTGGCGGCTGCGCCTTGCGCGCGGCCACATGGTGTAGCGCTCCTGTCCGCTCACCGTCACGAAGCCGAAGTTACGCACCGAGGCGCCGTGGCACTGGGCATCGCGATCGATGACGATGACCCGCAATCCGCGCCGGGCGCCGGCCAATGCCGTCGCCAGCCCCAGGATACCGGCACCCACCACCGCCAGATCGAACCGGGTTGCAAACACGCTCACTGGAACCACATGCTCACTGGAAACGCGCACCCTGCCGCGCCAGCTCCTTGTGGACTGCGGCAATGTTCAGTCGATCCAGCGGCTCATTGCGCTGCAGGGAAATCGCCGCGGCGACACCTGCGCCCTGGCCGCTGACGGCGCAGCACATCATGTTGCGCGCCGAGGCGTGCGAGACGTGATCGCCGCCGATGCATCGGCCCGCTACCAGCAGGTCCTGCACTCCCTTGGGCACCAGCGCGCGATAAGGGACATGCCAATAGCGGCCGGTGGTGGGCAGAATCAGGATGCCGTAGCCGTCGATGAATTCGGGGAAAATACCGATGGCGTCATCGAAGCGCGCCTGTTCGCGCACATCGTTGCCAGTCAGATTGTAGAGCGCGTCGATCTTGCGGGTGTCGCGCACGCCCAGAGTCATGCCGAAATTGCGCAGCTTGGCGCCCTCGCAGCCCGGCATGAATTTTCGCAGCGCCTCGAGTGCGTAGATGGCTTCACGCCGGCCGCGGATCTCCCCGATCGTCAGGTCGTTCGGATCGGTGCCGTCGATTTCGGGCACGTGCACCAGATTCAGGTAGGTCAGATCGCCCTGGTCGGTGACGGTGCCCCAGGTGCCCGCAATCGTCTTCAGGTAGGGAGGAATGATCCCGGCCTCGAGCGCCTTCTGGAACGGTTTGCGCAGGAACGGCGAGAACAGTTGGTCCTCCTTGCCCGTGGTCTCGTAGTCCCACTCGCCATTGCCGGACCAGTCCGCGTAAGTCTGCGGATCGGCCTTTACCGAATCGATGAAACGCTGCTTGTTGACGCCCGACATCGAGAACATGACGGACACCGCCATCATCTTCTCTTTAGGGGTCTTGAAGACCGGGGCTCCGGCGCGCGTCGCGATGTCCGCATCGCCGGTCGCATCGATGACGCGCCGGGCGAGAATCGCCTGCCGCCCGCCCTTGCTTTCGATGAATACGCCGCGAATGGCGCCCCCCTGCATGATCGGCGCCACGCACAGCCGATGCAGCAATGGCGTGACACCGGCCTCCTCGACCAGCACGTCCGCTACCCACTTGAACATTTCGGCATCGAGCGCATGGCTCAGCGACTGCGGCTCGGGCATGGCCGCGCCCATCTGCGTGGCGCGCGTCTCGAACTCGATGCCGATACCCTCGCAGTCGACTGTCTGCTCGTGCCGATACCAGGCAAATCCTTCGACCCCGACCTGGGTGATGTTGCCGCCGAAGCAGCCATTGCGATCGATCAGTGCCGTGCGTGCACCAGCCCGCGCAGCCGCAAGCGCAGCGGCGAGGCCGCCGGGGCCACTGCCAACCACGAGTACATCGGTTTCCAGGACCACCTCGACGGAGCGCGCCGGCTCATCAATCTTTTTCATCTGGAATCGAACCCTTTAGAAGGACGCGGTATAGTAAGCGAATCATGTTTCGTCTGACCGCGTTAGTGTTTCCGTGCGTGTGCGCCCGCGTGATCCCGTAGGCTTCGGATATGGACATCCAGGTAACCCGGCTCACCCGGGCGATCGGCGCGATCATCGATGGCGTCAATCTGTCCGATGATCTGCCCCACTCGGCCATCGAGCGGCTGCGTGCGCTGCTCGTGGAACACCAGTTGTTGATCTTCAAGCGCCAGCCGATCACGCCGCAGGCGCAGTGCCGCTTCGCCGCGCGCTTCGGCGAGTTGCACATTCATCCGATCTATCCGGTGTTGCCAGAATTGCCGGAAATCATGGTAATCGACACCGGCGTCGACTTTGCACCGGACAACGACAATTGGCACACGGATGTCACCTTCAGCGAGACCCCACCGCTCGCGGGCCTGCTGGCGGCCAAACAGCTGCCCAGCGTCGGCGGCGATACGCTCTGGTCGAGCACTTCGGCTGCATATGACGCTCTGTCCGGGCCACTCAAACAGCAGCTCCAGGGTTTGACCGCGACGCATTCGATCGTGAAGTCATTCCCCGCACAGCGCTGGGCCAACGATCCTGCGCACCAGGCACGCTACGAGCGCGCCGTCGCCAAGCACCCGCCAGTGACGCACCCGGTCATACGCACGCACCCGGAAAGCGGACGCAAGTGCCTGTTCGTCAATGAAGGCTTCACCACGCATATCAACGACATCCCGCAGCGCGAAAGCGAGGCATTGCTGGGGCTTTTGTTTGCACATGCCGGCCGACCGGAGTTCACGGTCCGCTGGCGCTGGAGCGTCGATGACATCGCCTTCTGGGACAACCGCATCACTCAGCACTACGCGGTGGCGGACTACCTGCCAGAGCGGCGGGTCATGCATCGCGCCACTGTAATCGGCGACAAACCCGTCTAACGGCGGCTTCTCGTCGCGGCCAGCCGCTCGATCAGCGCGGCGTACGAGCTGAAATCGGGCGTGCGAAGTCCGGCGACCTTGCCCTCGTCATCCCATTGCCGGAGGCGAACCGCCTCGCGCCAGTAGGGCTTGGTCTCGAATGCCGCGATCTCAGGGGCCGTCATAGGCCCCCCCTGCAGCTTCAGCGTAACCACCGACGCCGCACTCAGCTTGTCGAAGTAGCCTGAGTCCGTGGCGCACAGATAACGTTTCGCCGGCACATGCAGCCGCACGGGCTCGGCTACTTCGGCCCCAAAGCGCTTGGCGAGCCACCCCCCGCCAACCAGTTCGTGGTGCGCATCGTCGTTCCATTCGCCCAGGTCGTCGGGCGCATTGCCCACCAGGTGACCGATGTCATGCAGCAACGCGGCGATTACGAGCGCCTCGGGCGCACCGGCCGCCTGCGCGAAATAGGCAGCTTGCAAGCTATGCTCGCTGACCGTCACGGCTTCACCGAAATAGGCAGAGGCGCCACGCCGGTCATAAATCGCGCACAGCTCCTGGGCGATGTCCATGGTGGTACTCCGGTTCATCTTAAGCGCTGCAGCAGCGCCGCCTGGCTCTGGACGCTATCGCGCGTCAGGTAGCAGCCGCGCAGATGGCGCGGGTGGCGCGCCGAGGCGAAGCCGGTGCGGCCGTGCAGGATGCGCTGATTATCGAACAGCACCAGATCGCCCTCCGCCATTCGCGTGGTCAATTGGAAGGCGCGCTCGCGCAGCAGCTCGCCAAAGCGCCGGTAGGCAGCGTAGAAAACGCGGCAATCCGCGGCCGGCAGCCGCAGCGGTGCGATCGAACGGCTGTTGTAATGAACTGCAACGATCGAGCCGCTGCAGTCGAGGCTGATCAGCGGACGTTCGGCATACAGATCGGCCTCGCGCGACCGGTATCGAAATGGCACGGCAGTGCGCGTCAGCACCGCGAAGCTATCCGGATCGGTATCGCGCAAATGCGCCGCGAGCGCCCAGCCGTCGGCGAACAGGTTGTCGCCGCCGTCTGGTGCCGCCACCAATGTGTGCAGTGCCTGAAATCCCGGAACGGGCTCACGGTAGGGGTTATCGGTGTGCAGGCCCAGGCCCACATCCGAGTAGGCGAGATTCTCGGGTTGCGGAACGGCACGCACATCGAACACCAGCCCGTAATTGGTTTCCGCAACACGCCCGACCGGTGCCATGGCATCGAGAATGCCGGAGTCGATGCACGGCACATCGCGCAGGAATGCAATCCCCTGCTGCAGCAACCGCTTCAGCCACTCGCGGCGCGCCGCGGTGTCGGTCGCCAGTGTGCCCACGGACTGCCAGGCAAAATCGCCTGCGGCGGTAAGCCGCGCGCCTTCGAGCCACGGCTGTGGGCCCAACGCAGTCTCGGCGGCCCCGGCGCCGCACTGCGAATACAGCCAATCCAGTTTGATGATCGAAGAGCGATCCTCACCCTGCCAGTTGATGAGCAGATCGGCATCCACCAGCGTTGCACTGCGAATGCGCGGCTCCTCCGGCAGATCGGTGACATCGATGAGGCGCTGGCCGCTATGACCGTCGCGATCCTCTGGCAGATTGTCGCGCAGCCAGATGCTGGCGAACTCACCGTAGGTGCCATCGCTCCAGTGGATGATCAGCGCGCCCTGCCCGGCAGTCAGCTCGGTTGAAACGGCTGCCGGACTCATGGCATGGGCTCATGTCTTGCCGCGGCATCATCGCCGAGGCGGAACAGGTAGCCGGCACCCACCGCCGCAATCAGGCTCACCACGGCCAGCGCCATGAATACCGCTCCCCAGCCATAGTCCACCGACGCGCGGGCCACCGTATAGCCACCGAGCACCGATCCCAGATAGCCCACCCCATCGATAATGCCGGAGGAGAGCGCCGCGCCCTGCTTACCGCCAAAATCGACCGCCAGTGCGCCGCCGAGATACGAGTAGGGTCCGATCAGGCAGAACGCCGTCATGCCGATAGCGACCAGCGGCAGCAACGGGCCGGTCGCGCTCGGACGCAGCCACCCCAGCACCATCAGCGCGATGGCCGTGGCCGCCAACCCGACCGCCATGACCGCGGCGCGGCTGTTCGCTCCCAGCCGATCGCTGAGCCAGCCCGCCACGATCACCGACAGGGCACCGACGGCAGGGAACACCGCGCTGGCGCCGGCGGCATCGCCGGTGTTGTAACCAAAAAAGTCGCGCAGGTAGACCGGGGTCCAATCGTTGAAGGTTTCGCGCACGATGGTGCAGCCGAGCGACAGCAGGCACACCAGCAGGAAAGCGCGACTGCGGAACAGCGGCAGCACCAGCGCCGCCACGCTGGGCGGCCGACCGGTGGCAGCCCCGTAGACGTTCTGCGGGTTGGGAATGGCCTCGGTATAGCCAAGACTGGTACGGGTTTCACGCAGCCAGATGAGATTGGCAAGCAGGAAGAATCCGGCGACCGCGGCTGCCAGGTAGAACAGCGCGCGCCAGCCATAGCCGGCATGAATCAGCGCGCCCATCCATTGGCGCGCGGCCGCATCGCCGACAAGATAGCTGATGCTGAGGATGCCGATGATGGTCCCATGGGAGGTGAAATCGAACCATCGCGAGGACACTTTGAGCATGCCCGCCCAGGCGATCGACTGCGTCAGGCGATTGCCGAGCCAGGCGAGCAGGAACACCGGCGGGGCTGCACCCAGCGTAAACACCACCGTGAACAGCATCGCGCCGCCGAGCCCGATCAGGAAGTTTGGACGGCCGCCCCAGAAATCCCCGAGACCGGTCAGGAAGAGCTTACCCACCGCGTATGCAAACACGCCCACCGAGGCGATCTTGCCGATGTAGACGATGGCATCGGCGTGGCTGACGCCGTGCGTTCCGAGCTCATCGATCAGCATCGGTGTCGCCACCGACAGATCCGCCCGGCAGAAATAGCAGGCGCAATAGCCGCCGAACAGCAACGCAACGGTCAGAAACTGCCGGAACCGCAGGCCCCGGGGAGCCACGGGCTCGAATTCGCCGCCCATCGGCGCGCTCGCCGTCCCGATCTGTCCCGCAGTCATGGGGCACTATACTAGGCGATCGTTTCCGAGAAGAAACCCATGCGTGAACCCATCCTGCTGACTCCCGGACCCCTGACCACCACGGCAGCAACCAGGTCCGCGATGCTCATCGACTGGGGCTCATGGGACAGTGCCTTCAACGAGCTGACCGCATCGGTCTGCCGCGACCTGACCGAGGTCGTCAACGGCGCGGATACGTATGTCTGCGTCCCGTTGCAGGGCAGTGGCACCTTCTCGGTGGAGGCGGCCATCGGCACCCTGGTTCCACGCCAGGGCAAGGTACTGGTGCCGGACAACGGCGCCTATTGCAAACGCGTGGTACGAATCCTCACCTACCTGAATCGCGAAGCCGTGGTCCTGCCGCACCAGGAAGACGAACCTGCCGACCCTGAGCGGATCGATGCGGCACTGGCCGCGGATTCTGCCATTACGCACGTGGCACAGGTCCACTGTGAAACCGGCACTGGAATCCTCAATCCCTTGCCCGAGATCGCCGCCGTGGTGGCGGCACGAGGCCGCAGGCTCATCGTCGATGCCATGAGCTCCTATGGAGCCATCCCGATCGACAGTGGCCTCATACCATTTGATGCGCTGGTGGCCGCGTCCGGAAAATGTCTCGAAGGCGTCCCGGGCATGGGCTTTGTGATCGTGCGGCAATCGGCGCTCGAACAGGCCACAGGCAACAGCCATTCACTGGCGCTGGACCTGGCCGACCAGTGGCAGTACATGCGCAAGACCGGTCTATGGCGCTACACGCCGCCGACGCACGTGGTGGCGGCTCTGCGCGCCGCCGTCGATCAGTTTCGCGCGCAGGGCGGACAGCCCGCAAGGCTCGCGCGCTACCAGAGAAATTGCGCGACGCTGATTGCGGGCATGCGATCGCTGGGGCTGCGATCGTTTCTGCCCGAGGCGCTGCAGGCGCCCATCATCGTGACCTTTCATGCACCTGCCGATCCGCACTACGAATTCGGCGAGTTTTACCGGCGAGTGCGAGACCGCGGCTTCATCCTCTACCCGGGCAAACTCACCACTGTAGAGACGTTCCGAGTGGGTTGCATCGGGGCCATCGAGCACGATGTTCTGCGCCAGGCCGTCGCGGCGATCGGGGAGGTTTTGCGGGAGATGGGGGTCGAAACGATCTAGGCGGAGACGGAGGCGCCCACGCGCAATACCGCTGTCGAGAGCTGCAGTCGATACTCCGCCACCGTGATGATCCGCTGCGCGGTCGAATCCCAGAGGATGCATTTCAGCGATTTGGGGATTTCCGACAGCTTCACACGCCGCACATCCAGGAACAGATGCGAGTATTTCCGGTGACACTCGACCAGGCGATAGTTCGGAATCCTGGCAGAGAGGTGATGGATGTGATGATAGGCAATGTTGACGGTAAACCAGTTCAGGCACCACGGCAGGATCAGAAAGCTGGTGCCGCTGATAGCGCCCCTGTCCACATCCCAGGTCGCATCATCGCTGGCGTAAGCATGATCGAAATTGTGCTGCACCGTGAACAGCAGGATACCCACGGCGCCGGCCAGCGTCACGCTGATCAGGTAGCACCAGAAGAACACTGCGATTCCGCAAGCCCAGCACATGGCCGCCGCCATAGTGATCAGCGCGGCATTGTTCCAGAACATGTGCCAGTACTCCTTGCCCGATTTCCAGTAGCGGGTTTCAAAGCTGGCCGAGTGGGCCTTCATCGATAGATCCGGGCGGGCCATTTTGCCGCGCACGATGTGACTGACGAGACCGGCGCTGCCCTTGAGCCAGGTATAGCGTGGATTGAAGATCAGATAGATGAAGCCCACGACCGGTGCAAACATGATGTTGCACTTGCCTCGGTACATGCGCTGCCGTGCGCCGCTCATCGCGGCGTATTCGTTGACCGACAGGGTGGTGTAGGGACCGCGATATCGCTGCCAATTGCCGTTGTGCGCGTGGTGATAGCTATGATGCTGCGACCAGACGTATTGCGGCATACCCGAGACCACGCCCAGCAGGAAGCCAAATATGCGATTCAACCGTTGCGTGCGAAACAGGCTGCCGTGGCCGCATTCGTGCATCAAGGCAAACACGCGCAACACGAACAGGCTCATTGCTGAGGCCGCGCCGACTGTAAACCAGAGTGATATGCCAGCCGTGGCCGCCGCGAACCACCAAAGACACCCGAGCGCTGTCAGCGTCGTCAGGACCTGGGTCCATCCGATGAGATCAGCGGGAGTGGCATAACGGCGAATCAGTGCCCGCTTCTGCTCCTTCAAGAGCTGGCTCGACGACACTATATGATCACCTCGGGTTCGGTCCGGGGAAGCTGCCCGCGTCAGCTTGACCAAATTCGCTTTTCTCTACTGTACGGTAGCGTACACCCATAACCGCGCACACACACCCGATTCGACAGCCTAGACGCTCTGGCGTACCGCGTACAGCTCCATTCGAGCCTCAAACGGATTTGGCACTGTAAAGTCGAGAATCTCAAAGCCGGTTTCCCGCAGCAACGCGATGACCCGGTCGCGACTGAAGTTGTGATAGTTATCAAGCGCCATCCACTGAGGATTGAGCTTTTTGGCGTCCATGACCTTCCAGCGCGATGAGGTCAGATCGGGCGTGCTGATGACCAGCACGCCGCCGGGTCGCAGGACCTGTGCTGCTTTACGCAAACTCTCCCGCGGCCGGGGCACATGCTCGAGCACGTCCATCATCGACAGGACATCGACGACGACTTCGAATTTGAGCTGCATGAAATCGTTGGCGAGCGCGGTGAATCCCAGCTCCTGCAACCGGCTCGCGGCATGGGGCCGCACTTCCAGGCCCACGGCCGCAAACCCATAGTCCGCGGCCGTCATCACCAAGGCACCGTCACCACATTCGACATCCACCCAAACCGGCCGAGTATCCCGAGCTGCCACGGCACGATAGCCGCCGAGTGATGTCACAACGCGCTCCACCACCGGAGTCCAGACGGTGCGTTTGGGCGCGATGCCGGCGGCGGATCGGGAGAGCTCGACCAGGCCCGCTTCCGTCCAGTAGCGCCGGCTGTGCACGTGGCCACAGGAGGCACAACGCATCCACTCGATGGTGGCGGGCAGCGGCTCATGCCACAGCTCATGCGCAGCACAGTTGGCGAAACCCAATGTGACGCTTGCGCCTTCGCACAACGGACACGCCGAATAGAGCGCCTGGAGCGGCGTTGCCCCGACGGGCGTGCCCGGCTCCTGCTGCCTGTCCATGACCGCGCCTGCATCCGGCACATCGATGTGTGCGCCACGGTCATCACCACGATGCTGCGCCACCATCATTTCGATGGCCGTTTCGAAGTTGCGCGTGAAGCGGGCGGTGTCGAATAACGGCGACATCAGGCGATTGGCAGCCACTTTGCGCCGGATCGCGGCGCAATAGTCCGGGTCCGTGCCGATACGCTTCGCAATGCGCACCATGTCCTCGTGATCGGCCCCTACCAGCTCCGGCAGTTCGATGGCATTGAGCAGGCTTTCGCTCACCCGTGAGGCGAAGTGCTTCCCGCGGGCGGTAATTACCGGGACACCTGCCCAGAGCGCATCCGAGGTCGTTGTATGCCCATTGCACACGAGGGTGTCGAGCACTGCATCGGCCAGTTGCAACCGCGTCAGATGATCGCGAGGATCCGCAAAGGGCGCGAATATCAGCCGTCCGGGCTCTATGCCCGCCAGCTGTGCCTGGCGCGACAGGTTCTCGATTGCCGTCTCGCTTTGACCCATCAGCCACAGAACGCTCCGCGGCACTTCCGTCAAAACGCGCAGCCACACCGCGAAGCTGGCGCGATCGACTTTATAGGACTGGTTGAAGGCGCCAAAAACGACCTTATCGTCCGGAAGACCGTGCATGGCCCTGCTGCCAGGTTGGGAGGCGGTAAAGCGCTTGCGGTCATTGCATTGGTAGGTGTGCGGCAACCGGCAGAACTTCTCGGTGTAATGCGGCGTGCTGCTGTCGGGTGTCACGAACCGGTCCGACACGATGTAATCGATATGCTCGTTGGCGGCACTGCCCGGGAATCCGAGGTAGGCGGCCTGAAGCGGCGCCGGGCGGTGAGCCAGGATGCCGGCGCGGCATCCGCCGGTGTAAACCTTCAGATCGAACAGGATATCCAGCCGATCGGCCGCAATACGCTCCGCCGCCTGACGGTCGCTGAGCGAATGAATGGCAACGTGGTGTTCCACGGCGTCAAGAAATCGCTGCCGATAATCGGAGATATCCGAGCTGGTGTAATCGTACGCAAACACTTCGAACCGGTTACGGTCGTGCGCTTCAAACAGTCCCGCCATCAGATGCATGGTGGCATGATTGCGAAAATCGCAGGACAAATAGCCGACCCGGATACGGCCGTCCGGACCGCGGGCGCCCGTCGGGGTGCAGCGCTCCACCTTCGGCACGGTGCGCTCCGCGTAAGATGCGTCAGAGGGAATTCCTGCGGTGGCGCGAATTCCCCCTGGTCATACCAGGCAGTGATTTTCCGCTGCAGCAATTCGATCCAGTCCCATTCGCAGGTGAAGCGCGCTGGCCCCAAGGCTGATCCGAGGACTGCCGGATCGTCCGGCGCCAGCTTGATGATCCTCTTAAAGGCCTCGGTTGATTCCTCGTAGAGATCGATGCTCTGAAGAATGAGCGCCGCGTTTGACAGGAACCGGGGATTCTGGCCGATCGCCAGCTGGTGTCGCGCGAACTCGAGGGCCTCTCGGTGACGATTGGAGTTGAACAGCGTGGTGATCAGGGTGTCGAGCACCTGAGCGTCGTCGGGAGACTGCGCCAGGGCATGGCGCAGGCACTGCACCGCATCGTCGGTCTTGCGCTCCGCGGCGAGCAGGATTCCGGCCAGCAGCCAGTTGCGCGGGCCGGCGCCTTTTTCTCCGGCCTCCTTGTACGCCGCCGTGGCCTCTTCCAGGCGCCCCGTCATACGCAGCGCCTCGGCCCTGAGCGCGAGCGCTGCAGGATTCGCTGGCTGCTGCATCAGCAGGCAGTCGAGCTCCGGCAGTGCCTCGGCCGCATGGCCACCATTGATCTGCCCGAGCAGAGTCTCAAGACGCCCTGCCTGAATCGTCATAGAGTCACTTATCCGCGGAAGCTCTCGCCATGTCGCGACGCGGGAGTTTAGCCTTGGCGGCTCTTGCGCTGCTACAGCAGATCGGCACGCAATGGCTCAAAGGATCTTTGAGCTATTGCGTGCCGTGAGGGTTACCTTAGATGTTGACGATGAACGGCGTCTGAGCAACCGAGAGCTCGGAGATCAGTGCGCTGACCTGCGCGTAAGTCAGTGCCGCGACCTGGCCGGTGGTGAGCGACTGCACCTGGGCGGTAGAGAGGGTCGAGACCTGCGCGACGGTGAGGACCGGGACTTCCTTGGTGGAGATCGCATCCAGCTGCGCGGTGGTCAGCGAGGCGAGTACCGCAGCCGAGAGGCCCGGGGCCTGTGCCGTGGTGAGGGCGGCGATCTGCGCGGTGGTGAGGTTCACACTCAGCGCACCGATCTGCGTGGTCGTGAAGGCGGCAATCTCCTTGGTGGAGATGGCAGCCAGCTGCGTGGTCGTCAGCGAAGCGAGCACCGCGGCGGTGAGACCGGGGGCCTGCGCCGTGGTGAGGGCGGCGATCTGAGCGGTACTCAGCTCCAGCGCGAGCGCGGTGACCTGCGCGGTGGTCAGGGCAGCCACCTGGCCGGTGGTGAGCGCCTGCACCTGGGCGGTGGAGAGGGTCGAGACCTGTGCCACCGTCAGCACGGGCACTTCCTTGGTGGAGATCGCATCCAGCTGCGCGGTGGTCAGCGAGGCCAGTACCGCGGCCGAGAGTCCGGGGGCCTGTGCCGTGGTGAGGGCCGCGATCTGCGCAGTGGTGAGGTTCACACTCAGCGCGCCGATCTGCGTGGTCGTGAAGGCGGCGATCTCCTTGGTGGAGATGGCGGCCAGCTGTGTGGTCGTCAGCGAGGCGAGTACCGCGGCGGTGAGCCCGGGGGCCTGCGCGGTCGACAATGTGCTGATCTCTAGTGTCGTGAAGCTGGCGCCCAGGGCGGCGACCTGCAAGTACGTCAGTGCCGCGACCTGGCCGGTGGTGAGCGCCTGCACCTGGGCGGTCGAGAGGGTCGAGACCTGCGCGACGGTGAGGACCGGCACTTCCTTGGTGGAGATCGCATCCAGCTGCGCGGTGGTCAGCGAGGCCAGCACCGCGGCGGAGAGTCCGGGGGCCT
>Ga0302308_10001037_pt1 | contig 23024 bp, 14 predicted proteins | sample III_Palsa_E3_3_FD_200531 | JGI IMG/M metagenome (GOLD analysis project Ga0302308, IMG submission 200531) | Peat permafrost microbial communities from Stordalen Mire near Abisko, Sweden - III_Palsa_E3_3 | ecosystem: Environmental > Terrestrial > Soil > Palsa > Peat permafrost | place: Sweden...
TGGTCTTGGTGAACGCCTACAATTGGCTTCTGCGGGATCTCGTTCCGTTGGAACTCATGGCCCGCTTCCTTTCTTGGTTTCGGATCGTCGGCACCATGAGTACCTTTGCCTTTCTGTGGTGGGTTTTTCCACATGTCATTGTCCGCCGAAGAGAGGTTTTTGTCGTCGTCGGCCTCTTCTATTTAGCGGCGTTTTCCCTGATGTGTCTCAACGTCAAGGAAGGCGAATACCCTCCGCCTCCTCCCAAAGAGAGCCGGTCCGGCATTTTCAAGTCGTTCCTTATCTATTTTCAAGAATGTCTCTCTCTTCCCATTTACCGTAATTTCTTCATCGCCTACGCCCTCGTCATCGGAGGGACGACATGCGCCAATCCTTTTTCCGTTCTCTTCGCGCACGAAACGTTGCGACTGGATATGGATATGATGGGGAAAGTTTTCGCTTGGGGAGCTGCGGCCTCCGCCCTGATTTATTTCCCGATGGGTTGGCTTTGCGACAAGTTCAATCCCCTGGCCGTGACGTTGGGCGCCCTGATCGGGCTCCTGGCGGGTTCCTTGGCGGCCTGCTTCCTAGTCCATAGCAAGACAAGCTTGGTGGTCTACACAATCGTCTTCGCCATCCCTTCCGTGGGATGGGGACTTGGTTGGCTGGCAACCACTATGAAGCTATTCCCCGAGGAAAAATTCGGTCAATTCTCCTCCGGCTTGAATGTCTTCGGCTGCGGAGCCCTCATCCTGGGAAACTACCTGATCGGCAAATTCATGGATCTGGCACATAGCAATTACCGGATGGCCTTTCTTTGGAGTGTTCTTCTATTCGCTCTGGCGATCTATCCGATGGCCCTGGTTTATAAGGATTGGAAGAAATATGGCGGGCCGCATCGCTATACGCCGCCCGTGCCGCGTGCCCATTAGTTTCCTGAAAAAAAAGATTCAATTTCTCGGTTCTTAAAATCCACGACTATGTATGCACAGAAATGAGTTTGCTGCTTTTAACGATTCTGGCGAACATGATCCCAAGATGAAATCCCGCCTGCTCTGGAAATCGATGCTATCTGCCGGAGCGATGTTCTTGGCTTTCTCCATCCATACAACCCTTGCGGCGGATTACACTTGGAACTCTTCGGTCGCCGCAACCTGGACTGCCGCTGGAGCCTGGTCTCCCTCGACACCATCCGGCGTCGCGTCGGCCATCGATTTAGTGACACCCACCGCGTTCGGGAGTCTGGAGGTGAATGCGAATCACGAAGTAAACTCCCTGACTTACAATAGCGGCAGCAGTTGGATCTTGGTCGCCAACGGCGGAGCCCCGGTCACGTTAACCATCGATGGAACACTATCCAAGTCAGGCACCGGGACGCTTACGTTCGAGAGCGTATCGGCCGCTAGCAATAGCCAGTTGCTGCTCTCCATCGGCCAGATCTCATTATCCGCCGGAACGATCGCATTTGGCATCGATAATTCGACGACTCCAGCCCAGCAAGTAACCGTCACGGGAACGACCACGATTTCCGGCGGAAGCTTGACGGTGAACTCTCCCAATGCCACATTCGGCGAGGTCGATATGACGGGCGGGACGTTTGCCGTCTTGCAAGGTGCCGCCGGCACTTCCTCCGTTCCCAACGTGGGCGGAGCCACGGTCGCCGGCCTTTCTGGAACTGGCGGCTCGGTCCTGGCCGCTTCGGCCAATAGCCGTTATATCCAAGGAACCTTGACCATCGCGACACAATCGGGGACCAACTTCACCTATGGCGGGCAAATCATTGACCGTGGCAGCGCCAATACCGGAGGTGCCATTACTCTTTCCGTGGTCAAGACCGGGACCGGCACGCAGACCCTTAGCGGAACCAATACCTACACCGGGGCTACTACGGTTAATGCAGGCACCCTATTGATCAACGGCAGTCTCGCCGCCGGATCGGCGGTGGGAGTGGTGGCGAACACGACGGGCAATGCGGTCCTTGGAGGAATCGGCACCATCAATGGGGCGGTATCTGTCGGCGGCGGTAGCGGGACGGGAAGTTCCATCGTGGCTCCTGGAACCGACGGAACGATCGGAACCTTGTCCGCGGCGGGAGGCTTGAGCTTTGTTACCGGAGCTGCCGCTCCAATCCTCAAGCTCGATATCAACACGTCCCTCATCGCGACAGCGGGAGGAACCGTCTTTGCCAGCGGTTCGCTAGCTGATTTATTGGCCGTGACCGGCACGCTTTCCCTTGGTTCCGGCACCACCATCCTTACGCTGAATGACCTGGGCTCGGGCACCCTGGCTTCGGGAGATGTCATTGTCTTGGCGACAGCGGGCCTGTTGACCGGCACCTTCAGCGGCTATGCCGATAACTCCGTCATCATGCTGGGAAATAACAGCTATCAGCTTAACTACGGCAGCCTCAGCGGGTATAGCAACGACGTTACGCTCGATGTCCTCGCGGTACCGGAACCGAGTGCCTGGGCCCTGGGACTGCTCGGCATCGGGTTCCTCCTAGTGTGGCGTCGCAGCCGCCCCCTGCAGAATGCCTGACGACATTCGTGAAGAGTGGGGCGTGGCGTCAGGCGGATTGCTCCTTCCAGAAACTTCGTTGTTCCCGGTCGAATTATCGATTGCTATTGCAAGTGCGTGCGCTGCTTCGTTTTCTCGAGTGATACAGAGAAAGCAAGCCACCGTTGTCTTTCCGACATGAGACGGTCCGGCGTGGCCTCAATCAACAGTGGATGCGGCCAGGCCCGCCCTTGTCTCCCCACTAAGCGTTACATGAAGACTCGATCCCAAGACAAAAGCTGGTTCAACCAAGCCCGCTACGGAATGTTTATTCATTGGGGGCCCTATGCTGAGATTGGCCGCGGGGAGCAGGTTTTGTTTCGCGAGCATCTCGATCAGCGGGATTACGCAAAACAAGCGTGCCGTTGGAACCCCAAGAAATTCGATGCGGTTTCCCTTGCCATTACGGCACGTGAGGCGGGAATGAAATACGCGGTCTTTACCGCCCGGCATCACGACGGCTATTGCCTCTGGAATACGGCGTTGAGCGACTACGGTTCCGTTGCACAGGCGCCCGGCAGGGACTTCGTACGCGAATACGTCGAGACCTTCCGGGCGGCGGGCCTGCGCGTAGGCATCTATTATTCATTGGCCGATTGGCGGGTGCCTGCGTATTGGCTTGGCGCGAAAAAAGACCCCGCCGGATGGAAGGCTTTTCGAGATTATGTCCACGGCCAGGTCGCCGAGCTGCTGACGAACTACGGAAAAATCGACGTCATCTGGTTCGACGGGGTCTGGCCCCACAAGGCAAAGGCATGGAAAAGCGCCGAATTGATTAAAACGATCCGTTCCCTACAGCCGGGAATCCTCATCAACAACCGCTTGGACTCGGACGTCGAGGGCGGCGGCGTTGAACAGGCTGGCGTATCGAAGACATTGGGGGATTTCGGGACGCCCGAACACCAGATCGCGGCGGATAAACAGCGTCCTTGGGAATCGTGCCAAGTCACGTCTTGGCGGCTCTGGGGTTATGCCAAAGGCGAACATTACCGCTCCGCCGAGCAGCTCCTGGATTTGTTGGCGCATACCGCATCCCAAGGAGGAAACCTGCTGTTGAACGTTGGGTTGGATGGCGCGGGAAAGGTTCCACCAGCCGTTTCCCGATCGTTGCTGAGAGTCGGCAAATGGCTGCAACGGAACGGGGACGCGATTTACGGAAGTGAAAAGGGGGACGTCACCGAATTCACCACCTATGGATATCAGACACGTCGAGGCAAGGCTCTCTACCTGATTTGCCGCTTCTGGCCGTATCGGAATGCGGTGCGTCTGCCGGGAGTGATCACCTCTAGCTGTCGGGCTAAATTACTCGGTTTCACGCGGACCATACGGGTGAACCAGAACGCTTCCGGGATCGAGATTCAAGGGTTGCCCGAGAAGCCGCCCCACGATCTTTTCCCGGTGATTCAACTCGATTTCCCTGCCGGATTCAGCGTCGCGCCATGGGCGCGCGAGCGACTATGGTCTGGCAACCCTTCACGAATGACGGCATGGAGCCGGTCGCGCGGCACCTCCGTGTGGGCGGATGGGAAGGAGCGGCCCAAAGGCAAAGTGCCCATGAGGCCGAAAGCTAACCGGACTTCCATGCCGGGCCCATAATGTGAGTGAAGCGATTCTCCAACGTCGGATGCGCAAATGCGGCGGGACGACCTCGATCGAAACGGCGTTGAACAACCAGCCTTTGCGCAATAGCTTCACTCTGATCGAGCTTCTGGTGGTGATGGCGATCATGTCGCTTCTCGCGTTGATGGCCCGGCCTGCGCTCAATGCGATCATGGGGGGGATGGGGGTCGATCAGGGCGTGAGCCAAATTCAGGGAATGTTGGAAATGGCGCGCGACGAGGCTGTGGCGCGGCACACCTATGTCTGGGTCGGCTTTGCCACGACGAACATGGGTGGCATATCGGTACTACAAATGGGGGCGGTCTACTCCAACGACGGCAGCGGCGACAATATAACCCCTTCCAATTTCAAGCCGTTGGCGAAGACCCTCTCGCTTAAAAATCTGGCCCTGGTTTCCTGGTCCTCACTTAAGACGGCCACTCAAGGCCTCTTCACCAATGGAGTTTCCCAGAGCGTTGCGGCAAACAAATCGGGTATCGTCTTTTCCGTGGGATCAGCTTCGTTCAGTCAGACCACGCTTACCTTCAGCCCCAAGGGAGAGGCGATCCTTGCCGGAGCCGTGGGCCTGGATGACGGATATAATCCTTACATCGACGTGAGTTTCCGCCAAACCCACGGCGTCACGGTTCCCTTGGATGCTGACGATGGAGCCATCGTCATCGATGGAGCGACTGGATCACTCATTCCGGTCCAGATTCAATGAGCCGTTCTTCGCAAAAGCCCAGGCGGAGATGTCCTGCCTTTTCCTTGGTCGAAGTTGTCCTGGCTCTAGGTATCGTGAGCTTTTGTCTTATCAGTCTCTTAGGCTTGGTTCCAGTCGGTCTCAAGGCAGTCAGTGACGCCTCACAACTGTCGGGGGCTACCGATTGCCTGCTACAGATCGCATCGACGATTCAGAACGCCACAACCAACAGCTCAGGCACTTACGAAGCTGGCCTCGGCTCCACCAACTTTTCTTGGAATCTCGACGGTAAAGTCAGTACCGCGACTCTTTCGAACCTCTCTCTCCAAGGACTGCCCACCGCCAACGTCTCCGACCAGCGTTTGATGGCCCATGTCGAAATCGATGCCCCCGCGAGCGCGGAGACTTCCGGGAGCGCCCTGATCAGCGTGGCGTGGCCCAATCGCGCACTCTGGAATACCGGGACCAAAAGCTGGAATAACGCCCAGGGGTCCGTCTCCGCCTGCGTCGTCTTTCTCTCAGGCCAATGATCAAGCCATTCGTTCTGCCCCGGCCTCAGCGGAGTTTCACACTGGTGGAGATTCTGGTCGCGGTCGGCGTTCTCTCGCTTATCCTGGCGACCATCGCCCAAATGCTCAGCAGCACGGTCAAAGTGACCGGCCTCTCGGATCATCAAATGAACGCCAGTCAAAGCGCGCGCTTGGTGCTCGATGCCCTGAATAAAGATCTCGCGAGCCTCCTTTCCCAAAACGGAAACACAGTCTGCGTTCTGACCAACAATGGCTCGGTTCAGATCGCCTTCCTTTCCGCTGCCCGGGGCCCAGTGAGCGCGGGGTCTGCGATTCCTGCGTCGGACTTCCGCTGTATGGCCGTGAGATATCTCCTCACTAATAATCAGGTGATTCGCAGTGCCGAATCGATTGCCTGGAGTCAGACCACTCCCATGCAGGAGCTTCTTTCTCCCACTGGGACCGCCCAATTGAGCGCATTGGCTAGCCACATTCTAGCGTTTGACGCGGTCCTCAATCTGGATAACGGTCAGACGGTATTTTTCGGGTATTCCCCTGGAACTAATTCTCTCTCCTGGACGACTAATATGATCAACGGAGCATTGCTTCCGAATAATTACCTCGCCTTGATTTTGAGCAAGTATCCGCTCGATTCTTCCAACCCGCGCGTCCGGGCCATTACGGTCTCGGTGGCCGCGCTGGACGGCCAGACCTTCCGCATCCCAAACGTCACCAATATGAGCGCCCTCCTTTCCGCTCCAACGATTGTCAATCAAACCCCGGTTGAATCCTGGAACGATGCGATTCGCGCAGGCAACCTGAATGGATTTCCATCCGCTGAAGTGGCCGCGATTCATTTCGATCAAAGAACGTTCCCGATCAAATGATTCGCACATCTCACTTCCACCAAAGCGGGTTTGGCAACCGGCCTTCGAAAAGGAACAGCGGCATGGCCCTTCTCATTGTCCTGGCGATGGTGGCGATCATTGCCACGCTGGTCATTATTTTTGTCTTCCACGCCACGGCCAATCTTCAAACCGAGACGAGCCGGACCCATTATGCCAGCGCCGAGATCATCGCCGATTCGGCGGGATCTTATGTTAAGGGACTTTTTCTGACCGAGCTTTCAACCAATATTTATTCCACCTCAACCAATATCGGCGGAATCACAATCTACACGCCGGCAACGGCCACCAATTCGATTCCCATACGCTCGATCAATTCATCGATTTCCCCTTCCGACACTGATTTTTTCAATCTGATCCGGCAAAGCATTGCGACCACCGATCCCAATGCTTCCTCCGACGGAACCGCCACCGCCGCTCAGAATGGCCACGGCGTCGGCACCAATATCTGGAATCTGTCCATGCTGGTCCCGGGAGGATTCACTTCGACGTCTCAATTGCCTCATTGGATTTACATTAGCCGCACGGGGGGACTGACCAATGCCTCCTCGACCAATGTCATCGGACGATTCGCCTACAATGTCTACGACGTCGGCGGGCTCCTGAATATCAACGCAGCCGGGCACCCTAGCAGCATGACCCCACAGCAGGTTTCCCTGATCCGAGGCAGCGTGGCTGCGGCCGATTTGACGCAGCTTCCCGGCTTGACCGCCAGCGACGTCGACAAACTCATCGCCTTTCGCAATCCCGGAGCTGTGACTGCCGCGACGTACACGAACTGTGCAGCCGCCGCAGCTTCCGCCGGGTTCCTCTCGACGGTTGCCACCAATGCCGTCAGCACCCAGGTTTTTACAAACAACTATTTTTTCAACCGCCAGGATTTCCTCCATTACGCGCGGACGCAGATCCCCGACTTCACGAATGCCGCTCCATATCTCACCACATTTTCCCGCGCCTTGAACACGCCAAGCTGGGGGCCGTCGACCAATATGGGGGGTGCCTACAATTACCAGAACAACGCCAATAGCGCCGGACAAGCCAACCGCTTTTTCCCCAACGTCCGCTTCGTCAATACCGCCGTGATCAGTCATTACCGTGACGACGGAACCAGCGATGCGAATTCCAATTACGCCGTCCAAGCGGGGATGCCCTTGCTTCAACGCCGATTTTCCTTGGAGAGGCTCAATTGGCTAACCTACAAGGGGCCCTCCTTGGGGATGGATGCCGCGATCCAATCCTGCTTCGGGTTGGTTTGGAATAAAAGTCAGTACCGATGGGATTATTACGGAGGTTCCAGCTCGATCCAATCGTCAATCGAAACGTTGGACGCAGTAGCCAAAGAAAACCGAGAGCCGAACTTCTTCGAGTTGCTCAAGGCCGGAATCCTTTCCGGATCGCTGGGCCAGTCCACGAAGGCTTCATTGCCCCTCTCCGGATATTTGGGAACCAAAGGCGTGGCCACCGGCACACCGTTTCAAAAGACCATGGAAGCGCTTACCGATTTCCAGATTCTTAAGATCGGAGCCAACATCATCGATTGTTCCGGCGCCCATAACTACCCGACCATTTTGGCAATGAATTATCTAGGGGTGGCCAACGAAGTCGCCGGAGTGAAGGATCTTCCCTACCTAAACGGCTTGGATGCATCAAGTTTGAACAAGATCCAGGTCCTGGGATCGATCACCCATATCATTGACTACGACTCCGTTCTGGCGCCCACTTACTTCAACCCTCACCGCGTGGTTACAACAGGGCCGTCTGTGGTTCCCGGTCCCTCTTCGGTGACGACCACTATCCAGGGGACTGTCACCAAAATGGAAATCCCCTACGCGACGAGTCCCGGGTACAACCTCTCGACACTCCCGACGATTACCTTACCGACCACGACCGATTTCCGAACCAATCCTAGCCACTATCACAATGCGGGCGCCGCATCCAGCCTGGTGGGCCAGATCCCCTGGGCGACTACCAGCCAGACCCCGGATGTCGCCGTGTTCAAGGTCTATTCTTACGAGACCCAGCTCCCCAGCTCCCTGCCCATCGTGGCCACGTCCACCAGCAGCTACAACGCCAACATTGATATAAACGCCCTGATCGTCAGCCTTCAATATCCCACCTACGACGGCAAGGCGCAGAAAACCTATTCCATCTTCAGCGGATATCCCGGTTACAGCTCTTCGATGGGAACGGCTTACTACGCCACCCAATCCGATGGAGTAGGAAATACCAGCCTGAACGGTTCCACGGTGGAGATCTTATGGGATCCGCGGACGAATCGACTAGGGCCCAGCGTTTCGTTTTGGCGCTCCTCGGCGATCGTCGATGCGCCGCCGCTGGCCCCTTCTCCCGGGCATGGGATTGGCATCCAATACGTGAGCGAGGACGATCCATTCGGAAATGCCAATTTCGCGGTGAGCGTCTTGTTCGGAAACTGGCCTTTGGGAGGGAAGCAGGCGGGGGCGGCTGGGGGATGGCTGAACATGGCCGACCCCGACTCCATCTGCCGCCCTGCGGATGGCTGGCTCGATCCGTCGGGCGCGACGACGAATCCGTATCAGAATGGTTCCAACGTTTCCAGCGCTTCCGCTATAACCAGCTCCGCCCGTCCCGTACTGCTGCAGCGTGCCTATGCGTCGATCGGAGAGCTGGGGTATGTCTTCCGGGATTCTCCATGGAAAACGCTCAGCTTCTTCGACGCCACCAGCGGAGATGCAGGCTTGCTCGATCTCTTTTCCGTTTCGGATCAGCCAGTTTTGGTTGCAGGGAAAGTGAATCTGAATACCCGGCAAAGCATCGTCTTACAGGCGCTCTTCAGCGGAGCAGGCCAAGAGCCGGATGGCTCGTCCCCCTTCTCTGCAACCCAGGCCGCGAATTTAGCCTCTGCCTATTCCTCCTTTGCCTTCGATGCCAGCACTGGCTTTCCCACCCCTAATCTTCCCATGAACCAAGGCCAATTGGTCAACTTCATGTCGTCCACACAGATCGCCAACGCGGGTCTCGACACCATCAAATATCATCGGGAAGCAGTCGTGCGCTCACTTGCCGATAGCACGGAAAGCAGGACATGGAATATTCTGATCGATGTCGTTGCCCAAAGCGGTCAGTGCCTGGCCGGCACCGCAGCGCCGTCGGCGGCCAATTTTATCGTCCAGGGGGAAACACATCGCTGGATTTCCGTGTCAATCGATCGATACACCGGGCAGGTCATCGATCAGCAAATCGAAACAATCAATGAATAAGAGTTTAGCTTTCATAAGGTGCCTATTGTTGGCTTTTCTCATTTTCTATTCGATTGGAGGCAATTCATTCGCGCGGGAAGGAACCGAATGGATAACGGCCTATTGGTATAATGCCACCGACTCGAAACTTCCCCGTGTCTTGCTCATCGGGGACTCGATCGTCAAACAATACCATCCGTTCGTCCGGGATGAATTGGCGGGAGAGGCCTATGTTTCATTCTATGCGACTTCCAAGGGAGCCGATGATCCTTCCTACCTCCAGGAACTGTCCTACATTCTGGATGCGAACGGATATAGTTACTCGGTGATTCAATTCAACAACGGCCTCCACGCTCTAGGCTCGGATCGCGGGCAGTGGGAAAAGGGAATTCGTGCCGCATTGGATCTGATTCAAACAAAGGATAAAGGGGCAAAGGTGATCTGGGCCAGCTCGACACCGCTCAAAGACCCGGATCTCACGGAAAAGGTAAAGGAACTCAATGCGATTGCCGCCCAGGTGATGGGAGAAAGAGGAATCCCCATCAACGATTTGTTCGCCCTTATGGATCCGCTGGATCGTGCCTCCTATTGGGTCGATACCTACCATCAAACGACTGAGGGTCAACGACAGGAAGCCCATCAAGTGGTCGTCGCCATCCGATCTATTCTAGGAAGCAAGCCGGTGACGGAGGCTGAAGCAAAGCTGGCACTGAGCGGGGCCGCCTCGGAAACGGGACCAGATGGGAAAATCACTCCCGGATCTTCCGCTAGCTCGGACCACATTCTACAGAATCCCGATTTTGAGAACGACGATGGCTGGCTCCTTGAGCCTTTGGATCCTACGAAAGCTTCACTCACCTTTAACACCGAGGAAGCGCATGGCGGCAAGCGCGCGGCGACGATCGAGGCTCATGTCGAAGGCGTAAATTTTTATCAATTGGCTCCCGCTTTTACTCCAGGCAAGTCCTACGCCGTTACCTGCTGGATTCGCTCTGAAGTTCCAACGCAGGTAGAGATCAATCTTCGGACAAAAAACCCACCCTACCTTTATATCGGAGACCAGAGTGTTGACGTGGGTCCCGAGTGGAAGCCCTATCGTTTTCCGCTGACCATCCCTTCCGATTATGATTCGACCGCAAATGCCTTCTTCTTTGTTTTCCCTACCGCCGGAACATATCAAGTCGCCAACGTAAGAGTGGAGTGCCTGGCCGAGTAGAAAATGCCGATTTGACCACGGCATGGATGTTGGCGAAGCACCCTTTGATATCATATTTAGATAATTCTTTATCGACCCTGCTGACTTGAATGTCTTTCTCACTCCCATATCACCTCCTCGCCAACCAGTATTTCGTTAGCGGTGCCATCCTCGGCCTCGATACCAGCAACGCCGGAGGCAGCTTCACCTACGGCAACGCGCTCACCGATACCACCTATGGCCAGACTGTTCCCCTCGGCCTCGCCAAGCTGGGGACCGGCACCCTCATCCTCACCGGTGCCAATACTTACAGCGGCGGCACCCAGGTTGATGGAGGCACCCTTGAAATCGACAATACCACCGGCTCCGGCACCGGCACGGGCGCGGTCTCCGTCGCCAGCGGTGCCACCCTGCTCGGCACCGGCACCGTCGGCACCGGCAGCAGCGCGGTCACCGTCGCCAGCGGCGGCACCCTCGGCGCGGGCACGGCCTCGACCATCGGGGCCTTGGCGATCAATGGGACGCTCAACCTCCAGTCCGGCTCGACCACCGCGCTGCGGATCGAGGGGACCACGGCGGGAGTCACCTATGACCAGATCAACGTCACCGGCGCCGTCACCCTGGGCGGCACCCTCAGCCTCAGCTACGGCGGCTTCACCCCCGTCGCGGGCGGAAGCTTCGAGCTCATCACCTCCTCCACCGGCGTCACCGGGAATTTCACCTCCATCGTCAATCCGCTGGCCAACGCCCTCACCTTCACCTCCAGCTACGACGCCAGCGACTTCACCCTCTCCGTCACCGCCATCCAGAACTCCTTCACTCCCTTCGCCCAGAACCCCAACCAGCTCGCCGTCGCCCGCAATCTCAACAACGTCGCCAGCGATCCCCGCGAAACCGCCCTCATCTCCTATTTGAACAACCTGCCCGGCGCGGCCCTCCCCAACGCCTTCACCGAGCTCAGCCCGATCCAGCAAACTTCCGTCGCCCAGAATAGCCTCTCCGTCAGCCGCGCCGCCTTCGGCACCCTCGAAAACCGCCTCTCCGCCGTCCGCTCCGGCTCCAACGGCCTCTCCCTCTCCCAGTTCAACCTCATCGACCAAAACATCCCCGCCGCCTCCCTCATCGCCGGAACCGATCTGCCGACCAACGTCAAAGCCTTCACCCCCGCTCCCGACAACCGCTGGGGCTTCTTCGCCGCCGCCGATGGCGACTTCGGCGACATCGACGGCGGCAGCCTCTCCCCCGATTCGAGCTACCACGGTGCGGGCTTCACCCTCGGCTCCGATTACCGCCTCACCCCCGCCCTCGCGGTCGGCTTTGCCGCCGGATACGATTGGAACAAGACCGATTTCGACGACTCCGGCTCCAACGTCGTCGCCAACAGCATCCGCTTCGGCCCCTACGCCACCTGGAAGGACAAAGGCGGGGATTGGATCGATGGCACTCTCGGCGGCGCCTACCATTGGTACGAATCGGCCCGGGACACCCTCGGCGGCCAGGCCGACAGCCACAGCAATGGCACCGAGTTCGACACCAGCCTCAAATACGGCCACGACTTCCAGGCCGGGGAGTGGACGTTGACGCCGACCTTCGGCTTCGATTACCTCCATCTCGATATCGGCGGCTACAGCGAGAGCGGCAGCCTCGCCCCGCTCGCGGTGGAAGACCAGCAGAGCGATTCGTTCCGCAGCAACCTCGGCGGCACCATCGCCCACCCCTTCCAATGGAAAGGCATCGCCTGGAATCCCTATCTCCAGGTCGGTTGGGCCCACGAATTCCTCGACGCCGCCGATGCCGTCAGCGCCCGCTTCGCCTCCGGCGCGGGTGACGTCTTCACCACCCAGGGCCAAAGCATCGGCCACGACAGCGCCACCTTCGGCGCGGGCCTCCAAGCCAACCTCACCGATGCCGTGACGGCGAACTTATCCTATTCCGGCGAAGCCAACGGCCAATACCAGGACCATTCCTTCGACGTCTCCGTGCGGGTCCAATTTTAACCGAACACCCCGGAAGTCCTTCCTCTGCCGCTTGCAGCAGATAGGAGCCGGGGTTTCTTTTTACCTGGATCAAGCCTCATGGCTTGAGACCATGCGAAAGCAAGGTCGCAAAGTGATCCTGAAACCATCCCTTGATTTTGCGACAATTTGCGACAATGAAACTTCATCTTGGTGCGTCTCAGTGCACCTTGGGTCAAAACCTCACATGCGCTAAGATGCACGGAGATGCAGGGTTACGCATGGCGGCGCAGCCTAGCTAAGGATTCGATTCCCTCCACCCGCTCCCTTTCAGGGAGCGCTAAACGTTTCCCGAACCCGAAGTAGAGACTGTCGTCGCGTTAGCGACCCTCGTTCCCAAGGGGAACCCATCTTGCAGAGGCGGGAGCCAATGCGATCCCTCCAACCGAGTGCCAAGGGCCTCGAATTCGACAGCCGTGTGAAATGCGGCCACGACTTCAAGGCGAGCGCGTGGACCCTGACCCCCACCTTCGGATCGACTAACCATCCAGACCTGATCCCAAGGTAAAAATTAGAAGAAACGTCATTTCTGAAGGGCAGACATCAAGTTCGAGCAAAACGTCATCTTCCTGGGAAAGAAGATTGCCTTGTCTTGAAATGCCTAGGCTTCATTCCAGTCCCCAGGCCATGATCTTCCCCTGCTCAGAAGATGCAAAACTGTTATGTATCAATTTAATTAAAAGAGACCCGGCAAAGATCTTATTGTCGTTTTTAAGATTCATGATATCTTCCAAAAAGTCAAACCAAGCAATAATTGTATTATAACAGAATCGTAAGGAGTCTACACTCCTTTCCCAACCCAAGACCCTCCATGAAGATGATCCCTTGGATAGTGATCGGCGCGGCCCTCTGTCTCCTGGCGGATACGGGACGAGCCCAGACCACAGTCATGTCGGACAGCTTCAACAATTCGACCACTACCAACAGCGCGACCGGCTGGAAGGCGGTCGTCGACGGCGCCACGGTGACGACCCCCGGGAACGGCGTGGTGACGAATAGCTACATCATCACCGGACTCTCCAACGATACTACAGTGCCCCACGTCTCCTGGTATCCCGATTACGGCGGAATCGTTGTGAAGTGCGGCGCCTCCGGCTCGCCCACCGGCGGCCTGCGCGGCTACATCAGCCCGGCCTACCCCGTCCCGTCTGGGACGACGCGCGTGGTGGTGAAGGCCAGCCTGCGCGGCGTGGACGTCGCCGCCGAAGACGTCGCCCTGGCGATCAAGGAGGAGGACGCCTCCGGCAACCAGACCTGGATCGCGGGCGGCGTGGACTTCGCCAACCCCACCGACCTCTCCGACTTCATCCGCCTCATCCCCACGTTCAACTGGCGCACCTACACGAAGACCGGCGAACTGAAGTCGACGACGGTGAAGATCTACGTCGAACTCGTGATCCGGAACAACGCCAACACCACCGGCACGATCTACATGGACGACGTCTCGGTGAATACCAGCACCAACACCAGCTATCTCGTCGAGGCCTACTCCGGAATCCAAGGGAACGTCTTCGCCGGGACCACGAACACGGTCAATATCTACCCCTACGACTCCCGCGCCGTCACCGGCGCCGCCATCACCGTGGTCGACGAAAACGGGGCGGCGATCTCCCCGGCACCCACCGTCACGGCGGGGAGCGGCTTCTCCACCGTCGCGCTGCCGGCGAAGGGATACTACAGCATCAACGCCACCGGCAGCACCTCGGGCGGGGCGTTCACCAACGCGTTCCCGGCGGCGGTGATCGATCCCTCGGTCCCGGCGGTCGACTCCACCTTCGGCATGTTCTCGGTCGATACCTGCAATCCCCAGGCCCTCCTCGCGGGCAGTGCCTGGAATCGGTTCTTCATCTACACGGGCCTGATCCGGCAGCACCCCGACGGCTCGTTCTACTCCGGCTCCAACCTCAGCGCCGAGGGCAGCCCTGCGCCGCCCGACATGGTTCTGCTCCCGACGAACCAGCAATGGCACGCCTGCCTCGTCGGCATGCCCGAGTACATGGCCAAGGTTCCGGCGGGCGAGACCTACGACGTGAGCAAGATCTACCCGCCGCTCGATTGGCCCACGTTCAAGTCGATGGTCCAATATGTCGTCAGCCAGCTTCCCCCCTCGGTCGAGTACTTCGAGGTCATCAACGAGCCCGAGTACAATTTCACCGACGACGCGGCCGATTGGACCGCCGACCTGCAGATGTATTTCAAGACGGTCCACGACGCCATCGCCGACATGCGGACGGCGGGGACCCTCCCGAACCCCGACCTGAAGATCGTCGGGCCAAGCTTCGCCCACTTCTATTCGCCGCTCTATAACGGCGGCCAGGTCTCGGTGATGAACAATCTCTTCGCGGGCACCAACGGGATCCTTAACGATGTCGATGAGATCTCGATGCACGGCTACACGTGGGGCTCCGGCGTGGGCACGGGCACGGCGGCGCCCGAGTCCCAGTTCTACGACTCGGTCTACCAATGGGTGAAGTACATGCGGGGCACCGCCCAGCCACCCGGCCTCCTCGCCGACGACTCGGGCGACTACGCGAACGGCGCGCTCAAGCCGATCCACATGACTGAATACGGCTGGGCGGTCGGCACCGGCACGGGCGAGCTCACCCCGGCGCAGCAGGAGGCGTACGTCGCGCGCTCCATGATCCTGCAGAAGAACCTGGGCTACGACGGCGAGGAGGGGAGCATCCCCTTCGCGGCGGCGCTGAGCTTCTCCCTGCGCTACGTGGCCGCGGGGGTGTGGACCGGCTGGTCGTTCCTCAATGCCGACTATTCGCCCACGCCGACCTACGTCGCCTACTCGACCACCGCCAAGTCGCTTGACGACTGCGACGTGTCCGGCCCGACCTTCAACAATGTCCCCTCCCTGCCGAGCGACGCCGGCACCCCCTATCAGGTCGCCCAGTTCGAGAATTCGTCGAACCTCTTCTCCGAGACCTGCCTCTGGAGCTCAGATCCGGCGGGGGCAACCGTGAAGTGGCGGATTCCGTTCTCCGCCTCGCTGACCGGGATCGACGCCATGGGGCGGACCATCACCGTGCCGGGAGGCGGGGAGATCACCGTCGGCGCCACGCCGGTCTACCTCCGGGCCTACCGGTTCTTCGCTCCCACGGTCACGGGGACGATCACGGTCGCCCACAACACCACGATCCCCGGCCTGACCTTCGCCGACTACATGATGCCGTCCACCTTCGCCATCCAGGGGGCCACGCCCAGCTTCACGGCCAAGACGCCGGTCACTCCCGGCACCTACCGCGTCCTGGTCAAGATCGGGACGGTCTGGGAGTGGTATACGATCGTAGCGACGTAGCCGCCCGCACCCCCGCTCAGGGCGCGGCCGGGAGCAGGCGGCAACCCATAGCGGACACCGGGCCAACTAGGTCGTGACCCTCGGTTCCATCGCGGGTTGGTTTTCCAAGCCAAGTCCTTTTGGAGGACGGCCTTTAAAATCCCCGGCTTGCGGGGCCTATCGCTTCCGCTTCACCTTCACGCCGCCGGCAGGCGGAGCCAAAAGCGGCTGCCCTGGCCGACTTCCGATTCGACCCCGACCTGGCCGCCCATTCGCTCGGCGGCCTTCCGGACGATGCTGAGGCCGATGCCGGTACCCATGTACGTCTCGGGAGAGTGGATTTTCACGAAGATTCCGAAGATGCGATCGATGTCCTGCGGGGCGATGCCGATGCCGTTGTCCTGGAACCAGAGCACTTCATGGCCGTTCTTTCGTTCGGCCCGGATCCGAATCCGAGGGGTGGTTCCGGGCTTCACGAATTTGATCGCGTTGCCCAGCAGGTTCGCAAGGCATTGGGTCAGCGAGGCCTCGTTCCCCAGGATGGTCGGCAGCTTCCCCTCGATCCGGATATCGGCCTCGGGGGGCTGCATCCCCGGGTACTGCTCGACGATGTCGTTGACCAGCCGATCGACATCGACCGGCATCAACTTCAGCTCTCCCCGCGAGAGCTGGCTGTAGCTGAGGATGTCCTGGATCAGGTTGTCGAGGCGCCGGGCTCCCCCCGCGATTTTCCGGAGATAGGACTGATGCTCCGGATCGAGGCCCTGGCTGGCTTCGTCCAGGAGGATGCTGGCGTAGCCCTCCATGGCGCGCAACGGCGCCCGCATGTCGTGGGAAATGCTGTAGGAATAGCTCTCCAGCTCGGAGACGGTTTCCTGGAGTTCCGCGGTCTTCTCCTCCAGGTCGGCATTCTTCCGCTCCAGCTCGGCGTTGAGCTGGGAAATCTGTTCCGCCTCTTCCTGCAGGCGGAGACGGGCCAGGCCCAACTCGACGAAGACCTCGACCTTGGCCCGGAGCACGTCGGGGCGGATCGGCTTCATCAGATAATCGACCGCGCCGGCCGAATAACCCTGGAACATCATGTCGTCGCTCTTGACGACGCCGGTGAGGAAGATGATCGGGATTTTCGAGGAGCGCTCCCGGGAGCGGATCGCGGCGGCGGTCTCGATGCCGTTCATCCCGGCCATCTGGACGTCGAGCAGGATGACCGCGAAATCGTTGTTCAGGACCTGGCGCAGGGCCTCGGTCCCCGAGTGGGCCCGGACGAAGTTCTGGCCGAGATCCTCGAGGATGGCCTCGAGCGCCAGGAGATTCGATTCCTCGTCGTCGACCAGCAGGATATTGACCCGCGAGGGCGTTTTCATGGCTTCGTCCCCTCCCGCCGGCCGGCGAGCTCGATCAGGCGCGGCGCGATCGCGTCCAGGGCCAGAACGTGGGGGCTTTGCGTGGCCTGCAAGGCCGCCGCCGGCATGATGCCGCATTCGGCGGTCGCCGGATCCTGGATAATGACGGTCCCTCCCCGCCGCAGAACGGAGAGAGCCCCCTGCGCGCCATCCTGATTCGCGCCCGAGAGGATGACGGCGATCACCTCCTCGCCGATGTCATCGGCGGCCGATTCGAAGAGGACGTCGATCGAGGGCCGGGCGAAATTGACCAGATCATCGGTGGAGAGGCTCAGGTGTTCCTCCTCGACCAGGAGATGGTAATTGGCGGGGGCGAGCCAGGCATGGCCCGGCCGCAGCGGCTCCTTGTCGAGGACCTCCTCCACCCGGATGCCGCCTCCGACGTTGAGCACCTCGGCCAGGGACTCGTCGGTCTCCTTTTGGCGGTGCAGCACCACCGCGATCGCCTCGGGAAATGCTTCCGGCAGCGCCGCCAGAATCTTCCGCAATGCCTTCATCCCACCCAATGAGCCGCCGATCACGATCATGCGATCTTCCGGTAAATCCGCTCCTTGATGGAAACGGGCTGATAACGGTCCTCCTGGGACGAAAACCGGAGGCTTTCGCTCCGTCCCAATCCGAAATAGCCGTAGGTCATCAGGCTCTCGGTGAACAGGGAATTCACCCGGTCCTGCAGCGTCCGATTGAAGTAGATCATGACGTTGCGGCAGCAGATGACGTGAAAATCATTGAAGGAGGCGTCGCTGGCCAGGTTATGGGCGGCGAAGATGATGTTTTCCTTCAAGCCCGGGCGCAGGATCGCGTTCTCGCTGTCGGCGGTGTAATAATCGACGAACTCCTGCCGTCCCCCGGCCTTCTGGTAATTGCGGGTGTATTCCTGCATCGAGGCGAGCGGATAGATTCCCGCCTTCGCCCGGTCGAGCACCGCATCGCTCACGTCGGTGGCGTAGATTCTCGAGCGCGAATACAGGCCCTCCTCCTGGAGCAGGATCGCCAGGGAGTAGACCTCCTCCCCCGAGGAGCAGCCCGCCACCCAGAAGCGGAGGAAGGGATAGGTGCGGAGCACCGGCACCACCTCGTCCCGGAATACCTGGAAAAAGCCCGCATCCCGGAACATGGCGGTGACGTGGACCGTCAGGGCGACCAGGAGGCGGAGCATTGCCGAAGAATCGTGGCGGATGAGCGTTTTCAACTCCTCCAGGCCGATGTTCCCCTCGTTCAACGCCTGGCGCTTCAGCCGCCGCTTGAGCGAGGAGGGAGCGTAGTCCCGGAAATCGTAGCCGGTCCGCTCGTAGATCATATCGACCAGGCTGGTCAAGACCGGCAGCTCCGGGTCATGGCTGATTTCGGGACGGAGCGTGGTCTTCACCGGACAAGTTCGGCGCAAAGGGGCGGGAGCGCAAGGCGGTTCATCGAGCATCGCTTGGGCAGCCTACTTATAAAGCCACACCCTCAGGAGCGATTTCAATTTGTCGAGATCGACCGGCTTGGTGATGTAATCGGACGCTCCCGCCTCCAGGCATTTCTCGCGGTCTCCGGGCATCGCCTTGGCGGTGACCGAGATGATCGGAATCCGGCGGAACCTCTCGATGCGGCGGATGCGGCGGATCGCCTCGAATCCATCCATGCCGGGCATCATCACGTCCATCAGGATGATTTCGGCATCGGGCTCCCGTTCCAGGAGATCGAGGCTTTCCTGGCCGCTCTCGGCGTACTTGACGACCATCTGCGCCGATTCCAACGCCGAGGTGATCGCGAAGATATTCCGCACGTCGTCGTCCACCACGAGCACCTTGCGCCCCGCCAGCACCGAATCGCTCTTCTGGACCTGCTCGATCATCCGCCGCTTGGTCTCGGGCAGGCGGGTCTGGACGCGATGGAGGAAGAGGGCGGTCTCGTCGAGCAGCCGCTCCGGGGAACGGACGTTCTTCACGACGATCGACTCGGCCAGCATCCGCAGCTCGGTTTCCTCCTTCCGCGTCAGTTCCTTGCCGGTGTAGACGATGACGGGGGGCGCCTGATCGCCGTATTTCTCGCGGACCTTGCGGATGAAATCGATCCCCTGCATGTCGGGCAGGCCAAGATCCAGCACCACGCAATCGAAGCGGATCGCCTCCAGGGCGCGGAAAGCCTCCTCGGCGGTTCCCACCGCGGTGGTCTTCACGTCGCCGTTGCCGATCAGGTCGACCATGCTCTCCCGCTGGGTCGAGTTGTCCTCGATGATCAGCAGATTCTTCACCCGCCGGTCGACGAAATCGATGGTCCGGTCGAAGGCCTCCTGCAGCGTCTCCAGCGTGATCGGCTTGCGGGAGAACGAGACCGCGCCGAGGCGGAGGCTCCGCTCGCGCCCCTCATCGACGGAGATGATGTGGATCGGGATGTGCCGGGTCTTGGGGTCGTGCTTGAGCTGGTCGAGGACCAGCCAGCCGTCGCTGTCGGGGAGGCGGAGGTCGAGGGTGATGGCCGAGGGGACGATCTGCCGCGCCAAGGCGATGCCCTGCGCGACATTGCGGGCCACCACCGCCTTGAAGTTCTTTTCCCGGGCGAAATCGACCATGATCCGGGCGAAGTGGCGGTCGTCCTCGATGATGAGGAGGACCCGGTCGTTCGGCTCGAGATTGCCCCGGTCGTCCTCGACATCGGAAGGCAGGGTCAGCGCGTTCCCGCCTTCGCCGGTCTTCGGAGCCGCCGCCCTGGCCTCGGCGGAAGCCGCCGGGACGAGGGGCTGCGGATCATCCCGCCGAGAGGGCGACAAGGGCACCCGCGCTTCCGCCGGTCCCGAGACGGGGAGATAGAGGGTGAAGGTACTGCCTTCTCCGGGGACGCTGGCGATCTCGATCGCACCGCCCAGCTGCCAGGCCAATTCCCGGCAGATCGAAAGGCCGAGGCCGGTCCCGCCGTAGGTGCGGTTGGTGCCGGCATCGGCCTGCTTGAACGCTTCGAAAATCAGGTCCTGCTTCTCGGGAGCCACTCCGATGCCGGTGTCCTTGACCGAAATGGCCACGACTCCGCCCTTCGCTCCGTCCAGCCCAGCGCCCGCCTTTTTCCAACCGCCGGCGACCGGGGCGATCGCGAGCTCGACCGAGCCTTTCGGGGTGAATTTGAAGGCGTTGGAGAGGAGGTTCTTGACCACCTGCTCGAGGCGGCGGACGTCGCTCCGGATCGAGGCGGGGAGCTGCGGGTCGAGTTGGACATGGAATGCGATCCCCTTGGAATCGGCGACGTGCCGGAAGGTCTGCTCGACGAACTGCTGCAGCTCGGCGAACGGCACCTCCGCCAGCTCGAGCTCGACCATGCCCGCCTCGATCTTCGAGAGGTCGAGGATGTCGTTGATCAGCTGGAGCAGGTCGCTGCCCGAGGAGTAGATCGTCCCGGCCCATTGGATCTGCTTCGGGTTCAGATTCTCGCTGGCGTTGTCGGCCAGCATCTTCGAGAGGATGAGGAGGCTGTTGAGCGGCGTCCGCAACTCGTGGGACATGTTGGCGAGGAAGTCCGACTTGTACTTGGAGGTCTGGGCCAGCTGCGCCGCCTTCTCCTCGACGGCCTCGCGGGCCTGCTCGACCTCGCGGTTGATCCGCTCCATCTCCTTCTTCTGCTCGGCCAGCAGCGTGACCTTCTCCTCCATCTCCTCGTTGGTCTGCTGCATCTCCTCGTTGGCCTGCTCCAATTCCTCGTTGGTCTGCTTGAGCTCCTCCTGCTGCTCCTGGAGCTGGATGGAGAGGACCTGGGACTGCTTGAGCAGTTCCTCAGTCCGGGTGGTGGCCTCGACCAGGTTCAGGACGATGCCGAAGCTTTCCGCGAATTGCTCGAGGAAATTCAATTGCACCGGCGTCAGCGGGTTGAGCGTCGCCAGCTCGATCACCGCCTTGACGCGCCCCTCGTAAAGCGCGGGCTGGACGACGATCTGCCGGGGCGTGGCTTCACCAAGCACGGAATGGATCTTGAGATAGGTATCGGGAACTTCGTTGAGGACGATCCGCTGCTTGTCGGCATAGGCCTGCCCAACCAGACCCTCTCCTTTCCGCAATTTAAGGACCGGCCGGTCGCAGGCATATCCGGCCTGGAAGCGGAGGGTGGAATCGTCCACCCGGTCGGCCAGGTAGAGAACCAGATGGCGGGCATCGAGGAGCGAGGCCAATTCGGAGAGAACCCCGGCGCAGACCACCGCCACGTCGCGCTGGCCCTGGAAGACCTGCGACATCTTCGTCAAGCCGGTCTTCAGCCAGTCTTCCTGGGTGAGCACCCGCTGGCGTTCCTCCACCTGCATCGCCATGCGGTTGAAGAGGGCGGCCAATTCCCCCACCTCGTCCTTGGTGGCGATCTCGACCCGGTGGGCGTAATCGCCCTTGCCGATCTTGGCGGCACCCTCCCCGAGGATGCGCAGGGGATTGGTGATGCTCCGGGTGACCGCCCAGCCCGCCAAGCCGATGAGGATGAATGCGGCCAGGGTGCCGTAGCCGATCACCTTGAAGGTCAAATTCGCCGTCGAGGCGGCCCTGGCCTGCCGCTTGATCAACAGGTTCTGCTCCTCCGCCGACGCATCTTGGATGATCTGGCTCGACTGATCCATCAAGTTGCGGCCTTCATTGAGCAGGGAGACCATCCGGGGATCGGAGATCGGAACCTTCTGGTCGCGCAGCGCGACCAATTGCTCCAACGCATCGAAGCGGCGGGCCACCAGGGGATCGAGCCGATCGAAACGATCCGTCTCATGAGGATTGTCGATCGTCAGTTCCCGAAGATTGCGCACCGATTTCTGGGCCTCGATCCGGGCGTCGGTCTCCATGCCCTTAAACGAGTTGTCGGGGGAGAGGAGATAACTGCGGCTATTGCTCTCCGTACTGACGAGATTGAGCATGAGACCGCTCAAGTCGTGCTGCACCTGCAGGGTGTGGGTGACCCAGCCGGTGTCTTCCTCCACCTGGGTCAGGTTCCAATGCAGCATGGTCCCGATGACGAGGAGCACGACCATGGCCACGGCGAAGCCGAGGGCGATTTTCTTACCGACGGAAAGACTCATTGAATGAAGAAGAGGGTGAAAGGAGCCTTAACTTACAAAGGTTTCGTTGGCGCGCAAGGCCTTGGGAATTTTTCCCATCGTCCAGACCGCCGACGCGCCTCGGTTCAGGGAGGCGCCATGGTCCTCAAAGTCACCGGCAGCGCCTCCAAAACGCCCAGGTCGAGACACGCCTGCCCCGGTTCGAGAACGACCTCGCGCCGAGCCACGTGGGCCTCCATCCCCGCCCCGGCGGAGCCAGCTCTGGAGGGAAAGACCGCCGTCAGCAGGTAGGGGCCGGGCGGAACGTTATCGACGCGGAACGAGCCGTCTTCCAGGAGTTGGAAGGAGAAGGGGCGGGATTGGGCTCTATAAACGCTTCCCTCCGGAGTCTTCAGCCATTCCCGGAACCAGTGCATCTTCTCCGCCCTTTCGAGTCCGGGGGGAGAGGGATCGGGCACCTGGGGCGCCAAAGTGCAGGGGGCCTGCAAGCGGCGGGGCGGAACGGCGCCGAGCGGGAAGGTGATCCGTCCGATCACGCTGCCGCCCCCCTTGGCCATATCGACCTCGATCTCCCCTCCCCCGATGATTTCGACCACTGGCCCCTCGTCCACGCTCTGATAAAAACTGCCGATCCGCAACGGCCCCGCCTGCAGGTTA
>Ga0302308_10001043_pt1 | contig 22953 bp, 22 predicted proteins | sample III_Palsa_E3_3_FD_200531 | JGI IMG/M metagenome (GOLD analysis project Ga0302308, IMG submission 200531) | Peat permafrost microbial communities from Stordalen Mire near Abisko, Sweden - III_Palsa_E3_3 | ecosystem: Environmental > Terrestrial > Soil > Palsa > Peat permafrost | place: Sweden...
ACGCGACCGACTACGTCCTTCGCCTTGCCCTTCGCGGTGTCTGCGGTGTTGTGTGCCTTGTCCTCGAGTCCCATAGTGGGTGCCTCCTCTTTTGTCGTTCACTGTTCATACCCACATGAGGCGCAGCGAACCGAGAGGCAGGTCGGGGTACGTGTCACCCGAATGTGAAGTCGTAGGCCTGCAGCCCGGGCGACATCGTCAGCGTCAGCGTGCCGGTTTGCAACACATCGCCCGAGAACAGCGTGTAGAGCTTGGGGATTCCCGAGACCGTCACCGTCTTCAACGGTTTGCCGTTGTAGGACACCCCGACCGTGCCATCGCCACTCATCACGAGATAGACGTCGTCGGCAGTGAACTGCAGGCCGAGCGTGGCGTCGTTGCCGGCCGTTGCCTCCTCGCTGTGCTCCGTCCACGTACCGCCGAAGGCAAGGCTGTTGGAGGGAATGGTCGACGGCGGGTGGTACACGATCGCCTTGTTGGGGACAACGGCAGTCCCGACCGCATTGTTCAGCCGGTCGTCGCCGACGTAGCTCTCTGGCGTCAGGTCGTTCGTAGGTGTCTTGTCGGGGACATCGGTGCGGGGCGGGAGGTCGGTGACCCCGTTGGCGGCGAGCAGCATCCTGATGTTGTCTTCCATGCTGCCGTAGCCGCCTTCCCCGAAGTCATAGGCGCGCACAATGCCCGTGGGGTCGATGAGGTATTCCGCCGGCCAGTACTCGTTGTTGTAGGCGTCCCAAGTCGCGAGGTTGTCGTCCACGGCGACGGGATAGTCGATGCCGAGGCTGCTGGCGGCACTCTCGACGTTCGAGACCACGTGCTCGAAGGCGAATTCCGGAGCCGACACGCCCACCACGACCAAACCGTCCTTCTTGTAGTCGTTGTACCAACCCTCGACGTGGGGCAGGGCGCGCTGGCAGTTGATGCAGGAGTACGTCCAGAAATCGATCAACACCACCTTGCCGCGCAGTTGACTCAGTGTGAGCGGCTTGTTCCCGGGTGTGTTGAACCACGCCGTGATCCCGGTGAAGTCCGGGGCCCGACCCAGGGCGGGCAGGTCCGTCTTGCTGGCCATGAAGACCGGTGCCTTCTGGGGCGCCGTGGGTGCGGTGGAATGACTGGTCGTGGTGGTCGTCGTGGTTGTGGTCTTGCTCGTCTTCGCTCCCGCCACGAGATGACCACTTTGCGAATTGCCCTCGTCGGTCGCGGCGCAGGTCGCTTTCTTCCCCTCGAGGTGAGCATTGGCGGCGGCGAACTGGTTCTGGTGTTCGCCGCTCAGCTGCTGCAGCTGCGTGCAGGCGGCACCGGTCGATTCGATGTGATCCTCGAGGGCACTCGTGTAGCCGGGAACGTCGCGCTGCAGGGCACCCAGCCAGTTGAAGGCGATGGCCAACGTGGCGACGCCGAGCACGACGCCTGCCACTTTGCGCACGGTGGGCAAATGGCTGCGCAGTGAGGACCAGGATGTCGTGGCACGTTGGGCGACCACCGCCAGCACGAGGAGCGGGATGGTGACGCCCAGCGCGTAGAAGAGCGTCACCAGGAGCGACGATGCGCCTGCATGGTGGTGCGCGGCCGCCACCGAGATCGCCGTCAGGACCGGTCCGGCACACGGCACGAAGACCAGCCCGAGACTCAGGCCCAGAACGAAGCCGCCGCCTTCGTTGGCGTAGCGCGACGCTCCCAGTCGAGCGAAGGGTCGTTCGATCACCTCGCCGATCTTGGGGATCAGGAGGCCAACGGACAACAGGCCGAGCAGGGCGACGCCCAGCCAGAACAAGAGGTCCTGCGGCAGATGGAGGAACCCCAGCAGCGAACTGGCGAAGAGGACGGAGAGGCTGAAGCTCACCACCAGCCCCGCGATGATCACATAGGGCCGCCATTTGCTCGTTCCGGCGGACCCCCCGGCCATGACGACGGGAATGACTGGAACGATGCAGGGAGACAGCCCGGTGATCAGTCCACCGAGAAACGCGACGACGAGAAGCTCACCCATGGGGGACGCCCCGTTGCGGTCCTTGAGCGGGCATCAGTACTTCTCCTCCTGAGCGGTGGTCCCGGTCGAACTTAGTGGCGGTGCTCCCACCAGAGATGTCGCCCCCGAAGGGATGACGGCGGGCTCACCACACAGCAGACTGTGACACGGTGATCAACGAGAATTGGATTTACCTGGGCACCGCAATCGGTGCGGCGGGTGCCGCCGTATACCTGCGAGACACCTTGCGGGGAACGACGCAGCCCAATCGGGTGACGTGGCTCCTCTGGGCCGTCGCGCCCCTGCTCGCGTCCGCAGTCGAGCTGAACGAGGGCGCTGGCCTGCGCGCCCTGCCGACCTTCATGGTTGGCTTCATGCCGTTGCTGATCTTCGTCGCCTCGTTCCACAACTCCGCCTCGGTATGGAAGGTGCGGCGGATTGACTATGCGTGTGGTGCGGTCTCGGTCATCGGCACGCTGGTCTGGCTCGTGACTCGCGACGGCGTCCTGGCGATCTCCGCCGCCATTGCGGCCGACTTCCTGGCTGGGATGCCCACACTGACGAAGAGTTGGACGCATCCCGAGACCGAGACCGTGCACTCCTATATCGGCGCCGTCATCAGCATGGTCGTCCTCTTGCTGACCGTGGACCACTGGACCTTCGATGTGGTGGCGTTCCCGCTCTTCGTCGCCTGCATGGCCTCGATCGAGTCGTTTCTCATCGGCCTCGAGCTCGGCCCACGGTTTCGGCGCTTCCGCCATCGGCACCCCGGCGGGGGCCGCTCTGCGGCGCCCGCGGAAGGCGTGACGCGCTGAGTCCGGCTGCCTGCTAGGAATTCAGGCGGAAGCGTCGCCGAAGGGAGCCGTCCGTGCCGCAGGTCAACGTCAACGGGGTCGACATCGAGTACCTCACCGAGGGTGATCCATCGGATCCGGCTCTGCTGCTCGTCATGGGCCTGGGTGCACAGCTCATCACCTGGCCGGAGGGGTTCGTCGACGGATTGCGGCAACGCGGCTTCTTCGTCATCCGGTTCGACAACCGCGACAGCGGGCTCTCCACCAAATTCGAAGGACTGCCCGACATCATGACTCTCTTCGCAGGCACGGACCTCTCCTCGACGCCCTACCGGATTGAGGACATGGCGGACGATGCCGCCGCACTCCTCGGCGCGCTGGGCATCGCCCAGGCGCACGTCGTCGGTGTCTCCATGGGAGGCATGATCACCCAGGCCTTGGTTATCAACCATCCGGACCTCTTCCTGAGCGCCAGTTCCATCATGTCGACGACCGGTGACCGTGCGGTCGGAGCGCCGACCGGTGAGGCGATGACCGCGCTGCTCCGACCGGCGGCGACGAGCCGGGAGGAGGCGATCCAGGCGGGCGTCGAGGGGAGTCTCGTCATCGGTTCGCCGGGATACCCGACAGACGAGGGCATCCTGCGGGAGCGTGCCGCCGCGGCGTACGACCGCTCCTATTGCCCTGACGGGACGGTCCGTCAACTGGGCGCGATCCTCGGCTCGCCGGATCGGACGGAAGGGCTGCACGGTGTGGGGATCCCGTTTCTCGTCGTCCACGGCGAGGCTGACCCGCTCGTCACCCTCAGCGGGGGTGAGGCAACGGCGGCCGCCGTTTCGGGCTCCAAGTTGCTGACCATCCCCGGCATGGGTCATGACCTCCCACAGGCACTGTGGGACACCGTCACCGATGCCATCGTGGCCAACGCGGAACTCGCTGGTGTCTGAGCCGATCTCAGGCGTCGAGAGCGTTCGCCGCCGCTACGGACGCCAGCCAGGCAGCACTCGGCTTCGGGGTCCGAGCGAACGTCGTGCGATCGACGCCGACGATCCCGAACTTCGGGCGGTAGCCCAGGGCCCACTCGAAATTGTCGAGGAGCGACCAGTACGTGTAGCCGCGTACGTCCACACCGTCGGCGAGGGCCTGCAGCACCCCCGATAGCGCCTGGCGCACGTAGTCGATGCGCTGCTCGTCGTCGACGGTGCCGATGCCGTTCTCGGTCACCAGGAGCGGAACTGAGCCACCCGTGTAGTCCCAGGCGCGCCGCAGGCAGTTGCCGAGCGACGCCGGATAGAACTCGTAGCCCATGTCGAGGACGGGAACTCCGTCCTCGTAGCCGGCCCAGCCATCGGGGCCGATCAGCATGCGGGTGTAGACCTGCACACCCAGGAAATCGTCGCCCTCGATGGCGTCGAGGAAGATGTCCTCGGCGTGGTGCCGGATGCTGTCGAGCTTTTCCTCGCCACCAGGGGCGAGCTGGTAGTCCGTCATCGACAGGGTCAAGCCGACCGGAATGCCGGGCGCTCCGGCGCGGATCGTCTCGACCGCCACGCGGTGTGCCGCGACGAAGCGGGCGGCCACGGCCCGAGAGAGCGCAATGTCCTGCTTGCCAGGGGGGAACATCCCCGCCTGCCAGCCCATGGTCGACATGATGTTGGGCTCGTTGAGCGTGCAGGCTCGTGCCATCACATCCCCCAACGCCTCGGTCACGACGGCGCAAAAGCGTCCGAAGCGTTCCAGGGCGAGGTCGGTCTCCCAGCCACTTTGGGCCGCCAGCCACTGCGGTGTCGTGAAATGGTGAAACGTCACCACCGGGTCAACCCCGCGCCGGCGCAGCCCGATGCACTGGCGCCGGTAGTGCGCCAACGCGGCGCGGGAGAACTCGCCCTCGGCCGGCTCAATGCGGCTCCACTCCACCGAGAAGCGGTAGTCGTCGAAGCCCAGCCCCGCGACCAGGTCCGCGTCTTCTTCCCAGCGTTCCCACGAGTCGCAGCAGTCACCCGATGGCTCGGCGCAGCCGGACCCCGGCGTGTGCTCGAAGGCCCACCAATCGTTGTTGGAGTTCCCGCCCTCAATCTGGTGGGCCGCCGTCGCGGTGCCCCACGCGAAGTCGGGCGGGAACGCCCGCCCCAGTTCATCCCCAAGCATCGGCGTGTCCTTCCGCTTGCGGTGGGTTCACGGGCCGCACGGTATCGTTCCCTGACAATGACGTCACATTCCTCGCCGACGACCGACGTCCCCGATTCGGAGCCAGCAGGGATGGGCGCGCCCGATGCCGGCGCGGCATCTCCCATGGTGGAGGCGCGGGGGCTGGTCAAGCGCTTCGGCGATTTTGTCGCCGTCGACGGTGTCGACTTCAGCATCGCCAAGGGCGAGTCCTTCGGCTTTCTCGGGCCCAACGGGGCCGGGAAGACGTCGACCATGCGGATGATCTCGTGCATCAGCCCGCTCAGCGGGGGCACGCTCAGCGTGCTCGGGATGGATCCGTCCAAGGACGGTCCACGTATCCGGGCCCGGATGGGCCTGGTCCCCCAGGAGGATTCACTGGATCTGGAGCTCACGGTGCTCGACAACCTGATGATCTACGGGCGGTATTTCGACATGCCCAAGAAGGTCATTCGCGAGCGGGCGGACCAGCTGCTCGACTTCGCCCAGTTGACCGAACGGGCGCACGACCGCGTCGATCCCTTGTCTGGGGGCATGAAGCGACGCCTCACCATCGCACGTGCCCTCATCTCGGACCCGGACCTCCTGATCCTGGACGAGCCGACGACCGGCCTCGACCCGCAGGCCCGCCATCTTCTCTGGGACCGCCTCTACCGCCTGAAGCAAGAGGGTGTGACGCTCGTGATCACCACGCACTACATGGACGAGGCCGAGCAGCTGTGCGACCGCCTCGTCGTGATGGACAAGGGCCGATTCGCGGCCGAGGGCACGCCGCGCGAGCTGATCGAGAAGTACTCGACCAAAGAAGTCGTGGAGCTGCGGTTCGCTCCGGGCCAGCACGAAGCAGTGGCGCCCTCACTGACGAAGTTGGCGGAGCGCCAGGAGGTGCTGCCTGACCGCATCCTCCTCTACACCGACGACGGCGACGCCGCGGTGGTCGAGGTTGCTCGCATGGGCCACTTGCCCCGTGCCACGCTGGTGCGGCGGTCGACGCTCGAGGACGTGTTCCTCCGCCTCACCGGCCGCTCACTGGTTGACTGATCCGGTGACAGCAGTGAGCGACGCCGCCGCGTCGGGAAGCCCCACGCTCTTCGGCCACGGTGAGGATCGGCCGACCCGGCGCTTTGTTACCCCGATGTGGCTGCGAGCCGCCCGTTACTGGGGCTATCAGTACAAGCGGACCTGGCGCAGTTCCGTCGTGACCAGCTTTCTCATCCCCGTGCTGTACCTGGCGGCCATGGGCGTCGCCCTCGGCTCGTTGATCGACAAGCACTCACATGGCGTGGACGGTGTGACCTATGTCGCGTTCTTGGCACCCGGGCTGCTCGCCGGCACCTGCATGCAGATCGGCACGAACGACGCCACGTATCCCGTGATGGGGGCGATCAAGTGGGTCCGCACCTATTTCGCTCAACTGGCAGGGCCGCTCAGCGTCTACGACGTCCTGCTCGGGCACCTGGCGTGGATCGCCGCCCGCCTGGCCATCGTCAGCACCATCTACCTGTCCGTGATGGCGATCTTCGGGGTCATTTACTCCCCCTGGGCGATCTTGGCGCTGCCGGCCGCCGTCCTGACCGGGATGGCCTTCGCCGGGCCTGTGAGCGCATTTGCCGCCACCCAGGACAAGGATTCGTCGTTCTCCACCTTGTACCGGTTCGCCATCATCCCGATGTTCCTCTTTTCGGGCACGTTCTTTCCGGTCTCGCAGCTGCCGACGTGGCTGGAGATCGTGGCTTACTGCCTGCCGCTGTACCATGGGGTGTCGCTGTGTCGCGATCTGACGCTCGGCCAGGTGAGCTGGGCGGACCTTGGGCACGTGGCCTACCTGAGCGCGCTGGGCGCCGCCGGCTACGCCGCCGGCCGGCGAACCTTCGCCAAGCGACTGCTGGTGTGACGCGATGACCGGCACGTCCACGAGCTCAGCATCCGTCCTGGAGCAGCGATCTCCCGGAGTGGCGGCGCGCATCACTCCACTCGCCCTCCTCGGAGGACGCCATGCGTCCCGGGTGCTCGAGCGCAACATCCTCGTCTACCGGCGCTCCTGGATCTTCATCGTCTCGGGCTTCTTCGAGCCGCTCTTCTACCTCCTCTCCATCGGAGTCGGGCTGTCGCATCTCGTCGGGCCGATCAACGTGGACGGCCGCGAGATCCCCTATACGGCGTTCGTGGCACCGGGCCTGCTGGCCTCGTCGGCCATGAACGGCGCCATGCTCGACTCCACCTTCCTCGTCTTCTTCAAGCTCAAGATCGCCAAGACGTACGACGCCATGTTGTCGACCCCCCTGGGAGTGACCGACGTGGCGCTGGGGGAGCTCAGTTGGTGCGTCCTGCGCGGCGCCCTCTATTCGGGTGCCTTCCTGGGCATCATGGCCCTCCTGGGCTACATCGTGACGCCGTGGGCGGTCCTGTGCTGGCCGGCGGCGGTGCTGATCAGTCTGGCCTTCGCGTCCGCCGGCATGGCCGGCACCACCTACATGCGGACTTGGCAGGACTTCGACATGGTCTCGCTGGCCTTCATCCCGCTCTTCCTCTTCTCCGCCACCTTCTACCCGTTGACCGTCTATCCGGGTTGGCTCCAGGCTGTCGTCCGCTGCACGCCCCTCTACCAGGGTGTGGTGCTTGTGCGTGCCGCCGACCTGGGAATCTTCGCCTGGACCCTGCTGGGCCACATCGCCTATCTGTTGGCGATGGCCGTGGTGGGAGTGGTCGTCACCCGGCGCCGCCTCGGCGCCCTCCTCTTGCCGTAACGGGCTCCCCGGGCGACCGGTACCGTAAGGGCCGATTTTCCCAATCGCCAGAGGATCAGAACCCAATGAACATCGTCGTAAGCAACGTCAAAGGCGGGGTCGGCAAGACCACCACCTCCGTGTACCTGGCCGCGGCGGCGGCCCGGCGAGGGCGTGGCCCGGTGCTGCTGGTGGACGCCGACCCCCAGGGTTCGACGGCGGAGTGGTACGAAGTCGACCCGCTCGAGGGCGTCGACCTGATCGAGGGACCATCCGTGCGCACCGTCACCAAGGCCATGAACCGGGCGGACGGCATCGTCGTGGTTGACACTCCGCCCGGGGAAGGCAACGTCGTGCAGGCGGCGCTGAGCCGGGCGGATGCGGTCGTGATCCCGACCCGCGCCGGCGGGGTCGAGCCCAACCGAGTCGTCACGACGTTGGAGATGACGCCCAGCAACATCCCGGCTGGTGTGGTCATCTGCTCCGCCCGCCTGGGCACGAACGACCTCGAGGCCACGGTCGAGTGGTGGAACGAGCTGAAGGTGCCGGTCTGGGGCATCATCCCTGAGCGCGTTTCCATTGCCAGCGGCCCTGCCGCGCCCCTCTCGTCCGAGGGTCTGGAGCACTACGGCAAAGTCCTGAAGAAGGCCACCGCAAAGGGTCGCTGACCGGCTCGACTCAGCCGGCGGGCACCACCTGGAGGTCGGCGTGGAATCGGCTGTCGACCCAGGCCACCGGCGCCTTGCCGTGCAGCTGTCCCGTCAGCTCGGACAGGAACCAGCGGCGCACGGCGACACTCGCCCGTGACGCCGGCAGGGTCAGGAGCCGCTGCGCCAGCCCGAACTCGTCTGCTTCGTCCAGCAGGGCGTCGTAGAACTCGACGGCGACCACGGCCGATTGGGGCAGGTCGAGCGTCCAGTCGAACCCTTCGATGTTGTTGTCGACCGCCGTTTGCCACAGGTCGTCCATGCCACGGCCGAGGCCGTTGAAGCGCGTACCGATCTGGGAGACCAACACCCCCAGTCGTTCGGGCAGCGGCGGCGCGCCGGGAGCGTTGTCCGACCGCTCCTTCATGAGACGGAGCTCTCGGAACAACGCTTCGTACTCCTCGCTCGATTTCTGCAGGAGCGAAACCGGAATTCCCAGAAGCCGGACCGAAACCTCCGGTGAGTCGCCTGCTTCACTGTGCAGGCTCGTGCGCGTGACGCCGGTCAGGTCAAAGCGGAAACTGCCGTCGGAGACGCTCGAGGGAGCGACCGGGAAGTCGACCGGGAGCTCGAACCAGACGATTTTGCCGTCCTCGACCGCCTGCACTCCCCAGTTCGATGCCAGGGTGTTGAACAGCGTCAGGCCCCGACCAGTCGCCGCCTCCTTGCCGTACTCCTTTATGGACGGGAAAGAGGGGTTGCCGTCGGCGACGTCTACCCGGATGCGGTCCGGCAGGATGTGGAGAGTGACACAGAGCGGGGTCGCCGCGTGCAGCACCGCGTTGGTGACCAATTCGGAAGTGAGGAGCGCGGCGCATCCGGTCACCTCGGCCGGCAAGTCGCGCAGATGCGCGGCGACCCAGTGCCGGGCCACCGGTGTGCTCTCCACCACCGGTTCGAGGTGCAGCGTTGACATTCCATCCCGTGTCGTACCCACAGCTGGTGCGGATATGCGTTCCTCGGAGACGCCGGTGTAATTGAGGCAGAGGACCACGATGTCGTCGGTGCGCTCTTCAAGGCTCAACATGGAGGCGAAGGTGACCGCCGGGTGGTCCGGCCATCCGGCGCGCGCAACGACGGTTGCCGTGTTGGCCAACCGTTCCATCCCGTGCGTGATCACCTCACCGCGACGCTCGATCAGGCCGTCCGAGTACATGATGAGCGAATCGCCGCGGTCGAGTACCACCTCATCTCTGGGCCGGGGAGCGCCACTGAGCCCCGCCGCGATGAGCAGTGTCCGCTGCATGGGGCAGAACGTGGCGCTGCCGTCTGCCCGCACCACCAGCGGTGGAGGGTGACCCGCGTTGCTCAGGACGACGCGCCCGGTCGAGGGAGTGATCGTCCCCACCACGGCGGTCACGACTCGGTCTTCGATGAGCGTGTCGAAGAGGTGGTCCAACGACGTGAGAACCTCCGTGGGCGACAGGCCGGATACCGCGTAGGCCCGGATCGCGCTGCGCACCTGGCCCATCAGTGCAGCCGCCGGTGCGCCCTTGCCCATCACGTCGCCGACACTGAAGAAGACCAGGTCGTCGCCGAGCTCGAAGACGTCGTACCAGTCACCTCCGGCGTAGGTCCCGGCCACGCCGGCCCGGTACTCGGCGTCGAGCAGAAGACCCTCGACTTCGGGCAGCGAGTCAGGCAGGACGGCACGCTGCAGGACATCCGCCACCACGTGTTCGCGCTGGAACCGAGTGGCGTTGGACAGCGCGACGCCGGCCCGGCTGGCCACCTCGGTAGCCAAAGAGACATCGTCCGCTTCGAACAGTCGGCCGGGTCCGTCCACGAAGGTCATGACGCCGATGACCTCACCGTTGGCGGTCAACGGCACCGACAAGCCGGTGGAGACGCCCGATGGCTCGGTATCGACCGCACTCTCGTGGAGCGGAGCCAGTTGAGTCCGACCGGTGCGGAATGCGACAGCCGCGGGTGCGTCGGAGTCAAAGGGCAGGAGGTCGTACCCGCTCTTCCCTGTGCCGGCGAGCGCAGAGGAGGCGCGACTCGGATCGCGGATGTCGAGCCGGACGAGGCCGCTCTCCCCGGGCACCTGGACCGAGCAGGAGTCGGACAGCCGGCCCTCCACCAGGCTCATGGTCCGTTGGATCACGATCGTCGGCTCCAGGCTCGAGCTCAAGAGCCGGGTCACCTCCGAAAGGAGCGAGAGGCGATCCCGCCCCGCCTCTGCGTCGCGCAGTGCCTCGCGTTCGTGTTGGAACACCTGGGCCCGCTCCAGGGCTTGTGCGGTCAGGCCGGCCAACGTGGAGAGGAAGCGCAGATCGGGTTCGCTCGGTTCGAGCTGCTCGACGAAGGCGAGGGAAAGGACTCCGAGCGGGCCGGCGCTCCCAATGAGGGGCTCGCTGACGATCGTGACCGGTTTGGGGAGCTCGCGCAGGACCCGTGCCACGATCTCGAACGTCACGTCTTCGCGTACCTCGTTCTCGGCGGGAATACCTGCGACGCCAGTCCTGCCATTCGTGAAGCACGCGCCGGCGTGGCTGCCTTCCAGGGGCACCATGGAGCGAGAGAGAAGGGCCGGGTGTCCGCTGCTGGCCAGGCAGGTGAGACCGCTCTCACCAACGGCCGGTACCCGCACCACGGCCGATTGCGCGCCCAGCGCGCGTCGCCCGCCAGCGATGGCCGCGTGGGCCACGTCGCCCGGCGTGGTGGCCGCAGCGAGCGCAGAGCTCAGTTGGTGCAGGTGCTGGCTGCGCTCCAGGTTGACGAACTCGGTGAGCGTGAGCCGGGCCCGCTCGACAGCCTGCGCCGCCGCACTGGTGATGGTGAAGAGAAAGGTGCGGTCGGGCTCGGAGATCTCACGGTCGTGGTCCCAGTGCACGACGACGGTGCCGATGGTGCGGTCGGACACGACGAGAGGGATGATGGCAAGGGCCCGGAACCGGTCCGAATCGAGCGAACCGTAGATGTCCGGGCGATCATGCTGCAGATCTTCGATCGTCTCGGAGAACAGGGCGACGTTGTGACCGAGGACGGGGCCGTCGATTTGCAGCGAGGCCAGGACCCCGTCGATCGGATCGTCGGGTGCGTACCCGAAGCGCCGCAGCGTATGCAGCACACCCCATTCGTCGAGGAGGGCAAAGGTCGATGCGTCGACGCGCAGCTCGTCACGCATGGCGGCGAAGACGGCGTCGGCTACCTGGGCGGGGTCGGCGGCGGTCGTGAGCGCGCGAGCCATTGTCTGCATGCGCTGTGCCGTCTCGGCAGCAACCCTCCGGCGTCTTTCGTTCCTGGTTTCGGAGCGGGCCGTCCACAGCTGCACGTTGCGCTGACCACGCAGGTACGAGATCCACATGGCGACCGCGGTCGCCGCCAGCATCGTCACGACGCGCAACGTGTGGTTCAGCTCGCCGTAGCTGTGGGGAGGTGTGCTGACGACGAGGCCGAAGAATGCCGTCAAAAGGCCCACCAGAGCCACCCGCGAGGGGCGGGCGAAGGCGGCGGCTATGAAGGGAGAGATGGCCAGAACGCCGACCAGCGAGACGTTCCCTCCATAGACGGCGAAGACGATCGCCGCCGTGGCGGCCCAGGCGAGGGCGACGAGGGTCGCCACGGCCTCGGCCCGGTCACCCCGGGCGCTGCGGGGGGTGGGCGAAAGCTGCTCGTCTCCTGGTTCGGGCACGTACTCTCCCCGTGTCGGCGTGCGGGCTCTGCTGAAAACGCTATTCCCCTGGCCGGACGGCGACGTTCAACTCCCGTCGTTCACCCGGGTTGCTCCGGCAACTCACTACCCGTGTCCGTCTCAGCGGAAACCCGGGACACGTCTGCGAGGTTTAGGTTCTCCCCCTAGGGGCTATAGACCGTCTGGCCAATCGGCATTGCATCGCATCCTCGGGGTGGCCCAGGATGAGGCCACAGGAGGGCGGAGTGGAACAGGACTTTCACATAGAGGAGCGGGCGGGGTCATCGCCGCCGGTGATCGCGGTCAGCGGGGAGATCGACGTCGCCACGGCTCCACAGTTGCGGGAGTGCCTGCACAGCGTCATCTCTCAGGGCGAGGCGACAGTGGTGCTGGACCTCCTCGGGGTGACCTTCTTGGACTCGACGGCATTGGGCGTCCTCGTGGGTGCCCTGAAGCGGTGCCGCGAGTTGGGCGGTGAGTTGCATGTCGTGGTCGCCGATCCGCGCATCGTCAAGATCTTCGAGATCACTGGGCTGACCAGTGTGTTCACCATCGCCGACTCGCTGGAATCGGCGGGGGCGGCGTGACGGAGACCACCGACCGGCTGGAGAGTGGCGATCGCATCGAGCTGAAGTTCCCGGCGCGGGGAGATCTGATCGTGCTCGCCCGTCTCGTGACGAGCGCAATTTCGGCACGCGCCGGATTCGACATCGAAGAACTCGAGGACCTTCGGCTGGCGGTCGGCGAGCTGTGCCTTCTGGCGCTTCAAGGCAGCGATGCACAGCACGGGGACGTGCGCCTGGAGCTCAACGTTCTCGGCGACGCCATTGAGGTGGTCTGCACGCTCGAGCGCGCCGGAGTGGCGAGCGCACCCAGGCCCGATGGAGACGAAGCGGCCCAGCTGAGCGAGCAGATTCTCGACGCGCTCGTCGACGAGCACGGGAGGGAGAGCCGGGACGGCTCGGTGCGGGCCTGGCTCCGCAAGCGCCGGGGGGGGCATGCGGAGTGACGGAGGGCCGGGAAGGCGATCCCGGGCCGCTGTCGGACGTCGAGGAATCTGACCGTCCAGCTCTGGACCCGGCAGCGCGCGAGGAGCTGATCACCTCCAATCTCGGGTTGGCCCACCAGCTGGCCCGCCGCTTCCTCCACCGAGGGGAACCCTTGGACGATCTGGTGCAGGTGGCGTCGGTGGCGCTGGTGAAGTCCGTCGATCGATTCGACCCTTCCCGCGGCGTCGACTTTGCCGCCTTCGCGACCCGGACGATCATCGGAGAGTTGAAACGGCACTTCCGCGACAAAGGCTGGGCGGTGCGGGCCAGCCGCCGGGTGCAGGAGCTCTACTTGGAGCTCGGGCATGCCACGGGGACGCTGGTGCAACAGCTCGGGCGCAACCCGACCGTGGCCGAGCTGGCCGAAGCGACCGGGGCGAGCGAAGAAGCCGTCATCGAGGCGATCGAAGCCGGGCAGGGCTACCGGGCCGCGTCTATCGACGCCTCGGAGAGCGAGGATGATCCGCTGTCGGCGCGGCTCGGCGAGCAGGATGGCAACTACGACTCCGTGGAGGATCGGGCCCTTCTCGGGCCGGCCCTGGCCACCCTCCCCGAGCGCGAGCAGTCCATTCTGCGCATGCGTTTCGTTGAGGGACTCACCCAATCGGAGATCGCGGCCGCCGTCGGGGTGAGCCAGATGCACGTGTCGCGGCTCCTCTCCTCCAGCCTCCAGAAGCTCCGGGAAGGCATCGGGCAGACCGAAGCCGGGCGCCGCTGAGAGCGACGATTTCGGGCACCCATGAGGTTCTGTTCCTCCGAAAAAGAGGGCCGGAACCGCATCGGTCGACGAGATCGGTGAAAATGTAAGGAAACTCTCGCGGGGCTTGAGTATGGTGCGGGCCAATCTTCAAGGGATTGGGGGCTGCCATGGTTCATCTCGATGCGACGCTGGCGAAGTCTGAGGAGCCCGGCGACAAAGGCCTGAAAGAGGGTGCCCTGGGCTTCGTCTCCTCGGTGGTCGTGGGAGTGGCCTCCACTGCTCCGGCTTACAGCCTGGCCGCCACCCTGGGCTTCGTGGTCATCGCCATCGCCGGCTTGCAGGCGCCGATCATCACCATCCTCGCCTTCGTCCCGATGCTGCTGATCTCCTACGGGTACAAGGCCCTCAACTCTGCCGATCCCGACTGCGGCACCACCTTCACGTGGGCCACTCGGGCCTTCGGGCCCAAGACGGGGTGGCTGGGTGGGTGGGGGATCATCGCCGCCGACATCCTGGTGATGGCCAGCCTGGCCCAGATCGCCGGCCAGTACGTCTTCTTGCTCTTCAATGCCAACGGCATCGGGCACAACGCGGACAGCGGCTGGGTGCTCCTCGTCGGGATCTTGTGGATCGTCGCCATGACGGCCATCTGCTACGTCGGGATCGAGATCTCGGCCAACTTCCAGAAGGCGCTCCTCGGGATCGAGCTGACCATGCTCACGGTGCTCTCGGTTGTCGCCCTGTACAAGGTCGGCGCAGGCACGGCCCCGCTCGGTCACCTCACCCCCACCTGGTCCTGGTTCAACCCCTTCGACGTACCGGGCCCAGAGAGCTTCATGGTCGGTCTCACTCTGATGCTCTTCATCTACTGGGGGTGGGACACCGCGGTGTCGGTCAACGAGGAGACCAAGGAGCGCGACAAGACTCCCGGGCGGGCTGCCGTGACCTCCACGTTCATCCTGCTGGCCATCTATGCCGTCGTGATCATTGCCGCGCAGTCCTATGCGGGCGTCGGGAGCCACGGGATCGGGCTCACAAATCCAAACAATGTCGGCGACGTCCTGTCCGTGCTGGGATCGTCGATCTTCGGCACGTCGGGGTTCGGGAGCTTCCTCTCCCACCTCCTCCTGCTCATGGTGCTCAGCTCGGCTGCCGCGTCGACCCAGACCACGATCTTGCCTACCGCCCGCACCACGCTGTCCATGGCCGTCTTCAAGGCCATTCCGGACGCCTTCGGCAAGATCCACCGGCGCTTCCTCACGCCGACGGTGTCGACACTCACCATGGGCGGCGTCTCCATCGTGCTCTACGTGGTCATGAACTACGTGTCCAACGGCAACAGCGTGATCGAGGACTCGGTGTCGGCCCTCGGGGTATGGATCGCCTTCTACTACGGGCTGACGGGGTTCTCGTCCGTCTGGTACTACCGCAAGAGCCTGCGTGAGAGCGCCCGCACCCTGTGGCTGCGGGGCATTCTGCCGCTGGTCGGCGGCCTCATCCTATGGTTCGCCATGTTCTGGTCCTTCTGGTACTACTGGAACCCGGTCAACAGCTACAGCCACTTCACGTTCCCCGGCACAGACCGGGTCATCGGTGGTGTCTTCGCCCTCGACGTGGGCACGGTGATCCTCGGCATCGTGCTCATGTATGTCTGGATGGCATTCCGTCCCGCCTTCTTCCGGGGCGAGATCCTCAACCGCGATACACCGACCCGGGTGCCCACGGACATCGGAGTTCCGGTCGGACTCTTCGGGATCGAGACCTTCGCCGATGCCGAAGGCCATGCGAAGAACGAGCCCTCCGGATCCGAGTAGCCGAACCGGGTCGCCGTCACTTCCAGTAGACAGGGACGGAGCCGGCACGTCGGCCGGCACCGGGACAAGGTGGAGGCTCCATGAAGAAGAGACTGGAAGGAACGGTTGCCCTGGTGACTGGCGCCAGCAGCGGCATCGGCGAGGCGACAGCCGTGGTGCTGGCCGAAGAGGGTGCAACCGTCGCGCTCGTCGCCCGACGTCGCGACCGGCTCGAGGCCCTGGCCGAGCGCATCGGCGGCGCAGGGAAGGCGCTGGTCATCGAGGCCGATATCACCGACCAGGCCCTGGCCGAGCGCGCCGTCGCCAGCGCCGTGTCCGAGTTGGGCCGCCTGGACACGCTGGTCAACAACGCGGGCGTCATGCTGCTGGGGCCGATCGTCGATGCGCCGATCGAGGAGTGGCAGCGGATGGTCAACCTCAACGTGTTGGGACTCCTCTATTGCACCCACGCCGCGCTGCCCCACCTGCTGGCTGCGGCTGAGGACGAGCCACGCTCGGTGGCCGACATCGTCAACGTGAGCTCGGTGGCCGGGCGAGTCGCCCGCCTGAATAGTGGTGTGTACAACGCCACCAAGCACGGAGTCGGCGCCTTCAGCGAGTCGCTGCGCCAAGAGGTCACCGCCCGGCACGTCCGGGTCACGCTCATTGAGCCCGGAGCGACGGCCACCGAGCTGGCCTTCCAGAACCGGCCGGAGATCTTGGAGGGGATGGCGCAGACCTTCGGTGGCATTGAGATCATGCACGCCGAGGACATCGCGGAGAGCATCCGTTTCGCGGTCACCCAACCGCGCCGTGTCGCGGTCAACGAGATCCTCATCAGGCCGACCGAACAGGAGCGCTGAGATCGAACGCGTCGCTGTCGTCGGGTGCTCGGGATCAGGCAAGACGACCCTGGCTCGCTCCTTGGCACGCGTGTTGGGCGCGTCCAACATCGAGCTCGACGGTATCTACCACCAACCGGGGTGGGAGCCGCTTGACGACGACCTGTTCCGGGCCCGCGTGGCCGAGGCGACCGAGGCGACGGCATGGGTCGTGGACGGCAACTATTCGGCCGTGCGGGAGATGGTGTGGGAGCGGGCCGACACCGTCGTGTGGTTCGACCTGCCGTACGCCCTGGTGATGGCCCGCTCCGTCAGGCGTACGGTGCGGCGGGCCGTGACCCGCCAGGAGCTCTGGAACGGGAACCGGGAGCCCTGGTCGAACCTGTACTCGCTCGATCCGAGGAAGTCGATCATCGCCTGGGCTGCGACCCGGCACGGCGTCTACCGTCGGCGCTACCGGGAGGCCGAGCACGACCCGCGCTGGGCGGGGTTGCGGTTCGTCCGCCTGCGCTCGCAGCGCGCGGCCGATGCGTTCCTCGCCGAGGTGACGGTCATGGCGTCGACAAGGGAGTGACGGATGGATCTGGAGTTGACCGGCAAGACCTTCCTCATCACGGGGGGCACCGACGGGCTGGGACTGGCGCTCGCCGAGCAACTGGCGACCGAGGGTGCGGCGGTCGGCGTGTGCGGACGCGACGAGGAGCGGCTGCGCGCCGCCGAACGGGCGGTACGGGCTGCCGGTGGGGACGTGCTGGCTCAGCAGGCGGACGTGTCACGCGCCGGAGACCTCGAGGCGTTCGTGGAGGCCGCCGTGTCACGGTGGGGACGAATTGACGGCGTGGTGCACAACGCGGGGCGGGCCTCGGGAAGCTCCATCGAGACGATCGACGACACCACCTGGGAGTCTGACTTCCAGCTGAAATTGATGGCCGCAGTGAGGCTGACTCGGCTGGCTCTCCCGCAGCTGCGGGCCAGCCATGGCGCCGTGCTGTTCACGCTGGCCATCTCGGCGAAGGCGCCCGGAGGGGCCAGCGAGCCGAGCTCGGTGACGCGCGCCGCCGGTATGGCCCTCATGAAGGCGCTCTCGAGGGAGCTCGCGCCTGACGGCATCAGGGTCAACGCGATCCTGATCGGGCTCATCGAGAGTGGTCAATGGATCCGCATGGCGGCCACATCCGGAACCGGGTTGCAGGACTTCTACGACCGCTTCACCGCGAACGCCGGAATACCCCTGGGCCGGTTCGGGCGGGCCGGCGAGTTCGCCGACCTCGCCAGCTTCCTCCTGTCGTCGCGGTCCTCGTATCTGACCGGGACGGCGATCAATCTCGACGGGGGCCTGTCACCCTCGGTCTGAGGTCACTTGTTGTAGCCCTCGGTCTCCATGCTGTCGCCTGTCGCGGCCGGCTCGAGGCCGACCGCGAAGCCGTCGATCACGTCCAGCCGGGTCAAGGCGTCAATGTGCGGACGGCCGTCACCGCCCCACTTGGCCTTGGCGGCCCGGCGGGCGGACTCCGTGTCCTCGGCCACCACGAACACGACTTCGTGGTCCTCGCCCACGCGTCCAGAGGCCAACTCGCCACCCAGGAACGCAGCGTAGAGATGCACGCGGGCAGCGTAGCGACTACGAAAGGGCGTATGAGTCCAGACACGTTGCAGGGAAGCACCATCGTCGTCACCGGTGTCACGGGGCAGGTGGCGCGCCCACTGGCGACGGCTCTGGCCCGCCACAACCGGGTCATCGGAGCGGCCCGGTTCTCCGACGCGGCCGCCCGCTCCGAGCTCGAGGCCGCCGGCGTGCAGTGTGTCCGGATCGACCTGGTGTCAGGTGACATGGGCAAGTTGCCCCAAGACGCCGACTACGTGCTCAATTTCGCCGTCGCCAAGACCAACGACTGGGAGAAGGACCTGGCGGCCAACAGCGGGGGACTGGCCTACCTCATGGAGCATCACCGACGCGCCCGGGCCTTCCTTCACTGCTCGTCCACGGCGGTCTACAAGCCGGAGGGGCACCGCGTCTTCGACGAGGAGGGTCCGCTGGGCGACAACCACGGGGTGTGGCCGTTCCTCCGGACCTACAGCATCTGCAAAATCGCCGCGGAGGGCGCGGCGCGCTGGGCCGCCGAGCGCTTCGCTCTCCCGACCACCATTGCGCGCCTGTCCGTGCCGTACGGCGACAACGGCGGCTGGCCGGCCATCCACCTGCACATGATGCTGAACGGCTCCGCCATCCCCGTGCACGTGGACGCGCCCAGCATCTATCACCCGCTCCACGCCGACGACATCGCAGCCATGGTGCCGCGCCTGCTCGCGGCGGCGTCGGTCCCGGCGGTGACGGTCAACTGGGGCGGGAGCGAGCCAGTGAGCATTGAGGAATGGTGTACCTACTTGGCCGGGCTCGTCGGCACCGAGGCGCGCTTCGAACCGACGGAGCAGACGATCGACAGCGTGGCGATCGACACGACGCGCATGCACGAGCTGGCGGGGCAGACGACGATCCCATGGCGCGAGGGCATGGCGCGCATGGCGAAGGCGCTGCATCCCGACCTGGTGCAGTGAGCGAGGACCCGACAGGGGTCGCCGACGAATTGCGCTTCGTGTTGTCGGACCCGGAGGAGCCACCGGCATCGGACCTCCTGGCGGCCATGCGCACCGAGCTGATCGGCGCCTACGACAACGCCAGCCGTCTCGACAACCCGGCACTTCTCCCCGCCGAACTGCGCGGGCCCGACGGCGCCTACTACGTCGGGTACGAAGGTGCTGCGGCCGTGGCCGGCGGGGGCCTGCGGCGTCTCGGCGAGGGGACGGCGGAAATCAAGCGGATGTACGTGTGTCCCCAAGCGCGCTCGCGCGGCGTGGCGGCGGCGCTGTTGCGCGCGCTCGAGGCGGCGGCCCGGGATCTCGGTTACGCGCAGGCGCGGCTCGACACCGGCCCCAAGCAGCCCCACGCCCAACGCCTGTACCGCGCTGCAGGGTATGCGGAGATCGCGCCCTACAACGACAATCCCTTCGCCTGTTTCTGGGGCGAGAAGCGACTGGCCTGAGGCGCCCACCTCGCGGTGCATCCGGACCGAGTTGCGCCGCGGCGCGCCGGACAGGGAGCCTGATGCGATGACGGGACGGGCGGCCGTGGGCGACGACGCCCGGCCTCCCGAGGAGGAACGGCTCCCGTTCCGACAACGCTGGGCCTGGACGCTGCAGATGAACAGGCCCATGGCGTCGCCCTTCATCGGACTGGTCTGTGCGGTGTCCATCGGGGGCCCACTGGCCGTCGGTATCGCCACGGGCTATCCCCGGGCTGGTGGCTGGGCGGCCGTCGGGGCCTTCTTCACGGACATGGCGGTCTTCCAACCCGGTCACCGGTTCCGGGCGAGGATCGTGGCCGGTACTGGTGTCCTGGTGGCGATCGGTGCCTTCCTGGGCGCGTTGTGCGGCATCCGCGGCATCGCCATCTACCCGGTCGTGGCCCTGTGCACCTTCGGGGCAGGACTGCTTGTGGAGTTGGGCCCACAGGCTGCCTTGATCGGCGTCTCGTCGGTGACTTCCCTCGTCTTCTCCGCCTCGTTCGATGTCTCTGCGACTGAGTCGCTCGTGGTCGGCGTCGTGACACTCCTCGGCGGGCTCTTCACTGCCGCCCTGGCTGTGGTGGCGAGGCGCGGCCTCGCCCGTTATGCCGACCCGACCCGCCATTCCGGTGCCACCGGATGGGCATGGGCGCGTGAGGTGGGGACGACGATGCGGCGGGCCACCCATGTCAGGTCGGTTCCCTTCTGGCACGCCGTCCGCCTGACGGCGGCGGCCCTTGTCGGCACGGTGTTGTTCCGGGTCACGAACCCGGATGACGGCTTCTGGATCCCTGAGGCGGCGCTGTTCATCATGCGGCCCGATATCCAGCTCACGAGACGACGGGCCGTGCTTCGGATCATCGGGAGTGTGGCCGGGGCCGTCCTGACCACCGTGGTGCTCGTTGCGCTCCGGCCCGACACGACGCTTCTGGCGTTGCTCGCCGTCTTCGCCAGTGGCGTCGCCTTCTCGGTGCAGCGGGTGAACTTCGGCCTCTATATCACTTTCGTCACGTGCATCTTCGTCCTGCTCACTGCCTTCGGCGGCCTGCCCGCGCGCACGGCTATCTCGAACCGCGTCGTGGACAATCTGATCGGTTCGGCCCTGGCCGTGGCCGCGCTATGGCTGCGGCCCACCCGGCCCCGGCTCTTGTCGCAGTAGCGTCGAGTCGTGGCCTACGCCGCGCTGGTGCAGGTGGAGATCGATCCCGGTTCCGACGTGGCGCTCCGCCACGCGATCCTCGACGAATTCGTGATCCCCGAGGTGCGATCGCTCCCCGGGTTCGTGCGCGCCCTGTGGCTCAACGACCGAGCCGGCACCGGAACCTGCGTGGTCGTCTTCGAAGACGAGGAAGGGGCCAGGGCCGGACTGGCCGTACTGACCCGGCCGGGCGGGCCGCCGCTGGTGGGCTCGGGACTCCACGAGGTCGAAGCCGAAGCATGAGGCCGGTCGTTCGGCAGCGTCAGAAGGTCCAGACCTCGACGACCTGCCACGTTGTCCTCGTCGGTGAGCACCCACATGCCGTAGCACCCGGCGCCCCGGGCGACCATGGCGAGGCGCTCCAGCAGGGCCCGCCCGATGCCACGGCGACGGAAGGGCTCGTCGACAGCGAGCTCGTAGACGAAAATCTCGGTGCCCTTGTCGGGGTGGGTCACCTCGACCCCGCTGACGAACCCCGCGGGTCGCTCGTCCTCGTAGGCGATCAGCAGGTGGTGGGTGTCGTCGGCGATGAAGCGAGCCGTGGCGTCGGCACGAGCCGGGCCGTCGAACAGGTGGGAGGCCGCCGCGACGAGTCCGTCGTCTCCGGGGCAGAGCACCGGGATGTCCATCTGCTCAGTCGGCACCGGGGCGCGCCTGGCGCGCCGCCCAGGCCAGTACCAGCTGCAGAGGGAGGCGGCCCCAGGCGACGATGCGGTTGTCCGAGGGTCCGGGGTTGCGCCCCGTCCCGGCGTCGAGCGCCATCTGGACATTGGCCGGGAAGACGGCGGCCAGGGTGGCCAGGCTGGCCGCCGACGCCCAGCGCGTACGCCGGACCAGACCGACGGCGCAGACGAGCTCGACGACCCCGCTGGCATAAATGAGGTTGGTGTGGTGCTCCTCGGGGAGGGCGCGCGGCATAATCGGTGCGAAGGACTGCGGGCGGACGAGGTGCACGACGCCGCTGGCGGCAAAGGCGGCGGCGAGTGCCAGAGGGGCGCGGCGTCGGAGGCGGACCACGAACGGGACTGTACTGTGGCGGCGTGCCAACACAAGTGACGATCGTCGGGGGCGGAAGCTATCAGTGGGGCCCGGAGTTGATGGCCGACCTCTTTGGGACGCCGGCGCTCGCCGGCCTGCACCTCGTGCTCGAGGACATCGACCCCATGCCGTTGCCGAAGATGGAAGCGCTGGCCCACAAGCTGAACGAGGCCATGGGCGCCAAGGCGACGATCGCCACCACCACCGATCTCCATGCGTCACTCGACGGCGCCGACTTCGTCATCGTCTGCATCTCAACGGGTGGCTTCCGTTCCATGGCGGTGGACCTGGACGTGCCGGCGACGCACGGCATCACGCAGACCGTGGGGGACACCGTGGGGCCGGGCGGCATCAACCGCGCCCTGCGCAACATCCCCGTCCTCGTCGGCATCGGCAAGGCGATGGAGGAGCGCTGCCCGGACGCGTGGCTCTTCAACATCACCAACCCCATGACGGCGTTGACCCGCTCCGTGTGCCGCGAGACCAGCATCAAGACGGTTGGGCTCTGTCACGAGGTGGGCAACTTCTGCATGGACCTCGCCATCGCGCTGGGCCGGCCCCTCGACGCCGTCTCGGCCGCCGTGACCGGGGTCAACCACTTCCCGGTGGTCACCTCGCTCGAGGTCGACGGCGCTGACGGCTTCGATGTGTTGCGCCACCTGGTCGAGGAAGTCGGTGGCCTGGCCGCGTTGGCCCCGTACCCGGGGCGCCCGGAGGCGGAGACGTTCTCCAAGCTCGACTTCGCCGAGCGTCACCTCTTCAAGCTGACGCTGCTCGACCGTTGGGGCACCTTCCCGGCTGCCGGCGACCGGCACATTGCTGAGTTCGTCTCGTTCGCCCTCACGCCCGAGTCCGACTGGGGCGCGACGTACAACATTGAGCTCAGCCCGATCGCGCGCCGCGAGCAGCACCAGGCCGACTACATCGCCGACGTCGACGCCTGGCTGGCGGGCACCAAGGACCTGCAGACCTGGCAGTCCGGCGAGCTGCCCTCGCCCATGATCCAGGCCATGCTGACCGGGGACCCCTTCGAGGCCCCGGTGAACATCCCCAACACCGGTCAGGCCGTCGGCCTGCCGGCTGATGCGGTGATCGAGTCGATCTGCGTCATCGACGGCGACGGCATCCGCGGACGCGACCGCTGCACGCTGCCCACGCCGTACGACGAGATCGTCCGCCGCCATGTGGCCACCCAGGAGCTCACCGTCGAAGCGGCGCTCCGGGGCGACCGCACCTTGGCCGGGGAGGCCTTCGCCCTCGACCCCCTGG